>Ga0136618_10000222_pt1 | contig 17830 bp, 17 predicted proteins | sample AntDrymUQ3302106_2_FD_104805 | JGI IMG/M metagenome (GOLD analysis project Ga0136618, IMG submission 104805) | Polar desert sand microbial communities from Dry Valleys, Antarctica - metaG UQ330 (21.06) | ecosystem: Environmental > Terrestrial > Soil > Desert | place: Antarctica: Dry Valley... | reverse complement strand
TTTTTCGATTTTTTCGATATTGTCTTCGCCGTGTTCCAAAAATCCGATATTTTGCGGCTTCCAATAGCGAAAAAATGCTTTACCGTAGATATATTTTTCGGGAACTAAACCCCAATATCGCGAATCGGAGGAATTATCGCGGTTGTCGCCCATCACGAAATAATAATGCTCGTCTACTTTTCGCGGCGCAAAACTAGGCAATGATTGATTATATTCCGTGTCCAGATATGTTTCGTTTAACTGTTGTCCGTCAATAAAAATAATCCCGTTACGAACTTCAACATTTTCACCCGGCAAACCGATAATGCGTTTTACGTAGCTTTTTTCCGGGTCTTTCGGATACCAGAAAACCACAATATCGCCGCGTTGGAGATGTCCCCAACCGACGCTTCCAATTTTGTAATAAACTAATTTGTTGACCAACAGACGCTCGCCGTCATGAAGCTGCGGCAGCATCGAAGTGCCTTCGACGACAACCGGCTGCGCGACGAAAACGCCAAATAAAATAAAGACGGCGATAATTAAAATAATATCGCGTAAAAGCCGCATACTTTCGAGCCAAAGCCCTTGTCTCGATTCTATTTTTAGCTTTTGAACTTCAATATCGCGGTCGTCCGCTGCCGAAACAACTCCAAAATCAAATTGGTTTTTTCTTTGAAAATCGAACATAATCAAATGTTTTCAAGGTTATTAGTTGGAGAAAAACTTCTCCTGAACTATCAAAACTAGCTTTATTATAATGCTTTGTCAAAAGAAATGAAGGAAGGGAAAAAGGGGAAAAGGGAAAAGGGGAAAAAGCGGAACGATGCCTGATTGACTTTTTCCCTTTTTTCCCCTTTCCCCTTTTCCCCTTTAAGAATTATATGAATGAAGAAATCCGCCGTTTATTTCCCGCAACTCGTAAATATGCTTATTTAAACAGCGCGGCGATTGCGCCTTTGCCGCAGGTTGCGGCTGAAGCGGTTTATTCGCAGCTCAAAGACGTTTCGGAAAACGGCTCGGCGAATTACACTGATTGGATTGCGACAAAAAACCGTGCGCGGGGACTGGTTGGTGAAATGCTCAATGTGAAGCCGGAACAAATTGCGTTTATGCGAAATACGTCCGACGGTTTTGCTTCCGTCGCCAACGGTTTGCGATGGCAAACAGGCGATAATATCGTCACTTTCGCAAAGGAATTTCCCGCCAATTTTTATGCCTGGCGACGAATCAGAGATAATTTCGGAGTGGAATTGCGGCTTTGCCCGGAACGCGACGGACGCATTGATTTAGACGAATTTATCGGTTTGATTGATTCCGATACAAAACTCGTTTCAATCAGCGCGGTGCAGTTTGCTTCAGGTTTTCGCGCGGATTTGGAAAGAATCGGTGCGGCGGCGCGAAAAGCGGACGCGCTTTTCGCGGTTGATATTATTCAGGGTTTCGGCGCGATGCCGTTTGATTTGCCCGCGCAACTCGTTGATATTGCAGCGGGCGCGAGCCACAAATGGCTTTGCTCGCCGGAAGGCTGCGGTATTTTGTATCTTTCCGAACGGGCGAGAGAGCGGGTTGAGCCAACATTAGTCGGTTGGATAAGCGTCCTGGAGCCTTGGGATTTTGAAGATTACGAGCAGCCTTTTAAACAAAATGCTTTAGCTTGGGAAACCGGAACCGGCGGCATTTCGCTTTTTTACGGTTTGGAGCAAAGTTTGAAACTTTTGCGCGAAACCGGCGCGGAAAACATCGAAAATTATTTGGAGAATTTAAGCGATTATTTATGCGAATTGCTGGCAGGAACAAATTACGAAATTATCAGCTCGCGCGAGAAAAACGAAAAATCACAGATCGTCTGTATTAAACATCGCAACGGTCTGACTCCCGTTGAGATTGCAAAACGTCTGGAAAATGAAAAAATCATCGTTTCGCCGCGCGGCGACCGGATTCGCATCGCGCCGCATTTTTTTAATAATCAGGAAGATATCGAGCGGTTAATCGAAATTTTGCCTTGATATTTATAGCTATTGCTAATCTTTCAAAAATCCTTTCGGCACAATCCGCACTGACAAATCATCCAGATTTAAGCGCGTCATTCCGCCCGCGTCGGAAAACGCTTCCATCGTCGCGCGTTTTTGGTCGCGCATATAAAAGAAAATTACGCCGACGATGAGTCCGCAAAGAACCGACAGACCGATTCCCAGAATGATTGCTAAAGTGGTCGCCACAAAAAGTTGGGACGTCGTTTGAATAAAAGCGTATTCCGCCCGCCGCAGCATAAAAGGATTTTCGCCGAGCCACTGCACTTCCTTTTGATATTTTACCAGGTCAAGCAGGGCGTTTGCCGCCGCCGGGTCGGGAGCGTCAAAAACAAAAGCATTATAATTACCGATTCGCCGGTAAACGATATTTTGCGGCTGTCCGATTTCCGCCAGACGCTGCGCGGTTTTATTATCCATTTCGACCGAAGCCTGAGGCGCGGCATATTCGACGATGAGCAGTTTTCCCTGTGGATACGCGGCGGTTACGGCTTCGGTTCCGCCCGAAAAATCAATCAAATCAATTACGGGACGTTCTCCGAGAGCTTGCCGCAAATCGTTAACATTAGTAGTAAAGGCTGCACTATTTCGGACATTTTCCCATTCGGGCAAATGTTTAAGCAAAACCGGAACGCCGTCTGCTTCGGAAACTTCCTGACTTTTTAATGCCGGAGCATTTTGCGGTTGAGCCAAAATAACAATATTAGCTGACAAAGATACGCAAATTAAAAATAAAAATCTTATAAACCAAGTTTTTTTCATTTCTATAAATTCACCGCCTGGATGTTTCTCCGAAACATTTTGAATTATTGATGATAGCATTTTTAAAAATAGAGTTAAATTAGTAATGAATCAATGCATTTAACGAAATCGTGTCTGCAATGCACCAATTGTTACACGCTCCTGGTGAATCCAAACTTGGATGTGAGACGAAATTAAAAGTATGTCTAAGAAAACGCAACAAAACGGCTTGCCCGGCGTGTCTTATTCTTGAAATTGATAACGGGGAAAGTTTGGCACACTAATTGATACTTTAACGGCTCTGGGGGAATTAGAAAAATGACAACTACAACAGAAACTTTGAATTATCCGGTTTTTCAGGGGACAACGGAAAAAAGCGAAAATAATGCTGTGGAGTTTGACCGGATTGAAGATGTAAGTTCGGCAAATGATTTTACATTGGCGCAATCGGCTTCCAAAGGCAATATGGTCGCTTTTGAAGAACTTTATCAACGTCATCATCGCCGCGTCTATTCAATTTGTTTGCGGATGCTGCAAAACGCTTCGGAAGCGGAAGATTTAACGCAGGACGTTTTTATTCAGCTTTATCGCAAAATCGGAAGTTTTCGCGGAGATTCCGCCTTTACGACCTGGCTTCATCGAATGACGGTCAATCAGGTTTTGATGCACTTCCGAAAACGCACTGTAAAATTTGAAAAAACGACTGAAGAAGGTGAAACTCCGGTGCAAATCGTTTCAGGCACCGAAAATCCGTTTAAGATGCGAATTGTTGACAAAATTGCTATCGAAAATGCAATCGAGCAGCTTCCGCCGGGTTACAAAAAAGTTTTCGTCCTGCACGACGTCGAAGGTTTTGAACACGAGGAAGTGGCGAGAATTCTGGGCTGTTCGGTCGGAACATCGAAATCACAACTGCATAAGGCGCGTTTGAAATTGCGAAAACTTTTAGGAAAAAAAGCCAATCCGCGTCTGGTCGGCGCCTGGTAAAAATTATATTCGTTTTTATAAATTCGAGGCTTCTCAAAATTTTGAGAAGCCTTTTCTTTTACTTTTTTAAGTTTTTATTTCACTTTGTCCAGTTTCATTTCAAAAATCTTTATCCAGGTTTTCCCGTCCTTAGAAAATTCTCCGGTTTCAAACCAAACGTCGTTGTTCGTTTTAATCAGGTAACGAACACTTCCTGCCGGAAACTGAAAACCCCACTCGTAACCATCCGACAGCAACTTAAATTCGTGTTCTCCGCTTATTCCGTTCGCCAGATATGTCCGAAAATCATAATTTTTCGCTTTCGTATCAAAAGACAAAACAGCGAGAGTTTCGTGGATGACTTTTCCGTTCGCATCGCTGAATTTGCCTTCGACCAGCAAAGCGAGTCCGTCAATTTTTTTTTGAACGGTTTCCGTGCCGCTAAAAGTTTCGCGTTTCGCGCCTTGCTGAATCCAGCCCGAACCTTTCCATTGACCGACCATTTTGTCGAGTTTGCTCATCTCCGCGCGCAGAAGCCCGGTTGACGGCTCGTTTTGCGCCGAGGCTGAAAGCGCACCTAAAAATAAAACCAGTATAATCACTAAAAAAATTTTCATAAAAATATCTCCTTAAAATTGTTTTTTGCCGATTATGATCGCTTTTCGCGCCGGTGTCTTGTAAATTTGCGACATCCGCAAAATTTTATTTAATGAGATTGCCGTGCTTTATTTGTTTGACCTTTTCGGCAAAAGAATTCGGCGAGCGTTTCGTGATGGAAACAAATTCGTGGACAAGGTGTGATTGGTCGGAAAAACCCATTTCGGCGGCGCGGTTTGCCCAATTAACACTTTCATTTTCGATTAAATCAACCGCCGTCGCGCGAATTCGCCGCGCCCTTACAAACTGTTTCGGCGTTAAACCGGAAGAGCTTTTAAAGCGTCTTTCGAGCTGACGAACGCTCAAATTTAATTGTTCGGCGAGTTCGGAGATTTTGATTTCGCCGCTTCTCTGCTCGATGATTTTGACGGCTTGTTCAATTTTTTCGTCAAATGATTTTTTTCCTAAATCTATTTTCCGCAACTGATTTTCATAGACGGCGATGGCTTCGTCAAAATTTTGGCAGGCGTTAAATTTTTTAAGTATTCCATCATTCAAATGCGGAAATTTTTCAATCTCCAACATCCGCTTCCCGACAAAAATCATCGGATCGGCGCGTAAAAGATTCGCGCAGACAGCCGGCGAAATTCTCATCGCCCAGTAAACATCGGTCGGAAAAACGGGCGCAACAATTGATTCAAGATTTAAGCCGCTGAGAAATACTTGTTTGAGATTAAAATTTTCGTTTCGGTGATATAACAAGGAAACATAGCCGTCGGGAAAAATTTCGTGTTGAATCGAAGCGAAATTTTCGCTGGCGGCGGTAAATTCCCAAAAAGATAAAACCAGATGACTAAACTCCGGTTTCGGCACTATTTCTCGGTAAAACAACATAAAACTAAACGGATTTAATCTGGACAAATGTAGAATTAAGAAATCGGGCAAAATTAAATTTTTCGCGCCTGCGACTGCACCGCCGTAATTGCCACCGCATCAACGATGTCTTCGGCTTTGCAGCCGCGCGAAAGGTCGTTGCAAGGTTTATCCAAGCCTTGCAGAATCGGACCGATTGCCGTGCCGCCGGTTAATCTTTCGGTTAATTTGTAAGCGATGTTTCCGGCGTTTAAATCGGGGAAAATCAGCACATTCGCTTTCCCTGCAACTGATGAACCGGACGCTTTTGACGCGGCGACCGACGGAACAAGCGCGGCGTCGGCTTGCAGTTCGCCGTCAATTTCGAGTTCGGGAAAACGGGCGCGGACGGTTTTTGTCGCTTCGATGACCTTTTCAATCGATTGGTGTTTCGCACTTCCTTTGGTCGAAAAAGAAAGCATCGCCACGCGCGGCTCGACTTCTAAAAGCGCGCGGCACGAAGCGGCGGAAGCAATGGCGATTTCAGCGAGTTCCGCCGCGTTCGGGTCAATGACGACGCCGCAATCGGCGTAAACAAGCGCACCGTTTGCGCCGAATTTCTTATCGGGAACAATCATTAAAAAGAACGACGAAACGATTTTGAAACCTGTCCGAACGCCGATGCAGCGCAAAGCCGCCGCGACCGTGTGCGCCGTCGTGTTCGTCGCGCCGGCGACCGAGCCGTCGGCTTTTCCGAGTTTGACGAGCAGATTTCCGTAATAAAGCGCGTCTTTGATGGTTTCTTCGGCTTCTTCCAATGTAACGCCTTTGGCGCGGCGCAGTTGGTGATAGAAGGTCGCAACTTTGCCGAAATCGGCAGATTTGCGGTGGTCGAGAATTTCAACCCCGTTCAAATTGGCGTTTGCTGACTGCGCCGCGCCGCGGATTTTTTGTTCGTCGCCGATAATTGTGATTCTGGCGATTTTATCGCGGACGCACATTTCGGCGGCTTGAATTGTGCGAATGTCTTCGCCTTCGGGCAAAACGATATGCTGAATGTCAGAAGCGGCGCGGGCGCGAATTTTTTCGAGAACCATAGTTTTATTTATCATTCAACAGTTATCGTCGAATATTTAATCTTCAATATTTGATAAATGATAAATGATAAATGATAAATGTAAAGACTTGCTCAACGGCGCGGTATTACTTAGACTAAGAAAAATTTAAAATATGAAAAAATAAACAAAGACAAGTAACTATTAGGAAAAAAAAGGAAAAGAAAAAAAATGAGAGAAATTGAAGCGACAAAACCAAACAAAGCGACGCGCCGGGAAAAAAGCGAATTAAAGGGCAGAATGAAAGGTTTTATAATGTTTCTGCCGAATATGCTCAAACTTCTGGGCAATCTTTTGAGTGACAACCGCGTTCCTCTGGCAGAAAAGGCGTTGTTTGCGGCGGCGATTGTTTACGTTATCGTTCCGCTCGATTTTATTCCTGATGTTTTCCCGTTTATCGGGCAGGTTGACGATGTTTATCTGGTTGCGCTGACGCTTCTTCGGCTGCTCAATCGCACGGACGAAAAAGTCGTGCGCGAAAATTGGTCGGGCGGCGGCGATATTATCGGTCTGGCAAATTCGGTGGCGAATATTGCGCCGATGCTTTTGCCGAAAAGAGTTTCACGTGTGCTTTCAACCGAAGTCGAACTCACGCCGAAAGCCGAAAAAATGCGCGGCATAACGAAAAAGGGCGAAGCGTTAATCGTGGAAATTCCGGCGCCTGAACGCGAAAACAAAAAGATAAACTCAAAATAAATTTCGGTGAAAAGCGGGCGCAAATATTAAATTCCGCCCGCTTTTTTTCACTTTTTTTCGCTGAGGTTTTTTGCAGACAAAGATATTTCCGAAAAAAACTTCAAAACTCCTTCGTTTGACAACTTTCTTTGGATTTTCGCACCGTTTGCAACTGTATTCAGACAAGGTACGCAAAATTTCAATCTTGATTATTCAGCCGCATCGGTTCAGACTGTCGTTACAGAAAGTTTTTTACTTGAAGCCGAATCACTAAATTTATGTTTGAACGCTATACGGAAAGAGCGCGTCGGGTCATTTTTTTTTCCCGCTACGAGGCTCTGCAATACGGTTCGCAGGTTATTTCGCCCGAACATATCCTGCTCGGTTTGATGCGCGAAGATAAAACTATCTCGGCGCGGTATTTTCCTTTTCGCCATTCACTGACGGTTGACGCCGTGCGGCGCGACATCGAGGAACAAATCGTCTGGCGCGAACGCATTCCGCAATCCGCCGAACTGCATCTCTCGCCGGATGCGAAAAAGATTCTAATTTTCGCCAATGAAGAAAGCCGAAACCTGAAGAGCAGGCACGTCGGACCCGAACATCTCCTTCTCGGAATTGTGCGTGAAGAGCGTTCGATTGCGGCGGAAATTCTTTTCGGTTACGGTTTGCGCGCTTCAGATGTGCGTGATGAAGTCGCCCGCCAGAACGGTGTGCCGGGCTTTTTCGCCGTTACTAAAGAGAATTCCAAAACTCCGCATCTTCAGGAATTTACGCGCGATTTGACGGCGGAAGCCGCCGGGGGAAAACTCGACCCGCTCATCGGTCGCGCTGACGAAACCGAAAGACTCATCGAGATTCTCTGCCGCCGGACGAAAAACAATCCGGTGCTAATCGGCGAAGCGGGGGTTGGCAAAACGGCGATTATCGAAGGTTTGGCGCAGCGCATCGTAGACCGAAACGTGCCGACTTTTCTGGAAAATAAACGAATTTTATCGCTCGATTTATCGCTTATCGTGGCGGGAACGAAATATCGCGGACAATTTGAAGAACGGCTCAAGAAAATTATGAGTGAACTCAAGGAAAACAGCGAATATATTGTTTTCATTGACGAACTTCACACACTGGTCGGCGCAGGTTCGGCGGAAGGAACTTTGGATGCGGCAAATATCCTGAAACCCGCGCTTTCACGCGGCGAAATTCAGTGCATCGGCGCGACCACGCCGAATGAATTCCGCAAATCAATCGAAAAAGACCGCGCTTTGGAACGTCGCTTTCAAGCCGTCAAGGTTTTGCCGCCAAATGAAGAAACCGCACTGAAAATTATCGAAGGCATCGCCGACCGATACGAAGCGTTTCACCAGATTCGATACTCGCACGAAGCTCTCGAAGCAGCCGTTTATCAATCGAATCGCTACATACCCGACCGCTTTTTGCCCGATAAAGCGATTGACGTTTTGGACGAAGCCGGCGCGCGGGCAAAATTGCGCTATCAACAGGAAAACACTTCGGATTTATCGTGGAAGGAAACGATTGAAAACTGGAAACGCGCGACGGCGAATGAAGAACAATTGATTTCGTTTGAACTCGAAACGATGGAAGATTCGTTTTTCGCCGTCGAGGTCACAAAAGACGACGTTGAAGAAGTAATCGCCCGCTGGACGGGAATTCCGGTGCAGCGCGTCAAACAGGAAGAAGGAAAAAAACTTCTTCAAATCGAAACGGAACTGCACAAACGCATAATTTCGCAGCGTCCGGCGATTTCCGCTCTGGCGCGGGCGATTCGCCGTTCACGCGCCGGACTGAAAAATCCGAATAAGCCGGTCGGCTCGTTTTTGTTTTTAGGTCCGACCGGCGTCGGTAAAACGGAAGTTGCCCGCAGCCTGGCTGAATTTCTGTTCGGCTCGGAGCGTTCTTTGATTCGCTTCGATATGTCGGAATTTATGGAAAAACATACGGTGGCGAAATTTATCGGCTCGCCGCCCGGATACGTCGGACACGAAGAAGGCGGGCAATTGACGGAAAAACTGCGCCGCTCGCCGTATTCGGTCGTGCTTTTCGATGAAGTCGAAAAAGCTCATCCCGATTTATTCAATGTTTTATTACAGGTTTTTGAAGACGGCGTTTTGACCGACGCGCAGGGCAATACGATTGACTGCAAAAATGCGATTTTCATAATGACTTCTAATCTCGGCGCGCGGTTTATCCAAAAACGCGCGACGCTCGGTTTTCAGACGAGCGCGGACGCTTCCCGCGAAAAAATGGAAGAGCAGGTGATGAGCGAAGTCAAAAAGACTTTCGCGCCCGAATTTATTAACCGTCTGGACGAAATCATCATTTTTGACGAACTCGCCGATGCCGACCTGCGCCAAATCGTTGATTTGCAAATCGGCAAATTAAACGAAATCCTCGAAAAAAGAACTTTGCAGATTCGGCTGACCGAAGAAGCGCAAAGCTGGCTGATTGAAAAAACCTGCGCTGACCGCAGTTACGGTGCGCGTCCGCTGAAACGCGCTTTACAAAAATACGTCGAGGACGAATTATCGGAAGCCTTGATTCAAGGCGAAATCTCGGAAGAATCGGTCATTGAAGTTTTTTGCGAAAAAGATAAACTGTCGTTTCGGGCAATTCGGCTTAAAGAATTAGAGGAACTCGAAATCAAATAAACTCTTCAAAAATAAATCTGCCGGGATGTGCGTCATACCAACGCGCTCGGTAGTACTACAAATCTGTAAAGTCGTCTTTTTCACGTCCTGTGAATTAGTCTTTTGTGGAAAGATTGATTGTCGAGTTTCCAAATTCTATAATCATAAAATTGACATAAAACTATTTGTCGCGTTGCTCGTATAGCTCTAATTTTCGATAGAGCGTTTTTCGCCCGATATTCAAAAGGCGCGAGGCGCGCGATTTGTCGCCCGAAGTGTAATCTAATGCCAGTTCGATGGCGCGGCGTTCAATTTCTTCGATTGTCGCGGGAAATTCGATTTCCAGATTTATCGAGCGCCCTTCGACGGCGGCGCGGGCGCGTTCGTGGCGTGCTAAAGCGTTTAATTCAAAAGCCTTTTTGCTGATCGCTTCGGGCAAATCATCGAGTTCGATTTGCCGCCCCGATGCGATAATGACGGCGCGTTCAATTGCATTTTCGAGTTCGCGGACATTGCCGAACCATTCGTGATTGACGAGCGCGCGCAACGCTTCTTTGGAAATTCCGGCGACGAATCTGCCGGTTTTTTCCTTATAAGTTTCGAGAAAATGAAAGACGAGCAGGTGAATGTCTTCGGCGCGTTCGCGCAGCGGCGGCAAGGTTATCGGAAAAACCGAGAGGCGATAAAACAAATCCTTGCGAAATTTTCCTTCTTCGACGGCTTTTTCCAGGTCAATATTCGACGCGGCAATAACGCGGGCATCGGTTTTCACCACATCGCTGCCGCCGATTCGCGTTAGCTCGCCGTCCTGCAAAACTCTTAAAAGGCGAACCTGCGCCTGCATCGTCATTTCGCCGATTTCGTCTAAAAACAGGGTTCCGCCGCTCGCGTCTTCAAAACGACCTTTGCGTTGATTGCGCGCGTCGGTGAACGCGCCTTTTTCGTGTCCGAAAAGCTCCGATTCGAGCAGAGTTTCGGGGATTGCGCCACAGTTTATTTTGACATACGGCTTGTTTTCGCGCCCTGAATTGTAATGAATCAAATTCGCCAGCAGTTCTTTTCCCGTGCCGGATTCGCCCTGCACCAAAACGGTCGTGTTCGTGTCGGCGACGTTTAAGGCAAGTTCGATGGCGCGGCGAATCGTCGGCGCTTGCCCGATAATTTCGCTGTGTTTTTGATGAAGTTCGCTTTTCAAACGCATTATTTCCGCGCTCAATTGGTCGCGTTCGAGCGCCGTGCCGATTTGATCGGCGATGCCTTCGACCAGAGCGATTTCGTGATTTTCAAACGTGATTTCGCGCTCTTCGCTCCAGACAAATCCCAAAAGACCGAACGCTTGACCGGCAACGCGAACGGGCGAGACGAGCGCGGCTTTGCCGTTAAGCTGCGAATTAAAAATCAAGCGAATCGCAAACGGCAGCTGCGTGTCAACGATTCGCATCGTTTTGCCTTCGCGCAAAATTTCGCCGAGCGCGGGAAACGGTTCGATGTCGAGCGATTGATTATGCTGCTCGATCATCTGCAAAACCGCATTCGGCTCGATTCCTTCGGCGGATTTGAACGACGCTAAACTTATCTTTTTCCCCGTCTGGTCAAGCACGCCGAGTGCGCCGTAATCCGCGCCGACGAGTTCGATGGCGCGTTCCAAAACTCTCGACGAAACTTCCTTGAAATCCGAGTGTGAATTAAGCGTATTGGCAATTTCCAGAAGCGCGTTTGTCCGGCGCGTTTCCTGCTCCTGCGCGACGTATAAATTCGTATATTGATAACCGATGGCGAGTTGCTGCGCGATTGATTCGAGAAACGAAATTTCTTCGTCGAGCCATTGCCGCGCCGCGCGCGTATCGTGAAGTCCGACCAGTCCGAGAACATTTTTGTTCAGGCTGATCGGCACGATTAAAAGCGATTTGGTTTCCAGAGCTTTGGCGAAAAATTTCAAAGTCGCGTCTTTCGCTTCGGCAATATCATTGATGGCGATTGGTTTGGTGATGTCGAATCTTTCCGCGAGTTTTTCCGCGTCAATCGGGATCGTCGTGCCGATGCTCGACGGAATCGAGTCGTTTCGGCGCCACTCGTGGCTGATACGAAGTTCACTCTCCGGCGTAATCTGCAAAAGGTCGCAACGGTCGGCTTGCATCATTCGCCCGATTTCCGAAACGACGACGTTTAAGAATCTTTCCAAATCAATATTCGTCGGTAAATCACGCGCGAGCCGATGAATAATGGCTTCGCGGGCTTCGTGCATTTTAATTTTGCGTTCCAAAGAAAGATTTTCGGAAATCGGCGGGCTTTCGAGTTCGATTTTCATAACAACAATAAAGCGAAGGCAAAAAATCCGACGCTTTATTCATCATCGTATTTTCACGATTTATGTCAAGTTGATACAAGCCTGTTTGAGCGTGTGTATTTTGGATGCGGGTAAAATAAAAACGGTGAATCCCGATATTTTATAAATTCGCCGTTTTGACTTATTTAAAACTTTCTCAAAAAGGTGGAAAATTCTTAACGCAAAGTCGCAAAGACGCAGAGGCGCAAAGATTTTTTAGAATTAAGCAGGTGAGCAGAAGTTTTAAGATGTTTTCTTCCCGTTCAGAGTCCACGCTTCAGCGTGTAACCTTCGAGCGAAACGCGGCGGTTTGGCAAAGTGCGTTCCGCGTTTGGACTCTGAACTTTTCAAAATTCCTGAATACTTTTGCTCACCTGCTTAAGTCGGGGAAATTTCAGTATTTTTAACCGTCCGGCTAAACAAACTATTTTTCCCTTTGCGTCTCTCTGCGTCTTTGCGACTTTGCGTTAAATTGATTTTTGAGAAAGTCCTATTATTGGTTGGAATTGTTTGTTTTAGGCTGAGGTTCTGTTTTCGGTTCAGCGTCCGTTTTAGCCGTCGGTTTCGGTCTTGGATTATCGCGCGGCGCGACCTTCTGTTCCGGCAGCTTTGGTTTTATGCCGAAATTGACCCGTTTTTTTCCGGCTTCGGCTTTTTCCAGCATTTCTTCGGCGGGCAGATTTGACGAATCAACTTCCAGAGCCTTTTTCAAGGCGCGAACGGCTTCATCATACTGCGCCAGCTTTATCAAAATTTCGCCGAGTTCGGTTTGATATTCCGTATCGTCGGGTTTGAGTTTGACGGCTTGCTGAAGTGATTTTAAGGCTTCCTTGTCGTCGTTGAGTTTGTTATAAGCGCGTCCTAAATTAAAATGCGCGACATCGTCTTTCGGATTTTTTATCAAATATTTTTTATATGCCTTGACCGCATTTTCAAAGGATTTTTCCGAATCGGTTTTGGCGGCTTCAACTTTTTTGCCTTTTTTTACCGGCGTTGGCGTTGCGTCGGCTTCAGGAGATTCTTCCTGTTCTTTTTCGACCAGTGCGTAGGCGATACCGAGCCTGAAATGCGCCTCGGCTAAATCCGGGCTTAGTTTTACGGCTTGTCGGAGAGCCTCAATCGCTTTTTCGGTCGAGTTTTCGTCAAGCAGTTTAACGCCTTCCGCCAAAGCCGTATTGGCATCGGTAAATTCGGGAAGCGGAGTTTCCGCAACCGTTGCGTTCGTATTGGTTTGAGTGGTTTCGATTGCCGGAGTTGCCGCCGAATTTACATTGTTTTGATTAGAATTATCTGCCGCCTCGCCGCCCGCGCAGCCAAATTGCAAAAGCATCGAAGCAGTTATAAAAAACGCGAAAAAAAATGTGGAAAAAACTTTTCTCATAATACTTTAACTCCGAAAATTGGGTTTAGGTTCAGAGCGGAATATTTTAGTTTGTCGGTAAATTTTTAGCCGGGCGGAAAAACGAACGGGCGACCGCCGAGCAAGTGAACGTGCAGATGATAAACCGTCTGACCGCCGTTTCTATTAGTGTTGATGACGATGCGGTAGCCATTCTCCGCAAATCCTTTTTCGCGGGCAATTGCGGCGGCGGTCAAAAGCAGATGTCCGAGCGTTTCCAGATGACGACTTTCGGCTTTATCGAGCGAATCAAAATGTTCGCGCGGAATTATTAAAATATGCGTCGGCGCCTGCGGGCTGAGGTCGTTAAACGCCACGCAAATTTCGTCTTCATATACCTTCGCCGACGGAATTTCACCCGCAATAATTTTGCAAAAAATACAATCGCTCATAATTGGAAAAGTTTATTAAATCATAAATGAAACGGATTGTTAATCGGACGGGAAATTTACGCGCCGTGCCGATGGTTTTCGGCATTAAAAAAAGCCCTGCCGTCATTTAAGCCGGCAGGGCTTTCTAACTCAACTAAAACAAGGAGAAAAATCTATGTTTCAGATTGCTCACCTTTCTTTATACCAGAATTTTTCGATATTGCAAGAACTTTTTGCAAATTTATTCTGTCGCCGCCGCCGTCGTCGGACTTTCGGAAATTCTTTCAATTTTCGCGCCGACCGCGCCGAGTTTGCGGACGATGTTTTCGTAACCGCGGTCAATGTGATAAACGCGGTCAATCACGGTTTCGCCCGAAGCGCAGAGCGCGGCTAAAACGAGCGAAGCCGACGCGCGCAAATCCGACGCCTGAACCCGCGCGCCCGTCAATCGCGTTTTGCCGTGAACGCGCGCCGTATTGCCGGAGAAATCAATTTTCGCACTCATTCTGACGAGTTCCGAAGCGTGCATAAAACGGTTTTCAAAAATCGTTTCTTTAACCACCGAAATTCCTTCCGCCTGCGTCATCAACGCCATATACTGCGCCTGCATATCGGTCGGAAAATGCGGATGCGGTTCAGTCGTTATGTCCTTCGCCGTCAAACCTTTCGCGCCGCATTTAACTAAAAGGGAACTTTGATTGAGTTCTTCAATCTCGACGCCGGAGTCGCGCAGTTTTTCGATCACGGCTTGCAAGTGTTTCGGCTCGCATTTTCTGATTTCCAGTTCGCCGCCGGTTATCGCCGCCGCGACGATAAAAGTTCCGGTTTCGATGCGGTCGGGAATAATCGTGTGTTCCGCGCCGCTCAATGCTTCAACGCCCTCGATTTCGATTGTCGGCGTTCCCGCGCCTTTGATGCGCCCGCCCATTTTGTTGATAAGTTCGGCTAAATCTTCGATTTCCGGTTCGCAAGCGGCGTTGTGAATGACGGTTTTGCCTTTTGCCAGAGCCGACGCCATCATCACGTTTTCCGTTCCCGTCACGGTCACTTTTTCAAACGAGATTTCCGCGCCGGTCAATCTGCCTTTCGGAGCGCGGGCGACGACATCGCCGGATTCGAGCGAAACCGTCGCGCCGAGTTGCTCAAACGCCTTTAAATGCAAATCAATCGGGCGAGTTCCGATGGCGCAGCCGCCTGGAAGCGAAACTTTCGCCCGACCGAAACGCGCGAGCAACGGTCCGAGAGCCAAAACGCTCGCCCGCATCGTTTTGACGAGTTCATACGGAGCTTCAAAAGTTCCGATGTTTTTCGCCGTCACTTTATGAGTTCTCAGTTCCGGCGTGAGAACCGTGGCGCCCAAATCCTCTAACAACCGCCGCTGCGTAATCAAGTCTTTGACATACGGAACATTATGCAGCGTTACGGTTTCCGCGCTCAGAAGCGTCGCCGCCAAACACGGCAGAGCGGAATTTTTCGCGCCGCTGATTTCGATTGTGCCTTTCAGCGATTGACCGCCGCGGATTAAAAATTTATCCATAAAAATTATTACGAAGATAATCTATTGATATAGATTTGCTGATAAATAAGCAGGTGAGCGAAATTTTGAGGTGTTTTGAAGAGTTCAGAGTCCAAACATTTAGTTTGCCTGCCCGCCGCGCTTCGCTGGCGGCTACACGCTCTCAGCGTGGACTCAGAACACGGAGCAAAATGTCGCAAAACTTTCTATGACCTGCTCAGGAATAGAAAATCTTATCACAAACAGATATTACAAAAAAAATTGAAAAATAATAATCGAGTTTGGAATAAATTTCGCGCAATTACTTTCTGATTGGTTTATAGAACTTAGCCAGAGTGCGCGGCGGAAAGCCAAACCAATAGAGACCTTGAAAAAGCGACCATTTCATAAAAGTCCAGATAAAAGAGCGGTTTTCAAACCGGCGCGAAGAAGTCGTCACGGGCAGATTGACGTGAACAAAACGACCTTTTTTCCGCAGACGTTTAACCAAATCGAGGTCTTCAAAAAGCGGCAGCGGCTTGAAACCTTTGATTTTTTCGTAAGTTTCGCGGCGGGCAAAAATCGCCGAATCACCGTAAATTAAACCTCCTGAACGCAAAGTCGGATACAGCTTCGTTAAAAATCGCGCCCAGGCATTATCGCCGCCGAAAATAATCTCGAAATTTCCGCCGACCACTTTGTCAAAACGCATAAAGGATTTTATCTGTTTGCCCGAACCCTGAATCGGGCGCGTATCGGCGTGCAGAAACCAAAAAATGTCGCCGCTTGCGTGTTTCGTGCCTTCGTGAAGCTGTCGCCCGCGATTGGCTTCCGTCATTTTAATAAGTTTGAGCGGTTTATTTTGCGGATAATTCTCGACAATTTCGATGGTTTCGTCACCGCTTCCGCCGTCAACGACGATTATTTCGTCAACATTAATCAGCCGTGAAAGCGCATCGAGCGTTTTCTTGATGGTAAGTTCTTCGTTAACAGTCGGAATAATGACGGAAAGTTTCATTTCTTGATTCGGCGGACGTTTCTATATTTATCCAATTTATCCAATTTATCCAAACAATTTTCACGCCGAACCGGATTTTTGTAAAACGGGAAGATCAAATATTAAAATTTGAATTGAAAGGCTTGAAAAGTTTCATCTGCCGCGTATCATATAATCTGAAACTAATTTTTATCAAGGAGGGAAAATTAATGAACGACGAATATACCGATGCGGACGCTCTAGAGCTTTTGCAAAAACTCAAAACGGAAGTTTTCGACGACAGCAACGCCGAACTCGCGCTTGCGATGGGACGACCCGTCAGCGAGATAGATGCCTGGTTCAGCGGCGACGAAGAAATTGACGAAGACGCCGAAATGAAAATTCACGGTCTGGCGCAGGAAAGGCTCGGCGAAGAATAAAATTCTTTTAGGGCGAAATAAAAAAAGCCGTCAGATTTGGCGGCTTTTTTGTTGTTAAAAAGAAGTTTTGAAAAATTCCAAAATTTATGGAACAGTTGTAATGTTTTTAACGACAACCGTTTGCGTCCGTGTTTGACCGCAAATGCCGCAGCCGTCATCAACTCCCGCCGTGATTGTGTAAGTGCCGGGTTCAACTCCCCACAAATCCCAGACGACTTTCGCGCCTTGCCCGAGGATTTTCCCGCCCGAAACCGCATAGTTGTATGTTAAAACATCGTTTTCGGCATCGCTTGCTTCCGTAGCTATAGAAACTTTCGCGCTAGTGTTCAAACATTTTTTTTTCTTCGTCGCATTGGCGCATCCGAGTGTCACTTCACTCCGGCTTAAAGTTAGATTGGTAACATTTGCCGGTAAATTTATTAATTCACAACCTTCTCTCAAAGCTAAATCAATAAGCCGTTCCTCACCGGATAAAAATTCCGAGGTGTTTTCGTTGTTACACAAAAAGCTGATTTTACTTTTGGTCGGGTAAAGAACGATATTTTCAATTTCGCCCTCATCAATTTCATAAATTATTCCTGCGTCTTCGTTATGATAATTATATATTTCCGGCGATTCTTCGTCTTCAATTTCTTTTTTATAGTTTGAAAAATCGAATTTAAAGTTTTTGAGTTTGATTTTTTCTTTGGGCGTAATTTTGATTCTAGCAACTATTCCTTCGGGAACATTCCAGAATTCCAAAAATTTGGAACAATCACCTCTGGAAAATTTAACCTCAATCTCCATGTCTTTATTTGAAAAACTTTGAAATTGTGATTCATTGTCAGAATCATCATTCTCATAATTTGCCAGAATTTTTTTGACATCTTCACGCGTTGATTCAAGCAATTTGATTTGTTTTACTTTGTCGAATTCAAGAATTCTCGATTGAGAAAAAGCAGAACTGTACATTGCCGAAATAATGAATAGAAAAGCGATAATTTTTTTCATATTTGCCTCATTTAACTTTCATTTACTTTCAACACCGCTAAAAACGCTTCCTGCGGAATCTCGACGCGACCGACTTTTTTCATTCGCTTTTTGCCTTCTTTTTGTTTTTCGAGCAGTTTGCGCTTTCGGGAAATGTCGCCGCCGTAGCATTTGGCGATGACGTTTTTGCCCATCGCTTTGACGGTTTCGCGGGCGATGACTTTGTTGCCGATGGCGGCTTGGATGGCGAC
>Ga0136618_10000221_pt1 | contig 17831 bp, 21 predicted proteins | sample AntDrymUQ3302106_2_FD_104805 | JGI IMG/M metagenome (GOLD analysis project Ga0136618, IMG submission 104805) | Polar desert sand microbial communities from Dry Valleys, Antarctica - metaG UQ330 (21.06) | ecosystem: Environmental > Terrestrial > Soil > Desert | place: Antarctica: Dry Valley... | reverse complement strand
GATCGACCTCGACCTCCTCCCCGGCGAGCGGCTCGCGGTGACCGGCCGCAACGGCAGCGGCAAGTCGACGCTGCTCGCGCTCCTGCTCGGCGAGCTTCCACTCTCCGCGGGCAGCCGAACGGTCGGTCGCACCACCGTGGCCGGTTCGGTCGGTCAGATACGAACCGGCGGCGAGGAGCCGCTCCTCGACGCCCTGCGTGGGGCCACCGGCCTCACCCCCGTCGAGACGCGCACCTTGCTCGCCAAGTTCGGGCTCGGAGCCGAGCATGTGCTGCGACCGACGCGATCGCTCTCGCCCGGGGAGCGCACGCGAGCACGTCTCGCCGAGCTCCAGGCGCGGGGGGTCAACCTACTCGTGCTCGACGAGCCGACGAACCACCTCGATCTGGAGGCGATCGAGGAGCTCGAAGCGGCGCTCGCAGGCTACGACGGCACGGCGGTCGTCGTGTCGCACGACCGGCGCTTCCTCGAGCGCTTCGCCCCCACGCGGGAGCTGGCGTTGGCATAAGCGGCCTGAAGCTTGCGGCTATACTCGGCAGCCGCCGATGGCAGTCCCCAAGAAAAAGACCTCGAAGGCGCGCCGTGACAAGCGTCGCGCGCAGCACGGCATCGAGTCGCCGCGCGTCAACGTCTGTCCTACCTGCCACCAGCCGAAGCGGCCGCACCACGTCTGCCCGACCTGCAAGACGTACAAGGGCCGCGAGATCGAGCCGCTCCGCACGCCTCTCCCGTAGGCGATGATCCGCATAGCGGTCGACGCGATGGGCGGCGACCGCGCCCCTGAGGAGATCGTCGCGGGGGCCCAGGCGGCCGTGCGTCACGGCGTCACGCCGATCCTCGTCGGACCTGCGGGGCTCGACACGGGCGGACTCGAGCTGGTCGAGGCTCCACATACGATCGGGATGGACGAGAAGCCGGTGGAGGCTGTCCGGCACAAGCCTGAGTCATCGCTCGTCATCGCCCACCGGCTGGTAGGGGAAGGGGGCGCAGCCGCTGTTGTCTCGGCAGGCAACACGGGTGCGATGCTCGCCGCCGGCCTCTTGCACCTCCGCCGTCTGCCGGGCGTCGTGCGCCCGGCGATCGCGGTCCCGATCCCGACGCGGAGCGGGCCGTCCGTGCTGCTCGACGCGGGCGCGAACGCCGACGCGCGGCCCGAGCATCTGTTCCAGTTCGCGCACATGGGCTCCGTCTTCGCAGAGGAGATCCTCGAGGTGGCTCGTCCCGAGGTGCGCCTGCTCTCGATCGGCGAGGAGGCAGAGAAGGGGAACCGGCTGACGCTCGACGCGCACGCCCTGCTCGTGGAGAGCGACCTCAGGTTCGGCGGCAACGCGGAGAGCAGGGACTTGCTGAGAGGGGCCGCAGACGTCGTCGTCTGCGACGGGTTCACCGGGAACATCGCGCTCAAGCTGCTCGAAGGGACGATCAAGGCTGTTCTCGACGCGTTGCGCGCGGAGCTGGCAGCGACCGCTCGGGGCCGCCTCGGCGGTCTCCTGATCCGTCCGGCCGCCGGGCGTCTGCGGACGCGGCTCGATCCAGACACGTACGGTGGCGCGTACCTGCTCGGCCTGCGCGGCCTCTCGGTGATCGCTCACGGGAACTCGTCCCGCAGCGCGATCGCGCGCGCCATTCTCCTCGCAGCCCGCGGCGTCGAGCACGACGTCGTCGGCCGGCTCGCTGCGAGGTTGCCCCGGCAGGCAGCCGCTGTATGATCGGCGCGCTCTACACCCGTATCCCCTGGCACCGAACAGAGTGAGGTCGATTTGGCAGCGTCGCGTGAAGAAGTCTACGAGCGGGTCAAGGAAGTCCTGAGCGAGCAGCTCGGGGTCGAGGAAGGGGAGATCACCGAAGAGGCCTCGTTCCAGGAAGACCTCGACGCCGACTCGCTCGACCTCGTCGAGCTGATCATGGAGCTCGAGGATCAGTTCGGGATCAAGATCTCGGACGAGGACGCACAGAAGATCACCACTGTCGGCCAGGCCGTCGACTACGTCTCGACCCATTCGTAGCGGGGCGCCGACAGGCGATCCCGAGCAGCTCCGCCGCCTGATCGACGCCCTACCGCCTGAACGACTCGAGCACGTCTTCACCCACACCTCCTGGGCGCCGGACCGTGCCTCGTCGTACGAGCGGCTCGAGTTTCTAGGCGACAGCGTGCTGGAGCTCGCGATCGCGCGGGAGCTGTACGAGCGGTACCCCGGCGCCTCGGAGGGCCGGCTCGCGAAGGTGCGCTCGCACGTCGTCTCGCGGCAGAGCTGCGCCGAGGTGGCAAGGGACCTCGGTCTCGCGGAGCGCCTGGCCGAGATCGCGCGCACGGCGCTCGCCCCGGACGAGCTCGAGCGGATCGTCCGGAGCAGGAACGTCGTTGCCGCTGTGCTCGAGGCGGCGATCGCTGCTCTCTTCCTCGAGCACGGCTATGAGCCGATCGAGACCGCGATCGTCGCGGCCTTCTCCGACCGGATCGACTACGCGCGGACGACCCACGTCGACCACAAGACCGAGCTGCAGGAAGCGCTCGCGAGGTCGGCGCGACAGGTGTCGTACTCGGTTCTCGACGCCGAGGGGCCGCCCCACGACCGTCGCTTCCTCTGCGCTGCGGTCATCGACGGCCAGGAGCTCGGGCGCGGCAGCGGTCGCTCGAAGAAGGATGCGGAGCAGGCGGCCGCTCAGCAGGCGCTGACCGCCCTCGGCACCGTGGAGACGACGGTCTAGCGCGCGCGACGCCGTCCGGCTCTGCGGGCAGACTGCGTCGCGTGCATCTGCGCTCGCTTCGCCTGCGCGGCTTCAAGTCGTTCCCGGATTCGCTCGAGCTGAGGCTCGAGCCCGGTGTGGCCGTCGTCGTCGGGCCCAACGGGTCGGGCAAGTCGAACGTCGCCGACGCCATCGTCTGGGCGGCCGGGTCGCTCGCCCCGTCCGAGTTGCGCGCCGAGAAGCCGGACGACGTCCTCTTCAACGGGGCCGAGGGCCGTAAGCCGGCCGACAGCTGCGAGGTCGAACTCGTCTTCGACAACACCGACGGGGGAATGGGCGAGCTCGAGTTCTCGGAGGTCTCGATCGCTCGTCGCCTGCACCGTGGCGGCGAGGGTCAGTACCTCGTCAACAAGGCGCAGGTGCGGCGGACGGATCTCGTCGAGCTGCTCGCCGATGTCGGTCTTGGCGGGTCGATGCACTCCATCGTCAGCCAGGGCAAGGTCGAGTCGGTGCTCGCGTCGAGGCCAGAGGAGCGGCGCGAGCTGATCGAGGAGGCCGCAGGGCTCGGCAAGTTCAAGCGGCGCAAGCATCGCGCAGAGCTCAAGCTCGCTCGCGTCGGCATCCAGGTGGAGCGCGCGCGGGACGTCGAGGCCGAAGTGCGCAAGCGCCTACGACCGCTGGCCCTGCAGGCGACGGCGGCCGAGCGGGCCGAGAAACTCGTCCAGGAACTCGCGCGCCTGCGCGCTCGCGTAGCGGAGCTGGACCTGGCGGCGGCCGAGGCGCGGCGCGCGGAGGCGGAGGAGCGGAAGGCCGCCGCTGGGATCGCGCGCCGCGGCACCCAGGCGCGTCTGCAGGCGCTCCTCGAGGAGCGCCAGGCAGCAGAGGAAGAGCTCGCGGACGCCGCCGGCAGGCGCGAGGCGTCGGTGAAGGCGCTCTACCGGCTCCAGGGTGCTTCCGAGCGAGTGGCCTTCCGCCAGGAGGGGTCGCGGGCGCTCGTGGCGCGGCTGCGCGTGGATCTCGAGGCGGCCGACGAGGCCAGGAGGAGCCCCGCCGACGAGCGACTTCAGGCACTCGAGCAGGTAGCGGCCGAGGCGACTTCGGCCGCCCGTGCCGCGGCGGCCACGAGTGGCGCGAGCGCCGAGAGGGCCAGGGCAGGGCAGGAGCGTCTTGCTGCCCTCGAGCGGGCCGCGGCAGCGGCCGCGGAGGGGAGGCACGAGGCGCTCCGTTCGCACCGGCAGGAGCTCGAGCGTCGGCTGGCGGAGGCCAGCGGCGGACGCGACGGCGCAGGTACCGCGCTGTATCGGCTCGGCGGTGCCCGCGAGCGGGTTGCGCTCAGGGAGGAATCGGCGAGCGCGCTTGGTGAGCGGCTCCGCGAGGACTTGGCCCGGGCGGACACGGCGGCGGAGCGCCGTGAGCCCGCGCCCCAGGAGCTCGAACGGATCGCAAACGAGGCCGTGGCCGCTGCCCATGCGGCCCAGCACGCGCACGAGGCCCAGGTCGCGCGCGCCGGGATCGCCGAGGAGCGTTTGGCTGCCCTCGAACGTTCGCTGGCCGAGCAGGAGGGGATTCCGCCGGCCGCCCGCGCTCTTGCCGGCGAAGGCACGCCGCTTGCGCTCTCGCTCCTCGACGTCGGGATTGGGGCCGAGCGCGCCGTCGCCGCAGCGCTCGGCTGGCGGGCCTCGGCGGTCGTCGTGGCGGATGCGAGCGCAGGCCTCGCGCTGCTGCAACGCGCGTGGGAAGAAGGTCTCGGAAGCCTCGCCGTGCTCGTCGGCTCCCCGGCCCGGCGCGTCGCGGAGCTCCCGGTCGTCCCGCTCTCGGAGCTGCTCTCGGCGTCCGTGCCCGCGGTCACGGCGGAGGGCTTCGGCTACGACCCAGACCGAGGGGAGCTCTGGTTCGCAGGTGAGACCGCCGAAGCCGTCCTGCTCGAGCTCGACGCGCGCCGGCGCGACCTAGAGGTCGAGGTGGCGGAGCTCCGTGCACTCTCGACGTCGAGCCAGAGCGAGGCTGAGTCTGCGGCGCGGCGCGCCCGGGAGGCTGAGGCGGCGTCGGCCCAGGTCGCTCACCTACGGGGGATCCGGCTGCTCGAACCACTGTTGGCGCGCCGGCTCTCTACGGCCGCTGTGCGCCTCGTCGAGACGCTCCGGGAGGCGACGGCGGCGGCAAGCCGGCTGGAGGAGCCCCTTGCGTTACGTGCGGAGAGATCCGCTGAGCAGACGACGGCACTCGCGGGCGAACTTGCTCGGATCGGTGCGCTTGAGCACGATGCGCAGCGGGAGGCCGCTCAGGCGAACGAGCGTGCCGCAGCGGCCGAGCTCGCACGCGCGCGCCTGGGTGGCGAGGGACAGATTCGCCTCTTGGAGATCGGCGAGGCAGAGCGTGAGCAGATCGAGCGCCACGCTCGTGACCTGTTGGACGAGGCCGAGCGTGCGGCGGCGGCTGCGGCGGAGACAGCAGAAGCCGCACGCTCGGCCTCGGCAGCGGCGGCCGAGCTGGGTTCGCGTCGCCCGAACGTGGACGTCGACCTGCTCCGGCGGGTCGTTGCCGGCAGCGAACGCCTCGACGAGACCCTCGCCGTGGCTGCCGCCGCGGCCTCGCGCTTCGATCCGCCGCTCCGCGCACGCGTGGACGCGGGTGCATCGCGGACCGCAGACCTCGGCCAGACGCTGCGCGAGCTCGGCGGCGCCGAGGTCGAGCTGCGCCGCTCTGCCGAAGGCGCCGCCGAGCGCGCGGCGACGATCGACATCGAGCTCACGCGCATCGATGCTGAAGCCGCCGACGCTCGGCGCCGACGTGACGAGGCAGACCCTCGAGGCGAGATACAGCCCGGCGAGGACGACGATCGCGGCGAGCTCGCAGCGAAGGTCGAGCGGCTCGACGCGCGTCGGATCCAGCTCGGCCAGGTCAACCCGCTCGCGAAGGAGGAGTACGAGGCCGAGAGGGAGCGGTTGACCGAGCTCGAGACGCAACGCGAGGATCTGGAGCTGAGCCTGAAGGAGCTCGAGGAGCTGCGGGCCGAGCTCGCCGAAACGGTCGAACGACGCTTCGCCGATACCTTCGACGCAGTCGCGGCGCATTTCGAGGACGTCGCCGGGACGCTCTTTCCGGGCGGGGAGGGGAGGCTTCGCTCGGTGCTCCCGGAGGAAGGCGAGGGCGAGGTCGGGATCGAGGTCGAGTTGCGCCCTGCGGGGAAGAAGATTACGCGGCTCGGGATGCTCTCGGGTGGCGAGAAAGCGCTCGGCGCGATCGCGTTCCTGTTCGCCCTGTTCCTCGCGAAGCCGTGCCCGTTCTACCTGCTCGACGAGGTCGAGGCCGCTCTCGACGACGCCAATATCGGACGCTTCGTCGAGCTGCTGCGCCGGTATGCCGATCGGGCGCAGTTCGTCGTCATCACGCACCAGAAGCGCACCATGGAGGCCGCGGACGTGCTCTACGGCGTCACGATGGGCGGCGACGGCGTCAGCGAGGTGGTCTCACGACGGCTGCCTCGCGAGGATGCGGCCGCCGTCGCGGGCTGACTAGCGGCGTGCACCGCCTCCCTCACGCTCCGGCGGCACGGCGGCCTCCCCGGTCGAGGCGGCGGAGAGGAAGGCCTGAGCCACCGCGCCGGTCCGGCCGTTGACGCCGAGCTTCGCGTAGATGTGCTCGAGGTGCTTCCGGACCGTGCCCGGCGAGACCCAGAGCAGACGCCCGATCTCCACGTTTGAGAGTCCCCGCGCAAGGGAGGTGAGCACCTCCCACTCGCGCCGCGTCAGGCCGAGCGACTCGCGGGTGGGGCGCGGGTCGACTCGCTGCTCCTCGAACAGGAGGATCCGCGTCGTAGCGGCGCGGACGACGAGCCGCCGATCCCCCCGGTGGATCGTCAGCGGCTCGGCAGCATCGGGCAGCCGCTCGCTCCCGTTCAGGCGGGTCGTCTGGTGCAGGAGCCAGGACGCAATCGGCTCGCTGAGGTAGTCGCCGAGCGGCTCTCCGACGAAGTCGGCGGCGAGCCTCGCGGCCGCGGCCGAGACGAGCTCGACGCCTCCGGTCGGTCCGACGACGACCACGCCGACCGTCTCGGGGGCGGCGGCCTCGAGCGCCGCCAGCGCCGCCGCTGCCCGCCGCCGTTCAGCGGCGCGGCGGTAGAAGGAGGCGAGGTGCGGTCGCAGCAGGTCGAGCACGAGTCGGTCGCGCTCGTCGAACTCCCGTCCCGCGTGAAAAAGGAAGTTCTTCGTGTACCGCCGCGACGAGGAGATCCCCGCCTCCAGCTCGTCGAGCGTTCCGAGCGGCCGGAAGCGCCACTCGTACAGCTCGCTGTCCAGCAGTTGCCGCCTCGTCATGAAGTCGGAGACCTTGACGGCGTGGAAGCTGCCGGTTGCCTGATGATGGGCGCAGGTCGGAAGCAGATCCATGAGCCGCCACAGCTCGATCCAGTCCGTGCCGGGGTCGTACGTGTAAACCGCGCCGTCGCTGTCCGTGTTGGAGAGCACGCGCCGCGCCTCTTCGTCCAGCTCGCAGAAGTTCGCCACTTCGCAGGGGATCAGGCGCGTCAGCGATTGCAGGAGAGGTACGGGGAAGGGGTCGGCTCCCTCGACGGCGTCTGCCTCCCGAAGAAAGGCCAGAACCTGTCGGTAATCCGCCTCCCGAAGCCGTCGCACCGTCGTGACGAAAGATACGCCGGAACGCGATAGACGCCAACTCCCTCACGGCGGACACTCGGGCGAGTGGCGGACGCGCAGGGAAGATCGGGATCGCGTCTCCGGGGTCCGCAGTCTCTCGGAAAGGAGTGCACTTGCGGTACCGACTGAAGGTCGTCTGCGTCGTCTGCGTCGTCGCGCTCGTCGCCGCCACGGCGTTTGCCGGCGCGGTCTTCGCGACACCTATCTCCGGCGTCACCAGCACCGTCTTCGCGGTCGGCAGGTTCGACGAGATCGACGCGAGAGCGCGCACGGGTCACTGGCGGGCGCGGATCCAAACGAACAGCCCCACGGACGTCCACGTCCTCGAGAACCGGATCGCCCCCGGCGGCACATTCGGCTGGCACTCGCACCCGGGCCCGAGCCTCGTAGTGGTCAAGTCCGGCACCCTGACCCTCTACCGCGGCGACGACCCCCACTGCACGCCGAGTCTCGTCCAGGCAGGGTCGGGCTTCGTCGACAACGGCGACGACGTCCACCTCGTCCGCAACGAGGGCAGCGTGGAGACGGTGGTGTACGTCACCTCGCTTGTGCCTGCGGGCGCGGTGCGCCGGATCGACCAGCCGGCGCCCGGCAACTGCCCCTTCTGATGCGAGGTGGGGGAGCTGCCTCGGCGGCTCCCCCACCTAGTCGAACGAGTACGCAGCCGCCAGCCGTTTGGGCGCTTGGAGGAGCCAGGCGTCGATGAGCCGCTCGCGCACCTCGGCCTCGTCGACGTGCTCGAGCCAGATGAGCAGATAGCCGGGCGAGCGCTCGAAGTGGGGCGTGAGGCGGTAGGCGTCGGGGTTGGAGGCGACGAGCAGCGGCCGCTCGTCGCGATCGCAGCGTGTCCAGATCGCCCCGTCGTGTCGTGTGCTCATCCCCGCGAAGGTCTTGCCACGAACCTTGAAGGACGGCTTGCCCCACGAGGTCGTCTCCTCGAGCTCCGGCAGCTCCCGCGCCAACTCCGCCACCCGCTCCCAGGTGATCATCCCGTGAGGCTACCGTCCTGCGCCGTGCTCGGAAGCTCGTCAGTCCGCGCGCCGGCGTGCGCTCCCCCGCGACCGTTCGGTCTCAGAGACGGCGGGCCGCTCGGCTACCACAGCGCATGCGTCGAAAGCGTGAACGGTCAGTGCCTTCTTGCGCGCAACGTGCGCGCGTCGCCGCGGACGGTCTCAGAGACGGTTCGTCCGGGCGCTACCACACCTCCCGTAACAGAGGTGCGACAACTTTGCAGCGATCGTGCGTCGGTCCGCCGGCGAACAATCTCTAACCTGCGGCACGTGAGTCGGTCGTGGGCAGAGTTACTGGGGGACGCCGAGGGGCCGCAGGAGACCGAGGAGCAGCGTGCCGGCTTCTTCGGCCGCCTGCGCGAATCGCTCGGCAAGAGCCGGCGCGCGCTAACGAGCGAGCTCGCGTCAGCGACCTTCGACCCCGGCAACGAAGAGCACTGGGAGCGGCTGGAGGAGGCGCTGATCCACGGCGATGTCGGCGTGCGTGCGACGGCCGAGCTCGTGCGCCGGCTCGAGGCGCGCGGCGACCTTGGCGAGCTCGGCGAAGCGCTTGCGCAGGAAGTCGCGGAGATGCTCGGCGAGCCAGGCAAGCTCAACCTCGGCGCGAAGCCGACCGTGATCCTCGTTGTCGGCGTCAACGGCACCGGCAAGACGACGACGATCGGCAAGCTCGCGCAGAAGCTGCGCGAGCACGACCGCTCCGTCCTCCTTGGCGCGGCGGACACCTTCCGGGCGGCCGCCGAGGAGCAACTCGAGATCTGGGCGGAGCGAGCTGGAGCGGACTTCGTCGGTGCGGCTCGCGGCGCCGACCCGGCGGCGGTCGCCTTCGACGCGGTCGAGGCTGCGCGCGCCCGGGGGCACGACGTCGCGATCGTCGACACGGCGGGACGCCTCCACACTCAGTCGAACCTGATGGAGGAACTTGCGAAGGTCCGCCGCGTGATCGAGGGCCGGCTCGAGGGCGCGCCGCACGAGACGCTCCTCGTCGTCGACGCCACGACCGGGCAGAACGGCCTCCAGCAAGCGCGCCTCTTCGGCGAGGCTGCGAACGTGACCGGTGTCGCGCTGACGAAGCTCGACGGCTCGGCCAAGGGCGGTATAGCGGTCGCGATCGCCTACGAGCTCGGCCTGCCGGTCAAGCTGATCGGCGTCGGCGAAGGCTTGGACGACCTGCGTCCATTCGATCCGCAGGACTTTGCGCGCGCGCTCGTGTCGGGCTGACCGCACGTGACGGAACCAGCGCCTGCGGGCGTATGCGCCTGTTCTCTTCGCGCCGTTTCGCGGGACGTGCTGCCCCGTCCGCGGCTCGTCCTCCGCGCATTCCTGGCTGACACCGGTCGAGCGGGATAACGGCTGAGAAGCGATCTTCCCGCGGAAACCGATGGTCGCTGTCACTCCGCCCGGTGACCACGTCCGCCTCCACCTTCGAGCCGAGCGGCTCGAGCCATACGAGCCGAACCTTCGACCTGCGTCTGTCGCAGCTCGTCCTCACGGTTGCGAGCTCCCGTCGGTCGAACGGTTGCAGGTCGTCGTCAAAGAGCGAGCCGTGAGGCTTCAGGATGCACGACGACGCCTCGGGCGGACGTACATATGCCTGAGCACGCCGTTTGCCTGTGAGGGCACGATCTGGGTCGGGCCTCCGCCCGAGGGTTGTTTCAGCCCCTAGCGCTCGATCGCGAACGCGATGTTGACCGTTGTCCGGAACGTCGTGATCCGGTCGCCCTCTACCTCACAACTCATCGAGAGCACGTCGGCGCCGGTGATGCCGCGCAGCGTCTGCGACGCCTCCTGCACCGCGACCTGTGCGGCCTCGGCGAAGCCGTCCGGCGAGTTGCCGATGACCGTGATGACCTTGGCGATATTCGCCATGTGAACGCTCCTTGCTCGGGGACGGGATTGACCTGCCCGAACCGACCCATGTCTACACTGACGGGCCGGTGTTCGACACGCTCTCCGACAAGCTCCAGGCCACGCTCGGCGACCTGCGCGGCAAGGGCCGGCTCGACGAGGAGACGATCTCGAGGGCGATGCGCGAGATCCGCCTCGCGCTGCTCGAGGCGGACGTCAATTTCCAGGTCGTCAAGGACTTCGTCGGACAGGTGCGCGAGCGCGCGACCGGCCAGGACGTGCTGAAGAGCCTGACGCCGGGCCAGCAGGTCGTGAAGATCGTGCACGAGGAGCTGACCGCGCTGATGGGGGCGGGCGACTCCCACCTCGCGTTCGGCCGTCCGCCCACCGTGATCCTGCTCGCGGGCCTTCAGGGCTCGGGGAAGACGACAACCGCAGCGAAGCTCGCGCTGCTCCTCCGCAAGGAGGGCAAGAAGCCTGCGCTCGTCGCCGCCGACCTCCAGCGGCCCGCCGCGATCGACCAGCTCGAGCAGCTCGGCCGCCAGATCCAGATTCCCGTCTACCGGCGCGAGACCAATGATCCCGTGGAGGTGGTCAAGTACGGCTTGCAGGCGGCGCAGAGCTCGGGACAGGACGTCGTCATCCTCGATACGGCCGGCAGGCTGCACATCGACGAGGGGTTGATGGACGAGCTCGCGCGAGTCCGCGATGCGGCCATGCCTACGAACGTGCTGCTCGTCGTCGACTCGATGACGGGCCAGGAGGCAGTCAACGTCGCCGAGGCGTTCTTCGAGCGGATCGCGTTCGACGGCGTTGTCCTGACAAAGCTCGACGGTGACGCGCGTGGCGGCGCAGCGCTCTCCGTGAAAGCCGTCACGGGCAAGCCGATCAAGCTCGTCTCGGTCGGCGAGAAGCTCGACCAGCTCGAGTACTTCCATCCCGACCGGATGGCGTCCCGGATCCTCGGCATGGGTGACGTCCTGACGCTGATCGAGAAGGCGGAGGAGGCGGTCGAGGAGGACGAGGCGGAGGCGATGGAGGCGCGTATGCGCGCCGGCCAGTTCACGTTCGACGACTTCCTTGCCGCCCAGAAGATGCTGCGCAAGATGGGTCCGCTGCAGGGCGTCCTGAAGCTGATTCCCGGGCTCGGCAACCAGCTGAAAGACGTCGACATCGACGAGCGCCAGCTTGCGCGCGTCGAGGCGATCGTGTTGTCGATGACGCCGCAAGAACGCCGGCTGCCGCACCTGATCAACGGGCCGCGGCGGCAGCGAATCGCACGGGGGAGCGGGCAGACGATCCAAGACGTCAATAAGCTCCTCACCGCACGCAAGCAGATGGAGAAGATGATGAAGCAGATGGGCAAGGGGAAGGTGCCGACCCTGCCCGGACAACTGACGAAGGCAGGACGGAGGTAAGTCGAGGGATGGCAGTACGGATGAGGCTGACGCGAGTCGGCTCGAAGAAAAACCCGATCTACCGCGTGGTCGTGGCCGACTCGCGCTCGCCGCGCGACGGCAGGTTCATCGAGATCATCGGGCGGTACAACCCGCAGACCGATCCCTCGACGATCGAGCTCGATGGTGACAAGGTGAAGGACTGGCTCGGCAAGGGTGCGCAGCCCTCGAACGCGGTCGCGAAGCTGATCAAGGCTTCGAACATCACCTAAGTAGATGGCCGACCTGCTCGAGTGGCTCGCGCGGCAGCTCGTCGACGATCCGGACGCGGTCCGGGTCGACGAGGTGGAGCGGGAGGACGGCACGGTGCTTCAGCTCTACGTCGCACCTGACGACCGCGGCAAGGTGATCGGGCGCTCGGGGCGGATCGCACGGGCGTTGCGCACCGTCGTTCGCGCGAGCAGCGTCCGCTCGCGCCGGCGGGTCGTGCTCGAGATCGTTGAGTAGAGAGGAGCTCGTGCCCGTCGGGCGCGTGGGACGGTCGCACGGAATCGACGGTTCGTTCTTCGTGGAGGATGCCAGCGAGGAGCCGGAGCGGTTCACGCGGGGCGCGCGATTGTACGTGGGCGGCGAGCCGGCCGAGGTGATCGTCTCCAAGCGAGGCTCCGGGGGGCGTGTCGTGATCAAGCTCGACCGGGACGTTCCTCGCGGCACGAGCATTGCGATCCCTCGGGCGGAGCTGCCCGCGCCGGAGCCCGACACGTACTACGTCTTTCAGCTGATCGGACTCGAAGTGGAGGAGGGAGGGGGCCGGCGGCTCGGAACTGTTGCAAAGGTGCACAATGGCCCCGCGAATGACTCGATCGAGCTCGACTCCGGTCTCTTGCTGCCGCTCGTCGAGGCGTGCATCCAGGAGGTAGATCTTGAGACGGGCCGCATTCAGGTCGCGCGGGGCTTCGTCGACGATGAGTAACCTGACGCGGCCGTGAGAATCGACGTCTTCACCCAGGTTCCGCATGCGTTCGCGTGGATGACCGAGCAGCAGCCGGTAGCGGGGGTGCTGGGCCGGGAGCTCGAGCTGCGTCTCCACAACTACCGAGACACGACGCCGCTTCGCGCAGGCCAGGTCGACGACGAGCCCTATGGCGGTGGTGCGGGGATGGTGCTGCGTGTCGACGTCGCCGCGGCCGCCCTCGAGGCGGCCTACGGCCGCAGTCCCTCACAGCGCATCATTGCCCTCTCGCCACAGGGCCGTCCCTTGACGCAAGCGGTGGTCGAGGAGCTGGCCTTCGAGCCGCACCTGACGCTGCTCTCGTCGCGCTTTGAGGGCTTTGACGAGCGCATCGTCGCGCACCTCTGCTCGGATGCGGTCTCGATCGGCCCCTACGTGCTCTCGGGTGGAGAGCTGCCGGCGATGGTGCTCCTCGACGCGATCGTTCGGCGGCTTCCGGGCGCGCTGGCAGCGGGCTCCGGCGAGCACGAGAGCTTTTCGGAGGCGCTGGGTGGCGGACTGGAGTACCCCCACTACACGCGGCCTGCCGAGTTCAGAGGATGGAAGGTGCCGGAGGTGCTGCTGTCGGGGGATCACGGTCGTGTCGACGGTTGGCGGCGCGAGCAGAGCCTCAGCCGGAGCGCCACACGATGAGCGACGGCTACAGCGATCCCGAGCGCCGCTACGACTTCGATCGGCAGATCTCCGAGCCACCGACGCTCCCTCCGGTGCAGCCGCGGCCGACGCCGGAGCCGCCGGTGCAACAGCATCACTCGCGCAACCCGGTCGACCGCCTGACGCGCGGGCTGCCCCAGCCGTGGCGTGTGATCATCGACTGGGTCGTCACGATCGTCGGCGCGATCCTGATCGTGCTCGCGATCAAGGAGTGGGTCGTCAACCCGTACCGCATCCCGTCCTCCTCGATGGAGCCCACCCTCCACTGTGCGGAGCCGGCGACCGGCTGCGAGGCGGGTTTCTCGGACCGTGTGCTCGCGAACCGCTTCATCTACCACCTCAAGGATCCCGAGCGCGGCGACATCGCCGTCTTCGAGACCCCACAGGCGGCGCAGGAGCGCTGCGGTGCGGGTGGCACGTTCGTCAAGCGCATCATCGGGCTTCCGGGTGAGCGGCTCGAGCTTCGCACCCAGGGCGGGCTCACCTACGTCTTCATCGACGGCCGCAGGCTCGAGGAGCCGTACATCGCGCAGGATCGGCGCGACACGCGCAACCCGAGGACGTACCAAGTCCCACCGGGCGGATACTTCATGATGGGCGACAATCGCGGCCAGTCTTGCGACTCGCGGGAGTGGGGGACGGTTCCGCGCGACAACCTGATCGGCAAGGTCTTCGCCACCTACTGGCCGCCGAATCGAATCTCGATCCGCTGACACCACCGGCCGCGCACGCTCCCGGCGGGCGGAGCCCGCCTCCGCGTGCGCTCGCCCCGCTCGCGGCACGTGGCTCTCCGGGTCTGTACTGCCGTACTATCCCCTCCGGCCCCGCCCGCGAGCGGGACGCCGGAGGCGCCAGCGCGTGAGTCGTTCCGCTATCATCCGGCGTCGGCTTCGGCCGACCCCTTTGCCATGAGCGCGATCATCGAGAGCATCGAGCAGCGACAGCTGCGCCAGGACATCCCGCGCTTCAAGGCGGGCGACACTGTTCGTGTGCATTTCCAAGTGATCGAGGGCCAGCGCCGTCGTGTACAGGTCTTCGAGGGAATCGTGATCAAACGCCAGGGCTCCGGCATGCGCGAGACCTTCACGGTCCGCAAGCAGTCATTCGGGGTGGGCGTGGAGCGCACGTTCCCCGTGCATTCACCGAAGATCGAGAAGATCGAAGTAGGCGCGATCGGCGACGTCAATCGCGCCAAGCTCTACTACCTGCGTGGCAAGGTGGGCAAGAAGGCGCGCGTGCGCGAGCTGCGTCAGGCTCCCGGGGCGAAGGTGACCAGCGCAAAGGTGATCAGCGCGAAGGCGACGCAGGGGCCGCCGCCTGTGGTCATCGAGGAGGCGACAGTTGCGACCGAGCTCGAGCAGATCGAGGTGCCGCCCGAAGCCTCGGGCGAGAACGTTGCCGCGGAACCGGCTGCCGACGAAGCAGTCGCGGACGACACCAAGACCACGGCGTAGCGCGTTCTCCCTCGTGCTCGTGCTCGCCCTGGCGGGCTGCGGCGAGGACGCGCAGCAGCAAGCGGCCCGCGAGGAGACGCAGGCCCACGTGCGAGCGTCGCCGATCGCGGCCCGGTATGAGGTTGACGAGACCCACTGCACCGAGGCAGCCCGAACCGCGATCTTCAGGATCGAGCAAACCTCGTCGTTCGTCTGCGCCGTTCGGCGCGCGGAGGGCGGCTGCGACTGGTTCCGGGTCGACGTCGACGAACGGGGGCCAAAGGTGCGTCTCGCGGATCCCGACGCCGGCTGCGTCCTGCCGGAGTAACGAACTAGGCACGGACTCGTCACACTTCCGTCCGAGGTTCGACGTTATCCTCGTCCCATGGCACGCCCCTCCGGCCAGAGGCTCCTCTCGTTCGACCGGCGGCTTGGCGTGCGCTTCGTCGCCGGGGCGGACGAAGCCGGTCGCGGCTCCCTCGCCGGACCGCTCGTGGTGGCGGGCGTCCTGCTCGACTACGACTGCCTGCGCAACCATCGGGTGCGTCCGCTGGCGACCCTCAACGACTCGAAGCAGGTGACGCCGAGCGGTCGTGAAGAACTCTTCCAGGCCGTGGTCGGCTGCGCGACGCGGATCAGCGTCCGTGTCATCCCTGCGGCCGACATCGACCGCAACGGCCTTCACCGCTCCAATCTCTGGGGCCTCCGCTCCGTGCTCGCCGACCTCTCCCCGCCCGCGCCGCACGGCGACGACATCGCCTGTCTCGTGGATGGCTTTCGGCTCGGTCCTGCGGCGCCGCGACACCGTGCCGTTGTGGACGGTGACACGAAGAGTGCCGCGATCGCTGCCGCGTCGATCGTCGCCAAGGTCACTCGCGACCGCCTGATGCGGAGGCTCGACGCGCTGTACCCGCGGTACGGCTTCTCCTCGCACGTGGGCTACATCACGCCCCGCCATTCGGAGGCCGTCCGCCGACACGGTCCGAGCGAGCAGCACCGGCTCTCGTTCAACGCGCTCGCCTACGCCGACTCGCCCGAAGTGCGAACCGATGCTGCTTGAGGCACCGGATCCAGCACGCGCACGCACGTGAGCTCGTCGCGAACGGGCGCCGCGATCGAGCGTCGGGCCACCCGGCACTACCGCTTGCGCGGCTACCGGATTCTGGCGCGGAACGTCTGGGCGGGAGGGTATGAGCTCGACCTGATCGTCCGGCGCGGCGGCCGGGTCGTCTTCTGCGAGGTGAAGGGGAAGACGGGAACCGCCTGGGGCGATCCGCTCGAGATGGTGAACGAGGAGAAGGTGCGACGGCTGCACCGAGCCGCCACGGCGTGGCTCGTACGGAACCCCGCCTGTGCAGAGCTGGACGTTCGCTTCGAGGCGGTCGCGGTGCGTCCGGGCGGGCTCGAGCGCGTCCCGCTGTAGCGAGAGCTTGATGTGAGCTAGAAGCACGCCTGGATGGGGGCCTGCGCGCGGCGCAGCGCAGTCGATCCGATCGACATCAAGGGCAGCCAGCCTTGACGCCGATCGAATCGACCACTCTGCTTGGCGCAGGCCCTCCCCAGACGCACTCCTATCTCACATCAAGCCTCTAGGACTCTGCCGCCCGCCGTGGAAGTCGTCTCCGGTGGCCGCGACCCAGGAGACGCTCTACGGCGAGCTCGACCTCGCGCTCTCGTGGTCTGAGCGAGAGCTCCCTGAGCGTGAGAGAACGCGGCACGTCCACCGCCTCCATCCCTACCTCGGCAAGTTCGTCCCGCAGCTCGTGGAGGCGCTGCTCGCCCGCTACGTGCGTCCGGGTGGGCGCGTGCTGGATCCCTTCGCGGGCTCGGGCACGACACTCGTGCAGGCGCTCGAGTCGGGCTACGACGCCGTCGGTGTCGACGTCGCCGCGTTCAACGCCCTGCTGATGCAGGTCAAGACCCGGTCGTACGACCTCCGACTGCTGCGGCAGGAGATCGAGGAGGTGCACGCGAGCCTGGGCCAGTCGGGGCGGCGGCCGTCGGGCTACGTTCGGGACTGGTTCGCACCCGGTGCCGCCGGGGAGCTGTTCCACCTTCGCGACCGGCTCCTCGAGTACACGCACGCGGACGTGCTGCGCGTGGTTCTGGCGCGCGCTGCCCGCTCGGCTCGCCTCACGACGCACTTTGACCTCGACTTTCCCCGTACGCCGCAAGCCGGCGAGTACTGGTGTCACAAGCACCGACGCACGTGCCGTCCCGTCGAATCGGCGCAGAAGTTCATCTCCCGCTACCTGCTCGACACCCTGGCGCGCCTCGAGGGGTTCGCCGCTGTGCGAGACCCACGCCGCGGTGCTGTCGTGCTCGGTGCAGACGCGCGGGAGGTTGAGCTCGGGGGCCCCTACGACGGCGTCATCACCTCCCCGCCCTACCCGGGTCTGATCGATTACCACGAGCAGCACCGGTACGCGTACGAGCTGCTCGGGCTCGACGATCGGCGCGAACGCGAGGTAGGAGCCGCGGGGCGCGGAACGAGCCGGGCCGCCCTCGAGGAGTATGTGGCCGCGCTCACGCTGGTGTTCACGCGGCTCCGGACGGTGGTGCGGCCGGGGGCGCCGATCTGCGTGGTCGTGAACGATCGCCGCAACCTCTTTCCGGAGGTGCTGCGCCGCGCGGGTCTGCGCCTCGAGGAGCGGCTGGAGCGGCACGTCAACCGGCGTACTGGACGCCGGGCGGGAGAATACTTCGAGTCGATCCTGATCGTCACGCATTCGTCACAGAGTCGTTGCGGTTCCGTGACAGGCTGACGCGTAGCGTCGAGGCGTGCTTGCGCGCGCCGTCACTCACACCCTCGTCGGTCTCGAGGCGCGGCGTGTCGAAGTCGAGGCGGACGTCCAGACGGGGATCCCGTCGTTTGCGATCGTGGGCCTAGCGGATCGCGCCTGCTCCGAGGCCAAGCACCGCGTCCGCAGCGGGATCGGCTCGGCACAGCTCGAGTGGCCGCTGAAGCGCATCACGGTCAATCTGGCACCGGCCGGACTGCGCAAGGAGGGCTCTGGCTTCGATCTCGCGATCGCGCTGGCGGTCCTGGCGGCAACGCACCAGATCCCGCGCGACCGTCTGGCGGAGCACGGCGCAGTCGGTGAGCTCGCTCTCGACGGGCGGATCAGGCCGGT
>Ga0136618_10000220_pt1 | contig 17860 bp, 9 predicted proteins | sample AntDrymUQ3302106_2_FD_104805 | JGI IMG/M metagenome (GOLD analysis project Ga0136618, IMG submission 104805) | Polar desert sand microbial communities from Dry Valleys, Antarctica - metaG UQ330 (21.06) | ecosystem: Environmental > Terrestrial > Soil > Desert | place: Antarctica: Dry Valley... | reverse complement strand
TTCTCCGGCTGCAGATGTTTTATCCGGCTTCTACCTTTATTTTGTTAGGAAACTATTTTTGAAACAGCTTCTATTCGAACCCGCTTTTTTGAGAAGCGAAAATCAATTTTGATGGAATTTTCCCTGTCTGCGTTTTTCCGAATTCCTAATCTTTTTTTTCAAAAATCTATATACTCCTAGCGCTTCTACAAGAAGATTTCTTTTGCTGTCCTCGAAAATCATTAACCCGGCACTAAAGGGCACAACATTTGCATTCATTCACTAAAGGAACCTGTTTTATAACAGGTTCCTTTTTGTTGGAGTAAAGAATTCCAAATTATTGGAATTAAATGGTTTCTTTTCAAATTGCAGACGGATAAAAGAAAGCTCAAGAGGAAAAGTTAGTTGTTTAGCAAACAATTAAAAAAATAAATCTCGGCGATTATCATTTAGGGAGTTTATAAAGAAGAAATTCATAGCAGTAATTTACCGACTTACTTTCAAGTGAAGCTGGCAATTGAGCAAAGCATTAAGGGAAAAAGAGCCCAATAAGCAATGTCTGAAACTTCTTTCCTTTTGTTTAAACGACCTTAAATCTTAATAACTTTTTTGTAATCGTTACGAAGAATTTATAAGAACTATCGCCCTTAAATTTGCCGTCGAAGCAAATAAAAAATTTTGGAGGATATTTATGATTCAGTTTAGTTTTTATTGTAGTTTCAATCGTTACTTCTGGACGCATCTGACTGCTGTCGGAAGTTTCGTTTTGCTTACAATTTTGACGGTTCTACTAGGAGTGATTATGGCGTCTGCTCAAACTCCTACGGGTCGTCTTATCGGAGTTGTGTCAAGTGTGGATGGGCTTATTCCAAACGCAACTGTCACTGCAACATTTAATGCGACGGGTAAAACACTAACTGTCACCACGGATGGAGAAGGTGGATTTCAATTTCCACAGCTTGAGCCGGGCTTGTACACGGTAACTGTAGCTTCCACCGGGTTTAAGAACTTTGTGGCAAATGAAGTTAAGATTGACATCGGACGTGATTATAACTTAACACCGACTTTGGAAATCGGCAGCGTTCAGGAAACCGTAACGGTTACCGCCGGTGCTGATGTAATTACATCTACGACGGCTCAAATCAGCAATACGGTAAGCCCCCAACAAATTTTGTCGCTTCCGCTTATTACGCGTGCGCCGCTTGATTTAACTACTCTTCAAGCAGGTACTACCCGAATTTCCGGTCAAGGTACATCTATTAACGGTATGCGTACCAATTCCACGAACATTACTCGTGATGGTATCAGCATTAACGATGCATTTATTCGTTCGAATGCAACCGATTTGGCGGCAAGCAGACCGTCGGTTGATGACACGGGCGAGTTTACGATTTCGACAGGTAACCAGGAAGCAAGTTCATCCGGTGGCGGCGCGCAGATTCAACTTATTACCCCACGCGGAACAAAAGATTTTCACGGCACGTTATATGCATACAATCGCAACTCGTATTTTGCCGCAAACGATTTCTTTAATAACCGTGCAGGCACGCCGCGTCCGTTCCGCAACCGCAACAACTTTGGAGGAAGAGTAGGCGGTCCGCTGCCGATCTTTAATTTCGGAGAAGGCGGTCCGATGTTCTTCAAAGACAAAGGCTTCTTTTTCTTTGCTTACGAGAAACTTATAGATCCGGTTTCGACACCAGACACGCGAACTATTTTAACTCCTTCGGCAAGAGCTGGAACATTTACTTTTAACCGTGCAACTGCCGGAAGCCCTATAACCAGTGGAAATATACTTTGTCCGAGCGGCGCTGTCGGAAGCGTCTGTACAGTTCCGAACATCTTAACCTTCGCACAAAGTTTAGGTTTTCAGGGAATTCCCTTGACAATAAATCCGGTCATTCAAGAAAGAGTTCTGAATTTATTGCCGACTGCCGGAAATAACACATCACTTGGTGATCAATTGAACACGACGGGATTCAACCTAAACCGCGACTTCAGCACAAAACGCAATGCATATACAACCAGAGTTGACGTAGATGCGACGGATAAAGACACGTTTAACGCTGTTTTTGCTTATAACAGAGAAGACATTAACCGTCCCGATGTAGATAATGCGACATTCGGGGCAATACCGGACGCAACTCAATTTGCCCTAAACAAAACCTTGAGTTTTACTTACCGGCGAACTGTCTCCAACAACATATTAAATGAATTCCGCGCGGGAATTTTTACCTCCGAAGTACCTTTTGACAGGACAAGCACCCCACCTGCGTTTATATTGGGACAACAGGGAACTACTAACAATTTTGGAGGGGTATTGCAATTGGCGGGAATAATCGACAGCCCCGAGTCTATATTTTTAGACCAAGGGCGTTTTAATAAGGTTTTCACTTTTGCCGATAACGTCGATGTGATTGTAGGCAAGCATTCTGTCCGTTTTGGCGGACAGTATCAGAAATACAAGGTAAATTCCTTTAATGATTTCGGTACCGTTCCCAATTATATTTTAGGAACAACCAGCGTAAACACCGCTACTGGCACGACATTGGCTACAACCAATTTCGCCAATGTCGGCGGCGCAGGAAGTCTTATCAATACTACTCAGCTTGCCACGGGAAACGGGTTGTTAGCTTTATTGGGCGGTCTTGTTAACGGCGGCACCCAGGCTTTTAATACTACCAGTCCGACTTCGGGATTCCAGACCGCAAGAAATCTGGCGCCTTATCGCAACTCTAATCATGCGCTTTATGTGCAGGATAGATGGTCTGTAACACCCGGACTTACCTTAACTTTGGGCGTTCGTTATGAGCTTTTCCCAGCATTGAAAATAAACAACGGGTTAGCTCTCGAACCGGTAATTACAGATCTTAATAATCCGCAGGCTTCGCTTCTTAACCGGAACGGAACATTTAATGTTGTCGGTACTAATTCCGGTAAAGAATTCCAGTATTACAAAACCGATTATAATAACTTTGCGCCTTCCATAGGGATTGCTTATACGCCAAACTTTGAAAAAGGAATCGGAAGCTTGCTGTTCGGAAGTCCGGGCAGAACCGTTATCCGCGGCGGCTACAGCGAGGTTTATGTAAATGATTCGATTATCACTTCAATTGCCAGTACCCTTAACGGAAACGTCGGTTTAGGACGAGCTTCTTCACAAGCAATCGGACCTTCGGGAACTGCTCAATTAAATGACCGGCTAGGCGGTAATTTAACCGGTATTAACCCGCCAGCGTTTGTTCCGCCGCCAAGAACGTTTCTGCAAAATAACACCAACGTTCAGAGTTTCTTTGGAGTTGCCAATGTGGTTGATCCAAACATTCAAATTCCGAAAGTCAGACAATACAGTGCCGGTATACAACGTGAAATATTCGGCAATATGGCGTTTGAAATTCGTTATGTCGGAACCAGCAGCAATAATCTATTCAAAGGCTTAGAGCTTAACCAGATTGATGTTGTTAATAATGGTTTCCTGGCGGATTTCCGCCGGGCGCAGGCAAATCTTGCTTTAACCGGAACTACCGCTTTTTGTAATCCAACGACTGTTGCAGGTTGTCAGGCATTAACGATTTTCCGCACCGGAACCGGATCAACACAAGTTGGAACGGGTCCTTTGGTTGTGGGAACAAACGTAACCGCTACAACTTTTAACACTCAGTTACGAAATGGAACTCCGGCTGATTTGGCACAATCATTCGTTACTGGTAACTTAAACAATCATCCGACAGTTGCCAGCCCGAACAATACTCCGTTTGTTAACTTCTATGCTAACCCGGCAATCGGTCAAATCGAGTATTTCACAAATGCCGGCGAATATAATTACAATGGGCTGCAGCTCGAACTTCGTCGCCGGTTTTCACAGGGTGTATATTTCCAGGCAAATTATACCTTTTCAAAAAACCTGAGTAATGCTGCAGGGACATCGCAAGGGCTGTTTGAACCGAATCTCCAAAACGAGAGACCGGAACTTGAATACACGCGCGCTGATTATGACCAGAGACACGCCTTCAACTTTAACGGTATTGTTCAACTGCCGTTTGGTAAAGGTAGAAAGTTTTTGAATCAGGGCGGCATTATGAATGCAATTTTCGGCGGATTTGAACTTGCCGGGCTTGCACAATGGTCGAGCGGAGCGCCTCTTACGTTTGTGGATAATCGCGGCACATTAAACCGCGGCGTTCGTTCGGCACGTCAAACTCCAAACAGCAGTTTGACCGGCAATGAAATTCAAAATTTAATAGGAATCTTTAAACAAGACGGGAAGGTTTATTTTATAAATCCTTCGGTTATCGACCCGGTTACAGGTCGAGCGTCTAATGGATTTATTAACCCGTCAAATTCCAATACGACTTTTGCGGGACAGGTATTCTTTAGCGTTCCTGAAGGACAGACGGGAAATTTAGCTCGTGCTATTGTCAACGGTCCGAGAAATCACCGTATAAATATGTCGCTGTTAAAGAATATCCGCTTTACCGAATCGGTACGGGTTCAACTTAGAGCGGAAGCATTCAATGTTTTCAACACAACGGTATTCCGTCATCCGACTACTACTCCTCAACAATTTATAAACATTGCTAGCGCAACGTTTGGACAGATAACCAGCACTGCTGTTGATGCACGACAAATGCAGTTTGCGTTTCGTTTTGAATTTTAATTGAGCAATGAAATTTGCTCTTTGTAAGGCGTTGTTCTTTAGGCAACGCCTTTTTTAGTTTTGTTGTTTTCAATGTTCTCCAAATTCCACCCTGTCCAAAAACTAATGTTTTAAGAAACTCAGCAAACTTCCGACGGGTAGAAAAAGCCGGAGAAAAAAATTCTCCGGCTGCAGATGTTTTATCCGGCTTCTACCGTTATTTTGTTAGGAAACTATTTTTGAAACAGCTTCTATTCGACCCCGCTTTTTTGAGAAGCGAAAATCAAATTTGATGGAATTTTCCCTATCTGCGTTTTTCCGAATTCCTAATCTTTTTCTCCAAAAATCTATATACTCCTAGCGCTTCTACAAGAAGATTTCTTTTGCTGTACTCGAAAATAATTAATCTGGTACTAAAGGGCATAACATTTGCATTCATTCACTAAAGGAACCTGTTTTATAACAGGTTCCTTTTTGTTGGAGTAAAGAATTCCAAATTATTGGAATTAGAAAGACGGGTAAAAGACACCTCCTTGGAGAGTTCTCTTTTCCCTATATTTACTAATACGAGGAGATTACATGAAAGAAAAAATATCAATAGTGGTTTTAGCAATCTGCCTGCTGTCAATAATGGCGGTTGGGCAAACCACTGCGGGACGTCTATCGGGCGTTGTTTCTAGTCCGGACGGGGTCTTACCAAACGCCAACATAACTGTCAGGGACAATAAAACGGGAAAGGAATTAACCTTCACTTCTAAAGAGGATGGAACGTTTCTTTTTCCGCAATTAGAATTTGGCACCTATACCGTAACAGTTTCGTCGACTGGATTTAAGACCTTCATTGCTAATGAAGTAAAAATTGACGTAGGTCGCGAGTTTAGTCTTAATCCGGTGCTTGAAATTGGAGATATTCAAGAAAGCGTCACTGTAACCGCTGGTGCTGACCTTGTTACCTCTGATACTGCTCAGGTTACTAATACAGTTAGTACGGAACAGATTTTATCGCTTCCCCTTCTGACGCGTACTCCATTGTCTCTAACGACCTTACAAGCAGGTACGCAGTCAAATGCTTTTCAGGAAACCATGATCAACGGAATGCGCACATCATTCACGAATATCACCCGTGATGGTATTAACATTCAAGATAACTATATCCGTCAGAATGCCACAGACTATGCGCCGGGCAGACCGACTGTTGATGATGTATCTGAATTTACTATCTCTACTTCCAATCAGGAAGCTGATCAGGGATACGGTGGAGCTCAAATTCGCCTCGCTACACCACGCGGAACAAAGGGCTTTCACGGAGCATTATTTGCGTATAATCGTAATTCAGCGTTTCAAGCAAATAACTTTTTTAATAACCGTAGCCCCGATCCAAATCTCAATAAAAAGCCTGCTTTTCGAAATCGCAATCAATTTGGCGGAAAAATAGGGGGACCATTGCCGCTTCCGAATTTTGGCGAAGGCGGTCCGGTTCTCACCAGAGATAGAGGATTTTTCTTTTTCGCATATGAAGATGTTAGAGACCCGCTATCCATTGCTCGAACCCGGACTATTTTGACCCCTTCGGCTCGGACTGGAATTTTTACCTATAATCGCACGACAGCCGGAAATCCGATAAATGCCAATGGTGTTTCTTGTCCGTCAGGTGCGGTTGGTAGCGTTTGTACCGCCAATATTCTAACCCTTGCCAATGCGCTTGGATTTGCTAATACTCCGACGACTATCAGTCCTCTTATTCAAAATCGGTTTATCTCGCAGACACCAGCTCAAGGCAACACTACTACGGTTGGAGACCAATTAAACACGACAGGTTTTCTCTTTAATCGCGCGCAAGATGCTACACGGCGTAATTATACCGGACGTATCGATATTGATATTAACGATACAAACACCATCAACGGTGTGTTTAATTTAGTAAACGAAGCAACTTTAAGAAACGATCAGGATCCGTCTGGGTTTACGCAAATACCTCGCGGGAACGTTGCTATACAAACCAAGACTCTTGTTTTAGCCTATCGCCGGATTTTTACCCCGACAATAGTTAATGAAGTGCGTGGAGGTCTTTTCTTTAATGATGTCAAATTCGGGGCATTCGACAATCCTGCTCTATCCTTAACGCTTCCTACGGGTTTAAATCTGAGCAATCCTGAGAATAATTCCGGTGAACAGGGACGTTTCGTTAAGCATTATAATTTTCAGGACAACGTAGATTGGGTCCTCGGCAGCCATTCACTTAAGTTTGGCGGTCAGATACAATATTTTCAGCCGCACCCGTTTGATACTTTCAGTATTATTCCGACTGCTACTATTGGTACTTCAAATCAGACGCCTTTCTTTACCTGTGCTTCAACAGCAACGTGCCAATTACCAGGCGGCATTAGTCAAGCTCAACTTGGTACGGCAAACAACTTGTTAGCCGTGTATGGAGGCTATGTCACGGGATTCTCACAGCAATTTAACTTGGTCTCCCCTGAAGAAGGCTTTGTGGGAGGAGCACCGAACGTCACGCCTTTTGAATATTTTGTCAACTCTCTTTATGTGTCGGACCGGTGGCGAGTAACAAAGAACTTAACTCTCAATTTAGGTTTACGTTATGAGATGTTTGGACCGCTGAAGCAGACTAATGGTGCAGCCCTGGAACCGGTAATTTCCGATCCGAATAATCCTGCAGCGTCACTGCTTGACCGTAACGGAGTCAGCAACATTGTAGGCGGTAATGCTGGTAATGAAAATGCTTTCTATAAAAAAGATAACAACAACTTTGCTCCGAGCATTGGATTTGCCTACGCGCCAAAGTTTAAGGGATCAATAGCAAACTTTTTACTTGGCAATGCTTTTGTTATACGTGGCGGTTATAGCCATGTTTATGGTAATGACCAGCTTGTCACAGCGGTCTCTCAAGCTCCGTCCAATATCGTTGGGTTCGGAAGCCGATCTGGCTTTGCTGTAGGACCAAATGGAAGCACTCAGTTGAATGCTCGTTTAGACCAAGGACTGCCGTCAATTACTGCACCGACTCTCAATCCGTTGCCACCTTACAGTTTTATTAGAAACAATACACCGGGAATCGGCGGTTCAAATACTAACGGTATAGTTTTCGGTGTTGATCCAAAACTACAAACTCCGATGTATAAGCAGTATAGTTTTGGTGTTCAACGCGAATTCTTTGGAAACACGGCATTCGAAATTCGCTATGTGGGAACTCGCAGCGATAATCTTCTGCGTGCGTATAACCTTAATCAGGTTAATACCACTAATAACGGCATCCTCGCGGATTTCAATCGTGCTCTAACGAATTTAAGCTTACCTGGTGCAACTACGGCTTTCTGTAATCCAACAACGGTTACGGGTTGCCAGGCTCTGCAAATTTTCCGATCCAGCGCTGCCGCAACTGCTACTACTGTCGGCGGAGCAACTGCCGGACCCGGAGGGCTGTTGGTCGGTACAGGCGGTTTATCTGCTGCGTCTTTTAACCAATTGGTAAGAGCCGGAACGCCGGGCGATTTGGTAAATAACTTTTTTCAGTTAGGATTTAATAATCATCCGACCTTAAATAATCCGACTGCTGTCCCTTTTGTTAATATATTGCCCAATCCGGCAGCAGGTACGATCGGATTGCTTACAAATGACGGAATGTCTAGATACAATTCTTTACAAATGGAAGTCCGTCGTCGCTTTACGCAAGGATTATATTTTCAGGCTAATTATACTTACTCGAAAAATATGACCAATGCCATTGGAGGCGACCAATTCTACTTCGAACCATATTTGGATAATGCTCGCCCGGAACTTACTCTTCAGCGCTCAGACGGTGATCAAACACACGTTTTCAATTTCAACGGTGTTTATCAACTGCCGTTTGGAAAGGGCAGAAGGTTTTTGAGTCAAGGAGGCATAATTGATAAAATCTTCGGCGGCTGGGAGATTTCAGGTTTAATGAATCTGGGTTCAGGAGCACCGATTTCTTTTGTTGATCCACGGGGAACGTTTAATACTGCTGCACGTTCGGCTAGACAGCCGGCGACTAGCACTTTAAGCACCAAGGAAATTCAAAAGTTAGTTGGTATCTTTGAAAGAGACGGAAAGATTTACTTTATTGATCCTTCTATAATCAATCCCCTGAACGGACGTGCGGCAAACGGTTTCGGGGCAGATACTTTTACCGGTCAGGTATTCTTTAATAATGGTCCTGGAGAAACAGGAAATATTCCACTGACCATAATTAATGGTCCGAGGTATTTTCGTGTAGATACTGCGCTGTTAAAGAATATCAGATTCAACGAAAGGATGCGTGTACAAATACGTGCAGAAGCCTTTAACTTGTTCAACACTGTTAACTTGTATAATAATACGCAAGTTGCAAGTATTAATAGTACGACGTTCGGACAAATTACGTCTGCTGGTGATCCTCGCGTCATCCAATTTGCTCTTCGGTTTGAGTTTTAATTTCAGTTAAACTGAAAATTACTTTGAAGATGTCTTCAGCAGTGGAGACATCTTTTTTTAGCTATCTAAGGACTTGATTTTAGGCATCTTCACCCTCGTCCGGGAGATTTCTTAGCAACGAAACTTGGAAGATTTAGATTCTCGGAGAAAGTGGACTGGAACTCGGAAAGAAATGGAGCGAGGAAGATTCCATCAAAATAGATTCCCTATTCCTAAGAGATTGATAACGGCGGAAAAATCTTTGAGCCTGGAAGAAACGCGAAGTAAATCACTCAAACCCTCTGGGTAACTTCGTTGATAATTTCGGCGGTTCCGGCGGGGCTGCTTCACGAACCTTCGGTAACAACACTTTCCATCCGACTTTGCACCGTGTTGCGCTCTTTATACAAGATCGGTGGAAGGTAACCGATAGTCTGACAATGTCATTAGGAGTTAGATATGAAAGATTCGGAGAACCATTCAATACCCTCCTGACTCCAGCTTTCACGGGTCTTTTCAACGTTGACCCGGTAACGCTAACAGGACCTTTCTCACAGCCTAACCAGGTTGAGCCGGATAAAAATAATTTTGCTCCGACGTTTGGTATTGCCTACGCACCATCGTTTACAGAGGGCATTCGCGGCTTTATTTTCGGCGAAAGAAAATCAGTTATCCGCCTTGGATATAACATCGGTTACGATTCATTCTTTAACAACATTGCTTCAAATGCCGTAGCTTCTTCGCCGAACACAATCGTCACGACAAACACTTCAACCTTAACTACCGCTAATCCTCGGGGATTAGCTAACTTTAGCAGTAAATTCCCAACTACTGCTGCTGCATTAGTGCCGACCAGCGCACAAACGCTGATTGCTCCAAACCTGCGTAATCCCTATTACCAGCGATGGTCGTTAGGTATACAGCGCGAGTTGCCGTTTCAACTTGTAATGGACATTTCTTATGTCGGTTCAAAGGGAACGCATCTTTACATCAATGAAGATTACAATCCGTTAGTTCGACCGGAATTACGTATAACGCCAGCCGGTTATCCGAATTGTAATCCTGGTACCAATAACTGCTCAGTTTCCTGCCGGCACGCCGTGTCCCTTGACTGGTCGCTTTGATAACATTCAAGGCGGAAGAAGCGTGCGTACCAACGGTGGTTCGTCTAATTATCATGCCGGACGATTTGAATTGCGCCGTCGTTTCGCCAATAACTTCCTGGGCACTGTTGCTTATACTTTCTCGAAGAATATCAACAATGCAGACGAAGTATTTGCAGTGGGTCTCGGATCAGGTGAGTCTTCCTTTGCGCCTTTCCCTTCAATTTTTGGAGGACAGAAACATAACTATGGATTATCGGTTGATGACCGTACGCATCGTCTTGCTTTAACTTATGTAGTCGAATCTCCATTTTTTAAAGAACAAAATGGTATTGTCGGCAAGTTGCTCGGTGGATTTCAGCTTAGCGGCGTAAGTACCTTTGAATCAGGTGTGCCTTTCAGCATACAAAATGGATTTGACGCAGATGGTCTGGCTGGTACGGATCGTCCCACTTTCAATCCGAATGGACAACGCGGCGTTCGTGCCGTTCCGATCACCAACGCGAGTGGTTGTGTAACGTCCTACATTAATCCGGAAATAGTTACTGCGACAAATGCGGCGGGAGCTCCTACGGCTTATCAGACAATTGATCCTAATACGGCTCAATTTATCGTGAATCCGGCATATGTTGCAGGTTCGCCCTGCAGCACTCCGATCATAGGTAACCTTGGTCGCAACACAGAGCGTTCGCCTTCGGTATATATTACCAATCTAACACTTCTGAAGCGGACCAGAATTAGCGAAAAGGTGTTTATTGAAGCAAGAACCGAAATGTTCAATGCCTTTAATACTCCAAATTTTCCCAGTAGGGCTACTGATGTGATTCCAAGTGTCGCAAATGCACTGACACAAGGACTATTTCTCAATCCTGATACAGTTAATACTAGTGGAGGAGGACGAGTTATTCGTTATCAGTTCAAATTAGTGTTCTAAGCGGGCTTTCCGTTTCGCGCTGATTCATCCGTAAAACAAGCATCCCGAAAACTCATTTCGGGATGCTTGTTTTTTCTTCTTTTATATCTAAATTAAAGTTAGTATTGGATAAGAATTAAATAACCATTGCCGGGTACTGTCGTTTTTAAATTCAGATTCAAGCGCCCGCCGGTTTCCTTATCTTCCAAGTCCAAGCAGTCAGTCCGATTGACAGTTCGTCTGAGAAATTTTTTAACGCATGATTCTTGATGAACTCGATATTCGATATATTTCTCAGTTGATCATTGTCCGTCTTGACCAGCAAGCGTTTTCTGCACCGGATTTTATACATCAACTTAAACAAAGCGATTTTTCATATTTCGCCTTAATTTAGTAATGAGTTATAAGCCTCTTTGCAACAAAGACTCAAACAAGGAGTATGAAATTTAAACCTTATGCCAATTAATTTACCGCACAGCTTTTGCGTAATCCGAGCAACCGTCATTCACATTGGCTGCCATTAAAAGCCCAAAATTTCCTCTAATTCATTAATGGCTAAATGCAGTTTGAAACCAAATACTGACTCGTTGATGATTTATCACGTTCACCGACAATGAGCGAAACGCTTTATGCCAAACAATGACGCAGACCGTGACAGACTTTCAGCGGACAATGTTTCAATTTCTTATGCGCTGGATTGTGAGGATCAGTAAAATCGGCAGTTAATAAAAAGGGAGATTCCGTTTTCACAGAATCTCCCTGCTTAAAAACAGATTATCAGTTTTTAGAAGAAAAACTTAGCGCGCATAATAATTGTTCTTCCGCCGTAGGCACCAATATCGTAATTAAGGAAGTTAGCATTTCCAGCAGTGTTGAATGCACTGGTAAAGGCACCAACGCCAGTAAGTGTTCTTTCACGTTGATTGAACAAATCATAGATTTCGGCGCCAATCTGGAAATTGAAACGTCCCTCTCTGCCAAAGCGAGTGTTTTTCAATACCACCAAATCAGTTCTGCTAAAGCCATTCGAACGTAAAGAATTTCTCGGAGCAGTTCCTGCGCCTTGATTGGCAAGTTCTCTCGCGAAAAATCCCGTAGAGATATAACCGGCTGCGAATGCTCAAATTCCAATAATTTGGAATTCTTCAGGGCAACAAAAAGGAAGCTGACTCTCATCAGCTTCCATCCGCCTGATAGATGCAAGCGTCGTGCCCCTAAAAGCTCAAAACGCAGTCGCTAAAGATTTTTACTTTTGCCAAAAGAAATATCGGAAGCGGGTTTGAAACAAATATAGATTTTTTAAGAAAGCAGTCAGAAATTCGGAAAGGAAATTGAAGCAAAAAGTTCCATGAAATTTGATTTTTTTATGCGGGGGAGCGGCAAGTTATTCAAACCGGCTTAATATTTCTTTCCGGTAATTGCGGCTCAGAACGAATTCCGAACCGTCTTTGAGAATGACTGCATATTGCCCGCCGAACATTGGCTGGAATTCTTTGATGCGCTCGGCGTTGACAATCGTTGAGCGGTGAATTCGCAGGAAAGCTTCAGGGTCGAGCCGTTGCGAAAGGTTGTTAATCGTGTCACGCAACAGGTAGGTTTTTCCTCCCGTGTTTACTTTCAGATAATTGCCGTAAGCCGTCACCGAGTCAACTTCTTTGACGGAAATGACGACCAGCCGGTCTTTGTGATTGATGACCAGGCGGTCTAGAAAGTCGCGGTTTGTTTTCAGGTGCGACAACAGATTTTTTATTTGTTGGTTTAAGTCCTCATCGCTTGCGCGACTCAATCTTTCGCGTACGCGCGCCGCTGCCTGATGAAAACGCTCTTCGCTAAACGGCTTCAGCAAATAATCAACGGCGTAAACATCAAACGCCTTGATCGTGTATTGGTCGTAGGCGGTGACGAAAACGACCGCCGGCATATTTTCCGCAGATAGTTTTTCGAGCGCGTCGAACCCGCTTCCGTCCGGCATTTCAACGTCGAGAAAAACAAGATCGGGGCGCAGTTCCAGACAGGCGGAAACGGCTTCGGCGACGTTCCTCGCTTCACCGATTACCTGAAACTCTTCGGCGCTCGCTAATAGCTGTTTTACTCTTTTTCTTGCCAGCGGCTCGTCATCAATTATTAATGTTCTAATCTTCACAGTCGAATTCTCGGAAAAACCCGGAATTGACTATTCTACGACAAATGTTTGGAAAAGGCTCTATTACGGTTTATAGTAGTATCCTAATTTGTGTTGCTGTGAGTAATAGAAAGTCTTATTATATGTCCCATTAAGGACTCTTTTTGAGACAGTTTTGGAGATGGCAAATAACGAATTAAACATTAAAAGCAATTTGTATGAAAAGGTTAATCTTGGTCTTATTGTTTTTGACAAAATTATCATTTGCAGCGCAAGCACAGTCCGTGAATGAACTTACTGAAGACGAGTTCAAACAGTGGACTGCGTTTGTAGATTCCCTTGCAGAAAAGCAGCAGTTTTCCGGGATTGTTCTTCTGGCGGATAACGGGCAAGTGAAGTTTCAACGGTCTTATGGCTTGGCGCGCCGTCAGCCTGACGTTCCGAATCGCCTCGACACGCGGGTCAATATCGCCTCGATGGGCAAAATGTTCACCGCCGTCATCATTCTGCAACTCGCGGAGCAAGGCAAATTCTCGCTTAACGATACGGTCGCTAAAGTCGCCCCCGGTCTGATGAGAAAGGAAGCAGCAGAGAAAGTCAAAATCAAACATCTTTTGAACCACACTTCGGGAATCGAAGATCAAAGCAGTTGTGGAGACTGGCGTAATGAACTGTTTCCCTTGGAGGTAATTCGTCCGGCAAAAGAGCCGGCAACCGAATACTATTATAACGATTTAAACTTTACGATTTTGGGGGCGATTATCGAACGGGTAACGGGCGAAGACTATTTTAGGTATGTGCAGAAACAAATTTTTAATCGGCTGAAAATGAATTCGACTGAAAACTATCAAGGAAAGCTCTTGCCGCGTAGCGCAATCGGTTATTACAGCGTTGAGGAAAACGGAAAGCTGCGATTCGGTACGCGCTTTCGACCCTTAACCAGCAGACCCTCCGGCGGTCAGTATTCCACAGTTCAGGATTTAAATATTTTTCTTCGCGCCTTGATCACAAACAAACTATTGAAACCTGAAATGACTCGTCTAATGCTAACCCCAAAGCCGGAATTAAATAACACCCGCTACGGTTACGGCATTCAATATTTTCTTGACGGGAAACTGGTCGGACACAGCGGCGGCGAAGATGTGTATCCGCAGGACGCCTGGGCGTTAACGTATCCACCAACTTCTTATTCACTTATTGTCTTGAGTAATCTGCGGACAAATTTAGGCGATGACAGCACGGCTCGTCCGATTGTCACAAAACTTTTAAATTTCATAGAAAAGTGACATTAACACGCACTCCTTGTGTGCTCGAAGAAAATGCGAGGGGCATTAGGAAGGGTGTAGGTCGAAATTCTTTTGGTTTCGGTTGGTGAATTGAAGACGGCACTCGATACTTTGGTCGAAGATTTTAATGCCGGTTACGTACAATCGGCTTTGGGTTATAAAACGCCGAATAGTTTTGAACAATGACATTTTGAAAACAGGCAGTCAAAAACGCCCCTTTTCGGGACAAAAGAAATCAAAATCCCAAACCTCTCCAACATTTTCAACTTATGAGACACTTTTTCAAGCAGCTGTTTTGATACCGAAACAGCTATTACCAGACAACACAAATTAGGACACTACCGTTTATTTGGTAGTGTCCTAATCGTGTGGTGCTGGAAATTAAGTATTTTCAACGAGTCGAAAAATGTCGGGCGGTAAGTGTGTCGAAAGTAGAAAAGACGGATGACTTTTGGATTTTAGTTATGTGACGACTTATAAGGCAAAATCAGAAAAAACCTTATATGGAAATTAAGGCTTAATTCACAGTAATATAACTATTTAGAGTGTCCCGAAAACGTTACTAATGAGACACTTTTGAAACACTTTTCTGATTGTCCCAAAAGGGGCGTTTTTGAGACTTTTTTGCGGGTTTTCTGATTGTTTCAAAAAGTTGCGTTTGCTTTTTATTCTACAAGCGTTCTTTGTTTTGAATAATGCATTACAATCGACATTGAAAGATAAATCGAAGCCTTCGGAAGTCGGTTTTCTTTCGTAATCTTTTCTCAAACGCTTAAAATTCTAATTTCCAAACAAGCTAAGATTTTATTTCAGTTTACTTCTCCTTAGCCTGTCTAAGCCGTTCCGCAATATTGTAGCTTTTGGGTTGTAATTGTAAAGCCCTTTCAAAATTAGCGATAGCGAGTTCCTTTTTTCCGGCTCTGAAATAAGCTTCCCCAAGACCGTAATACGCTTCAAACGAGCGAGGGTTTTCCACAATATAAATCTGCAGAATTACAGCCGTTTCTTCGTTCTTTTTCTCATCTAAAAGCCGCCCTGCCGCTTCGAGTATCGGTAGCTCCGTATCGGCATGGCGGTTAATAGGCTGTGCTTTAAATTCACGAAATCTTTTTACTGCCAAATTAACACCGCCTTCCGTTAGAGCTTCCATAAGGATCGCATTTAATGATTTTTGCGGAATGTAATTAATAATTACTTTCATTGCCGGGTCGGTGTTGTTTTTGTAATCTTCGGGTGAAAGTTCTGCCGTTAAATCCGGCGCAGTCCATTGACGAGTATCCCAGGGATACCAATCCTGCCAATAATAAACGGAAACTCTAGCTGTGATTTTACTGTTCGGAAGTGTGATTCGACGCGAATCGCCGTAAGTATTACCCTTCGAGCCCGAAGGTTCTCCGACAAACAAAGTATTCGTATATTTTTCCAGCTCATTTAAAAAATTCTGCGCAGCAGACCAACTGCTTCGTCCCATAATTGTAAAGAATTTGCCTCGCTTATTAATTTTAGATTTTATGATGTCCGTAATTATCGGAATAAACAATGTATTGTTGCCGCCGCGATTAAGACGAAGGTCTAGCACAAGTTTTTCGACAGGGTTTGCTTCTACGAATTCAAACAGCCGTTTGGAAAATGCTCCCAGGGTTTCATCCTTTTTATGCCCGATTTCATTTATTTGCACATATAAAATTTTTGAATCAGGCAGAAATTCAAACCAGAATTTGTTATTAATATCTTTTAACCACAACGGAGTTGGCGCAGATGTTTTGTCGCGCATATCAGTCCAGCCCGGCTCGTTTAACCAACTCGTATCCGTATCGTCCAGTTCTTTAATTTCGGTTGAACTTGTCGGTTTAACCGAAACAACCTTTTGTTTGCCTTCTTTCGAAACAGTGAACTGAACATTTTCCAAACTGTTCGTAATTTCGAGCGCATGAAGTATTTCAGGCTTAACCAGCAAATATGGCGCAAAAAATTTAATATCCATTTCGTTGTCACGACCAATAAGGTTTCGCACGCGCGCTGTCGCTTCATCAACCGACACGTTCCCGATGCGTACGATTCGAGCCCCGACCAATTCAGTATATTCACGATCAGCTGTCCGAATAAATAATTCATCCTTGAAAAAGTATAAATTTACGGGCAAAGTGTGAAAACGAACCTCTGGGTCGTGTGCTAATCTTAAATTTGTGTGACCATCTTCGACCATCGCCACAATACGTGCTAACTCAACGATAATCTGATGTCGGGCAAGCAATGGAATCCGGTCATAAAGTCTTTTCACTGCAATGTCAAACTGTTCGCGGCTCATCGTGTGAAAAAGGTTTTTATGCAATCGAGGCATCTGCTCCGCCATATAACGCAAATCTTCACGCCATTTTTCTGTTTCGGTTTTAGGGCTTTGCGAAGCATTATTTTGGGCGAAAGCAGTAATCGTCAGCAATGAAAGTATTAGAACGCAGATTATCTTAAGGTATTTATTTTTCGGCTTGTACATAATTGCTAAATTTGTGAGAAAACTAAGTTCAAAATATAAACACCGCAAAGTAGTAATTTGTGACAATTATTATCCGATTCCCATAACGCCATTTTCGAGATGCTCAAAAAAGTTGTTAAATTGTCTCAAAAAGGATCCTTTATGGGACACAAGTAGGTATAGCACCACAAGATTATGGCACTACTGTTTATTTCTTTTGGAAAGAGCGTGCCACCCCTATATTGTTATACGCCAAAGCGTAATTCGTAAATGTATGGTTGAAAAGAAAATGCACAGTTTATTCAGTAATTTATTCATTTGAAAGCTCCTTTTATTAAGAGTTTGCGGGCGTCAATTTATGGAGCACGGCTTCTACAGGAATTCGATAGCGTTTGATTTTGCTGTTCAAAGTCTGAGGGTTGATGCCGAGCAATCGGGCGGTTTTTCTTTGACTTCCTCCGGCGTGCAGCAGTGCGCGTTTGATGAGTCTGGTTTCAAACTTGCGAACCTCTTCAAAAAAATCCACTCTATCCTGAATTTCCAGACAGTAATACGATTCGAGCGTCAACAGGTCATGCCAGAGAAGTAGCGTCGTTTGCCGAAGCTCATTCACTTCTCTGTTCCACTCGGCTTCGCCGCGCTTGTGTTTGGCGATTGACTGTAAATCATTTTTGCGATTCATAAAGTTAAAATTCCTCAAGATAAATTTTTGCTGATCTAAGCGGCTAAAACCCGCTTCACCCGAAAATTCTGCCAGGCAGTAATACTTAAAAGAGCGGAAAAGTGATAAAAAGCCGGGAGTTGTGGATTTGGCTTGAAAATGGCGGGACGAGTTTTTCCGGCGGTCGGAAATTCGGTGAAAATCGATTTGTGACGAGAATGATTCGGCATCAGGGCGGTAATTTTGCAGGTCGCAT
>Ga0136618_10000219_pt1 | contig 17869 bp, 17 predicted proteins | sample AntDrymUQ3302106_2_FD_104805 | JGI IMG/M metagenome (GOLD analysis project Ga0136618, IMG submission 104805) | Polar desert sand microbial communities from Dry Valleys, Antarctica - metaG UQ330 (21.06) | ecosystem: Environmental > Terrestrial > Soil > Desert | place: Antarctica: Dry Valley... | reverse complement strand
TTCCGGCATTAAAAAATGTTTATCCAAATTTAACCGATAATTCTTGACAGTTCAGTCGGGAAAATGCTATCTAATTTAATAGTCAAAGCATATCGCGCTTCGCGGTGTGCATCAAACCTCCACAAAAAAGATGTCAGCTGCCAATTCGAATCGAACAACCGAGAAAAACTTGCACTCTCCCGATTTTCGCGGGCAAGTAATTCTGTCGGCGATTATCAACGAACATCTCGTTACGGGCGAACCAATCGGCTCGAAAGTGATTGCGGAAAAATTTGCAAACGCTTCGGGCTTAAGTTCAGCGACAATTCGCAATGTGATGGGCGAGCTTGAAGATTTTGGTCTCGTCGAACAGCCGCACACTTCCGCCGGACGAGTTCCGACAGACAAAGGTTATCGCTTTTTTGTTGATAATCTGCTTGGCGTTCTGAGTCTTTCGGATGAAGATTTGAAACTTATCAACAGTGAATTCGGAATTAGAGCATTTGATTTTTCCGAAACACCCGATAGGTTGATGGAAAAAACCTCGCATCTTCTTTCGGCTCTTTCAAACAATGTCGGGATTGTCGTTTCGCCGAGTCTGGCGAAGGACAAATTGCAGCACATCGGGTTTGTCAATTTATCCGACAAACGCATTCTGGTTGTCCTTGTTTCCGCGCCGAATATCGTTCACAACAAAATCATTCGGCTGAAGGAAACTTTTTCCAGCGAAGAACTCGACCGCACGGCTCGGTATTTGAACATGGAATTCAGCGGCAAGAGTTTGGCGGAAATTCGGGCGGAAATTTTGAAATTGATGCACGAAGAAACCGCGCTTTTTGACAAGCTGCTGCAAACGGCGATGATTCTCTGCTCGCAAAGTATTGAAAGTGAAGAAGGTAATCTCGGCGATGTCTATGTTGACGGCACTTCTAATATTCTGAACAGACGTGATTTTGCCGACCTCGAAAGAGTCCGCGGGCTGATTCGTACGATTGAAGAAAAATCGCGTCTGGTGCAAATCCTGACTGAATGTATCGAACGCGATCCTTCCGCCTCGGGAAATGTGCAGGTGGTTATCGGCAGTGAAAACTCCTCCGCATCTTTGCAAAACTGCACACTGATAACCGCGCCTTACCGCATCGGCAGTGGCGACGCAATCGGAACTTTGAGCGTTTTGGGTCCGACCCGAATCGAATACGGAAGAATGATTTCGATTGTCAGCTACGTCGCCAAGATTTTAGAAAAGTTGATCAAGCAGGAAAATTCCAATCTTTAAGTTACCAAATTAAATTCAATCCAGATAAAACCCGTAAAATGAATTCTCGCAAAAATTCACAACCTATAGATTCGGAAGAAATCGAAGCTAAAAATACGCTTTCGATTGACGAGTTTTTCAAACAGCTTGAAGCGAAGGAAAAAGACCTTGATATTTCTTCCGAATTAATCATCGAAATTGACGAACCCGAATTTGATGAAGACGTTATTCCTGCATTTGTAAAGGCGGAACTGTCCGGCGGCAAGGGAAAAGCGTCTGAAAAATTAATTACCGACGACCAGCCAAGCCGTGCTTCGCTTTCCAAGCTCGAAAATGAAACGGCAAAACTGCAAAGCCAGGTTTCAAAAATGGAAATGGAGCGGGTGGAAATACTGGAAACTTCACGTCGTCGGCAAACCGATTTCGAGAATTATAAAAAGCGTACCGAGCGCGAGAGAAGCGAAATCTTCCTCAGTCAGATTAGTAATCTGGCGACGCAGATGCTGCCCGTGCTTGATAATTTCAGTCGGGCTTTAGAATCGGCTACAAATTTAACGGGCGAAAAAGCTCTGGATTCGCAGCATTTTTTTAATGGAATCGTTCTTGTCAATCAGCAATTAAACGAAGTTTTGTCGGAAATGGGTGTGCAGCCGATTGTCTCGGTCGGCGAGCATTTCGACCCGCATCTTCACGAGGCGGTGGCGATGGAAGAAACAAACGAAGTTCCGCCTGACATTATAACGGCGGAACTTCTTCGCGGGTATCGAATCGGCGACAGAGTGATTCGCCCGTCAATGGTAAAAGTTTCCAAGAGTCGAGAGTCGAGAGTCGAGAGGCGAGAAAAATAAAAGAATTCCAACCAGAAATCTGATTCTAGAATTTAAGCTCTGGACTCAGGACTCGAAAAAATTATGAGTAAAGTTATCGGAATAGATTTAGGCACGACCAACTGCTGTGTTTCCGTGATGGAAGGCGGCACGGTTCAGATTATTTCCAACAAGGAAGGCGGCAGAACAACGCCGTCGGTTGTCGGTTTTACGGAAAAGGACGAAAAGCTCGTCGGGCAGATTGCCAAACGCCAGGCGGTTACCAATCCGAAAAACACGCTGCACGCCGTCAAACGGCTGATCGGGCGAAAATTCGATTCGCCGGAAGTCGAGAAAATGCAGGAAACCGTTCCGTTTGAGATTGTCGAAGCACCGAACGGCGACGCGCACATTCGCGTACTTGAGCGCACCTACAGCCCGCCGGAAATTTCGGCAATCGTGCTGCAGCGTCTGAAACTCGCGGCGGAAGAATTTCTCGGTGAGAGAGTTACCGAAGCCATCATCACCGTTCCGGCATATTTTGACGACGCGCAGCGACAGGCGACGCGCGACGCGGGCAAAATCGCCGGTCTCGAAGTCGAACGCATTATCAACGAGCCGACTGCTGCCGCGCTAGCCTACGGTTTCGGAAAAAACAAAAGCGAAAAAATCGTCGTCTATGACCTCGGCGGCGGAACATTCGACGTTTCGATTCTGGAAATTAACGAAGGCGTTTTTGAAGTTCTTTCAACATCGGGCAACACATTTTTGGGCGGCGAAGATTTTGACCAACGCCTGATGGATTGGCTGTTGGAAAATTTCAAAGCCGATAACGGCATTGATTTAAAGGGAGACAAACTTGCGCTTCAGCGTTTGAAGGAAGCAGCGGAACGCGCCAAATGCGAACTGTCGAGCGTGCTGGAGACGACCGTCAATCTGCCGTTTATCGCGGCTGACTCCTCCGGTCCGAAACACATCAACACCGTTTTAACGAGAGCGAAATTTGAAGAACTCGTGCTGGATTTGGTCGAATCTTCGGTTGAGCCGTGTCAAAAAGCTTTGTGGGACGCAAAATTGCAGCCGTCGGATATTGACAAAATAATTCTCGTCGGCGGGCAAACACGCTCGCCGATTATTTCGCGCACCGTGACCGAGGTTTTCGGCAAAGCACCTTCGGCGGAGATCAACCCGGACGAAGTGGTGGCGATGGGCGCGGCGATTCAAGGCGGCGTTTTGACGGGCGATGTCAAGGACATTGTTTTGCTGGACGTTCTGCCATTGAGCCTCGGGCTTGAAACACGCGGCGGTTTGTTCGTCAAACTCATCTCGCGCAATTCGACTATTCCGCTCAAAAATACAATGGTATTTACGACCGTTGTTGATAATCAGCAATCAGTCGAGATTCATATTCTGCAAGGCGAGCGCGAAATTTCGAGCGGCAACCGCAGTCTCGGCAGATTTGAACTCGTCGGCATCGCGCCCGCGCCGCGCGGCGTTCCGCAAATTGATGTTTCATTTGACATCGATGCCAACGGAATCGTCAATGTTTCGGCACTGGACAAAATGACCGGACTCGAACAGGCAATGCAGATTACGCCGTCTTCGGGACTCGCGCCGGATGAAATCGAGCTTCTGATAATGGAAGCCGAATCTTCCGTCGAAAAAGACCGCGGGGCAAAAGAGTTGATTCTGCACCGAAACCGGCTTGAATCGCTCGTTAAAAACACGCGAAAGGCAATGCTGGAATTCGGCAAATCCATTCCGCCGGCTGAACAGCACGACATCAATCGTGTGTTAATTGATGCGGAAGAATCGCTCGAATCAGACGACGGCGAAGAAATTCAGGAATACTTGATTAAGGTTGAAGCCGTTGCCAATCAACTCACCGAAACACTAATGACGGCAGCTTGAAATAGTAAGAAGTGAGCAGTTGGCAGCAGCAGCAGGCAGATGACTTATATTAACTGTCTATTGCTTTCTACTTTCTGCATATTGCCCACTGTTGACTGTTTCGTCCGGTTATCGCAAAATTAGATTAACGTCAGTTCAAAGAATTGGGCTGGCGTTATCTTTATTTTGGATTTTAGATTTTGGATTTTGGATTATTAATTTACTAATCCTGAATCTTGAATCTTGAATCTTGAATCTTGAATTTATGAGCAAAAGAGATTATTACGAAATTTTAGGTGTTGTCAAAACCGCAAACGATGTGGACATAAAAGCGGCTTACCGCAAACTTGCGATCAAACATCACCCCGACAAAAACCCTGACGACCACACGGCGGAAGAGAAATTCAAGGAAGCGGCGGAAGCCTATTCGGTTTTGTCCGACGCGCAAAAACGCCAGGCGTATGACCGCTTCGGACATCAAGGTGTTGGCGCGGGCGCGGGCGGCGCGGGCTTCAATCCCGGATTTTCCAATATCGAAGACATTTTTGATTTGTTTGGTTTCGGCGATATGTTCGGCGGACAGGGCGGCAGAAGTTCGCAGCGTACGGCGGCGCAGCGCGGCGCGGATTTGCGCTACGATTTGGAAATCACTTTAGAAGAAGCCGCGCTCGGCAAGGAAGAAAAATTAATCATTCCGCGTCTCGAAAAATGCGACGTATGCGACGGCAAAGGCGCGGAAAAGGGAACTTCGGCGGCAGCCTGCACGACTTGCAGCGGCAGCGGACAAACGCGCTATCAGCAGGGATTTTTCTCGGTCATGCGAACTTGCCCGACTTGCGCCGGCAAAGGTCAGATTATAAAAAATCCGTGCAAAAATTGTCGCGGCGCGGGACGCATCGAAAAAGAAAAATCGTTGGAAGTAAAAATTCCGGCAGGCGTTGAAACCGGCTCGCGTCTCAGAATCAGCGGCGAAGGCGAAGGCGGAGCGCAAGGCGGCGGGGCGGGTGATTTGTTCATCGTCATCCACGTCAAAGAACACGATTTATTCGAACGACAAGGCGCGAATCTTTATTCAGCCGTTCCCGTAACGTTTGCACAAGCGGCACTCGGCGCGGATATAAAAGTCAAAACGCTCGACGGCGAAGAAGATTTGAAAATTCCGGCGGGAACGCAGACTGGAACGGTCTTTCGTCTCAAGAGCAAGGGAATGCCGAGTCTAAACGGTCGCGGTAAAGGCGATTTGTTTGTCGCCGCCTCGCTTATCACGCCGAAAACCCTAACCAAAGAACAGCGCAAAGTTCTCGAACAACTTGCGGAAATCGAAGACCTTGATTTTCAGGACGAAAGTTTTATGGACAAGGTAAGAAATATTTTCGGCTAATGATAAAAGCGACGCGGCGCGAAACAGCTTTATAACACAGATATTTCGCGCCGCGTCCAATTACCCGTTCGGCGGCGTGTCTTGTAAAAAACCTATCAATTATCAAATCATCTTCGCAAGTTAGTAGTCTGCCCGACAAAGTTCACGTTCTTTGTCTCCTCGACTATCGAGTGAACCTGCGTGCTTTGAGTAAAGCTGTAGCGTTTGTGAGAGGCATTGAAGATGTAAGTCTCGCCTGCCGGAACATCATTGAAATTGTAATAGCCGAGGGCGTTTGATAAAACAATTTGCGTTTCGCCGTTTGAGCCGGTCATTGCGAGGCGGACATACGGGATGCCGCGCCCGTTTGCCGTTGTGACGCGTCCGCCGACGGTGACTGTTGCCGCGGTCGGCGAAATGGCGGTTGTGATAATCAGTGAATAGCCATTTGCTATTGTTCCTTCGTCTCTTTGAAATTTGTCGATAATGTATAAACTCCAGATGCCGTTCGGATTAACTCCGCCAAAAGTGGTGTTTAGCGTACTAGTTCCGGTTGGTGGTGGTTGACTGTAACTTGAAGCTGGTTGCGGTGCCGGTGCAGGAAACGAATCGGTCGGGTCATTACCCGTGCCGTTAGTTGAATGAATATCAACACGACTTGTCGGTCGATAAGAAGCGGTCGGCAGCGCAGTCGCGTCGCAGGGGACAAGCCTACTCGCCTGATCGTCAAAGGTGACAGTCACGTTGACCGGCGCCAGCGACCCGCAATCGGACAAAAGAACGAACCTTCTGCTCGTATCAGGCGAAACCAGCAACATTGACACATCGCCCAAGAAAGTATGTGATAAACCGTTGAGCCGGACATTAATGTCTGTCACCGTGCCAGTCAATCCGGCGACCGTAACATTTGACGGATACGGCGTAGCGACGCTGACATCTTTAATTGTTATCGTCTCCGAATTAGTAAATATTCCGCTCGGTGTTGGGGTCGGTTTAGGAGTCGTCGGAGGCGAATCTGATTCATAAGCACCGATGTCAATCACGCCGCCGACGATACGAGCAAAGCCGCGCTGGTCGGTAGTCGGCGCGTCGGTATTGTTTCCTTTATTAATTGCCGGACTATGAAGTAAGAGGGAGTGTGTCGGAGTCGTCCCGCCGTTGTTTTGCAGCGCACCGAGCAACGGCGGCGTGTCGAGGATGTCCGTTTCCTGATAAGTTATCGGTCTCTCGGTGTTGGTCGAATCGCCCGGCGAATCGCCGATCAGATTGAAGCCCTCCGATATGAGTGTGCCGAAACCAAAATGAATATCCGGGCTAGAACCTGCCGTGTTACCAGCAACGATGGTATTTCTCAGATTGAGCGTGCTGCCAGAGTAATCGATTCCGCCGCCATTAGCTGCCGAGTTGCCGGTGATGGTTACACTTCGCAGCGTGGTATTACTTACGCTACTGCAAAAACCGCCGCCATCATCTCTTACTGAATTACCCGAGATGGTCGAATTGATAACGGCGAGGTTACCGCCAGCATTTTGAAAGCCGCCGCATTTATTGGCAGAGTTGGCAGAAAGGGTCGAATTGAGAATTTGATGATTTGTTCCTTCTAAATAAGATACGCCGCCAGTGCTAGGCGCTGAGTTAGCAGTAATGTGAACACGGTCGAGAATCAGCGTTCCTTTTTGGGCAAAAATCGCTCCGCCGCTGTTAGTAAAAATTGAACCCCTTCCGTTGCCACCCGTCAAGGTCAGACCCGAAATGGTCACGGTTGCGCCGTCTGTAGTAAATATTCGATTCTCTCCCGCGCCGCCGTCAATCGTCAGATTGTTCGCGCCTGTGCCGACTATTTCCAGCGTCCCCCTGTTGATTATCAAAAGTTCCGTGCCGCTTGTTAATGTGATTGTCGAATTGGCTGGCAGACTGAAAAGCACACGGTCATTGGAGACAAGATTAGTAGCCTGCTGGATTGCCGCTCGCAACGAACAATCGCTTGCAAATGTCTGGCAAACGCCGTCAGCCGTATTCGTGTCGGGCAAATCACTTGTCGTGTTCACCGTAAAATCTACGGCAAAGGTTTGGGTTGAGAAAGTGCATAGAAAAGCTAGGAGGCTCAAGGTCAAAAGCGTAACTCTCATAAAATTTGTCCTTAATTTTGGGAGTCGGTGGAAATCAGAGAAATCGTTTAATTATTGTCATCTACTAAATTAGTTTTATGTTAGACAGAACTTTTTATACTTTATTTTTATTGCAAAAGTCAATCAACTCTTTGGTGTGCAGCCTTGTTTGAGCCTTCAAAACGCCATCCTGCCTTATATAGTTAGAGCGATTGCATTATCTCGCCTTCCGGATCAACACCCGCGACCAGCGCGACGGTGACGGTTTGAAACAAATCAGAACCGCCTGCGTCAGCGGGTGGATTTTCTGTGAGCGACACCGGGACGCGGGGACACGGAGACAAGCAGACTTTTAGCGAGACATCTCCGCGTTCCTGCGTCTCTGCTTTTTCTCGTCTCAGCCGCCTGCTAACGCAGGCGGTTCTGACAGGCGATACTGAATTTACTGATTTGATAATTTTGCTTTGACGGTTTCGCTGACGAGTTTTCCGTCCGCCGATTTGCCCGCGAGTTTTGTCTGCGCCGCTTTCATCACCGCGCCCATTTCCTTTATCGAACTCGCGCCGGTTTCCGAGATTGCTTCGGCGACGGCTTTTTCGATTTCTTCTTTCGAGGCGGCTTGCGGGAGGTAATCTTCAATCACGACGAGTTCGGATTTTTCCTTTTCGGCAAGTTCCGCGCGTCCGGCGTTTTCGTATTGCTCGATTGAATCACGACGCTGTTTGACCAAAGATTGCAGGGCTTTTGTGATTTCTTCGTCGGTCAAATCCGCGCCTTTCTCGATTTGCCGGTTCATCAAATTTGCTTTGACCATTCGCAAAACCGACAGGCGGTTGGCGTCTTTTGCCTTCATCGCGTCGGTCAAATCGCTGACAATTTTATCTTTCAAACTCATATTCGTTCACCTTCATTTACCATTCGTCATTTATCATTTATCATTTGTCGTCTGCTCAATCTTAAATGTTCAATATCGGATATTCAATCTGTTCGGTGACAAATATTCAATGATAAATGTTAAGTGGCGTTTCGGAATTTTGGCGGGAGTCGTGCTGCTCGTCTGCGGGCTGTATCCGCAATTGAAAATGTGGTCGGCGCAGGGCGGCGATTGGCAGGGTCATTATGCCTACAACGATATTGACGAAGCGGCATATGCCGCGTATCTCCGCGCTTTGATTGACGGCAGACCGCGCCGCAACGACCCGTATACCGGGCGCGACGACACGGCGGAAAATCCGCAGCCCGAATCGCTCTTTTCGATTCAGTTTGCCGCGCCTTACACGGTGGCGATTCCGGCAAGAATCTTTGGAGTTTCGGCACGGACGGCGATGTGGCTGGCTGGCGGCATCGCGGCTTTTTTGACGGCTCTGGCTTGTTTCTGGCTGATTGTTTCGATTACCGGAGACGATTTGTACGCGATGACCGCGACGCTCGTCGTTTTGTGCGGCGGCGCGCTCGCGGCGGGCGAAGGCGCAATCGGCGAGATACTCGGCACGGGTGTTTCATATCCGTATTTTCCGTTTCTCAGGCGATATGTCCCCGCCGTGCCGTTTCCGGCGTTTTTTGCCCTCGGCGCGTCGGTCTGGCTGATGTTGGCGAGCGTCGAATTGAAAAAAAGGATTTTATTCTGCATCCTCGCGTCGTTCTGTTTCGCTTACACGGTTTACTCTTATTTTTATATCTGGACGACCGCCGCCGCCTGGCTCGGCTGCATCGGTTTGCTATGGCTCGTCGTGCGCCCCGAAAATTGGCAAAGGGATTTAAAGGCTTTGGCGGCGTTGGGCGCGGCGTGCGTTTGCTCGTTGATTCCGTATGCCTTTTTGCTTTCGCGTCGCTCGCAGACGATGGACGAAGTGCAGCTTCTGGTGCTGACCAGAAAACTCGATTTGTGGCGCGTTCCCGAATTGATTAGCTATGCGGTTATTTTAATGCTGGCTCTGGGAGTTTATTTCAAAATTATCAATCTGAAGGAACGCTCGACGCTATTCGCTTTCGCCTTCGCGCTCGTGCCGATTCTGGTTTTTAACCAACAGTTAATCACCGGACAATCGCTTCAGCCGATACATTATCAGGTTTTTATCGGGAACTATGTTGCCGCCACTGCGCTTGTGCTGGCAATCGGTTTGCTCCGGCGCGGCTCCAATAAAAAAATGCCGGCATTCCCACGCGCTGCATTAGCGATTGTCGCCGTTGTTGCAACCGTCTGGGGCATTGTCGAGTGTCATTATACGGTGCGCGTTCTGGACGAAGCCAACATCGCCAGAGACGAAGCAATGTCGGTTGCGCGGCGGCTCGAAGAGCTTTCCGAAAACGACACGCGCTCGACCGACGGAACACGCGCCGTCGTGTTTTCCGAGAGTATGATTCAAGGCGACGATTTGCCGACGGTCGCGCCGCAGCCTGTTTTGTGGGCGCGACACCAACACGTTTTTGCCGGCTTGACCTGGCAGGAAAGCAAGGAGCGTTATTACCAGTGGCTTTATTATATGAATCTGGACGAAGCGTGGCTGGAGAATTCAATCAGACGAGGTGATTTCGTTTCAATGATTGCGCTGTTCGGTTGGGGCAAGCACACGAAACGCCTTAGTTCCGAGTATCAGCCTTTAACTCACCGGGAGATTGCCGAAGAAGCCAGGCGTTACGGCGAGTATCGCAAACGCTTCGGCATCGAGCAAGCCAGCCAGCCGACCATCTCCTTCGTCGTCGTGCCGGGCGATTCGGGTTTAGATTTATCGACTTTAGAGCGTTGGTACGAATTCGACACCGGCGAAAGCTTCGGCGCATACACGCTCTATAAAGTGCGCTTGAAAACTGTGAATCAATAAAAAAAGACCGCCGAAAAAAGGCGGTCGAGTTAAAATTTCTTAAATTATAAAAACGAATTATGCAGCCAAAAGGTCATTCGACGTTTCGGCAAATACTCTTCTACCGTTTAAGGCATCATCAATTATTTCTCTGACGGCTGAAGCATCCGGGTTGACATCCATCCGGGCGCAAGCCCGCAGATGTCTGATGATTCCTTCCGTTGCAATTTCTACCGTCGCGCCGCCTAATTTAGCGAAGCGTCGGGCTTGAATATGGTCAATCTGCAAGATTCGGTCTTGCAATGTTATTTGTTTAGCTGCTGCCACTTTGTATTCTCCTTGATTTAAAGTTTCCCTTGTTCTTGTGAAACCTGTCGCAAATATGCCGCAGGTTTCACGGAAAAGTTAAAAGAAATTACACTTTCCCAAATACCCTAAGTTGAGATTAACAACCAAGCATTTGCTGAATTGATAAAATCGCCGGTCATTTCTTCAACTATATGACAAAGATATTAACAAAGAATTTCCTGTTTGTCACCAACTTTTTTTGCTTTTGTGACTTTTTTCTCAAACCGTCTGCAAACAAAAGAAAAAGACCGTCGAACTCCGAAGGTTCAACGGTCCAAAAGATAAAAAGAATTGAATTATTTTCCGCCGCCGACGGCATCTTTCATAGCTTTACCGAGACGGAATTTGACGGTTGTTTTAGCCGGAATTTTAATCGGTTTGCCGGTTGCCGGGTTGCGACCTTCACGCGCTTTGCGGGTGGCTTTGACTAATTTTCCGAAACCGGGAAGCGTAAATTCACCGTTCTTCTTGACTTCGCTGGTGGCGAGAGCCGCTAAGGCGGTAAAAAATTCTTTTGCGTCCGCTTTTTTCATTCCTGATTTCTCAGCTAATTGGCTGATAATCTCCGTTTGTGTCATACGTTTTGCTGTGGTTGCTGCTGCCATATCTATAAATTTCCTCCAGGATTGTTTTCGTTAATGTAAATTACTACTTGATTCAACATATTTGCTTACAAAATTGCAAATGCCGTAAGCGAAAAAAGACTTTAACCAATCATATGTAAATTGGTCGGGGCGAGATGATTCGAACATCCGACCTCTCGGTCCCAAACCGAGCGCACTACCAGGCTGTGCTACGCCCCGCGGGTTTTACGTTTCATTTAAGAAACACTCTCAAGTGCCGAATTTTACAGGCGAAAGTTTGATTGGTCAAGTGAAGCAACGTAAAAACCGCGTAAATACGGAATAATTTTTTTCATCGCCTGCGCCCGATGGCTTATTTCCTGCTTTATTTCATCGGAAAGCTCGCCGAAACTACGCTCAAACCCATCAGGCACAAAAATCGGGTCATAACCGAAACCGTTTGTGCCGCTTGCACTTAGAGCAATTTCTCCGTTGCAAACGCCTTCGGTCAAAAATTTTATCTCGCCTTTTTCATTTGAAATCGCCATTGCACAGACAAACTTCGCTGAACGGCGTGCGTCTTTTGTTTTATCTAACTCGCAAAGAAGTTTTGCGATTCTTTCCCGGTCACTGGCATCTTCGCCTGCGTATCGAGCGGAAACAACGCCCGGCGCACCGTCTAAAGCCGCAACTTCCAAACCCGAATCGTCGGCTAAACTCCAGAGTTTCGTCTGCAAAGCGTAAGTTCGGGCTTTTATGACGGCGTTTTCGGCAAAACTCGCACCCGTCTCTTCCGCTTCGACAATGTTTGGAAATTCGTTCAGACTTCTTATTCGTAAAGGCAAATCTGTCAAAAGTCTGTGTAATTCCCTGACTTTTCCGATATTTTTTGTAGCAATGACAATCACAGACATCATTTCATTTCACCTCGAAACTTCAGATTGTTATTTATTTAATTTTCAAAGAAAAAGCCGACAATGCGGTGAAAGGCGGAACCCTGACACCCGACTAACTCGAAAACATTCGTAAAGTTTTGCCCGACTACAGCGAGAAGTTCAAAGCCAAAGAGCGCGAAAAGCCAAAAAGACCCGATAAAATCGAGTCTTTACAAAACATTTACTAAATTTTACCATTGAGTAATTCTGCCGCGCTTGCGTACTTTTGGCGGATTGACCGTCGCCTTCAATGTCTCCGTCGTCGTCACATTGTTGGACAGATTCGGGTCAGGCTCGTCGGCAATTATGCGCGCAACAAGCGCGAATGTTCCCACCTGAGTCGGTCTGGCATAAATTCGTATAGATTCGACCCAATCAATATAATGAGCACCCTCCATACCGACTTCTCCGAGACGGCAGGTGATGAGATTGTCAGCGTAATCGCACGTTCCTTTACTTGGTATGGCTGAGGAAAAGGTAACGCCGGCGGGCAACTCGGCGGTCACTACAACACCGCTCGCTTGACGTCTACGCTCGATGTATATTCTGACTTCAAACAAAATATCCTGCCCATCGCCTAATCTAACAAACGAATGACTATGCGAGAAAATACTTATGTCAACCGGCGACTGCGCTCGCGCCAAAACCGTTACTGACAAAAAAGCCGCCGTGATTAAAATTAATTTGCACGCCGAGAGTGTTACGCGGCGGGCGGGTGATAAAAAAGAGTGTCGTTTCATATAATAAATCTCCTTGGGAAATAATTTTACATTTCGCGTCATATTATACCAGACCAAAGACCAATTGCAGACCCAAAAATTTCATTGCGCCCTCGATGCGTCGGTGAGCAACGCCGGCAAAATGGTTGAAAGCCGACTGCCGAAAAGCAAGCCTTCTGCGTTTTCGGGTGAATCGTTTTTTGTGAACGCCGGTTTCACGCCGACACGGAACCCGCGAAATTCGGTGATGACATCTAGTCCTTTTAATCCGGTACGGATATTGGATATTATGCCGGTTGCAGATTTGGAATATTATACCATTGAAGGAGGAAGGGATTGGGTGCAGACGATTACGAAAATAGACAATCAGCTTAATCTCGCCGAAGCGGTCTATCAAGTCGAACTCGGTATTGTGTTCAATATCATTGTCTACCATATCTGGGACACCGAAGACCCTTTTACCGCTCCTGGCGACGATGTGGAAGCATCGCTTAGCAAGTTTCTAAATTACTATAACAGCGATCCCACTCCATACGGCACAAGAGATATAGCACTTTTGTTTACCGGATTTCACATCGACGGAGGCATAGCGTATGTCGGTACAGCGTGCCAGACTTTCTCTAACGGTGCCGCCTACGGACTCGTCGGCAGTTTAGGTCCTGACTATATGAGCGTCCCGGGTTTTATTGCCGCCCACGAGATCAGTCACTTGCTAGGCATAGCTGCTGAACACAATAGCAGTCAAAGCTGTAGAAACACAATTACAAGCGCATTTTACAGCACTACATACCAAATGACTTTTTGCCAAGAGGCACGCGACACAATCATCAACTGGGTTATTGCTAACGGTTCGTGCTTATCAAGTAAAACAAGGGTCACAACTTTTCCCTGAACTACAATAAACTAAAAACCCCTTATCAAAGACGGGACGATTTTTATTTAAAGATTCAGCAGTAAACCGCCGGATAAATTAAACTGTAAACTTGAAAAGTTCTACCGGGCGCGTCATCATAGTCCTGTTACATTATATTTTAACAGAAAAGGGGAAATTTATGAGTCAAGATGAATTCACTGTTGACGAAACAGAAAGCCGCGAGCATTTACAGAGATTGAAAACAGAGGTCTTCGGATCGGACGATCAGCAAGTCGCATTAGCAATGGGACGACCCATCGAAGAAATAACCGAATGGCTCGGCGGCGGCGAGATTGACGAAGATGCCCAAATGAAAATAAACGGCATTGCTAAAGAAAGACTTGCCGAATAGCAAATAGTTTTATTCAAGAAAGTTTTTGTGAAAGCTAACTTTTGGATTTATCTTTTTGAAAATAAAAGTCCAAAAGTTGGCTTTCATTGTTTTTCAAAATCGTCAAAAAGCGTTTGCAGATTTTCGGTATGCCAAATTCGACTACTATCTGCAAACGCACTGACGAAATTGATTTTTCTCTGAATTTTGGAAAACCCGAATCTATCTCAAACTTGAATAAATTGAAAACTACTGCTTCAAGATTGATTGTCTAATTGAAGATTCGTTACCGAGCCGGTCAACGCTGGTAACAACAATTTGCGAAATTTGACGGTCAGCCGAAAGCCCGATGCTTTTTGTCGCCGCCGGCAAAATCGAATAACTCCAGCCGTTTTTATCTTTTGCGTAAACTACAAACCAAAATGCCTTTATTTTCCCCTGTTCTTGCCAGGTGATTTTAAGTTTGTCGCCGTCTTTTTTGATTATAGCTTTCGGCGCAACGGGCTTTTTCGATTTTATCCAATTTGACGCGGGAATAATTGCATCCGTTTTATAGACGTTTGATTTTAAAAGCTCTCGGATGCCGCCGACATTATTTCGCAGGGATTTGAAACTATATCCGATATTGCCCGCCGAAGGTTGAATTCGGCGCGTCGTTTCGATTTGACTGACAATTTCGCCAACCGTAAAATTCGGGTTCGAGCCGATGCGATACGTCGCAATTCCCGCCCACAAATGACGATTTTTGACGTTTTGGTTTTGCCACCATTCGAGCAGCACGGGGAAACTTAAACTTTTTCGCGCCGTTTCCCAATAAAGCTGCGGCGCGAGGTAATCAATCGTGCCGTCTTGCAGCCATTTTTTCGAGTCGGCGTAAAGCTCGGTATAGGCGTTCAAGCCTTTTATATCTTTTTCGGGAACGGGCTGCCAGATACCGAAAGGTGAAATACCGTATAAAACGTGCGGTTTTATACGCTTGATCTCGCGTCCGACGCTCTCGATGAAATCGTTGACGTTTTTTCTGCGCCAATCATCGCGGCTCAATTTTCCGCCTGCAACTTTGTATTTCTGCCAAATTACGTCGTCGGGAAATTCGATGCGGTTGCCGCCCGCGTCCTTTTCGGGATACGGATAAAAATAATCGTCAAAGTGAACGCCGTCCACGTCATAGCGTTTAACAACATCCGAAACGACGCTTAGAGAATAACGCCGGACATCCGGTTCGCTCGGGTCGAGCCATAGATATTTGCCGTATTTTCTAGTCAAATCAGGACGACGTTTTGAGATATGATTCTCCGAAACGGTTTTCGCCGCCGGATGATACGCGCGATACGGATTAAACCAGGCGTGGACGAGAATGCCGCGCAGATGCGCCTCTTCGACGACGAATTGCAAAAGATCAAAGTTTTGCGCCCTTCCCATTTCGCCGGTCAAAAATTCCGACCAAGGCTCAATCGGCGAATTGTAAAGCGCGTCGCACATCGGACGAACTTGAAAAACGACGGCGTTTAATTTCAGCTCACGCGCGAGGTCGAGTATTTTCAAAATTTCCGTTTTTTGCTGCTCAACGCTCAAAGCCGGCTTCGACGGAAAATCAATATTAGCAACCGTCGCAATCCAAACGGCGCGAAACTCACGCGCCGCTTTAGGCAAGGTTTCAGCCTGTGCCGAAACGCACAAAAGCAACAAACAAATTGTAGTAAAAACGCGCTCAAACATTAAAATATCCTCAGAGAGCAATGGGAAAATTTGTCCGAAATCTCGCGCCGCTAAAAAATAATTGTTATAGATTAAAATATGAAAAGCTGTCAGATTTTACGGCTTTTCTTATTAACGCAAGTAGGTTTTTCCCAAGCATCATTGTTATCAGCTTGCCCAATAACAGAATTATCTACTTCATCTTCGGTCAAATACTTCTTATTTTTGTTCGTATAAAGATAATGGTCGTGCTGCGCGGCAAGGTCTGAATTTCCCGTGTCAACTTCGCATTCGGCAATCAAATCTACTAAAGATTTTGTGTTGCCTCTAAATTTTCCTTTAACCAAAACCAAAATTTTACCTTCAACTAAAATAATCTTCCATAAATCTTCGCACGTCTTTAATCATTCCTTCGACAGCTTCTTTTGTAAAGCCGCCTAATCCGTCCAATTAATTCCCCGCGATTTATTAATTCCGTAAGTCTATCAACAATTTTTTATCAATATTCATAATTTCTAACTTTACATTAACTTTCAAAACCGCTGGAAACGCCTCCTGCGAAATCTCGACGCGCCTCACTTTTAGTTGATTTTATCGTCTTCGTCAGGTTCGACTTTCGGCACTTTGCTTAACGCTTGCAGGAATTTTTCACGGCTTCCGTGCTTAGCTCTTTCCTTCAAGTATTCAACGGTCGTCCACGCCGACGCTTTTTCGGCAATCGCCGATGAAACGAATTGGTCAACCGTGATTCCTTCTTTTTCGGAAAGCTCGCGGACTTGTTTGAGTAAAGATTCGGGAACGGCTACATTTTCTATAACGCTCATTTTATTTCTCCGATAATTTTTAAGAACTCGCCCGGCTTAACTGCTTGGATACCGAATTTTTCGGCTTCGGCGAAATCTTTTGTGTTGAAAGTTACGATGTAATCAGAATTGCTTTCAACCGCTAGCTCCAAAACGAAATCATCTTTCGGGTCGCGTAGAGTCGGTCGCCAAAGATAAAAAATCTCGTGCAAATTTGCATTTTGACACAAAAAATTAAGCACGTCATCAATTTCCTGATGAGTCAAATCTAAATTTATTTCAGGGCGTTTCAAAACATCTTCATATTCCAAAACGAGAGCGACGGAAAGATTAGTCTGAAAACGAGTGTCGCCAACCAAAGACAAAAGCCGAAACGATGCGCCGAATTGTGAACGCAGAGCCGAAAGCAAAACATTCGTGTCAATGATAATTTGAAGTGTTTCAGTTTTCATTGACCTTCAAAACCGCCAGAAACGCTTCCTGCGGAATCTCGACGCGCCCGACTTTTTTCATTCGTTTTTTGCCTTCCTTTTGCTTTTCAAGCAATTTTCGTTTGCGCGAAATGTCGCCGCCGTAGCATTTGGCGATGACGTTTTTGCCCATTGCTTTGACGGTTTCGCGGGCGATGACTTTTGCGCCGATGGCGGCTTGAATCGGGACTTCAAACATTTGGCGCGGGATGAGTTCCTTCATTTTTGCGGCTATCAATCTGCCCTTGGCGGCGGCGGTTGCGCGATGCAAAACTAAAGACAGAGCGTCAACCGGCTCGTTGGAGACGAGGACATCCAGTTTCACAAGGTCGCTTTCGACGTAACCCGAAAGATGATAATCGAGCGAGGCGTAACCTTTGGAAACCGACTTCAAACGGTCGTAAAAATCAAGCACGATTTCGTTGAGCGGAAGTTCATAAACCAGCATTACGCGGGTGTCGGTAACGTATTCAAATTTTTTCTGAATGCCGCGCTTTTCGTCCAGAAGTGCCAAGATTCCGCCGAGATGAGCGTCGTTCGTCAAAATTGTCGCTTCGATAAAAGGCTCTTCGATTTTTGTAATTCTTCCGGTATCCGGCATCTTCGACGGCGAATCAATTTCGACGGTTACGCCGTCGGTCGTCGTGACGCGGTAGCGCACGCCGGGCGCGGTCGTAATTAAATCGAGATTGAATTCGCGTTCCAATCTTTCCTGCACGATTTCCATATGAAGAAGACCGAGAAAACCGCAGCGGAAACCGAAACCGAGCGCGGTCGAACTTTCAGGCTCGTAAAAAAATGATGCGTCGTTGAGGCGAAGTTTGTCCATCGCGTCGCGCAACTCTTCGTATTGAGCATTGTCGGTCGGGTAAAGCCCGGCGAAAACCATC
>Ga0136618_10000218_pt1 | contig 17909 bp, 13 predicted proteins | sample AntDrymUQ3302106_2_FD_104805 | JGI IMG/M metagenome (GOLD analysis project Ga0136618, IMG submission 104805) | Polar desert sand microbial communities from Dry Valleys, Antarctica - metaG UQ330 (21.06) | ecosystem: Environmental > Terrestrial > Soil > Desert | place: Antarctica: Dry Valley... | reverse complement strand
GCACCACAGAGCGGGGCGAGCTGCATCGATCCACTGCAGCAACGACAGCCGTCTGGTCGAGCCGTGCGCCAAAGGGCGCCGAATCGTCGGCGACGAGCAACCGGGAGCTCACCTCACCGCAGTCGACTGCGCCGGTGGCGTCGGCCATGGCCAACGCAGCCTCGCGGTGGATCGGCTCGCCGGGCACGAGCGGGTCGGCGCCATCGGCGTTGGCCACCACTCCCCGCCCCACCTGAGCGTCGTCGAGCGCCTGGCCCAGCCCACCGATGCTGCCTCCGAACTCGGCGCCCTCGTTCGCCTCGGTGATCAGCGTCCAGCCGAGGCTCACCACCTCGGCATCGGTCCTCGCTCCCTGCTGGCGCGCATGCTCGTCTCCCGCCGTCGTGTTGCCGAAGGCCTCGTCGGCCTGGAAGGACAGCCCGGCCAGATCATTCGGTGCCACCGCCCGGGTGCCGGTCCCCAGGGTGAGGTAAGCCTCGCCCGGGTCCGCTACCACCGAGGTGACCCGCGTGGCCAGGTTGGCCACCGCGCTCTCGTCGAGCAGAGCCCGCATGGTCGGCAGAGCCGCCGAGTCGAGGTCTTTCCAGGTGAGGCCGGGGACGGCGAACACGATGACCCGCCGATCATCGGGGACGCCGGCCGGGCGAGCGGGTGCGTTGGGTGCGAACGCGAGGACGAGGAGGGCGCCGACCAGGCACCCAACCAGCGCCACCGGAACCCGGCGGGTCATCTGACGGCCTCGACGGGAAGGGTGCGCACGGTCAGGTAGACGAGCGAGGCGTTGACGACGCCGAGCATCACGCCGGGGACGGCGATCCCGGAGTCGTTCAGGGCGAAGCCGAGGAACCCGACCACGGCCAGGCCGGCCAGGCTCTCGCGGATCGTGTCGCGGATCGACCGTACCTGGCCGGGGGCCCGCCAGAGGAGGTACACCACGAAGCTCAGCGCGATGGGCACCATCGCCGTCCAGATGGAGCTCGTGATCACCGTCAGGTTGGCGCCGAGCTTCCGGCTGACGACGGTCTCGAGGGAACCCAAGCCCTGGTCGGCCACCGCCTCCACCAGGCGCCCGAGGTGGGTGCGACGGTCCGCGGGGCGGGAGAGGTCGAGGGCCGCGAAGACACCGACCACCACGACGGCGGCAGTGCCCCAGGCGGCCATCGATCGCCATCGCACCCGGTGGCCGAGGACCCGGGCGGCGGTCACACCGATGGCGGGAACGAAGGCGAGGACGCCGCCCACGTCGGAGCCCCAGAACGGCATGCCGTCGATCACGGTGGCCAGCAGGAGCACGCCGAAGGCGACGGCCGTCCCAAAGCTGCGCCCGGCCAGCCGCCGGGACAGGAGCCCGCAGAGCAGGAAGGCGGCTCCCGCGAACTGACCGAAGGCCAGGTTGCCCATGCCGGCGAAGCGGCCGCCCACCGTCGGCGAGTACCCGAACACCGTGTTCAGCTGGAGTCGTGCTCCGGACACGATGTCGATCACCAGCAGCCCGAAGACGAGCCCGAGGCAGAGCAGCAACGGGTCGAGGGCCCCTTGGCGTCCCACCACGCTGGCGAGCACCGAGAACCCCGCGGCCAGGACGATGAGAAAGGCCCAGTAGGCCCCCGTCGGTGCATCGTGGAAGTCGAGCAGTCCGGCGAGATAGGTGGCCGGGAGGTAGGCGAGCATGGCGAGGGCGGCGATCCCCACCAGTCGACGCAAGCGTGGCGCCCCCCGTCGAAGCACCATGGCCGCCCCCACCCACAGCACAGCTTGGAGGACGACGAACGTGACGGCCACGGGGGCGACCATCCGGTCCCGGTAGCGCGAGGCCCGGTCGATCTGGTCGAGATCGGCCGCTCGCTCCGCACCGGCGGGGGCGCCAGCGGCGGACCGCTCGAAGCGACGCCCTTCCATGGAGGGGGGGCGGTCCACGCCGACGAGGTCGAGGATGGTCGGCGCGATGTCGACAAGGGTGACCAAGCCGGTGCGGCGCGTGCTCGCGGAGCGCAGCAGCCCGGGCTCGACCCCCGGTCTGCGCAGGGCCGCCACGGTCAGGTGGACGGACGCCGCCGCGTGATAGGGCGCGACGACGAGCACGGCGTCTCGCTCAGGATCGACGAAGGTGAGCACGGACCGGACCAGGTCGTCGGTGGCCCGCAGGGCCGTTCGCCGCAGCTCGGTCCGGTGCGTCGTGGTGGCGAGCGGGAGGTACCGGTCGGTGCGCGCCAGGTCCGACCCCTCCACGAGCACCACGCCGCCGTCGCCCCACGCCGCCTCGAAGGCGGTCACCACGGCCGTCGTCGCCAGACGGACGCCGTAGGGCGCTTCCGGGGCATCTTCCAACAGGTCGGCGGAGACCGCCCCCGCCGGCACGGCGCCGCGGCCGTCGATGAGCGCGGTGGCAGCCGTGCGGTTGAACACGGGATCGTCGACGACGCCGTCGCCATCGGCGTTGGCGATGACCGCTCGGGGGATGCCGGCGTCAGCGAGGGCTTGGCCGAGGGCGCCGATCTCGGCCCCGTAGTCGAGGCCGTCGTTGCGGGCGACGAGGGACGAGAAGCCGAGGGCCACCACGCCAGACGCGGCCGAGAAGCCGGTGTTGCGGGCGTAGACGGCTCCGGCAGGGGTGCCCAGGAAGTCCTCGGTCGGTTCCAGCGCCTGCCCCCCGGCGTACACCCCGCGGGCTCGGGTTCCGGCGCTGACCGTGGCGTACCCGTCTCCGGCGTCGGTCTCCGGCAGCACGTCGCGCACCGATAGCGCCCCCACGGCCGACCTGTCCAGGAGCTTGTCGAGGGCGGGGGTGTCGCCCTGGTAGAGCTCGTCCCAGGCCAACGTCGGGAGGGCGAGCACGAGCACCCGCTCGGCCCGTGGCTCGGGCGGCCCACCGCCCGCTGGCCCGGCCGTCAGCGGAACGATGAGGCCGGCCAAGACGATCGTGGCGAGGAGAGGGGCGAGGTGCCGTGCTCTCATGGGACGCTCGTCGCCGGCTCGGGGCCCCGGGCGGGAACCGCGCCCACCGCGCGCAGGCCAGCCACGTACGCGACCGTCGCCCCCATCCCGATCACCGCCAACGCCGCGAGGGTGGGAGCTCGCCCGTCGGGCGACCACGCGGACATGGCCCCCCAGGCCGCCAGTCCGACCATCCCAGCAAGGGCGAGGGGACGGAGGAGGGCCGGGCGCAGGACGACACCCACCTGCGGCCGCAGCCGTCCGGCCAGCCACAGCCCGCCGAGGGCGTAGGCCCCGGTGTGGGCGATCCCCACCAGCGCCAGCCGGGCGGCGCCCTCGGCGATGGCCCCGGCGAGCAGCATGCCCATGGCCCCGACGGTGGCTGAGCCAAGCGATGCGAAGGCTGGCGTGCGGCTGTCGCCGAGGGCGTAGGCGGCGCGCGTCAGCAAGAGGAAGCCTCCGTAGGCAGGCACGCCCAGCGCCAACCCGAGCAGGGCCGCACCCAGCAGCTCGGGACCATCGCCGATGGCGGCCTCCCCAAAGGCCAACACCCCCATGACCGGCAGGGACAGCGCCGTCAGGCCGGCGGCCACGGGCAGGGTGCCGACGGCCATGGCGTCCACCGCCCAGCGCAGCGCCCGATGCAGAGCATCCCGGTCACCGGCCGCCGCGTCGCCAGCGAGCCGCGGGAGCACCGCGGTGTGGATCGGCTGGGCCAGGATCCCGTACGGGGCCAGGAACACGACCATGGCCAGCTGGTAGGCCACCACCCCCCCGGCCACCCCCCCGCACACCACCAGAGCCGCGGCCAGCAGGATGGCCGTCCCCGAGTGCTGCAGGGCGGCCCAGCCCGAAAGTCTCAGCAGAGCCCGCACCGTCCGGTCGGCCACGGCCCGTCGCAGGCCGAGGCGGAAGCGGAACCCGGACAGGCGCAGGCCGATGGCGGGCACACCCACGAAGGCGGCCACACCGATGGTGCCACCCAGGGCCAGGCAGAGCCGTGCGCCGGAGCTGAGCTGGAGGCCGGGGTCATCGCCGGCCGTCGCCCTGAAGGCAACCATCGCCGCCACGAGGACGAAGGTGTTCCCAATGGGGGCCACGGCGGTCAGGGCGAAGCGGCCTCGGGCGTGGAGCACGGCGGTGGCCACCGCGCCGACCGCGTAGAGCAGCACCTGAGGGATGAAGAAGCGCAGCAGGTAGGTGGCCAGCTCCTCCTGCTGCGCCGCGATCACGGGATCGGGGACGCCAGCGGTCAGCAGCCGGGCGAGGAAGGGGGCGAACAGCACGCCGAGGAACCCCACGATGCCGAGACCGACCAGCGCGATCGACAGGACGCCACCGGCGACCTCCTCGACCCGTCGACCCTCGCCCCGCCCGAGCAGGTCGACGAAGGTCGGCACCAGCACGGCGGACAGGGCGCCGGCGGCCAGCAGCTCGAAGAGCACGTTCGACACGCTGTTGGAGGCCTGGAACGTGTTGCCCAGGTACGTGGTGCCGAGCACGGCCGCGATCACCACCATCCGCAGGGCGCCGAAGGCACGCGAGACCGCCGCCGCCGCCCCCATGCCCGCCACCGACCTGGTCATGCTCGTGCCGGCGCCCTCGGGCGCTTCGGTCACGGCGGCGTCCACTCCGGCAGCACCCCATCGGCACCGTCGCCGTAGCCGAAGTGCACGCCGATGAGCCCGTCGACGGCGGCGTCGAGGGCCAAGACGCTGGCGACCCGACCCTCTGGCCGGTCGGCGGCATCGACCAGGACGATGGCGTCGCGTAGCTCCCGCGAGAGGAGCTCGGCCAGGACCTCGCCGCGCCCGGGCGCCTCGGGCGCCTCCACATACACGTCGGCCACCACGACCGGCAGGCCCCCCCGCACCCCGGCGTTCACGACCGTCGGCAACATTGGCCTCAGCTCCTCACGGGCTCGGGAGCCCGTCACCAGCAACATCGAAGGGTCAGCACCGGCCAGGTCGGCCAGGGTGGAGGCATCGTCCAACGTGTCGATGCTCAGGAAGCCACCGTCCTCCAGCGCGCCGAGCAGCACCGCCTCAGGAGCCGGACGCTCGGTGGTGGTCGTCTCGGGCACCGTCGTCCCGTCGGGGAGGGTCGTGGTCGTCGTCGTCGTCGACTCCGGTCCCTCGTTCACCTCGTCGTCGCGGACCTCGTCCACGACCCCCAGCCAGGCGGTGGACCACAGGTCCTCCGCTGCTTCATCGGCGTCCGCGTCGAGGATCTCGCCCAGTAAGGCTCGGTCGTCATCGCCCTGCAGGCCAAACCGGGGCTCCAGCCAGACCACGCCTGGCATCGTGCCGCCGGCCCGGCGGGACAGGAGGGCGATCTGCTCCACCGACCCTTCGTCGATCCCACGCGTGGCGATGAGGAGCACCGGGACATCGGTGAGCCGGTCGGTCACGGCGAACTCATCGCTGCCCTCGACGTAGGTGTGCACCGAACCGAGCTCCCCCTCGAGCCGATCGTTCTCGGCCCGTCGGTCGTCGAGGTTGTCCTCGACGGTGTTGATCCGGTTGCGGAGCCCGTCCACCACCGCACCGTCGACGTAGGTCGACCCGACCACCACGCCGATGGCGATGGCGAGGAAGATGGCCGTGATCGACACGACGTGGAACCGGAACGAGATCATGATCCTCCTGCAGGGGTCGCCACGGTCTCAGAACGTGCCGGTGATGTCGAACCAGAGGTCCCGCAGCGTCAACCAGACCCCGTGGAGGATGACCTGGAGCGGTTCGGACACGAGGGTGATGATGAGCATGACGAGCAACGCCGCCAAGACGAGCAGCACGAGGTCGCCACGACGGACGGTGGACTCGTAGAGGCGGGCCACACCCTTGGCGTCTACGAGCATCGGGCCCAGCCGTAGGCGGGTGAGGAAGGTCGAGGACATGCCGGCCCGGCCCTTGTCGAGGAACTCGACCATGGTGTCGTGGGTGCCGACGGCCACGATGAGCTTGGCGCCGCCCTCGTAGGCGAGCAGCATGGCGGCGTCCTCGCTGGTGCCCTCCACCACGAACTCCACGTACGGCTTGGCGAAGGCCTGCAGCTCCTCGTAGCCGGGGTTGCGGCCGTCGGGGTGGACGTGGTGGACGTGCTCGGCCCCCACGTCCATGCCCCGGGCGGACACCGAGTCGAAGTCACCCAGGATGATGTCCGGCGTGTGACCGGCCTCCAGGAGGGCATCCGCACCGCCGTCGACGCCGATGAGCACGGGCTTGAACTCACGGATGTAGGACCGCAGGACCCGCAGGTCCGGCTTGTAGTCCAGGCCCCGCACCACGACGAGGGCGTGGCGGCCGACGAAGCTCGTGCGGAGCTTCGGCAGCACGATCGGACCGAAGACGAGCTCGGCTTCGCGTTGCACGTACTCGAGGGTGTTCTCGGCGAAGCGCTGGAGCTCGTGCCCGATGCCGGCGCGCGCCTCCTCCATGCGTCGTGCGATCTCGTCCTCGCCGAGGAGGTGGCCGGCCCCCAGCTCGGCGTCGGCGCCCAGGACGGCGCCTCCGGCCAGGCGCAGCTGCTGCCCGTCGACGACCGCCTCCATGATGGTCGGGCCGACGTCGTCGAGCAGCACCACACCCGCCTTCACCAGTCGCATCGGCCCGCCGTTCGGATACCGACCGGAGATGGACGCAGAGGCGTTGACCACCGCCACCACCCCGGCGTCGATGAGCCCGTCGGCGGCCACCCGGTCGATGTCGGCATGGTCGATGACGGCGATGTCACCGGGTTCGAGCCGCCTGGTGAGGTCCTTGGTGCGCTTGCCGACCCGGGCCCGCCCGACCACCTCCCCGGCGGTCGCCGAGCGCTTCCGCCGCAGGGACATCAGCGACCGCGCTCTGCGGCTGCGGTGCTCAGCAGCTCCTCAGCGTGATCGTGACCGGTGTCGCTGTCGGCCAGACCCGACAGCATGCGGGCCAGCTCTCGCACCCGGCGTTCCGCGCCGAGCGGCTCAGCCCGCATGACCGAGGTCGTTCCGTCGTCGTGCTTGGACAACGCGATCTGCGCATCGGCGAAGGCGGCCACCTGGGGCAGGTGCGTGACGACGAGCACCTGCTTGACCTCGCCCAGCGCCGCGAGGGCGCGCCCGACAGAACGAGCCGCCGCGCCGCCGACGCCGGCGTCGACCTCATCGAAGACGAGGGTGGGCACCTGGGCACCGGTCACCAGGCGCAGGGCGAGCATCGTGCGGGCCAGCTCGCCGCCCGAGGCCGACTTGGCCAACGGGGCGACGGGGAGGCCCGGGTTGAGGGCGAGCAGGAAGGTGACGTCATCGCCCGGGTCCTCGACACCGACGTCGATGGCCACGCGGGCCTTGGCCAGGGCCAGGTCGGCCAGCCGGGCCTGCACGGCGGCGGCCAGCACAGGTGCCTGCTCCCGGCGCCGCTCCCCCACCTGCCGGGCGGCCTGCTCCATGGCGACCAGCGCGGCCGACCGGTCGGCCTCTGCGCCCTCGGCGAGCTGCCCGTGGCCCTCGAGCGCGGCGAGGCGACTGCTCAGCTCGTCCCGCACGCCGAAGAGGTCCTGCAGGCCCGACCGTGCGCTGCCCGTGTACCGGCGTCGCAGGTCGGCGAGCTCGGCGCGGCGCGCCTGGACGATCGCCAACCTCACCGGATCCGCCTCGATGTCGTCGCGAGCCGTCCGAAGGTCGCCGGCCACATCATCCAGCTCCGCGGCGACGGCCTGCAACCGCTCCACCGTCGCGGTGAACGGGGGCCGGCCTCCCAGCTCGGCGAGGGCGGCGGCAAGGAGGTCGCGAGCGCCTCCCTCGATGCCGAGGGCGCTCTCGGCGGCGCCGGCCGCCGCCCGGTGGGCATCGGTGTCGGCGAGGAGCGTCTCTTCGACGACGAGCCGGTCATCTTCCTCGGGATCGGTGAGCCCGATGCGTTCGATCTCGTCGGTCTGGAACCGCAGGAAGTCGATCTCGCGCTGCCGGGCGGCAGCATCTCCGCCGAGCTCGGCGAGGCGCCGATCGGCATCCCGGACGGCGGCGTGGGCGCGCCCGAGCTCCGTCAGGTCGGTTCCGGCGTACTGGTCGAGGGCCTCTCGCTGGCTGGCCGTGGTGAGCAATCCCATGTGGGCGTGCTGTCCGTGCATCTCGACGAGGGCGGCGGCCAGGTCGGCCAGCTCCCCGGCCGAGATCAGTCGCCCGTCCCGGTAGGCGCGGGACCGGCCGAGGCGCGGCACCACCCGCGTCAGCACCATCTCCTCGTCGCCGAGCACGAACCGCCCCTGCACGGTGGCCTCGGTAGCGCCCGGACGCACCATCGACGGATCGGCCCGGTCACCCGCGAGGAGCCCGATTGCGCCGACCAGCATCGTCTTGCCGGCCCCGGTCTCGCCCGTCAGGGCGGTCATCCCAGGATCGAGCACGAGGGACACACCGTCGATCACGCCGAGATCGGCCACCGCAAGCTCAGCGAGCACGGGGCCAGGGTAAGCCCTGACCCCTAGCGGAGGAAGTCCGCACTGCGACTAGCGGTCCTCGAGCCCGAACTTGGACTTCAGGATGTTCAGGAAGTCCCGTCGCCCGAAGGTGACCAGGCGGGCGGACCGGTCAGCAGCCGTGCAGGTGATGCCGTCACCGGGGTCCAGCTCGCCCAGGTTGCGTCCGTCCACGCTCAACGTGGCCGCCCGATGGCCCTGCACGACCAGGCGCAGCCGAGCGGTCGGTTCGAGCACGAGGGTGCGGTCGAAGAGCATGTGGGGAGATACGGGGGTCAGCAGCAGGGCCCGGTGGATGGGGCTCACGATCGGACCCCGGGCCGAGAAGGCGTAGGCCGTCGACCCGGTGGGGGTGGCCACGATGAGCCCGTCGGCCGCATAGGTGGTGAAGAACTCGCCGTCCACGTTGACGGCCAGGCGCACGGTGTGGCCCATGGGCGTCTTCTCGAGGACGGCCTCGTTGAAGGCGACGTGCTCCGTGCGGTCGCCGTCGCCCCGCTCGACGGTGACGGTGAGCAGCATCCGCTCCTCGATCGTCCGCTCTCCGGAGAGGAAGCGCTCGAGGGCCGCGGTCATCCCCGACGGCTCGATGTCGGTGAGGTAGCCCATCTGCCCGACGTTGACGCCGATGATCGGGACCCCCGCACCGGCGACGAGGTCGACGGTCCGCAGCATGGTGCCATCCCCGCCGAGGCTCACGGCCACATCAAGGCCGGGCCCTAGCTGGTCCTCCTCACAGCCGTGCTGGGACAGGCCGGCCAGGTCGGCGTCGGGCCGGGCGATGCGCACCTCGTGCCCGTCGGCCACCAGCCAGGTTGCCGCCTCGTGGGCCAGGTCGGCGGCCTGACGGCGCTCGTGGTGGAGGACGAAGCCGACGGCGGCCATCAGCGGGGGACCTCGGCCAGGGCGAACTCGACCAGCGCGGAGACGTCCACCACCGAGCGGGCCGGTGCCGATCGCGCGTGCACCAGGAACTCGACGTTGCCGTCGGCGCCGGTGAGGGGAGACGCCATCGCGCCCATGATGGCGGCTCCCAGCCCGCCGAGCGCGGCAGCCACCTCCTCGAGGACCCGCCCCCACACGGCCGGATCGGTGATGACACCCTTCCCGCGAGCGGCCTCGATCCGCCCAGCCTCGAACTGGGGCTTCACCAACGCCACGAGGTCAGCGCCAGGGTGGCCCAGTCCGAGAGCTCCGGGCAGCACGGTGCGCAGCGAGATGAACGACAGGTCGGCCACCAGGACGTCGGCGGGCGCTCCGAGGTCGCCGGGTGCGATGTGGCGGACGTTGAGGCGCTCGTGCACCTCCACCCGGGGATCGCCACGGAGCCGCTCGTGCAGCTGCCCATAGCCGACGTCGACCGCCACCACGGACCTGGCCCCCCGTTGCAGGAGGCAGTCGGTGAACCCGCCCGTGGACGAGCCGAGGTCATAGCCGCGGCGGCCGACCACCACCACGTCGAAGCGCTCGAGGGCGGCATCCAGCTTCTCGCCGCCGCGACCCACGAACCGCGGCGGTGGACCGAGGACGCGGATCGGCTCACCGGCGGCGACCGACCGAGCCGGCTTGTCGGCCGGGGCGCCGGAGACGGTCACCCGACCGGCGGCGATGTCGATCTGGGCTTGGTGGCGGCTGGGCGCCAGACCTCGGCGCACCAGCTCGGCGTCGAGGCGGCGGCGCGCCAGTGAACTAGGCCTTCTTGGCGGACTTCTTGGCGGACTTCTTGGCGGACTTCTTGGCGGCGGCCGCCTTCTTGGCCGGAGCCTTCCTCGCCGTCGCCGCCTTCCTCGCGGACTTCGTGGCGGACTTCTTGGCGGCGGCCGCCTTCTTGGCCGGAGCCTTCCGCGTCGTCGCCGACGCCGCCCTCTTGGCGGGGGCAGTGGCGGTGCCGAGCAACGAGGAGATCCGCTGCTCGATGCGATCGAGGTCGGCCTGGCTGGCCAGGCCCAGGTTGGTGATCTGGGACCGCACCTCGGTGCGCACCGTGTCCATCAGCTTCTCGCTGTTCCGGCGGCTGCGATCCACGAGGTCGGCGACCGCCTCGCGCGCCTGGTCCGCCTGCACCTCACCGGCCTTGACCAGCTCCTTCACCAGCGCCTCGGCCCGGCCCTGGGTGATCGCCGTGAAGGCGAGGCCGGCATCGATGTAGCGCTTGAGGACGTCGTTCTGAGCCATGGGCCGCGAGCCTACGGGGGCCCCCACGGCGCTAGCAACAGTTAGCACCGCTGGCCGGTGGGTAGCGTCCCCGCCGGTGATCCCGCTCAAGGACGAGAACCCGACCCTTCGCCGCCCGGTGGTCACGCTGGCGCTCATCGTGGCCTGCGCCGGCATCTACGTCTTCTGGCAGCCCACCCCGCTCGGCACCACCGACGAGGATGGCCGGTTCGCCGCCGAGCGGGCCGCCATCCCGTGCGAGATCGTGGAGGGCCGCCCCCTCACCGAGCAGGAGGTGACCGCCACCGGTCTCGGTCGACCTGATGCCTGCGGCATCGCCGGAGGCGATGAGCCGTTCGTGCCCGAGAAGTCCGTGTGGCTCTCCGTGCTGACCTCGATGTTCCTGCACGGCAGCCTGCTGCACCTCGGCGGCAACCTGCTGTTCCTGTGGATCTTCGGCAACAACATCGAGGACCGACTCGGATCCGTCCGGTACATGGTCTTCTACGTCACCGCCGGTGTGGTGGCCACCATGGCCCACGTCGTGCTCAACCTGCAGTCCACCATCCCGATGGTCGGGGCATCGGGAGCCATCGCCGGGGTGATGGGCGCCTACCTCGTCTGGTTCCCGGACGCGCCGGTCCGCACCCTGTTGACCTTCTTCTTCCTCTTCATCGTGCGGATCCGGGCCAAGTGGGTGCTCGGCTTCTGGTTCGTGCTGCAGTTCTTCACCAGCCCCAACAGCGGGGTCGCCTGGGCCGCCCACGTCGGCGGCTTCGCCTTCGGCGTCCTCGTCGGGTTGCTCGTCCGGTCCAGCCGCGGCGCCCGACGGGCCGTCTGGAGCGGCCACCACCGCTCTACCCCGCTGGACCGCACCGGCGGGGTCGGCTACGGCTGGTACGAGCGGTAGCCGCCGCCTGCCAGACTCGGACCGTGCCCCGCTTCGAGCCCTTCGCCGGGATCCGCTTCGACCTCAGCCGCTCCGGGCTCGCCCAGGTCATCGCCCCGCCCTACGACGTGATCGACGCCGCCCAACGGGAGGCGCTGGCCGCCCGGGACCCACACAACGCCGTGAAGATCGACCTCCCGGCGGAGGCCGACGGCGAGGAGCGCTACGAGGTGGCTCGCTCCCTCTTGGCCAGCTGGCTGGCGGACGGCACCCTGGTCGTCGATGAGCGGTCCAGCTTCACGCTCTACCGCATGACCGCCAGCGACGATGCCGGGGTGGAGCGGCGCACCACGGGTGTCATCGGCGCTCTCGACCTGAGCCCGCCAGGTACGGACATCCTTCCGCACGAGCACACCACCAAGAAGGCCAAGAGCGACCGGCTCGACCTCCTCCGATCCACCCGGGCCAACACCTCGGCCATCTGGGGCCTCTCGCTGGCCAAGGGGCTCACCGATCTCCTGCCGATCGACACCGAGCCACTCGCCGATCTCGTCGACGAGGACGACGTTCGCCACACCATCTGGCGCGTCGACGACCCCGCCACCTGCGCGGCCATCTCGGCGGCGGTGGCTGAGCAGCCGGTCGTGGTGGCCGACGGACACCACCGGTACGAGACCTCCCTCGCCTACAAGGGTGAGCGGGAGGTCTCCGACGGCGACGCCGGTGAGGCCGGTGCCACGCTCGCCTACGTCGTCGAGCTGATCGAGGACCAGCTCACGGTGCACGCCATCCACCGCCTCATCACCGCGTTGCCCGAGGGCACCGAGGTCGCTGCCCTGCTCGCCCCGTGGTTCGAGGAGGCCGGTCCCCCCCCGGAGGGCGTGGCGATCACCACCGCCATGGCGGAGGCAGGCTGCCTCACCCTCGTGCTGCCCGACCGCGAGGTCCTCCTGAAGCCACGCGCCGACGCCCTGGCCGATGCCCGCGACCTCGATTCCAGCCGCCTCGACGTCGGCCTGGCCGCCCTCCCCGACCACCAGCTGCGCTTCCAGCACGGTGTGCAGAACGTGCGGGCGGCCGTAGCCTCCGGGGCCGCTCAGGCCGGTGTGCTCCTGCGCCCCGCCACCGTCGCCCAGATCGAAGCCACCGCCCACGGCGGCGAGCGCATGCCCCCCAAGACCACCTTCTTCCACCCCAAGCCCAAGACCGGTCTCGTCTTCCGCAGCCTCGGCTGATGCCTGGCTACCCGTCCTCGGTCGGGTGGACGACGCGACGCTCGAGGGTGCGATCGGTTCAGTCGACCTCCCAGGTTGAACCGCTGCGGAGGAGGGACGCCAGGTCACCCGGGCCTCGGGAGGCCACGGCATCGGCCAGCTGGCGGTTCACCTCGGAGCCGTACTCCAGTCGCTCGACGGCCCGGAACACCCCGATGGGTGTCGGCTCGTAGGGGCCACGCGCCAGGCGGGACAGCATGAAGGCCACCCCCGGATCGGTGCGGGCTTCATCGTGGACGAGCAAGGCGTCTTCGCCGACGTCGGCCACCTCCACGATGCGAGCCCCGCTCTGTGCGTCCATCACGACGCCGTGCTGGCCGTCGCTCCCGAAGCGGACCGGTTCGCCGTGGCGGAGCGGGATGAGCATGTCGTCCCGCACCGACTTGGCGGTGACGCCCTCGAAGGCGTGATCGTTGAAGACGTTGCAGTTCTGGAACACCTCGACGAAGGCGGCGCCTTGGTGCTCGTGGGCCCGACGGAAGGTCTCCAACATGTGGGCCCGGTCGAGGTCGTGGGTGCGGGCCACGAAGCTGGCCTCCGCGCCGATGGCCAGCGACAGCGGGTTGAAGGGGTGGTCCAGGCTCCCGAAGGGGGTCGACTTGGTGACCTTGCCCAGCTCGCTGGTGGGTGAGTACTGGCCCTTGGTGAGCCCGTAGATCTGGTTGTTGAACAGCAGGATGGTGATGTTCACGTTGCGCCGCAGAGCATGGATCAGGTGGTTCCCACCGATCGACAGCGAGTCGCCATCGCCTGTCACCACCCACACGTGCAGGTCGGGCCGGGCCATGGCCAGGCCGGTGGCGATGGCCGGGGCCCGCCCGTGGATCGAGTGCATCCCGTAGGTGTTCATGTAGTACGGGAAGCGGGCGGCGCAGCCGATGCCGGACACGAAGGCCATGTCCTCGCGCCGCACCCCGAGGTCGGGCATGAGCAGCTGGACGGCGGCGAGGATCGAGTAGTCGCCGCAACCGGGACACCAGCGCACCTCCTGGTCACTCGACCAGTCCTTGCGGGTGGTGACGGGGATCAGGTCGGTCAAGGGTGGCCTCCCAAGGTGTCGAGGATGGCCGACTCCAGCTCACCGGCGGTGAAGGGCACGCCCCGCACCTTGGTGACCGAGCGGGCGTCGACGAGGAACTCAGCTCGCACGAGCCGGGACAGCTGGCCCAGGTTCATCTCGGGCACCAGCACCTTTGGCGCTCGGCGCAGGACGTCGCCGAGGTTGGCGGGGAACGGGCTCAGGTGGGTGAGGTGCACCTTGGCCACCTTCCTCCCCTTCTGGCGCGCCCGGTTGACCCCCGCGTCGATGGCACCCCACGTCGACCCCCATCCGAGCACGAGGAGCTCGGCGTCGTCGGGACCGTCCACGACGACGTCCGGGATGTCCCTGGCGATGCCGGCGACCTTGGCCGCACGGATGTGCACCATCCGCTCGTGGTTGTCGGAGTCGTAGCTGACGTTGCCCGAGCCGTCCTCCTTCTCGAGGCCGCCGATGCGGTGCATCAACCCAGGCGTGCCCGGTAGGGCCCACGCCCGGGCCAGGGTCTCGGGGTTGCGGAGGTAGGGCCAGAACACCTCGTCGCCGGCGTCTGTGGTGTGGTTGGGAGCGGTGGCGAAGGTGGTGGAGATGTCGGGCAGGCTGGCCACGTCGGGGAGGCGCCACGGCTCGGTGCCGTTGGCGAGGTAGCCGTCGGAGAGCAGGATCACCGGCGTGCGGTACTTGATGGCGATCCGCGCCGCCTCGATGGCGGCCCAGAAGCACGAGCTGGGGGTGTGGGCGGCCACGATCGGCAGCGGCGACTCTCCGTGGCGCCCGTAGTACGCCATCAGGAGGTCGGCGGCCTCGGTCTTGGTGGGCAGCCCGGTGGAGGGCCCACCGCGCTGGATGTCGATGATGAGCAGGGGGAGCTCGAGGCTGAGGGCCAGGCCCATCGCCTCGGCCTTCAGGGCCATCCCTGGCCCGCTGGTGGTGGTCACGGCCAGGTGACCGCCGTACGCGGCACCGATGGCGGCGCCGATGCCGGCGATCTCGTCCTCGGCCTGGAGGGTGCGGACGCCGAAGGACTTGTGCTTGGACAGCTCGTGGAGGATGTCCGATGCCGGCGTGATCGGGTACGACCCGAGGAACAGCGGCAGCTCCGAGAGCTGCGACGCCGCCACCAGCCCCCACGCCAGTGCCGTGTTCCCGTTGATGTTCGTGTACGTCCCGGCCGGGAGGGGGGCCGGGTCCACCTCGTAGGGATGGTCGAAGAGCTCGGCCGTCTCGCCGAAGGCATGGCCCGCCTTGAAGGCGGCGATGTTGGCCTCTCGCACCTGCTCCTTGTTGGCGAACTTGGCGCCGATCCACCGCAGCGTGTCGTCGACCGGGCGGGTGTACATCCACGACACCAGGCCGAGGGCGAAGAAGTTCTTGGACCGCTCCGCATCCCTGGGCTTCACGCCGAGGGGCTCGACGGCACCGAGGGTGAGGCTCGACATCGGCACCTCGAAGACGGTGTAGCCCTCGAGGCTGCCGTCGGTGAGGGGGTTCTCGCTGTAGCCCGCCTTGCGGAGGTTCCGGTCCCCGAAGGCGTCCTCGTTGACGATGATGCTGCCGCCCGGCTCGAGGCGGGGCAGCTCGTTGCGCAGGGCGGCCGGGTTCATGGCCACCAGCACGTTCGGGGCATCTCCGGGGGTGGTGATGTGGTGGTCGGAGATGTGGACCTGGAAGGCAGAGACGCCGGCCAGCGTGCCGGCCGGCGCCCGGATCTCAGCCGGGAAGTCGGGCAAGGTGGCGAGATCGTTGCCGAACATGGCGCTGGCGCTCGTGAACCGGTCCCCGGTGAGCTGCATGCCGTCGCCCGAGTCGCCGGCAAACCGGATGATCACCCGGTCGAGTCGCTCGGTGGCGTGTGGAGCGCTCCCGCGCTCGGCAGTGTCTGACAAGTCGGCCCACCTCCCGGTGTCGTCCTCCGCGCCGTTGCGGCGGACTGAAGCCGAGCTCGACCCTATCGGGCGGCCCTAGGTGATCGACGCCTCATAGATGCTCTTGACGGACCCGTCCAAGGCGGCGTCGAAGTCGTCGTCGGCCTGCTGCGCGCTGAGGCCCTCGGTGAGCGCTCGGGAGAAGCTGGCCACCACCCCGTGGTTGCGACCAAGGCGCTCGTTGGCATCGTCGCGCGTGTAGCCGCCCGACAGGGCCACCACCCGCAGCACCTTGGGGTGCTCGACGAGCTCTTGGTAGAAGCCATCTTCGTCGGGCAGCGTGAGCTTGAGCATCACGACGTCGTCGGCCCCGAGCCGCTCCAGCTGGCCGAGGATGGCTGTCTTCAACCGCGCCTCTGCCTCGGCCTTCTGCGGGCTGTGGATGTCCACCTCAGGCTCGATGATCGGGACGAGGCCGGCCGCCAGGATCTGGCGACCCACCTCGAACTGCTGCTCGACCACCGCATCGACGCCGACCGGATCGGCGAGCTTGATGACCGACCGCATCTTGGTGCCGAAAACACCCTTGGTCACCGCTCGGGCCAGCAGCGCGTCGAGATCGGGGATCGGCTTCATCAGCTGGGCGCCGTTCGCCTCCTCGGCCAGCCCCTTGTCGACCTTCAGGAACGGCACCACGCCCTTGACGGACCACAGGTACTCAGGGGCGTCACGCCCCTCGATCTGGCGGTCCATGGTGGCCTCGAACAGGATGGCCCCGAGCACCCGCTCGCCGGAGAAGCTGGGGCTGGTGACGATCCGGCTGCGCATCTCGTGGATGCGATCGAACATCTCCTCGTCGCTCGAGTAGGCGTCCTCGCCCACGCCGTAGAGCAGCAGTGCCTTTGGGGTGCTGCCGCCGCTCTGGTCGAGGGCGGCGATGAACCCCTTCCCGTCCCGGACCTTGTCCGCCTGCTGTTGATCCATGGTGCGCCACCTGTCTCGTCGAGGCCCGGCTGAGCTCCCATCATGGCGGACCCCCGGCCGGGACGTCACAACTGCACGGGAAGCCCGCTGAGTGCGGTCCGCCGCGCCTTTCCAGCGGCGGCGGCCCGGCGGGGTGGGACCTAGTCGAGACCTAGTCGTGGCCTAGCGCGCAAGAGCTAGAGCGGGGATGGGCGCTCGGTCCGGTCGCGAGCGAAGCGGCCGATGCCGCGCTGGCGCACCACGGCGGGTCGGAGGGCAGCGGCCGCGCCGAGGTTGCTCGGTCCTGACAGCGCTCCGAGCAACCGCGGCGCACGTTGCTCGACTTGGTTGGACTGCCAGTAGGCGTAGGCGCCCAAGGCGACGAGCACGGCCGTGGCGATGCGCCTGACGGTGGGGTTCTCGAGCACGTCTACGAGCCCTCCCAGCGGTCCCGTCTGGCCGGTCCGCTCCGTCGAGTCGACCCCCGGCGTGGTCACGGACGACTCGGGGAACGCCCCCCCGTCGAACCCGCCGACATCGAACCCGCCGACATCGAACCCGTCCGGGCTGAACGTGTCGATAGGCGGGGAAACGTCGTCGAGTAGGGGCAGCTCCGGAGGGAGCACCTCCTCCGGGAACGGGGAGGTCACCTCGAAGGCGTCCGCACCGGGCTTGTCGAACAGGACCTGGTACGGGGTGCCGTCACTCCCGACCGGCACGAGCAGCACGTCGTAGGTGGCGCTGTCGGGCCGTTGGAACGTGTCGGGCAGGGCCCAGGTCATCGTCGTTCCGTCGGTGCTCAGGCTGCCAGACACCGACATGCGGTCACAGTCGTGCGCGGGCCGAGCCGACCATGCCTGGTCGGGTCCGGGCAGCCAGTCCGACAGCGCCGGGCAGGCGTTGATCGCCGGCGAGGGGGTCGAGCCGGGTGCGAGCTTCAAGATGACGGTGGCGCCACCGGCGCCCGGGGCATCGAAGCGCATCGCCGCGATCCCGCGCATCCCGGTGGAGTCGTTGGCCACGAGGAGCCCGCCCGCAGGGACCGGAATGGGGGTGGGCACGTTTCCGACCGGGTCGGGGATGGTGATGTCCGGGGGGATGGTCGGCACGGGCAGCGGCGGAATGGTCGGTGGCGGCGGGATGGTCGTTGGCGGCGGGAGCGGCGGGAGCGGCGGCACCTGCGGAGGCCGGGCGACCGGACCAGCCAGCGACGCCACCACGGGCGCACCGGTCGACTGCCCGGTCACGGCAGCACCCTGCGACTCGCCGCCGCTCAGCGGGATGTCCCGGTACCACCAGCCCACCATGGTCGGCTCGGCGGCCTGGCCCGTCGCGGG
>Ga0136618_10000217_pt1 | contig 17909 bp, 17 predicted proteins | sample AntDrymUQ3302106_2_FD_104805 | JGI IMG/M metagenome (GOLD analysis project Ga0136618, IMG submission 104805) | Polar desert sand microbial communities from Dry Valleys, Antarctica - metaG UQ330 (21.06) | ecosystem: Environmental > Terrestrial > Soil > Desert | place: Antarctica: Dry Valley... | reverse complement strand
TCTCGCCCTTGCGCGTGGGGATCGTCGTGTTGCGCTCGATGAGCTTGGTCATGACGCCGCCCTTGGTCTCGATGCCCAGCGTCAGCGGGGTCACGTCGAGCAGTAGCACGTCCTTGACGTCGCCGGCCAGCACGCCTGCCTGGATCGCCGCGCCGACGGCCACGACCTCGTCGGGATTGACGCCGCGGTGAGGCTCCTTGCCGGTCAGCTCCTTGACCTTCTCCTGGACGGCCGGCATGCGCGTCATGCCGCCGACGAGCACGACGTGGTCGACCTTGCTGGCGCCCTTGTCCTTGGCGTCGTCCAGCGCCTGGCGCACGGGGGCGACGATCCGCCCCACCAGGTCGGCTGTCAGCTCGTTGAGCTTGGCGCGCGTGAGACGCACGTCGAGGTGCTTGGGGCCGCCCTGGTCGGCGGTGATGAACGGCAGGTTGATCTGGGACTCCTGCGCCGTGGAGAGCTCGATCTTCGCCTTCTCGGCGGCTTCGTAGAGGCGCTGCAGGGCCATCGGGTCCTTCTTGAGGTCGATGCCCTGGTCCTTCTTGAACTCGGTGGCGAGGAAGTCGACGATCGTCTTGTCGAAGTTGTCGCCGCCGAGGTGGTTGTCGCCGGCGGTCGACTTGACCTCGAAGACCCCGTCGCCGATCTCCAGGACGGACACGTCGAACGTGCCGCCGCCGAGGTCGAAGACGAGGATCGTCTGGTCGCTCTCCTTGTCCAGGCCGTAGGCCAGGGAGGCGGCCGTCGGCTCGTTGATGATCCGCTTGACATCCAGGCCGGCGACCTTGCCGGCGTCCTTGGTCGCCTGGCGCTGGTCGTCGTTGAAGTACGCCGGGACGGTGATGACGGCGCCGTCGACGGTCTCGCCGAGGTAGGCCTCCGCGTCGGCGCGCAGCTTCTGCAGGATCATCGCGCTGATCTCCGGCGGGGAGTGCTGCTTGCCGCCGGCGTCCACGCGCGCGTCGCCCTTGGGACCGGAGACGACCTTGTAGGGGACGATCGACTCCTCCTCGCGCACCTCGGCCTCCTTGCGGCCCATGAAGCGCTTGATCGAGGAGATCGTGTTCTGCGGGTTGGTGACGGACTGGCGCTTGGCGACGGTGCCGACGAGGCGCTCGCCGGACTGCGCGAAGGCGACGACCGAAGGGGTCGTGCGACCGCCCTCGGAGTTCTCGATGACCGTCGGCTCGCCACCCTCCAGCACGGCCATGCAGGAGTTGGTGGTGCCGAGGTCGATGCCAATGGTCTTGCCCATGTGGGTGAGGCTCCTTCCAGAATGCGTACTAAGAAATCTGCGTGGCAGTGTAGTAGATCCGGGAGTCCGGCCCGGGCACGGGCCCTGACTACGGCGCGAGGATGTCGATGAGCCCGCCGGCGCTGCGCGCAAGGCGCGCGTCACGCGTGACAAGCGTCGCCGACGTCGACGAACGCGGGCGCATGCCCGTCGCCAAGCATGCAGCGACGCTCTTCGTCCGTCGGGTCACCCAGCAGATAGGCGACGCGACGGAGGCGTCGACCACCCATCTCACCCTCGCCGACCGGAGTCCCGCGCCTCGAGGATGTCCGCGGTCGTGACGCCGGCGGATGTCCGTGCGCGAATGCGCTCGTCGAGCTCACGCGGGGTGGGGGTCCGAGCGACCCGGGACACCTCGCGAACGATGTAGTCGCTCAGCGACGTCCCCTCGGCGGCGGCGCGCGCCTTCAAGGTGCGGTGGACGTCGTCGGGGACGTTCCAGATCTGGATCAAACCCATCGCCGGATGATGAGTTCATCGCAAACCGCATGTCAAGCGTGTCGAAGAAGCTCGCGCCCGGCGCACGCGGACGGTCAGCGCTACCACGTCAACGTCTTCGCCGGCCACAAGCCCTCAGACGAGCGAGGCGACCGGAATGGCGAGGTCGACCGCCACAGCGGTGAGTGTCTCGCCCGCGCCGGCGCGCCGCACGAACCGATACGCGGAGCCCGAAGGCTCACGATGCACGACGATCTCGCGGCGCTTGACGTCGAGCACCCAGTACTCCGGGATCGCGGCGGCAGCGTAGATGCGCGCCTTCGGACCCAGGTCCATCGCCAGCGACGTGTTGCCCATCTCGGCGACGAGCAGCGCTCCGCTGGGGTGGCGGTCGATCGGGGTGGCGGGAACGATCGCGAGGTCCGGCTCGGGGAGGGTGACGGGGCTGCCCACGTCCAGCGGTGCCTGGATGCTCAGCTCAAGCCCCGCGGACGCGGCGACCGGAGCGGCCATCATCGTGAGCTCGCGCAGCGCGTAGGCGTGAGGCGGGCCCTGCGGGCTCATCTCGACGAGCACCCCGTCGAGGAGCTCGACGTGGTCGTCTTCGGAGAGGATGCCCGCTTGCAGCATCGCGTCGACATCCGTGACCGTGAGGGCACGGATCGGCAGGGCGGCATCGACGCGTGTGACCATGTTGGGATGCTAGCCCTCGATCAAGGCAGGCAGGCGGTTGGAGCTGCGAACATCGCGGAGCGGATCTCGCAAGGCTTTGCTCGTGGATGAACACGAGCCGATCTCGGCTAAGGCTTGCGATCCCGACGGTCGCTCGATCGTCCTCCTAGAACGGATCTGGGAGAAGAAAATCATCCGCGGCCATCCCGAGATGAGCAGGTACCTGCCTGCGGTGCTTGCGACCCTGACGGACCCGCAGCACATCGAGCCAGACCCACGCACGGGGCGCAGCCGCTACTACCGTAGTGGCATTGGGCCGAGCCGCTGGTTGCTCGTGGTCGTAAGCTTTGAGCAGCAGCCGGGACGGATCATCACCGCCCTGGCGACACGGAAGGATCCCGCGCGATGGAAGCCGTGAACGTCCACATCGGTCCCTTGACGTTTGACCACGCCGACTACGACCGCGACGGCGACGTGCTCTATCTCCATATCGGCGCTCCCGAGCACGCCGAAGGCGAGGAGACCCCGGAGGGTCACGTTGTTCGCTTCGGGCCCGGCACGCGACGAATCGTCGGTCTGACCATCATGAACGCTCGCTGGTTGCTCAAGCGCGACGGCAGGCTCATCGTGACGATTCCGGAGACCGTCGAAGCGAGCGCGGATGATCTGGCGGCTGCGCTTGCGCAGGCGTGATTGATGTAGCGCAATCAGCGTAGGGTTGGCGGGTGATCTCGCCCGACCAGGCCGAGCCGTTGCGCGGGGCGATCGTCGGCCTCGGGATGATGGGCCGCCATCATGCGCGGCTGCTGCAGTCCTCGCCGCGGGTGCGCTTCGCGGGAGCCGTCGACCCGCAGGGCGATCGCCATGGCGCGGTGCGCGATGCCGGCGACGTCTACGCCGGCGTCGAGGAGCTGCTGGAGCGCGGCCGGCCGGACTTCGCGATCGTCGCGGTGCCGACCGACGAGCACCTCGGCGTGGCGAGCGCGCTCGCCGCCGCCGGCGTGCACCTGCTCATCGAGAAGCCGCTGGCCGGCAGCGTGCGGGAGGCCGAGCTGATCATCGCCGCCTGCCGTGCGGGGGGCGTGCGCGCCGCCGTCGGCCACGTCGAGCGCTTCAACCCGGCGCTGATCGAGCTGCGACGGCGCACCGAGGAGGGCCAGGTGGGGGAGGTCTTCCTGATCGCCACCGAGCGCTGCGGACCGTTTCCCGATCGCGTCACAGACGTCGGCGTCGTCAAGGATCTCGCGACGCACGACCTCGATCTCGTCGGCTGGCTGGGCAACTCCCCGATCGACGTCGTCGCGGCGCAGACCGCCCACAAGACCGGCCGCGAGCACGAGGACCTCGTGCTGGCGACGGGCCGCCTGAAGGCCGGCCTGGCGTTCAGCATCACCGTCGACTGGCTGACGCCGACGAAGATCCGCCGGATGCGCATCCTCGGCGACCGGGGGATGCTCGTCGCCGACACGCTGACGTCCGATCTCACCTTCCACGAGAACGGCAGCGTCACGTCGGAGTGGGACAGCTCGCAGGCGCTGCGCGGCGTTGCCGAGGGCAACTCCACGCGCTACGCGCTCAAGCGCCGTGAGCCGCTGCTCGCAGAGCTCGAGGCGTTCTGCGACTTCGTGCTCGGCGACGACGACGCGCCCGCCGTCTCGCTGGCCGAGGGCCTGCAGACCGTCCGCTGCGCCGAGCTGGTGCTGCGCAGCGCGGCCGAGTCGCGGACGGTGCGCGTGTGAGGGCGGTCGTCGTCGCGCTGGGCAAGATGGGCCTGCCGCTGGCGACCTACATCGCGCGCGCGGGGCACGAGGTCGTCGGCTGCGACGTCGACGCCGCCACCGTGGAGCGCGTCAACGCCGGCCGCTCTCCGTTTCCCGGCGAGGCGGGCCTCGACGACGCGCTCGCCGCCGCCGTCGCGGACGGGCGCCTGAGCGCGAGCACCGACACGACCGCCGCGGTCGCCGCCGGTCCGGACCTCGTGGTGGCCGTCGCGCCGCTGTACGTCGACGAGCGCGCCGAGCCCGACTGGAGCATCGTCGACGACGTCTGCGTCGCGATCGGCCGCGGGCTGCGCGCGGGCACGACGGTGAGCCTGGAGACGACCGTGCCCGTCGGCACGACGCGCCAGCGCGTGGCCCCCGCGCTGGAGGCGGCCAGCGGCCTGAGCGCCGGCACGGACTTCGACGTCGTCTTCAGTCCCGAGCGCGTCTCCTCGGGCGTCGTCTTCCGCGACCTCGACACCTACCCCAAGCTCGTCGGCGGCCTCGACGCGGCGGGCGAGCGGCGCGGCGTCGAGCTCTACGAGCGGTTCATCGCCGCCGAGGTGCGGGCGATGGGCTCCGCCGAGGCGGCCGAGCTGACCAAGCTCGCCGAGACGACCTACCGTGACCTCAACATCGCCTACGCCAACGAGCTCGCGCGCTACGCCGACACGCTCGGCGTGGACGTCGAGGCGGTCATCGCCGCCGCCAACAGCCAGCCCTACAGCCACGTCCACCGCCCGGGCGTCGCCGTCGGCGGGCACTGCATCCCCGTCTACCCGCACTTCCTGCTCGGCGGCGACCCGGCGGCACGGCTGCCGCGCGTCGCGCGCGAGGTCAACGGCGCGATGCCCGCCTACGCCGTCGACCTGCTCGAGCACGAGCTCGGCAGCCTGGACGGCCTGGCGATCCTGATCCTCGGCGTGGCCTACCGCGGCGGCGTCAAGGAGCTGGCGTTCTCGGGCGCCGCGGCGCTGCGCGACGAGCTGCGCGCGCGCGGCGCGCGGCCGCTCGCCGCCGACCCGCTGTACTCGCCATCCGAGCTTCGGGCCGCCGGCTACGAGCCGTGGGACGGCGAGGCTGCGGTGGCGGGCGCGATCGTCCAGACCGACCACGACAGCTACCGCTCGCTGCGACCGGGCGACGTCGGCGGCGCGACGGTCGTCGTCGACGGGCGCGGCGTGCTCGACCTCGACGCGTTTCATGCCGGCGGCGTGCGCGTGCAGCGCATCGGCCGACCGGGCACTATGCGGTCATGAGCGACCTGACGATCTACGAGAAGCGCACGTGCTCGACGTGCCGGCGACTGACCGAGCTGCTGGCCGAGCGCGGGGTGCAGGCCGAGCGCGTCCAGTACCACGTCGAGGGCATCGACGAGCCGACGATCCGTGAGCTGCTGGCCAAGGCGGGGATCGGTCCGCGGGAGGCGCTGCGCCGGCGCGAGCCGCTCGTCGGCGAGCTCGGGCTGCTCGACGGCGATGGCATCTCGGACGACGAGCTGATCGAGCTGATGGCGCTGCACCCTGAGCTGCTGCAGCGTCCGATCGCCGTGCGCGGCGATCGGGCAGTGCTCGCGCGGCCCGCCGAGCGCGTGCTCGAGCTGCTCGACGGCTGAGGGCTCGTGGTCCGCCCGCCCGCCCGCCACGACGAGGTGTCGGGATCGACGGTCGTCTCGCCGCCGCAGAGCGTGCGGCTCGCGCACCGCGGCGACTACCGGCCGCTGGCGGCGATGCTCGCGCGGGCCTTCTACGACGACCCGATCACCTCGTGGTTCTATCCCAACGCCGGCCGGCGCCTGGCGCACGCCGAGCGCTTCTTCGCGATCCGGTTGCGCCAGCTCGACGGCCTGCGCCTGACGTTCACCACGGACGATCACAGCGGCGCGGCGCTGTGGACGCCCCCGGGTCGCTGGCGGGAGGACCTGCGCCAGTCGCTGATGCTGCTGCCGATGGTGCCGGTCCTGCTGCCGCGTATCGTGCGCTCGACGCGCGCGGTACGAGAGATCGAGCGGCGTCACCCGCTGCGGGCGCACTACTACCTGTCGGTGATCGGCACCGAACCGTCCCAGCAGGGCGAAGGCGTCGGCTCCGCCCTGCTGGCCGTGGTTCTGGATCGCTGTGACGCCGAGGGGATCGGCGCCTACCTCGAATGCTCCAAGGAGTGCAACGTCGCCTTCTACCTGCGCCACGGCTTCTCGGTGACCGAGTGCGTCGACCTCCCCGAGGGGCCGCCGCTGTGGCTCATGTGGCGCTCGCCGCACCCCCCGAAGCCCCACCCAGTAGACCGCCCAGCAGCGAGTTGATGAGCTCGGTGATGGAGCTGATGATGCCGGCGATGAAGCCGGCGCTCGGCGCGGCGTCACCGCTGCCGGCGGCGGCGAAGATGCTGCCCAACAGGTTCTGGATCATCGCGAAGATGCCACCGGTCGCGCTGGAGGCGTCGCTGGACGAGCTCGAGCCGCCGAAGATGCTGCCGAGCAGCCCGCCGAAGAGGCCACCGCCCTGAGACGAGCCTGCGCCCACGAAGGGCAGGGAGCCAAGGATCGAGTTGATCAGGCCGGTGACCGTGCTCAGCACCGACGGGACGAGCGTCCCGACGATTCCCGTGACCTGACCCAGGATCCCGCCGATCAGCGGTTGGACCTCCGCGGGCAGCTGAGGCACGATGCCCCGCACGAGCCTCATTGCGGTCTCGATCGCCTCGGAAACCAGCGCCAGCGCCTGCGTGACGATCGCGTTGATCGACCCCGGAAGCCCGCCGGTCAGCGCGTCGTCGAGGTTCTCGACCTCGGTGGCGTCGCCGGCGCCGAGCCCCGCGACGACCGTGGCGGCCAGTGGCCGCGTACTTCTGGGCATCTCGTCGATCAGCCCGGTCATCGACCGCAGGACCCTGGTCTTGCCGGCGACAGTCGGCTTGATCGCCCTGGCGATTTCACGCTGCGCCGTGCCGTCGGAGACCAGCGCGGTCAAAGCCTCCAGCAGCTTGTCGTATTGGATTCCGGCGATCGTCAGGCCCACGCCAGCATTGCTCGCGGCCTTGGCGTTCCTGGCCCGATTTGCCATCCGGCGCGCGAGCCGCGATGCGGACTCGGCGCGCGATCGCGCGATCCGAAGTTGGCGCTTGGCGGAGGCGGTCTGATCACGCCGTGCGGCGCGCTTGAGGCGCTGGACGGCCTTGTCGGACTTGGCGGCCTGCTTCTGGACCGCCGCCACCGACCCGTTGGAAGTGGACTTGGCCGACGCGCTGGCGGGAAGTGCCACGACGGCGGTGAGCGTCAGCGCTACGGCGATGCAACGACGAGCTGCGGACATAAATTGTGCCTCCTCGGCAACTGGGCGGCCTCCCCTGGAGGCCCCTGGTTTTGCGCACCCGCCTCGCGACAGGCTTGCCCTTTCGCTTGTGCTGACTGCAACACGGTTCGGTGGCGCGCTTGTGATGCGCAATCCGCGTATCCGGAGAAGCTGGCACGTTGGCGCTGTGCCTGTCACACCACGCACAACAGGGCGGAGCACCTGGCTCCGCCCTGCTGGCGCTGCGGTCCGACTTGGAGGGGTCCGTTCAGGAAGCGCCGCCCAGCAGGCCGCCACCGAGCAGACCGCCCAGCAGCGAGTCGATCAGGCCCGTGACCGTGCCGATGACGCCGCTGACGGTGCCCACGACGCCGTTGACGATGCCGCCGCCGGATGCGCTGGCGCCACCACCGAGGATGCCGCTGAGCAGGTTCTGCACCGTGGCGAGGATGCCGCCGACGCCAGCCGTGGCCGTATCGCCGGCGCCGACGCTCGGGGCATCCCCGAGGATGCCGCCGAGCAGGCCGCCGAAGAGCCCGCCACCATTGGAGCCGCCGCCGACGAACGGCAGCGAGCCGATGATCGAGTCGATCAGACCCGTGACGGTCATCAGCACGCTCGGGACGAGCGTCCCGATGATGCCCGTGACCTGGCTGAGGATCCCGCCGATCAGCGGCTGGACCTCGGCGGGCAGGGTCGGGACGATGCTCTGCACGAGCGCCAGCGCGGTCTCGATGGCCTGCGTCGCGACGGCGAGCGCCTGGCTGACGATCGTGCTGATCGAGCCCGGGAGCCCTCCGCTGAGCGCGTCGTCGAGGTTGACGATCTCGGTCGCGTCACCGGCGCCCAGCGCCGTGACGATCGAGGCGACGATCGGCTGCACGCTTGCGGGCAGGTCGCCGATCAACGCGGTCAGCGACTCGAGCACCTTCGTCTTGCCGGCGATCGTCGGCGTGATGGCGCTGGCGATCGGAGCCTGCGCGGTCCCCTCGTCGACGAGGCCGGTCAGCGTCTCCAGCAGGTCGTCGTACTGGATTCCCGCGAGCGCCAGCGCCTGGGCCGCCTTGTTCGCGGTCTTGGCGTTCGTGGCGTTGTTGGCCATCCGGCGGGCGGTCCGCGACGCGGATGCGGTCTGCGAGCGCGCCATGCGAAGCTGGCGCTCGGCGACGCTCGTCTGGTTGAGTCGAGTCGCGCGCTTGAGGCGCTTCTCGGCCGTGTCGGCCTTCTTGACCGCGGACTTGACGGCCGATACCGAGTTCTTGGTCGTGTGGTTCGCCGACGCGGTGGCGGGAAGCGCTGCCACGGCCGTGAGCGTCACGGCGACGGCGATACAACGGCGGAGTGATGACATATGGGAAAAGCTCCTTCGGCGACTGGGCGGCCTCGGTGAGGCCCCTGGTTTTGCGCGCCCGCCTCGCGACGGGATTGCCTGTTCGGGATGCGACTGACTGCTACACGCAGCGGAGGGAAGGTTGTGATGCGCTACTCGGGGGATCTGACAAAGTTGGCACGTCGGCGCTCGATCTCACGGCCGGCCCAGCAGCCGCGCCAGCAGCCCCTGGACCCCGTCGAGCAGGCTCTGGATGGACCCGAGGATTGCGGTCTGCGTCGGCGTCGCCGACGATGAGCCGAAGCTCGGCAGCGTGAGTCCCAGGGGCTTGAGCACGCGGTTGATCGATTCGAAGACGGGACCGAGGGATCGGTTCAGCAGGTCGCCGGCTCGGGCCAGCGCTCCCTGCGTGCCGTTGGAGGCGAGCGTCTTGGCGTCGAGCAGGATCTGCTGCACGCGGTCGGTCAGCGGGCGCAGCTCGCGCGCGGCCTGCTCCTTGGGGGTGAGCTTGGTGGCCGGCGGCGATCCGGACGGCGATGCGAGCGAAGGGGCGGGTTGCGGCGCGACGACGACCGGCACGAGTGCGGGCTGCGGGGCCGGCTTGGGTGCATCCGCGCCCGCTCCAGGACGGGTCCTCTCGGTCACGCTCAACCCGTCGACCGCGGTTCGTGGGGCGGACGAGGTCCGTGCCGCGGACCTCGTCGCTTGGGTGGCCGCGCGCATCGCCTGGGCGTCGGCGCGCTCGGAGCTCTGTGGCGCGGCCTTCGCGACGGAGGGCGATCGCTGCGGCTCGGTGACGCGCTTGATCTCGACCGCGGCTGTGCCGGTCGTGGCGAGCGCCGCCGCGAGGGCGACGCCCTTGATCGCGAACGGCATGCTCGTCCAGCCGATGCCGCCGCCGGTGGCGACCGACGTGCCGCCGCCGGCCAGCAGCGCGCTGCCACCGATACCGCTGCCGAGGACGCCAATGACGGCGGCACCCGAGACCCAGGGTGCGAAGGTGTGCAGGTCGGTGCTGCGGGCGTCGATCGAGCGACGGAAGGACGCGCAGTCGTCGCACGAGCGCAGGTGCGCGCGGATGCCGCGTGCGCGCAGCGCTCGGCGGTCGCCGTCGGAGATGCAGTGGCGCACGGTCACGCACTCGGTCGCGCGGCCGTCGGCGGCGGCGTGCAACGAGCTGCGCGCATCGAACACCGCCCGGCGCGCGGCCTCGATCGAGAGGTCCAGCGCGGTCCCGATCTCGGCATAGCTCAGCCCGCTGAGCTCGCGCATGACCAGCGCACCGCGCTGGCGCTCGGGCAGCGCGTGCAGGTCGTCGACGAGCTGTGACAGTCGCCCGCGCTGCTCGGCATCGATGTCGGCGCCCGGGACCGCGGGCTCCAGGGCGGGGGTGATCTCGATCTGCGGCCGACGGCGGCGCACGATCGCGATCGCCTCGTTGTGGGCGATCCGGTACAGCCACGGGCGCAGCGGACGGTCCTGCTCGCGGCCGGGCAGCGCGCGCAGCGCTTTCTCCAGGGCGGTCTGCGTGGCGTCGCGTGCGTCCTCGACGTCGAGCAGGATCGAGCGGGTGTAGCCCAGCAGCGGACCGTAGTAGCGCTCGTAGAGCGCTTCGAAGGCCGCGGCGTTGCCGGCCGCCGCGCGCCTGGCGAGGCTCTCGTCGCCCAGCCGCGACCAGGGCACGATGCTGGTCGGGCGCGCCACGGGTGTTGCGAGGGCTTGCATCGTGAGTGATCTATCGGCAGCGCTAGGCGAATGTATGAGTCCGGTCTTCGCGGCGTTGGCCGGCGTAGTCTTCGCGCCGTGATCCCCGTCGCGAGCATCGGGTCGTTCTTCGATGCGATCGGGTCGTTCTTCGACAGCCTCTCGCGAGTGGGGTGGAGCCCGCTGGCGCTCGGCGCGCTGTGCTTCGTCGCCTACCTGACGCTGCGCTCGCGCGCGTTCTTCAACGCCCTGCGCGCCGCCTACCCGACCGAGCGGATCGCGTTTCGCCGGATCTGGGGCGCGTACATCGCCGCCTACGGCTTCAACAACGTCATCCCCGCGCGTGGCGGCGACGTCATCAAGCTGTTTCTCGTCAAGCAGTCGATCCCCAACGCAACCTATCCGGCGGTCGGCGCGGCGATCTGCGTGGAGGCCGTCTTCGACGCGATCATGGCGGTCTTCATCCTCAGCTTCGCGTTCTCCCAGGGCGTCTTTCCCAAGCCGCCGGACTTCGCCAAGCTCGACGCGTTCGACCTGTCGTTCTTCGCGTCGCACCCGAAGTTCGCGCTGTTCGTCCTGACCGCGCTGGCGGTCACCGCGCTCGTCGGTTTCGCGGTGCTCTCACAGCGCGTCAAGGCGTTCTGGGCGCGGGTGCGCCAGGGGCTGACGATCCTCTTCGACCGCCGCCGCTACGTGCGCGAGGTCTTCCTCGTGCAGCTCGCCGGCTGGGGCTTTCGCTTCGCGGCCTTCTGGTTTCTGCTGGAGGCCTTCAACGTCGGCGGCTCCGTGCGCAACGTCCTGCTCGTGCTCGGCGTCAACGCCGTCGCGGCGGTCGTGCCGTTCACGCCCGGGGGGGCGGGCGTCCAGCAGGCGCTGCTGGTGAAGGTCTTCGCGGGCGCGGCGACCGGCGCGACCGTCGCGGCCTACTCTGTCGGCCAGCAGATCGTGATCGCCTTGACGACGCTCAGCGTCGGCTTCGTCGCGCTGCTGTCGATCTTTCGCATCCGCTCCTTCAAGGAGGCGATCCGCCTCGGCAAGGCCGAGCGCGAGAGTGAGCTGGAGGCCGAGCGCGCCGTCGCTTCGGAGCGCTACTGAAGGCCGGAGCGTGCTTCGCGCACGAGCGAGACGGCGTCGGGGAAGACCGTCGCCATGACCGCTCGGATCTGCTCGGCCTGTTGTTCGACGGTGCCCTGGATGTTCACGCGGTTGATCGCGGCGACGGTCATCTCGACCGCGAGCTTGATCGCGTTGTCGGCCCACACCAAACCCTGCTGGGCCTGCATCTGCTCGGCGAACTCGGCCATGCGCCGCTGCAGCTCCTCCGGGTCGCCGAACATGCCACCGAAACCTTCCATGACCTGAGACTGTAGCGAGCCGGACCGGTGGGCCGGTCGGGTCTGGCGTAGCCTCGCGGTCATGGCGGAGATCGAGGGCGCGGGTGTCGCGCTGCACTACGTCGAGCGCGGCTCGGGAGCGCCGCTGCTCGTCGTCCATGCGATGGCCGATTCCGCGGCGTCCTGGGAGCCCGCGCTGGGCGCGCTGGCGGACGCCGGCGCGCGCGCGATCGCCTACGACCGCCGCGGCTACGGCGCCAGCGGGGCGCCGGAGCCCTACACGTCGACGACCGTCCAGGAGCAGGCCGAAGACGCCGCAGCGCTGCTGCGCGCGCTGGACTGCGGCCCGGCGCTGCTCGTCGGGGACGGCTTCGGGGCGCTCGTCGCGCTCGAGCTGCTCGTGCGCCTGCCCGAGCTGGCGTTCGCCGCGGTGCTCGCCGAGCCGCCGCTGCTGGCGTTCGTGCCGGACGCGAGCAGGGCGCTGGCCGCCGAGCGCGTGGTGCTGGAGGAGGGCCTGCGCGAGGGGGGCGTGGCACGCGCGATCGAGGCGTGGCTCGGCGACGACGCCGACCGATCCGCCGTGCAACGCGCGCAGGCTTCGCCGCTGGGCTTCTTCGCCGATTACGCCGGCCGGTCGAGCTGGTCGCCCTCGCGCCGCGAGCTGCGCGGGGTGCGGATGGCGGTGGCCGTCGTCACCCGCCCGGCGTCCGCGGCGCACGTGGCCGCCGCCGCCGACGCCGCCGCCGCCCTGCTACCCAACGTGCGCCGCTCGCACGACGGCGACGTTCTCGCGGCAGCTCGCATGCTGCTTGGCTGAAACCCCGGCTTCACAGGCGCCGCGCGACGACCGAGACCGTTCCGCCCCGGCGCGCCAGGCCGAACGCCGCCTCCGCCAGCACCGCGACCGGAGCCAGTGGCAGCGCGAGCACGGTGATCAGGGCATCACGGCTGCGCAGCGGGGCGTTGCGCTTGAGCGCGTGGTAGAGCCACGAGGGCACCGCCGTCGCGCGGCTGACGAGCGACACCCACAGGCCGAACGGGTTGTGCTCGGCGAGCAGGTGGCGGGTCGAGACGGGCTGCAGGCCATGCGCGCGCAGCAGCGTGTGCAGCCCCGCGACGGTGAAGTGCGTGCGATGACGCGGGACGTCGAGGTGATACCAGCGCCCGCCGCCCAGCCTTGCCTGCACGCTGGCGAGGTTCGGCACGCCGACGACGAGCAGCCCGCCGGGTCGCAGCCAGCCGGCGATCCGCTCCAGCGCCGTGCCCGGATCCTCGACGTGCTCGAGCACGTGCCACAGCGACGCGGCATCCAGCGATCCGGCGGGAACCTCGGCGTCGTCGATACCGACGCTGACGAGGTCGATGCCCAGCGCGCGAGCGCCCTCGACGCCGCGGCGCGACGGCTCGATGCCGTGCGCGTACCAGCCGGCCGCGCGCGCCTGCGCGACGAAGCGCCCGCGCCCGGCGCCGATGTCCAGCAGGCGCCCGGGCGCCACGCCGCCCGCCTGCGCGAGCTGCTTCAGGCGCCGGCGATCGAAGGCGCGCAGCACGGGCGCGACGAGGCCCGCTCCGCGCGGCGGGCCGCCGCCGTAGGCGCCGGCCTCGTGTGCCCGCGCGGGCACGGGGGCCAGCGTGACAGCCGTCCCGCAGTACCCGCAGCGCGTGAGCTCGACGTCGCCGGGCATCGACGGATCCGATCCCGGGACCGTCCGCCACGGGGCCAGCGGCCCACCGCACGCGGGGCACGCGGACGCCGGGCGGCCGTTCACCCGCCGCGGTCGTGGAAGTAGAAGCCCGGCAGCGCGGCCTGGGTGATCTGCACCGTCATGTGGTGGGCGAGCTCGAGGTCACCGGTGCGCACCGCGATGTCGTCGAGCGTGATGATCCCGGTGAGCTGGGCGCCTTCGAGGATCGGCAGGCGGCGGATGCCGTTTCGCACCATCAGCTGAGCGGCCTCCTCGATGTCCATGCCCGGCTGCGCGGTAACGACCGGAGAGGAGCTGTGCGCGGCGACCGGGTCGCCGGCGTCGCGCCCGTCGGTCAGCGCGCCGAGCGCGAGGTCGCGGTCGGTGACGAAGCCGGCCAGCTCCCCGTCGGCGTCGACGAGCACGACCGAGCCGACGTTGCGCTCGCGCATGAGCTCGGCGACCTGGCGCACCGTCGCCGCCGGCTGGGCGGTGACGACGCCCTCGGTCATGACGTCACGAATCTCCACGAGCGCAACATACACTTGCGCCGTGGCCGCCACCGGGGACGACACGCTCGCCGACGAGCGCCAACGGCGGGTGCAGGCCGGGGTATCCGCGATCGCCGCCGGGATCCTGACCATCGCGGGCGGTGCGCTCGCCGCACTCGTCTACAGCGACCTGCCGACGGTGCCGCTGCTCGGCGCCCTGCGCGAACGCTTGGCCGAGCAGGCTCCCAGCCCGTCGCTGAAGGCCCGCCAGGTGATCTGGTACGCCGACAACTCGCTGAAGCTGATCCTCGTCTCGATCGTCCTGGCGCTCGCCGCCGCGGCGATCGGCCTCGCGCTCTCACACCTGTATCGCTCGGTCAAGGCGCGCCGGCCCGAGCTGACACCGCGGATCGTCTATGCGGCGATCGCGGGCGCGGTGCTCGTCGCGGTGTCCGGCATCGTGCAGGCGGTCGGCATCTCGATCGAGGCGTCGGATTTCGCCGCCGCGTCCGTGCAGACCTCCGATGCCGCCGGCGATGTGCTCACCGCCCCCGTCGTCGTGGCCTCGCTGCTGCTGCGCCAGCTCGGCACATTCGCGCTGGGCTTCGGCTTCATCCTGCTCGCGCTGAACGCGATGCGCGTCGGCCTGCTGACGCGCTTCATGGGCGTGCTGGGCATCATCGTCGGCGTCCTGTTCATGGGCGTGCTCGGGCTGCTGATCCCGCTCGGGACGTCGCTGCCGATCGTCCAGGCCTTCTGGCTGGTGGCGCTCGGCGTGCTGTTCCTCGGTCGCTGGCCGGGCGGGATGCCGCCGGCCTGGGTCACCGGCGAGGCGCAGCCGTGGCCCACCCAGCAGGAGCTGCGCGAGAGCCGCCTGGAGCAACGAGACGACGACGAGAAGCCTCGCCGCGGCGCTCGACGCGCCCAGGCCGAGGAGCCCGAGACGCCTGCGCCGCAGATGCCCGAGCGCCGGCCGCACCCCTCGTCGAAGAAGAAGAAGCGCAAGCGCCGCTGACCCTGCCGGCGGGGCCTGGCACATCCACCCGCCGCCGGAGGGGTACGGTCCACCCATGACCTACGAGGAGGCCTGCGCGCAGCACTCGTGGCAGGTGCCCGAGCGCTACAACATCGCCGCCGACGTCTGCGACAAGCATCCGCGCGACAAGCTCGCGATGATCCACGAGGACCCCGACGGCAACGTTCGCGAGCTGCGCTGGGGCCAGCTGCAGGACATGTCCGACCGCTTCGCCAACCGGCTCTCCGAGCGCGGCATCGAGCGCGGCGACCGCGTCGCGATGCTGCTGGCGCCGACGCCCGAGACCGCCGCCGCCTTCCTCGGCACCTGGAAGGTCGGCGCGATCCTGTTGTCGATGTCCGTGCTCTACGGCGACGACGGGATTCGCCATCGCCTGAAGGACTCCGAAGCGGCGCTCGTCGTGACCGACGCCGCCAACCGCGCGCGTGTCGAGGGCCAGACGGAGGTCCTCGAGCTCGAGCCCGGCGGCCTCGACGAGGGCTCGACGGACTTCGAGCGCGTCGACACCGCGGCCGACGACCCGGCGCAGCTCTACTACACCTCCGGCACGACGGGCCTGGCGAAGGGCATCCTGCACGCCCATCGCTACATCCTCGGCCACAACGAGTTTCAGTTCTGCCACGACGTGCGCGACGGCGAGCTCTTTCACGGCATGGGCGAGTGGGCGTGGGCGGCGGGCATCTGCCCGCTGATCGGGCCCTGGCGCCACGGCGCGGTGCAGGTCGTGCTGCAGCGCAGGGGCGGCTTCGATCCCCACCAGCAACTGGCGTTCCTCTCGCGCCACCGCCCGACCAACGTCTTCGGCACGCCGACGGCGATCCGCTCGATGATGGGCATCTCCGACGCCGGCACGCGCTACCCGCAGGACTTCCGCGTCGTCTGCTCGGCCGGCGAGCCGCTGAACCCCGAGGCGATCCGCTGGTTTCGCGAGCACTACGGCGTCACGGTGCTCGACTACTACGGGCTCTCGGAGTCCTATCCGCTGTGTGGCAACTTTGGATTCATGGAGGTCCGCGAGGGCTCGATGGGCAAGCCCATGCCCGGCTGGGAGGTGGCGATCCTCGACGAGGACGAGCAGCCCGTCGGCCCCGGCGTGCGCGGTGAGATCTGCCTGCGCGCGCGCTCGAACCCGCACTATCCGCTCGGCTACTGGAACAACGAGCAGGCCGGGAGCGAGACCTTCGGCGGCGCGTGGTTTCACACCAAGGACGCGGCCGCCACCGACGACGACGGCTACTACTGGTACGAGGGCCGCGCCGACGACGTGATCATCTCCGCCGGCTACCGGATCGGCCCGTTCGAGGTCGAGTCGGCGTGCCTGGAGCACCCCGCCGTGGCCGAGGCGGCGGCCGTCGCCTGGCCCGACGAACGCCGCGGCAACGTCGTCAAGGCGTTCGTCGTGCTCGCCGACGGGCACGAGGGCTCCGACGAGCTCGCCGGCGAGATCTCGGCGTTCGTGCGCGAGCACCTCTCGGCCTACGCCTATCCGCGAATCGTCGAGTTCGTCGACGACCTGCCCAAGACCCTGACCGGCAAGATTCGCCGCATCGAGCTGCGCGACCGCTCCACGAAGGAGGCCTGACCCATGTCGACCACGTCCCACGACCGGCTCGCCGAGCGCCTCGAGGAGCTGCTGGCGATCGAGCGCTTCCCGCCGCCGGAGGAATTCGCCCGCGACGCGCTGCTCAACGACCCGGCGATCTACGAGCAGGCCGCCGCCGACCCGCTCGCCTGGTGGCAGTCCCAGGCGCGCGAGCTGGACTGGTTCAGCGAATGGGACACGACGCTCGAGGACTCCAACCCGCCGTTCTACAAGTGGTTTGAGGGCGGCACGATCAACGCCTCGCACAACTGCCTGGACCGCCACGTCGCCGCAGGTCTCGGTGAGCGCATCGCCTTTCACTGGCGCGGGGAGGAGGGCGAGGAGCGCGACATCTCCTACGCCGACCTGCACCGCGACGTCCAGCGCTTCGCCAACGCGCTGCGCGACCAGGGCATCGAGGCCGGCGACGTCGTCGGCATCTACCTGCCGATGATCCCCGAGGTCGTCGTCGCGATGCTCGCCTGCGCGCGGATCGGCGCGCCGCACAACGTCGTCTTCGGCGGCTTCTCGCCGGAGTCCGTCCGGGAGCGCATGGAGGTCTCAGAGGCGAAGGCGCTGATCACCGTCGACGGCGCACGGCGCAAGGGCAAGACGGCGCCGATCAAGCGCTCCGTCGATGAGGTCGGCATGCCGGTGCGCACGACGATCGTCGTGCGCCATACCGGCATCGACTGCCCGATGGGCGAGGGCGACGTCTTCTACGACGAGATCATGCAGGCGGCCGACGCGGAGTGCGAGGCGATGGCGCTGGACGCCGAGCACCCGCTGTTCATCCTCTACTCGAGCGGCTCGACGGCGAAGCCGAAGGGCATCCTGCACTCGACAGGCGGCTACCTGACCTGCGTCGCCTACACGCACAAGGTCGTCTTCGACCTCAAGCCCTCAAGCGACGTCTACTTCTGTTCGGCCGACGTCGGCTGGATCACCGGGCACTCCTACATCGTCTACGGGCCGCTGATGAACGGCGCGACATCGGTCATGTACGAGGGCGCACCGGACTACCCCGACAAGGACATCTGGTGGGAGCTGTGCGAGCGCTACGGCGTGACGCTCTTCTACACGGCGCCGACGGCGATCCGCGCCTGCATGAAGTGGGGCGAGCAGTACCCGGGCCGCCACGATCTGTCTTCGCTTCGGCTTCTCGGGTCGGTCGGCGAGCCGATCAACCCGAAGGCGTGGGTCTGGTACTACCACGTCATCGGCGGCGAGCGCTGCCCGGTCGTCGACACGTGGTGGCAGACCGAGACCGGCGCGATCATGATCGCGCCGCTG
>Ga0136618_10000214_pt1 | contig 17990 bp, 19 predicted proteins | sample AntDrymUQ3302106_2_FD_104805 | JGI IMG/M metagenome (GOLD analysis project Ga0136618, IMG submission 104805) | Polar desert sand microbial communities from Dry Valleys, Antarctica - metaG UQ330 (21.06) | ecosystem: Environmental > Terrestrial > Soil > Desert | place: Antarctica: Dry Valley... | reverse complement strand
GGTACTCGATGATCTCGGCGCGCTGCATGTGCCGCGAGGCCTCGGCCGCGAAGCGCATCATCAGCACCGCGCCGATGGCGAAGTTCGGCGCCACGAACGCGTTGGCGCCCGCGGTCGACGCCGCCTGGCGCAGCGCCTCGACGTCGAAGCCAGTCGTCCCGATGACGACGTGACGTCCGGCTGCGAGCGTCGCGCGCGCATTGTCGAGCGCCACGTCGGGCCGGGTGAAGTCGACGACCACGTCGCAGCCGTCGAGCACTGCCTCCAGCTCGACTCCCAGAGCCGGATCGGCGCGACCCGCCAGCTCGAGATCGTCTGCGCCGTCGATCGCGGCGCACACCGCCTGACCCATGCGGCCGGCGGCGCCCGCGACCGCGACCGCGATCATGCCGCGACGGCCTCCGCGGCCGGGCAGACCGGCTCGACAGCGGCGCAGAAAGCGTCCTGCGACGGCCCGATCCCGGCCGCCGAGAGGCGTTCGGGCGCCCAGAGCTCCGCCACCAGCTCTTGCAGCGCTTCGATCCCGACGGCATCGAAGCGTGCCATGATCTCGTCGGCCTCGAGCAGCGGCAGCCCGTACAGCGTGGCGCCGCCGAGCCGGTTCATGCGCGCGGCGGAGGACTCCATCGCGAGCACGACACGGGCCTTGACGTTCTCACGCGCGCGATCGAGCTCGGCCGCGCTCACAGGCTGCTCGCGCAGGCGCCCCAACTCGGCCTCGACGACCTCCATCGCCTGGGCGAGGTTGTCGGGCCGCGTGCCGACGTAGAGGCCGACCTGGCCCGTGTCGGTGAAGTTGCCCGCGAACGAGTAGACGGCGTAGGCGAGCCCGCGCTCCTCGCGCACGCTCTGGAAGAGCCGCGAGGAGGAGAGACCGCCGAAGATCGCATCGAGCACCCGCACCGCGTAGCGGCGCTCGTCACCGCGGGGCAGCCCGGGTCCGCCGAGGCAGACGTGCACCTGCTCGGTGTCCTTGACCTGGAAGCGCACGCGCGCCTGGGGCAGCCGCGGCGCGGGATCCGGTTGCGGAGCGCTCTCCCCCGCCCGCAGGCCGCCCAGGGTGCGCTCGGCGAGCGCGACGATCGCGTCGTGGTCGATCGAGCCTGCGGCCGCGACCACCACCGATGAGGGCACATAGCGGCGCGCGTGGAACGCCGCGATCTGCTCGACCGGCGTCTCGCGGATCACGGGCGCGCGACCGATGATCGGGCGGCCGAGCGGGTGATCGCCGAAGATCGAGGTGCCGAGCACGTCGAAGACGGTGTCCTGCGGGTCGTCCTCGTACATCGCGATCTCCTCGAGCACGACCTCGCGCTCGGGATCGACGTCGTTGAACGATGGTCGCCAGACCATGTCGGCCATCACGTCGAAGGCGCGCGGCATGTGCTGATCGAGCATCCGCGCGTACACCGTGGTGCCCTCCTTGTCGGTGCCGGCGTTGAGCTCGGCGCCCATGCCGTCGAAGAGCTGGTCGATCTCCGCCGACGCGTAGCGGTCGGTGCCGCGGAACAGCATGTGCTCGAGGAAGTGCGAGAGCCCAGCCTCGTCGGGCAGCTCGCCGCGCGAGCCCGCGCCCACGAAGAAGCCGAGCGCGGCGGATCGGACGGAGCCCATGTGCTCCGTCACGACCCGCAGGCCCGACTCCAGCGTGGTGAGCTTGTGCTCGGGCAGGGCTTGGCCCTTAGCCGCGCTCGGGGTCGCGGTCGCCCCGCGGGCGCCGCTCGCGATCGCGGCCGCCACCGCCGCCTTCGCGGTCCCGCCCGCCGCCGCCGCCGCCGTCGCGGCGCGGCCCGCGGCCGTCGCGGCGCGGCCCGCGGTCGCCGCCGCCACCCCCGCCGCCCGAGCCGACCGCCGCGAGCTCCTCGACGGTCTTGCCGGCGACGTCGGGGTCTTCGGCGAGGCGCAGGCCGATGCGGCCGCGCTCCTTGTCGACCTCGACGACGCGCACGAAGATCTCGTCGCCCTTGTTGAGGACCTCCTCGACCGTCGCGACCCGCTGGCCCGGCGACACGTTGGAGATGTGCAGCAGGCCGTCGGTGCCCTTGGCCAACTCGACGAACGCGCCGAACGTGGTCGTCTTGACGACCTTCGCGGTGGCGAACTCGTCGCCGACCGCGACCTCCTTGGTCATCGTCCGGATGCGGTCGATCAGGGCGTCGCCCTGGGCGCCGGTCGCCGCGTAGACGAGCACGTCGCCCTCGTCGTTGACGTCGATCTGCGCGTCGAACTCCTCGCACAGGCCACGGATCGTCTCGCCGCCCTTGCCGATCAGCAGGCCGATCTTGTCCGGGTCGATCGAGATCGTCGAGATCCGCGGAGCGAAGCTCGAGAGCTCGCCGCGCGGGGCATCGATGGACTCCGCCATCTTGCCGAGGATGTGCAGCCGGCCCTCGCGCGCCTGCGTCAGCGCGTCGCGCAGGATGTCGAACGTCACGCCGGTGATCTTGATGTCCATCTGGAGCGCCGTGATGCCGTTCTGCGTCCCTGCGACCTTGAAGTCCATGTCGCCGAGGTGGTCCTCCACGCCGGCGATGTCGGTCAGGACCGTGTAGTCGTCGCCTTCCTTGATGAGGCCCATCGCCACGCCGGCGACCGGCGACTTCAGGGGCACGCCGGCGTCCATCAGCGACAGCGAGGAGCCGCAGACCGACGCCATCGACGACGAGCCGTTGGACTCCAGGATGTCGGACACGACGCGGATCGTGTACGGGAAGGCCTCCTGCGACGGGATCATCGGCACGAGTGCGCGCTCGGCGAGCGCGCCGTGGCCGATGTCGCGGCGCTTGGGGCCGCGCATGAAGCCGGCCTCGCCCACCGAGAACGGCGGGAAGTTGTAGTGGTGGAAGTAGCGCTTGGACGTCTCGAGCCCGAGGTTGTCCAGCCGCATCTCCTCGCGTGTCGTGCCGAGCGCGACGACGGAGAGAGCCTGCGTCTGCCCGCGAGTGAACAGCGCCGAGCCGTGCGTGCGTGGCAACAGCCCGACCTCGGTGGAGATCGCGCGGATCTCCTTCTCCGAACGGCCGTCCGGGCGCTTCTTGTGGACCGCGATGCGCTGGCGGATCGTGTTCTTCTCGAGCTTGTCGAACGCGAGCTGCGCCTTGCCGCGGTACTCGGCATAGGTGTCGGACATGGCATCGCCCGAGTACTGCGTCAGCACCTCGTCCTCGACGGACTTGGTGGCGTTCTGGCGCTCGATCTTGTCCTGCACGCTGGTGGCGCGGTCCAGCGCCTCGCCGTGGGTCTGCTGGATCTGGGAGTAGAGCTCCTCGTCGACCGACGGGGCGGTGACCTGCAGCTTCTCCTTAGGCGCCTTCTGGGCGAGCTCGAGCTGCGCGGCGCAGAGCTTCTTGATCGCCCCGTGCGCGATGTCTAGCGCATCGAGCATCTCCGCCTCGGTGATCTCGTTGGCGCCTGCCTCGACCATCAGGACCGCCTCGTCGGTGCCCGCGACCACGAGGTCGAGGTCGGCCGTGAGCTGCTGCTCCTCGGTCGGGTTGACGACGAAGTTGCCGTCGACCTTGCCGATCCGCACCGCGCCGACCGGGGTCGGGAACGGGATGCTGGAGACCATCAGGGCCGCCGACGCGCCGTTCATCGCGAGGATGTCGTACGGGTGGTCGTGGTCGATCGAGAGCGGGATCGAGACGAGCTGCGTCTCGTAGCGCCAGCCCTTGGGGAAGAGCGGGCGCAGCGGGCGGTCGATCATGCGGGCGATCAGCGTCGCCTTCTCGCCGGCGCGACCCTCGCGCTTGAAGAACGAGCCGGGGATCTTGCCCGCGGCGTACATCCGCTCCTCGATGTCGACGGTGAGCGGCATGAAGTCGATGTCGCGCACGTTCCCGGCTGTTGCGGTGCCGAGGACGCGGGTGTCGCCGGAGGCGACGAGGACGGAGCCGGAGGCCTGCTTGGCCAGGCGCCCCGTCTCGAAGTGGATCTCCGCGCCGCCGATCTCGACGGAAACCCGGTGCACTTCAGACATATGTTCCTTTCTCGGTCCACCGCTCGGTCTGAGGCGGACCCTTCATCACTAAGTCGCTTCGGTAGTGAGCACGGTCATCTTAGCCGCCCGGCGGTCCGTATCTTTCGTGTGTTGCGCTATCACACGCTGCGTACCGAGCAACGCCTGCCCGGCACGCCCGACGCGGTCTTCCCGTTCTTCGCCGACGCGCACAACCTCGAGGCGATCACGCCTGCGTGGCTGTCATTTCGCGTCACGACGGCGCTGCCCGTGGAGATGCGCGCCGGCGCGCTGATCGAGTACCGGCTGCGGCTGCGCGGGATCCCGATCGCCTGGCTGACCCGTATCGAGGAGTGGCAGCCGGGCGTGCGCTTCGTCGATCAGCAGCTCTCCGGTCCGTACCGGCTCTGGCATCACACGCACGAGTTCGAGCCCGACGGTGAGGGCGGGACTGTGATGCGCGACACGGTGCGCTACGCGCTGCCGTTCTGGCCGCTCAGCGAGGTCGCGCACGCGCTGTTGGTTCGACGCGACCTCGCGGCGATCTTCGAGTTCCGCCGGGCGGAGGTGGCGCGGCGCCTCACTCGACCGTGAGCTGGCCCTCCATGCCCGCCTGCCGATGCTGGCCGACCGGGCAGTAGAAGGTGTAGGTGCCGGCCTCCAGCTCGGCGGTCAGGGGCGGCGCCTCGGAGCCGGTGACCGTCTCGCCCACCTCGTCGACGCCGTCGCCCTCGATCGCGACCGCATGCGGCACCTGGGACGGGTTGTCGTAGGCGATCGTGACGGTGCCCGCAGGCGCCGTCAGCTCCGTCGGGTCGAACGTGAGCGAGCCATCCTCGGGCGATGAGACGTCCAGCGCCTCGCCGCCGCCGGCAGGCTCCGCGGTGGCTTCAGCCGAGGCCGCGGGCGTCGCCGCCGGCTCCTCGTCGTCACCGCCGCAGCCGGCGAAGAGCGCGCCGGTCAGGGCAAGGGCCAGGAAGGTGCGTCGCATGCTCTCAGATCCTCTCAGTTGAGTTGTCCGGAAAGAACGTCGGCGGAGTCCTGGCGGCGCACCACACGGATGCGCTCGTACTCGCCGAGCCGGGCCGCGGTCGTGAGCACGACGTAGGCCCGCCCGCGGGAGTCGGCGCGGAAGGTCCCCGCGCCGGCGCTCCAACCGGGCCGCTCGCAGCGCACCTCGTAGACCGCCTCGCCGCCGGGCGGCAGCCCCTCGACCCACATGTGCAGCTCGGTGCCGCCGCGCCCGGGCGAGAGCTCGGCGCGCGCCGACGCCCCGCTCGCGCCGCTCAGCACGAGCGCGTAGGCGGGCGGCGGCGGCGGCGGCTCGTCGCGCAAGACGACCGCGGTGACGGCCGCTCCGAGCACCGCGCCGGCGAGCGCGCCGGCGACCAGCCCGCGTCCGCGCAGCCAGCCGGGAAGGCGCCTGCGCGGCCTGTGCGCGCGGCGGCTCGCGCCACCCGCTTGCGCGAGCTGGTCGAGCAGGCGCTCCTCGACCGCCGGCGGCGCCGCCGGTATGTCGAGGCCCTCGGCGCGTGCGAGCAGCGCCGGCAACGCTGCCAGCCGGGCATGCTCGGCGGCGCAGTCAGGACACGCGGCGAGATGCTCGGCGACTGCATCGCGCTCGGAAGGCTCGAGCGCGTCGAACACGTAGCCCGCGACGTCCTCGCGCATGCGCGCGCATGTCAAGACGGCGTCACCCCCATCTCCTCCAGCACGAGCCGCATCGAGCGCAGCGCGTACCACGTGCGGCTCTTGACCGTGCCGAGCGGCAACCCGGTGTGCTCGGCGATCTCGCGCATCGTCAGTCCGCGGAACTGCGCCATGCGGATCATCTGCCGATGCTCGGGCGTGAGGCGCTCGAGCGCCGCGGCGACCTGCCAGCCGAGCATCGCCTGCTCCAGCGTCGCGGTCGTGCCGGCGTCGCTGTCTGACTCGTGCTGGGGCAGCCCGGGGCGGACGGCCGCCCGCCGGCGCGAGTCGATGATCGCGTTGCGCGTGATCTGATAGAGCCAGGTGCGCACCCCCGCACGCTCCGGGTCATAGCGGCCGGCGTGGCGCCAAGCGCGCAGGAAGACCTCCTGGACGATCTCCTCCGCCGCGCCGCGGTCGCCCAGCTCCTTGAGCGTGAAGCCGTAGAGCTCGCCGCCATAGAGCCGGTAGAGCGAGCGCATCGACTCGCCCGTCTCGTCGCCGCGCAGGCGCTCGACGAGCACGGCGTCCTCCGCGACGGGGCGGGCTGGCGGGGGGACGGGCATCGGGGCGGTATACGCGCGGTCAGGCGATCAGGTTCGCGAGCGCCGTCTCGTCGGGCCGCCCGGCATGGCGGACGCCGTCGTGGAACAGGGTCGGCGTGGTCGGGACCCCGGCGCGCACGCCGCCGCGAAAGTCGGCGGTAACCCGCGCGGCCACGGCGTCGTCGCGACGGTCTGCGTCAAAGCGCGCGACGTCGAGCCCGAGCCGCTCGGCGCGCGCCCACAGGTGCGGATCCTCCAGCCGGCTCTGGTCGGCGAACAGCGCCTCGTGCATCGGCCAGAACGCGCCCTGTCGCCCAGCCGCCTCGGCGGCGCAAGCCGCCGCGAACGCGCGTGGATGGGAGCTGCGAACCGGGAAGTGGCGGTGCACCATGCGCACGGGCAGGTCGCGCAGGCGCAACTCGAGCGCGGCGCAGAACGGGCACTCATAGTCGCTGTAGACGATCACGACCGGTCCGTGCTCTGGACCGCGGACGTGATCTTCAGGGCCGACGGGCGGGAGCGGCGCGGAAGACAGGTCGCCCATCGCGCCTCAAGGCTCGTGCCCGTCAAGGGCGTCGAAGAGCAGGTTCGCACCCGGCAAGTCGCCCGGTGAGGCCGCCTCGTAGCTCCAGCGCACGACCGCGTCGGGGCCGATCACGACCAGCGCCCGCTGCGGGAAGCCGCCCGGGTGCAGCACTCCGAACGCGCGGCAGGTCGCGCCCTTGGGCTCGAAGTCCGAGAGCTGCTCGATCTCGACTCCGAGCTGCTGCTTGAACGCCTGCTGGGACCAGACGGCGTCGCAGGAGACGCCGTAGAGCGTCGCACCATGCTCGGCGAAATCGCCGAGCAGCTCGTTGTAGACGCCCAGCTGATCCGTGCAGACCGGCGAGAAGGCGAACGGATAGAAGACCAGGATCGTCGTCCTGCCCTCGAGGTCGGACCGCGTGAACGGTTTCCCGTCGGTCGCGAGCGTGAACTCGGGGGCCGGGAGGCCCGCGGCGAGGACGGTCACGGCGGCGCCTACCGGCGCAGGCCGAGCTCGCGGATAAGCGAGCGGTATCCGTCGAGGTTCTTCTTCTGGAGGTAGTTCAAGAACCGGCGGCGACGACCCACCAGCATCAGCAACCCACGCCGCGAGTGGTGATCGTGCCCGTGCTCGCGCAGGTGCTCGGTCAGGTGATTGATGCGGCTCGTGAGGAGCGCGATCTGGACCTCGGTGGCCCCTGTATCGCGCTCGTCCTTACCGAACTTGGCCGTGATCTCGGCCTTTTCCTCAGCGGTGATCGTCATCTGCGACGAGGCAGCGTAGCAGGGGATCCGGCCCGCGAGGCTACGGCGCAGAGCCCGTCGCGGCCGCGATCCGGCGGGTGCCCTCGACGTCGCGCTGCATCTGCTCGACGAGCTCATCGACGGACTCGAAGCGCAGCTCCCCGCGCAGCCGATCCACGAACTCGAGCCGCAGCTCACGGCCGTAGAGGTCGCCCTCGAAGCCGATCAGGAAGGCCTCGACCAGCAGTCCGCGGCCGGTGACGAACGTCGGCCGCACGCCGACGTTGGTGGCTGCCGGCCACCAGCGCCGGGCTCCGTCGAGCTCGACTGCCGCGCGGGAGGCGTAGACGCCGTGGCCGGGATGGACGAGCGCCGGGTCAGGCACGAGGTTCGCGGTCGGGAAGCCGAGCGTGCGCCCGCGCTTGTCGCCGTGGGCCACCTGGCCGCGCAGCTGGAAATGCGAGCCGAGGTAAGCGGCGGCCCGCTCCATCGCGCCCGCCTCGACCAGCGCGCGGATGTGGGTCGAGGACACGATCTCGCCCGCGACCTGCACCAGCTCGACCACGCGCGTCTCGAACGCGTCCTGCGCGCGCAGCAGCGCGACGTCGCCCTCGGCACGGTGGCCGAAGCGGAAGTTCTCCCCGACGCTCACGCGCTCGGCGCCAAGCCGCTCGACCAGCACGTGGTCGACGAAGTTCTGCGGCGAGCGGCGCGCGAAGGCGCCGTCGAACGGCACCACGACCAGCTCGCGCGCACCGAGCTCCGCAATCAGGTCGGCCTTCGTCTCCAGTGAGGTGAGCAGCTTCGGTGCCGTCTCGGGAGACACGACCGCGGCCGGGTGGGGCTCGAACGTCAGCACCGTGTCGGCGCCGCGCATCACCTCGCGGTGGCCGAGGTGCACGCCGTCGAACTCCCCCACCGCGACGTGGCGTGGTCGGGGCTCGGCGTCTGGGAGCCAGGTGACCTGCATCAGCCGCGGAAGCCTACGACGGGCTTGAGCGTCCCGTCCGCACGGGGCTCCGCGAGTGCGATCAGGCCCTCGCCGTCGTGCAGGCGGACCGCGCCCGAAGCGGCGGGGCGGCCGGGGGCGCGGACCGCGACGCCATGCCCCGCGCGCTTGGCGTCCTCACCCGCGAGCTCGACCGCGGGCAGGAAGGCGAGCGCTTCCGAGAGCTCGATGAAGCGCCCCGCCGCCGCGACGTCGAACGGGCCGATGCCGGTGCGCCGCAGCTCGAGGCAGTACGCGTCGCCGAGGTCTGCGACCAGCGAGCGGACGTAGGTGCCCGAGCCGCACTCGATTGCGAACGCCGCCCGTTCCCCGTCGCGCCAGAGCTGCTCGAAGCGCTGCACGTCGACCTCGCGCTCGGGCAGCTCGACGGGCTCGCCGGCACGCGCCAGCGCGTACGCTCGGCGGCCGCCGACCCGCAACGCGGAGTACGCGGGTGGACGCTGGCGCAGGCGGCCGGTCGGCAGCACGAGCGGCTCGGGCGGCGTCCGGCCGGGCGCTATCTCGCCGTCGACATCGCCCGTGCTCGACGTGTGGCCGAGCCGCGCGACGGTCTCGTAGCGCTTGGGCAGCGCCATCAGGAAGCGCTGCGCACGCGTGGCCTTCCCGACCAGCACGAGCAGCAGGCCGGTCGCGAACGGGTCCAGCGTCCCGGCATGGCCGACCTTCAGCGACCGTCCGAGCCGCCGCCGCTCGGCGGCCACCACGTCGTGCGAGGTGATTCCCGCGGGCTTGTCGACGAGCAGGACGCCGTCGGGCACAGCTCTCGGCCCCTACAGCTGGGCGGCGAGCTGCGTGCGCAGGACCGCGACGAGCTCGGCGAACTCGAGGTCCGTCGAGAAGCCGGCCGCGCGCCGGTGCCCGCCGCCGCCATGCGCCCGCGCGATCGCCGAGACGTCGACGCGGTCGTCGGTCGCGCGCAGCGACACCTTGCGTCGGGCCGCAGCGCCGTCTGAGAGCAGCTCGCGCACCAGCCCCGCAACCGCGGTCCCCTCGAGCGAGCGCAGATGGTCGACGACACCCTCCGAGAAGCTCTCGTCAGCGCCCGTGAGCGCATAGTCCTCACGCGTGAGCTGGGTCAGCGTCAGCAGCCCGCCGTCGAAGCGCTCGACCGCGCCGAGCCCCCGCGCGAGCAGCTCCAGCTTGCCTTGCGGCACACCCTCGTAGAGGCGCCGGTAGATCGCGTGCACGTCGATCCCCGCGCCGATCAACTCGGCCGCCATCACGTGGGCGCGCAAGCCGGTGTTCTCGTACATGAACTTGCCCGTGTCGGTCACGAGCCCGACGTACAGCGCCTCGGCGATCGGCTGGGTCAGCTCGACGTCGAGCCCCCGCATCAGGTCCCAGATCACCTCGGCCGTGCACGACGCCTCCGGAACGACATGGTCGACCGTGCCGAAGCGCGTGTTGTCGTGATGGTGGTCGATGTTGAGGATCCGTGCCGCACGCTTGAGCCCGTCCGCGCGGTTGCGGTCGATGTTGCCGCAGTCGAGGAAGATCGCGGTGCGGTCCGCGACGTCTTCGGGCACGGTCGTGACGAGCTGGGGCAGCTCGATGAAGCGGTACTCGTAGGGCAGCGGGAACTCGTCGGCCGGCATGAACGAGACGGCGTCCTTGCCCATCGCGCAGAGCACCTGCTGCATCGCCGCGAGCGACCCGAGCGCGTCGCCGTCGGGATGCTCGTGCGTCGTCAGCACGAAGCACTCGCCCTCGCGCAGCTCGGCGAGCACGCGCTCGCGGGCGGACCGCGCGACGTCGCGGGTGCTCACGCGTCCGCCTCGCGCTCGATCAGCTCGGCGATCCGCCGTGCGCGCTCGAACGTGTCGTCGTAGACGAACTCGAGCGCCGGCGTGTGCTTGAGCCGCAGCTCGCGCGCGACCACGCGCTGCAGCACTCCGTGCGCCGACCGCAGGCCCTGCAGCGAGCGCTTGCGCACTCCCTGGTCTCCGAGGACGGAGACGAAGACGCGGGCGCGTCGCAGGTCGGGGGCGGTCTCGACGGCGGTCACGGTGACGAACCCAACACGTGGATCCTTGATCTCTTGGGAGATGGCGCCGGAGAGGACCTCGCGGACGGCCTCGTCCACCCGGCGCATGCGCTCGGTGGTCACACTAGCGCTTCCAAATCGCTCCACGAGGCCAGCGAGCGCTCGATCCGCACGCCCTGCGGGAAGCGCGCGTCCAGCGCGCGGCAGATCGCGTCCGCCGCATCCTCGCAGCGGCCGGCGGAGCCTCCCGCGAGCGCGATCGCCAGCGTCGAGCGCTGCCACGCGTCCTGGTGAGCCACCTCGGCGACCGAGGCGCCCATCCGCTGGCGCAGGTGCGCCTTGACGCTGTTGAGCTGCGCGCGCTTGGCCTTCAAGGAGCCGCTCTCCGGAAACGTGAGGTGGGCGCGCAGCAGGACGACGAACGTGTCGGCCACGCTACGAGAGCGTGCGCTCGACCTGCCGCGTGTCGTAGACCTCGATCACGTCGCCCTCCTTCACGTCGGCGTAGTTCTGCAGCACGATGCCGCACTCGAACCCCGCCGCGACCTCGCGCACGTCCTCCTGCACGCGCCGCAGCGAGTCGATCTGGCCGTCGTAGACGATCGTGCCGTCGCGGACCAGCCGGCAGCGCGCGCCGCGCGTGACCTTGCCGTCCGTCACGTAGCAGCCCGCGATCGTGCCGACCTTGGAGGCCCGGAAGATCGCACGCACCTCGACGGTGCCGAGCGACTCCTCGACCTCCTCGGGGGCGAGCATGCCCTGCATGGCGTCGCGCAGCTCGTCGATCGCGCGGTAGATCACCGCGTAGGTGCGGATCTCGACGCCCTCGCGGTCGGCGACGAGCCGTGCCTCGCCGACCGGGCGCACATTGAAGCCGAGGATCACGGCGTCAGAGGCGGCGGCCAGCATGATGTCGGACTCGGTGATGCCGCCGACGCCCGCGAGCACGACCTGCACCTGGACCTCGGACTGCGGCAGCTTGGCGATCTCGTCCTCGAACGCCTCGAGCGAGCCGGAGACGTCCGCCTTGAGCACGAGGTTGAGGTCCTGCAGGATGCCGCCGCGGGCGTCGTCGAAGATCGTCTCGAGCGAGCGCTTCTTGCCCGAGCGGCGCGCCTGCGCCTCACTCTTGAGGCGGAAGCCGCGCTCGTTGGCGAGCTGGCGCGCACGGCGGTCGTTCTCGACCACGCGCACGTACTCGCCGGCCTCGGGCACGCTGTCGAAGCCGAGCATCTCGACCGGCTCTGACGGCGTCGCGGCGCGCACCTTGCGGCCCTTGTAGTCGTGCAGCGCACGCACGCGGCCCCAATGGGCGCCGGCGACGACCGCGTCGCCGACCTTGAGCGTGCCGCGGTTGACGAGCACCGTCACCACGGCGCCGCGGCCCGGGTCGAGCTTGGACTCGATCACGACCCCGGAGGCCTCGGTCTCCGGGTTCGCCCTGAGCTCCTCGACCTCGGCCAGCAACAGGATCGACTCCAGCAGGTCGTCGAGGTTCGTCTTCGCCTTGGCAGACACGTCGACGAACATCGTCTCGCCGCCCCATTCCTCCGGTTGCAGGCCGAGCGTGGTCATCTCGGTGCGCACGCGGTCGGGCGCCGCGCCCTCCTTGTCGATCTTGTTGACCGCCACGAGGATCGGCACGTCGGCCGCCTTGGCGTGGTCGACGGCCTCGCGCGTCTGCGGCTTCACGCCGTCGTCGGCCGCGACCACGATCACCGCGATGTCGGTGACCTGGGCGCCACGTGCGCGCATCGCGGTGAACGCCTCGTGGCCCGGCGTGTCCAGGAACGTGATCCGGCGGTCGCCGTGGTGGACCTGGTAGGCGCCGATGTGCTGCGTGATGCCGCCGGCCTCGCCGGCCGCGACCTCGGTCTCGCGGATCGCGTCCAGCAGCGAGGTCTTGCCGTGGTCGACATGGCCCATGATCGTGACCACGGGCGGGCGGTGGATCAGGTCCTCGTCGGCATCCTCGAACTCCGGCTCGTCGTCGACCTCGTCGGCGGCGTGCACGATCTCGATCTTCTTGTCGAACTCGTCCGCGATCACCTGGACGGCGTCGTCGGACAGCGTCTGGGTGAGCGTCGCCATCTCGCCCAGCTGCATCAGCTTCTTGATGATCTCGGGCACCGCGACGCCGAGGTACTCCGCGACGTCCTTGACGGTCGAGCCGGAGTTGACCTTGATGACGTCGGCCTGCAGGACCGAGACGTCCTGGGGCACCGGCTCCTGGTAGGTGCCGCGGCGTCGCCGGCCGCCACGACGCGGCGGGCGCCGCTGCGGGCCGCCGCCGGGACCGCCGCCCGGGCCGCCGCCGGGACCGCTCGTGCGACGTGCTGCCTGCGAGTCGATCACGACGCGGCGGACGCCGCCGGATGCTCCGGGAGCACGCTCACCCTGCAGCGAGGAGCGCGTCGGCCGGCGCGGGCCGCCCTTGCCGTCGCCCTTGGCGTCGTCGGCCTTGGGCTCCTCCTCCTTGGGCTTCAGCCCCTCCGGGGGGCGCGCGCCGAGGTCGCGGATGCCGAGGTCGCCGGGCGGGCGCAGCGCCGGGCGGGCAGGCTGCTTGGGCTTCGCACCGTTGGTGCTCGGCTTCTTCTTGCCGGTCAGCGCGGCATCGGCTTCGACCTCGTCCACGGCAGATGCGGTCGCCTTGACAGCCATGCCGGCAGCGTTCAGCCGCTTCATCACCTCGGCGGTGGGCATGTTGTACTGCTTGGCTAGCTCGTGGACGCGCTTCTTGGCCATGTGTGAGTTGAGTCTACGGTCTCTTGTGGGATGGACACGGGTGCCCGGAGGGCCCGGTTGAACCCGCGGCGGGCGACAGCGGCCCGCCAGCAGTCCTGGGTCTCGTGCAGCCAGGCGCCGCGACCGGGGAGCCTGGTCTCAGGGTCGGGCACGAGCGCGCCGCCTACGTTAGCGAAGCGGAGCAGCGCCGAGCGCGGAGCGCGGGCGCCGCACCCCGCGCAGCTGCGGACGGGGACGATTCCCCGGCGAGCGGACGATGCCACTCCAGGCCGCGGATCTAGGCGACGACGTCCGTGTCCTTGTTCGCCAGCGCCTGGTGCGCGTCCAGCCCGCAGTAACGCGTGCCGGGCAGCGACGCATTCGGGCAGCGCCGGCCGTTGCCGAGGATCGCGGCGCAGCGGCCGCCGACCTCCTCCTCCTCGTAGCCGGAGTCCTGCTCCTCCTTGGCGAACTCGGTCTCAGAGCGGATGTCGACGCGCCAGCCGGTCAGGCGTGCGGCCAGCCGCGCGTTCTGGCCCTCGCGCCCGATCGCCAGTGAGAGCTGGTCGTCGGGCACGATCACCGTCGCCTGGCGGTTCTCGTCGTCGACCAGCACCTCACGCACGCGCGCGGGGCTGAGCGCCTTGGCGACGAAGCGCGCGGGCTCCTCGTTGTAGGGGATGATGTCGATCTTCTCGCCGCGCAACTCGGAGACGACCATGCGCACGCGCGAGCCGCGCGGGCCGACGCAGGCGCCGACCGGGTCGACGCCGTCCGCGTGTGAGACGACCGCGATCTTGGAGCGGTAGCCCGGCTCGCGCGCGACGTTGGTGATCTCCACCAGCCCGTCGGCGATCTCGGGCACCTCGAGCTCGAACAGCTTCTTGATCAGCTCCGGGTCGCGGCGGCTGACGATGATGCTCGGCCCGCGCGTCGAGGACGAGACCTCCTTGATGACCGCCTTGACGCGCTGGGAATGGTCGTAGCGCTCACCGTCGACCTGCTCGGACTTGGGCAGCAGCGCCTCCACGCGCTCGCGCAGCTGCACGAGCGTGTAGCGCGAGTCCGACTGCTGCACGATGCCCGTGATCAGCTCGCCGACGCGGTCCTGGTACTCCTCGAACATCATGTCGCGCTCGGCTTCGCGGATCCGCTGCAGGATCACCTGCTTGGCGGTCTGCGCGGCGATCCGGCCGAAGTCGTCGGGCGTCACGTCGCGCTTCTCGATCTGGTCCTCGAACTCGGCCATGCGCGAGGGCGCGATCTCGGGCGCCTCGGGGATGATCACCTCGCCGGTCTCCGGATCGACGCGCCGCTCGAGCTCGCCCGTCGCCTGCTCCTCGGCCTCGTCGAGCAGCTGGTCCTCGAGGTCCTCGGGCAGGATCAGCTCCTCGACCCGGTACTCCCCCAGGTCGGGATCGAGGTGCACGCGGGCATAGCGCACCGCGTCAGGCTGCTTCTTGTAAGCCGACAGCAGCGCGTCCTCCAGGGCGGTGATGAGCTTCTCCTCCGAGATGCCCTTCTCCCGGGCGAGTGCACGTACGGCCTCGACGATCTCCTGTGACATCTCAGTCAGTCTCCCACGAGGTTCGATCGTTTGATATCGACGTAGGCGATCGAGACGACGCCCTGGTCGGCGGCGACCGTGACCGCGTCGTCGGTCGCGCCGATCAGCTCGCCGGTGAAGCTCGTATGTCCATCCTGGCTGTCGCGCGTGCGGACGCGCGCGCGCCGACCGACAAAGCGACGGAAGTGGTCGGGGCGCGACAGCGGCCGCTCGGGGCCGGGCGAGGAGACCTCGAGCCCGTAGCGCTCGCGCAATTCCGGCAGCAGCCTGGTGACGCGCTCGCACAGCTCGAGCGTGACCCCCTCGGGATGGTCGATGAAGAGCCGCACCAGCCGGCCGCCCACAAGCTCGGCGAGCAGCACCTCGATCTCCGGCTCCGCCTCTGCCAGCCGGGCCTCGATGTCGGCTTGTATGGCGCTCGTCATCTTCTCATTCTCCAACAAAAAAGCGGGCGTACGCCCGCTTTCAGAAACCACGGCCCACGGGAGCCGCGAAAGCAGTTTCACGTTATAGCACCGGCCGTGGGCCGGGCGCGGCTGCCGCAGACAGCGCGCCGGTGCGTGGATCAGGCCGCGCGAGCGCGCGCGCGGTCCCGGTAGATCCGGTAGTCGCGCCGGTCGGGCCGCAGGCAAGCCGCGAGCACCAGCGGCTTGCGCGCCTCCCCGGGGCGGCCGCACTCCATCAGCGCGCGGCCAAGGCAGAACAGCGCGTAGTCGTTGGTCGGAGCGCGCTCGACGACGGCCTCGAACTCCGCCGCCGCCTGCTCGTAGCGGCGTGAGCGGAAGTAGGCGCGGCCGAGCGCCTCGCGGATCGACGCCTTCTCGGGCTCGATCGCCGCGGCCCTGCCCAGCGGCACCGTCGCCTGGTTGAAGTCACCCGCCTCGAGCAGGCGCATCCCTCTCTGGAACAGCTCGTAGACGTCATCCATCGCTCCGCTTCAGGGTACTGCGCAGCTCGGCCACGTCGCGCACCTCGACGAGCGCGCCGAGGCGCTCGGCAAGGCCATGTCCGTGACGCTCGGACACGGCCAGCTCGAGCTCGAGGCGCGCGAACCCGGCACGCCCGCCGCGCGAGCGCGCGTAGCGCAGCGCGACGACGTCCGCACGCCGGCGCAGACACAGGCCGGTGACACGCATCAGGGTCTCGGGCCGGTCGTCGACCAGGAGCGAGAAGTGGCGGGTCATGGGGAACTCCCTTCTGGTCCCGACTCGCCGAGGTCGCGCGCAGCCACCCACGGTCCGGAGGACCGTCGTGGGCCTGCGGCGCGCGGATGCGTGCCCAGGCCCTAGGTGGCAATCGCGATGAGGCAGGCAGAGGCACTCAGCCGACTGCGTCGGCAAGCACAGGCGTTCACGTAACGGGCCAGCGCTCGGGGCGCAGCGGTGATCGCCTTGCGTTGCATCGCGAGGCAGCGTAGGGCGCGCAGGAGCCCCGCGCAACCGCCCCGGCCTGAGCGGCCGCTCAGGCGCCGCGCGGCCCGCGCGGCGGCAGCGCCCACCAGGAGCGCAGCACGCCCGCGTCGCGGGCGAGCGCCGCGCGCAGGCCGCGCCGCTGCGCGGCGGTCGGCGCCGCCGGCCGGCCGGAGTAGCGCTGCTCGCGCAGAGCGCGCACGTATCCGACCGCGCCCGGCCAGCCCGAGAGCTCGCGCTCGATGCGCGCCAGCGTCATGCCCGGACCGCCCCGGAAGCGGGCGCGGCGCAGCGCGCGCTCGAACTCGGCCAGCGGCCGCTGGGCGGGCGGCGGCAGGAGCCGCCGGCGGCGGCGCTCCACCAGACCGCCGATGATCAGCGCGACCAGCGCGAGCGTGCCTGCGAGCGGGAGCGCGACCCCCCCGCCGCCGTCATCCGGCGCCGTCCCGCGGCCGATGTTCGGGTCGCTCTGGCGCTCGCCGCCGAGGTTCGGCGCCCCGGGCAGGCCGATCGAGCCTGCAGCGCCCGCGTTCTCGCCCGCCTGCGAGCGCGGCGGGGCGGCGGCGGGGGTCGCGTCCCGCGTCACCCAGCCGAAGCCGGGGAACCACGCCTCGACCCACGAGTGCGCGTCGAGGTCGCGCACGACGTACTCGCGCTGCTCGTCGTCGAAAGAGCCCGAGGTGAAGCCGGTCGCGACCCGCGCCGGGACGCCGCCCATCCGCAGCAGCAGGGCCTCGGCGCCCGAGAACTGCTGGCAGAAGCCGATCTTCGAGTCGAACAGGAACCCGTCGAGCGTCTCGGACGCCCGTGGTGGGCGCTCGGAGTAGCCGAAGCCGTCAGCCAGCAGCGCCTCGACGCGCTCGACGTACTCGAAGGGCGTCGAAGACCCGCGCTTGAGCCGCTGGGCGAGCGCCCACATGCGCGCCATGCCGCCGTCCTCGAGGATGCGCTCGGCGGACCCCTCGGTGTCGCCGAAGCGCTCCGCCTCGGGCTCTCCCTGCTCGTCCCAGAGCGGCCACACGACCCGGTGGGGAACACTCGGCCCCACGCTGGCGCCGACCGTCGTCGCGCCCGAGCCGGCGACGGCGACGAAGATCGCGACATACGAGCGCATCCAATCCCCGTAACGGGTGTCGGTGTTGTCGCGCAGTTGACGCTCGCTCGGGCTCGGCGTGTAGACGTCGGCCGTGTAGGAGTCGCCGCGGCTCAGCCCGTCGGGCGCGTTGAACACGCCGCCTCCGATCGGGAAGCTGGACTCGCCGTCGATGGCGGTCGCGATCCCCGCCGTGACGAAGCTGTCCGAGCGCAGGTTGCGCACGCTGACCTCGATCCGCTGGCGCCAGCGGGCGACGTTGCCGGGGCTTGCGGGCAGCTGCGCCGCAGGGTTCTCGCCGCGCTCACGCGGATCCTGCCGCCACCTGCGGCCGTCGAAGAGCGCGAGGTCACGGGCCTTCCAGTATGCGGGCTCGCGCGCCTTGATGCGCAGCAGCTCGCGACCGTCGCGGGGCCAGTCGAGCGGGCTGTAGTCATGGTTCCAGCTGAACGTGACCGACCTTGCGGTGGCCGTCTCGACCGCCCAGCTCTCGTAGTCGAACCAGGGGTCTGGGCCGTCCAGCGCAGGAGCCGCGATCAGGGCCCCGATCGCGGCTGCCACGGCCACCGCGCCGGCCGCGGGAGCATCGCGCATGCGCAGCTTCTCCAACCGCAGGAAGGCGAGCATCAGCAGCGCGAGCACCGCTCCGCCCAGGAACTCGATCTGGGTGTTGAGGACCACGGCCGGCACCGCGTAGAGCGTCACGAGCGCCAGCAGCGCCGCGGCCGGGAAGCCGGTACGGT
>Ga0136618_10000213_pt1 | contig 17996 bp, 20 predicted proteins | sample AntDrymUQ3302106_2_FD_104805 | JGI IMG/M metagenome (GOLD analysis project Ga0136618, IMG submission 104805) | Polar desert sand microbial communities from Dry Valleys, Antarctica - metaG UQ330 (21.06) | ecosystem: Environmental > Terrestrial > Soil > Desert | place: Antarctica: Dry Valley... | reverse complement strand
TCGCGGCACGTTGAAGATTTTACGGCGAAGGACGCGACCGGAAATAACCTGACGTGGCAGAAAACAAGCAAAAACACCTGGCAGATTGACACCAAAGGCGCGAAGGAAATCGTTGCCAGATATAATGTCTATGCCAATGAATTGACGGTTCGCACCAACGAACTCAACGACCGGCACGCTTTTTTTAATAACTCCGCGCTTTTGATGTTTCCGAAAGACCAGCTCAAAGCAGCTTCGACGGTGAAAATCGTGCCGTTCGGAAACTGGAAAGTTGCCACCGGACTTCCGAAAGTCGAAGGACAAACGAACGCTTTTCGTGCGGAAAATTTCGACGTTTTGTATGATTCGCCGTTTGAAGTCGGAAACTTTGTCGAAACGACGTTTAATTTTCGTGACGTTCCGCATCGCGTAATTTTTGAAGGCGAAGGTAATTACGATTTGCAGAAGACGGCGAAGGATATTGAAAAAATCGTCGCACAGGGCGTTGCGATTTTCGGCGAGATTCCATATAAGGATTATCTTTTTATCGTCAACCTGCGCGGCGGCGGCGGTCTCGAACATCTGAATTCAACCGCTTTGCAGTGGAACAAATTCGGCTTCAAGCCTGATTCGCGCTATAAAAGTTTTCTGAATTTAGTCGCGCACGAGTATTTTCATCTCTGGAACGTCAAGCGGATTCGCCCCGACGCTTTGGGTCCGTTCGACTATGAAAATGAAAATTACACGCGCCTTTTGTGGGTTGCCGAAGGCGCAACCGCGTATTACGAAAGTGTCTTGCTGCGCCGCGCAGGGTTAATCAATGACAAGGAAGCACTAAGCAGCAAAGTATCGCTTATTCAGGCTTTACAGGCGCGTCCCGGACGCTTTGAAACGAGTCTTGAAGACGCGAGCTTTGATGCGTGGATAAAGTATTACCGGACGGACGAAAACGCGATTAACAATCAAATTTCGTATTACGACAAAGGCGAAGTCGTCAACTTTTTGCTCGATGTCGAGATTCGCCGGAGTTCCGGCGGCGCAAAATCTTTGGATGATGTGATGCGTTATCTTTACGCGGAATTTTTCAAAAAGAACAAAAATTACACGCCCGAAGATTATCAAAAAGTATCGGAAATGATGGCGGGGAAAAGTCTGAACGATTTTTTCTCGAAATACGTTCGCGGGCGCGATGAGATTGATTATAACGCAATTTTAAACGGCATCGGATTGCAGCTTTCAACCGGCGCGTCAAAACGCGAAGCGGCTTATCTCGGCGCAAATTTGGCGCAGACGGGCGAGCGTTTGACGATAACATCCGTGCCTGCCGATACGCCGGCTTACCAGCAAGGCTTAAACGCCAACGACCAGATCGTTGCCGTTGACGGAAATCGCGCCTCGCAAACTTTTTTGCAAACTTATCTGGGCGAAAAACGTCCGGGCGATAAAGTGAAATTTACAGTTTTTCGTTTTGACGAGATGCGCGACATCGAGATAACGCTCGGCGGACGTGCCAGCCAGGATTACGCAATCGTCGCCGTTGAAAATCCGACCGATGAGCAAAAACGGCTTTACAAAGATTATTTGGGAGCGGAATTAAAGTAAATTGCACGTTTCGTTGAACTTCGGCAAGGGAGAAAATAATGAATCGCATTTCATCTGATTGCAGTTTTTGCGGCAGAAGCGAAAGTGAGGTCGAATTTTTGCTTCCCGGATTGCGCGGCGCGGCTATTTGTTCAAGCTGCATCGAGCAAAGTTCTCAGTTCCGAACGAATATGGACGCTTCGGCAAGCTGCGGTTTTTGCGGAAGGAAACAAAATGAAGTGCCGAAACTTTTGTCGGGTCAGCAAACTTTTATTTGCAGCGATTGTATATCAGTGATGTCGGCTCCGCCGTCGGTGCTGACTCGCAGCGGATTCGTAATAAGTCCCGGCACCCGAATCGGAAATTGGCTTCTAAATTCTAAGAACCGATTTATCAGAAAATATGTGGTGGGCGAGTAAATAGCTTGGTTTCACCGCTCAATTTCGGCGTTAATCTGCTTTACTGTTTGTTAATTTGAAAAACTATGTTTCAGCGATGTTTTACGAAGTTTGTTTTATTTACATTCTTGCTTTCGACCCTGGCTTGTCAAAAAAACGCCGTCCAACCGCTGACGGTTGCGCCCGCGACTTTGCGCGATGTTCCTGCTTTAAAGCTGAACTTCCGTTTTGAAACGGACGTTCCCGCGCCCACCGTCTTAAATGAGGTTGCTCAAACGGATGAAAGAAACGCTCTGGTGCAGACGGATTTTGACCAGAACCGCACGGTGGAACTCGTTGATAAAACAATCACATCGCCGAACAAGCAGAGAGTTTTGACGGTTTATCATAAAATCCAAGATTCGCAGGGAGATTTTCGTCTCGATATGTATTCGGCGGATGGAAAATTGCTGCGGAGAATTACGCACGACGGAATGGCGGTTCGTTACCCGGACACGATTGTCTGGTCGCCGGATTCTGCCAGCGTCGCATTTATGGCGGTGGCTCGCATCGGGCAGACATCTGCGGTACCAACCCCAAGCCCGACGGAAAACCAGGCAAATACTTTATCAAACTCCGAAACCGAGATTAATGCCGATGCAAATGTGAACTCAAATAGTGAGAACGCGAACGCAAATCCGGCTGCAACCGCGACACCGAACGTCGAGCAGCCAAAAGCCGTTCTAACTTTTCGCACCGAGCAGATTTATATCAGCAATGCCGACGGCAGCGATGTCAAAGCCGTTACGCAAAACGAAGGTTTGATTTATTATTATTTCGTCTGGTCGCCCGATAGTTCGGCACTCGCGGCACTCGCGGCAACTTTTCAAGAGTGGAGATTTCTTCAGTATCAAGCCGAAGCGCGCGGCGAATCGTTTGCGCCGGTCGGCAGACTGCGCCTGGTCGAAAAGAACGGGCGCGAACGCCGTCTCGATGATAGTTTGACAACCGTTCAGCCGGTTTGGTCACCCGATTCGGCAAAGGTTGCGGCTGCCTTTGACAGACAAGTGCGGATTTACGATGCAATCGGTGACGCGCCGACGCAAGCCGCGATTCCACTGCGAAATCAGTTGTTGATTTCTTCAAAGACATTCGATGAAGATTTGCAGCGCAAGGAACAAAGTGGAAACGCAAACACGGATGCAAACACGCAATCAAACGCAAATGTCCAGACAAATTCAAACACAGGCAACACGGCAAATCAGCCAATCGGCACTTTGCCCGACGAAAACACTCTGGTTTCGTTTAATCCGATAATCAGCCTCGAATGGACGGAAGACAAAATGCTTTACCTGCAAACGGGTTACATAAAACAAATGAAAAACGAAGCGGACAGCGCACGAAGTTATCTGCGCTGGCATCGCTTGATTTTCAGCCCTCAAGCAGTTGCGCTCGGAAGTTGAATTCAGGATTTAAGATTCAGGATTTAGGATTGAAATCTCAAATCCTAAATCCTGAATCTTGAATACTGAATTCTGAATCTTGAATCTTGAATATTGAATCCTGAATCTTGAATCTTGAATCTTGAATCCAAAATTATGAACAATCAAACTATTGCCGACATCTATGCGACGAATGACAAAATTCGCCACAAACTGAAGGAAACAATTTCAAATTTGAACGACGAACAAATGGCATTTTTGCCTGAGGGCGAAAAATGGACAATTGCCCACATCGTCGAGCATATTGCGATTGTCGAAGACGGAATGTCGAGAATTTCCGCAAAGTTATTGACGCAGGCGCAAAGCGCGGGAAAACAATCGAGTGGTCAAGCAATTTTGACAGAGAACTTTGCAAAAAAGGCGGCTGAAGCGCGTGAGCTGAAATTTGAAGCACCCGACAGAGTGCATCCGACAGGCAAATCGTCAATCGCCGAATCGCTGGCAAAAATGGAGGAGAATCGTCAGGCGTTAGAAAAATTGCGCCCGCTTTTTGAATCGGTCGAATGCTCCGACTTTAAGTTTCCGCACCCGTTTATGGGCGAGCTTTCCGCACACGAATGGCTCGCGCTCGTCGGCGGACACGAAGCCAGACATCTAGCCCAGATTGAGAAAATTCTTGTCCGAATGACAAATGCGTAGTGAAAGAAAATTTCTTTCACTACGCATTTGTTATTCTTAATTCATCGGTTAAATTCTAACCTGCTTCGGCGTCAGCTTGTTCTTCCTTCAAGACAGCTTTGCGCGAGAGTTTGACTTTGTTGCCTTCCTTGCCAATGCACTTGACCATAATTTGCTGACCTTCCTTCAATTCGTCGCGCACGTCTTTGATGCGGCGGTCGGAAATTTCCGAAATGTGCAACAAGCCGTCGAGTCCCGGCAAAATTTCAACAAACGCTCCGAAATCAACGATGCGCGAAACCGTTCCGAGATATGTTTCGCCGATTTCCGCTTCGGCGGTCAATCCGCGAATTCGGGCAAGAGCCGCTTGCGCCGCGTCGCCGTCGGCGGTTGCGATATTGATTGTGCCGTCGTCGGAAACATCAATTTTCGCGCCGGTTTCTTCGGTAATCGAACGAATCATCTTGCCGCCCGGTCCGATGATGTCGCGGATTTTATCAGGATTGATTTTGATGGTAATAATTCGCGGAGCGTATGGTGAAATTTCTTCGCGCGGCTTTTCAATCGCCTGCTTCATAATTTCCAGAATATGCAGCCGACCTTTTCTTGCCTGCTCCAACGCTTCGGACAAAATCATCGAATTGACCCCGCCGATTTTGATGTCCATCTGCAAAGCGGTAATGCCTTCGGTCGTGCCGGTAACTTTGAAATCCATATCGCCGTAATGGTCTTCCGCGCCCGCAATATCAGACAAAATCGCGTAACGATTGCCTTCCATCACCAAGCCCATCGCCACGCCCGCGACTGCTCGTTTGAGCGGAACGCCCGCGTCGAGCAGAGACAAAGTTCCGCCGCAAACCGAAGCCATCGAGCTTGAGCCGTTCGATTCGGTGATGTCGGAAACGATGCGAACCGTGTATGGAAAGTCGCTTTCGTCCGGTAAAACAGATTCCAGCGCGCGCCTGGCTAAATTGCCGTGTCCGACTTCCCGACGACTCGTAAAGCCGACTCGTCCGGTTTCGCCGACCGAATAGGGCGGGAAATTATAGTGAAGCAAAAATCGTTTTTTGAGTTCGCCCTTTTCCAAATCGTCAATAAACTGCTCGTCCATCTTCGTTCCCAAAGTCGTCGTCACAATCGCCTGCGTTTCACCGCGTGTGAAAAGCGCAGAGCCGTGAACTCTGGGCAGCCAGCCGACTTCGCAGGAAATCGGACGAATCTCGGAAAACTTGCGACCGTCAGGACGGCGGCGATTGCCGAGCATATCGTCACGAAAGATTTTTTCCTTCAGATGCCCGAACACTTTTCCAGCCATTGTGCGCTTTGCCGCATCGTCTTCGGGATAGCTCGCAACCACTTCCTTTTTCAGCGCGTCTATCGCTGCATAGCTGGTTATTTTATCTTTGCCGGTTGTGTTGAGTGCTTCGCGCAATTTGTCGGTGAAGTTTTTCTCAATTTCGGCGGTCAAATCTTCATCGAGCGGCGATGCTTCAAACACGCGCTTCTTGATGTCGAGAGCTTTGAACAATTCTCTCTGCCATAAACACAGACGTTTGATTTCCTTGTGCGCCAGCATCAAGGCTTCGACCATTATATTTTCCGCAACTTCGCGTGCTTCGGCTTCGACCATCACGACCGCTTCTTCGGTTCCCGCCACCACTAAATTTAACAGCGATTCGCGTCTTTCGTCGTAAGTCGGATTGATAATATATTTTCCTTCAATCAAACCGACGCGAACAGCCGCAATCGGATTATCAAACGGAATGTCGGACAAATACAAAGCGCAGGACGCGCCGGTAATCGCAATCACGTCCGGGTCATTTTCCGAATCCGAAGAAATAACCGAACCGACAATTTGTGTTTCAAAACGATAACCATCGGGGAAAAGCGGGCGGACGGGACGGTCAATCAAACGGCAAGTTAAAGTTTCCTTTTCGTTCGGGCGACCTTCGCGCCGAAAGTAATTTCCCGGAATTCGTCCGGCGGCGTAAGTTGATTCGCGGTATTCGACCGTGAGCGGGAAGAAGTCAAGTCCTTCTTTTGCAGTATGCGCGCTGACGGCAGTAACTAAGAGCATCGTCTCGCCGTAACTGATTATTACCGAACCATCGGCTTGTTTGGCGACTTTTCCGGTTTCAACCGATAAAGTTTCGTCGCCCAATTTTATTGATTCTTTTAAGTATTTTTTTTGTGCCATATTTTATTCCTCGCTAATTGTGAATCGTAATTTGTGAATAGGAATCGGCTTCGTGCCGAGTTTTTCGGTTGATTCACAATTCAAACTTTATACAACAATTATTATTCATAATTTATGATTCACGATTTTTTAAACAAAAAGCGACAGGAGCTATGTCGTGAAAGCCCTGCCGCTCTGATTTTCCATTTGTTCCCTTTCGCTTTCTGGTTTTGTGCGCTGTCACGTTCAGCAACCGTCTGCAAATTCTTCGAGAGAACTTATTTGTGTGATGACTCGAAGCAGCCATAAATAATGGATAATGGATAATGGATAATGGATAATTAAATCAAATAATTATTCGTTATCCATTATCCGTTATCCATTATTCTTATCTTCTCAGTCCTAACTTCTGAATGATTGTGTGGTATTCGCCGATGTCCTGGCGTTTGAGATAATCAAGCAGTTTTCTCCGGCGCGAAACCATTTTCAGCAAGCCTCGACGCGAGTGATTGTCTTTTTTGTGAACTTTGAAATGTTCGGTTAATTCGTTGATGCGTTGGGTAAGAAGCGCGATTTGCACTTGTGACGAGCCTGTATCGCTGGCGTGTGTTTTATAATCGCCGACGATAGTTTCTTTTGTTTCCTTTAACGTTGCCATAACTTAAAAATGATTTCTCCTTTGCTCGCAGTAACTCCGTTTCATTTGAAGCGGTAACCGCAAAAATTAATGAATAACTAAAAACTAAAAGTGGAAGATTATTCCTGACTTATTATCTACTATCGGTTATCAGTTATCAACTTTTACATTTGAAATTCTTCCATAAACTTGGTCGAAAAATTACCGTTTTGAAAATTTACATCGTTCATAATTTTCAGATGAAGCGGAATCGTCGTTTTGATTCCTTCGACGACCATCATCTCTAAAGCACGTTTCATTCGGGCGATGGCGAGTTCGCGGGTGCGGGCGTGAACGATGAGTTTGGCAATCATCGAATCATAAAAAGGCGGCACGGTGTAACCCGGATAAACCGCCGTATCGACTCGCACGCCCGGTCCGCCCGGAATGTTGAACGCCGTAATTTTCCCTGGACTCGGCGTAAATTTTACCGGGTCTTCGGCATTGATACGGCATTCGATAGCGTGTCCGACAATCTGCAAATCTTCCTGCTTATAGCCGAGTTCTTCGCCCTGCGCAATGCGGATTTGGTTTCGCACAATGTCGGCAAGCGTCACCATTTCCGTTACCGGATGCTCGACCTGGATGCGCGTGTTCATTTCCATAAAATAAAAACTGCCATCCTCATCCAGCAAAAACTCGAAAGTTCCCGCGCTCGAATAACCGATTTCCTGACACGCTTTGACCGCCACCGCGCCCATTTTTTCGCGCTGTTCTTTTGTAAGGACGGGCGAGGGCGCTTCTTCCAGCAGTTTTTGATGGCGACGCTGAATCGTACATTCGCGCTCGCCCAGGTGAATACAGTTGCCGTATTCGTCCGCCAGAACTTGAATCTCGATGTGACGCGGGCGTTCGATATACTTTTCGATATATACGCTTCCGTTCTTAAACGCCGCGAGTGCTTCTGTTTGTGCAGTTTCAAGATTTATTGCTAACTCTTCTTCCTTGCGAACAATCCGCATTCCGCGCCCGCCACCACCCGCCGCCGCTTTGATAATGACGGGAAAACCGATTTCCTTTGCCAACTCTATCGCTTCTTCCGCGCTTTCAATCGGTTCGGGACTTCCCGGCAAGATAGGAACGCCGGCGGCTTTCATCGTTCGTCTGGCTTCGACTTTATCGCCCATCATCCCGATGACGTGCGGACGCGGACCGATAAATTTGATGTTGCAGTCTTCGCAGATTTTCGCAAAAGTTTCCGATTCGGCAAGAAAACCGTAGCCCGGATGAATCGCGTCAACATTCGTGATTTCCGCCGCGCTGATAATTGACGGAATATTCAGATAGCTTTGCGCCGAAGGCGGCGCACCGATGCAAATTGCTTCGTCGGCATAGCGAACGTGCAGTGCTTCCTTGTCGGCTTCCGAATGGACGGCAACCGTGCGAATGTCCATTTCCTTGCACGTCCAAATTATCCGGCACGCAATCTCGCCGCGATTGGCTATTAAAATTTTGCGAATCTCTCGCTTTTTCATTTTAATCCAGAGTCTAAAGTCCAAAGTCCAGAGTCCAATGTCAAGAACAATTTTCGACTCCGGACTCTGGACTCTGGACTTTGAACTATTTTCTGATTCCGAAGAGCGGCTGACCATATTCAACCGGCTGACCGGTTTCGACGTAAATTTTGACGACTTCGCCCGCTATTTCCGCTTCGATTTCGTTCATCAACTTCATCGCTTCGACAATGCACACAATCGTGTCAGGCGATACGTTGCTGCCTTCTTTGACGTAAGGCTCTTTGTCGGGCGCGGGTGAACGATAAAATGTGCCGACAATCGGCGAAGTTATCGTGTGTAAATCTTCTCCGGTTATCGCTTCTGCCGAAACAGTTTCCGATTTGTTTTCTGTGGGATTTGCAGCAGCTTGGATTGGAGCGGAAACAGGTGCCGGTGCCGGGGCTTGAACGGATTGCACAATCTGCGGCGCGGGATTTTTGCTCAAACGAACGCGAATGTTGGCATTTTCAAACTCGAAATCGGTAAAGCCATGTTCATCAACCAGATTAGCCAGTTCCCGCAGCTCAACCATATTCAGCGAAGGCTCGGATACTTTCTGACCGGAACTTCTGCTGAGTTTCTTGGTGGTTTCTTTTTTCGCCGGTGTCGCTTGTTGACTCATCTATGCTCCCAATTATCAGTAGGCAGCAGCAGTAGGCAGTAGGCAGTTATACTTTTCCTGTCTACTGCCTACTGCTGCTGCCTCGCCGCCAGTTCACGCGGATTGTCAACCAATTCGATAACCGCCATTTCCGCGTTGTCACCGCTTCTTCTGCCGAGTTTAATGATGCGTGTATAACCGCCGTTTCGGTCTTTATAACGAGTTCCGAGTTCATCGAAAAGACGCTGCACGGCTTTTACGCCTGCCGTTCTTTCAATTTTTTCCTTCGGCTCGCCTTTCTTTCCGCGAAAACGGCTCTGTTCGTTTTTGAAGGTGCGGTTTCCCGAATGGAAATATCGTGCGGCTTGCCGGCGCAAATTTACTTCCTGCATCTTTGCTTCATCACCGGTCAGATTTTTTGCCTTTCGCGCCATTGTGATAATTTTTTCAACAAATGGACGAAGTTCTTTGGCTTTCGGAACCGTCGTAATAATATATTCCTTCTCTGAAGTTATCAAAGAAGCCGCCATATTCCGCAGCATTGAAATTCGATGCTCCGTCGTTCTTCCCAATTTACGATGTGCTATTAAATGTCTCATAATAATGGATAACGGATAACGGATAACGGATAGTGGAAAAATAAAATTATCCGTTATCCGTTATCCGTTATCCACTAATTTTAATCTAAATCTCTTCCGCCCGAACCGGGAATCGGATTTCCCTGCTCGTCAAAATCCATCCCGAAATCGAGTCCCATTCCGTGCAGCATATCCTTGATTTCCGTCAAGGATTTCTTGCCGAAATTTTTTGTGTTGAGCATATCTCGCTCGCTGCGGCGGATTAAATCCCGAATCGAACGAATGTCCGCATTTTTCAAGCAATTATATGAGCGCACCGAAAGTTCGAGTTCGTCCACGGGACGGTCGAGCAAATCGTTGCGAAGAAGTGGCGGACGCGCGATATCTTCAAATTTAAAATCGTCTTCTTCCTCTTCAAAATTGACGAAGATTGACATATGGTCTTTGACGAGCTTTGCCGCCAGACCAATAGAATCGTCAGGTTTGACCGAGCCGTCCGTCCAAACTTCGATAATCAATTTATCGAATTCCGTGTTTGAACCTTGACGGGTTTTGTCAACGCTGTAATTGACCTTCTTTATCGGCGTATGCACCGAATCAATCGGAATATATCCGACCGACAAGTCTTCGTCGTTGTTAAATTCGGCGGAAACATAACCGCGACCGCTTTTCAAACGCATTTCGATGCTGATGTCGCCGTTTGCGCTGATAGTTGCGATGTGAATATCGTTATCCAGAACCTCGACATCTCCGTCCGCTTCGATGTCCGCGCTGGTAACTTCGCCCGCGCCTTTCTTATTGATAGTCAGCGTTTTTGGCATACCGCCGTGCAACTTAAACGGAATCTGCTTAATATTCAAAATAACGTCCGTTGCATCTTCGACTACACCTTTGATAGAGGAAAATTCATGCTCGACACCTTCGATTTTAACGGCTGTTACCGCCGCTCCTTCGATTGATGAAAGAAGCGCGCGACGAAGCGAATTGCCGATAGTCGTACCGAAACCGCGCTCAAACGGCTGCGCGAAAAATTTCCCGTATCGTTCGGTCAAAGTTTCCGTCTCGACATTCAAGCGATTAGGCATCTGGAAATCTGTCCATTGATTATTTTGTGTCATATTCTTCTTTTAAAAAGTTTGTAGAGTTTATAGAGTTTGCGGAGTTTAAGAAGTAGGAATTGCTTCTCATTCTATAAACTCCAAGAACTCTATAAACTCTCTTAACTACTTGCTGTAAAGCTCGACGATTAATTGCTCGTTGATTGTCGGGTCAATATCCTGGCGTGTCGGCAAAGCCGAAACCGTGACGGTTAATTCATCACCGCCCGCCGAAATCCAATTCGGACGACCGCGCCCGACGGCAGTTTGCCACGCGCCTTCGACGTGAACATTTTTAACGCTTTTATCTTTTACGGTGATAACGTCGCTCTGTTTCACTTGGAATGACGGAATATCAACTTTACGTCCGTTGACCTCGATGTGTCCGTGATTAACAAGCTGACGCGCCTGTCGGCGGGAAGTCGAAAAACCTGCTCGATAAACTACATTATCAAGCCGACGCTCAAGCATAAATAGCAAGATTTCGCCCGTGATGCCTTTTTGCCGTGATGCTTTGTCGAAGTAATTGCGAAATTGTTTTTCAAGCACGAAATAAATGCGCTTGACCTTCTGTTTTTCTCGAAGCTGCTGCCCGTAACCGGCTAAAACCTTGCGCCTCGCGGTTGCGCCGTGCATTCCCGGCGGCTGCGTTCCGCGTTTTTCAATCGCGCACGACGGTTTAAAGCAACGGTCGCCTTTCAAAAATAATTTTCCACCTTCGCGGCGGCACAAACGGCACACCGCATCTCTATATCTAGCCATAATATTTTTTGCTTCCGGCAAAAAATGATTTTGGATTTTAGATTTTGGATTTTGGATTATTTACAATCCGATGTCCGTAAATACTAAAACAGCCTTTCATTTTCTGCCGGTAAAGTTTACAGATAAATTCTTACCCTTCATCCTTTCGATAGTTTGATTAAGTTAAAAACAAATATTGGATTTCCAATCCAATATCCAAAATCTAAAATCCGAAATCGTCAGACTCTGCGACGCTTCGGCGGGCGACAACCGTTGTGCGGAATCGGCGTTGTATCACGAATTGAAGTAACGCGAATTCCCGATTGATTGATTGCGCGAATCGCCGATTCGCGTCCGCCGCCCGGACCTTTGACGCGAACTTCCACTTCACGCATACCGACTTCGACCGCTTTTTTGGCGGCTTCGGATGCGGCTTGCTGCGCGGCGAAAGGCGTTCCTTTGCGCGAACCGCGAAAACCGCGTGCGCCTGAAGAAGACTGCGACACCAGATTGCCTTCCCCGTCGGTAATCGAAATCAGCGTATTGTTAAACGATGCCGCAATATGCACAATCCCGTATGGAATATTCTTTTTCTCTTTTTTACGAAAAGTTTTTTTCTTTGTTGTTGCTTTTGCCATAATTCAAGTAGTCAGTAGTCAGTAGTCAGTAGTCAGTAGAAAATCCGTTATGCCGGCTTCTGACTTCTGTTTCCTGTCTACTATTTTATTTCTTGCCCGGTGCTTTTTTCTTCGCAACGGCGGCTTTACGCGGACCTTTGCGAGTGCGTGCGTTTGTGCTGGTGCGCTGTCCGCGAACCGGCAAACCGCGACGATGACGAAGACCGCGGTAGCAGCCGATGTCCATCAGACGTTTAACATCCATTTGCACGCGCTTTCGCAAATCGCCTTCGATGTCGCCCTGCGCGTCGAGAAGCGCACGAATCTGTGTCAATTCGTCTTCACTCAAATCCTTGATTTTCGTGTCAACGTTAATACCGGCTTCGCTCAAAATCGCGGTTGCACGCGGCTTTCCGATGCCGTAAATATAAGTTAAACCAATCTGCGCTCTTTTATTTGGCGGTAAATCTACACCTGCTACACGAGCCATAATTTCTCCTAATTTTGGATTTTAGATTTTGGATTTTGGGTTAAAAAATCAGGCTTACTTCTGCGCTAATCCAAAATCCAAAATCTAAAATCCAAAATCAAACTACCCTTGCCTTTGCTTGTGCTTCGGATTATCGCAAATCACGCGCACAATACCTTTTCGATGAACAATTTTGCATTTATCGCAAATTTTCTTTACTGACGGACGAACTTTCATTGTCTTGCTTGCCTCACTTTTTATTTGTAGCGATATGTAATTCGCCCACGCGCTAAATCGTAGGGCGAAAGCTCGACCAAAACTCTGTCTCCCGGCAAAATACGAATAAAATTTTTCCGCATCTTACCCGAAATGTGCGCTAATACTTGATGCTTGTTGTTTTCTAATTCAACCTTAAACATCGCATTAGGCAAAGTGTCAAGCACGGTTGCCGTTACCTCTATCGCTTCTTCTTTTGACATAAACTTGCAATGCCAACTTATTTACTTGTTGGACAAACCGTAAATGTTATCCTTTTTTTCAACTTGTTTCAAGTTAAGCGGCAACGGTTTCTAATTTTGTTTCCTTGAGCCGCGCTTTTTGCTCTTTGGTAAAAGTTAAAATTTCGGGACCTTCTGCCGTTATCGCAACGGTGTGTTCGCAATGTGCGCTCGGTTTTCCGTCTGCCGTCACAACCGTCCATTTATCTTCCAAAGTTTTTGTTTCAAATGTTCCGAGATTCAACATCGGCTCGATTGCGAAAACATAACCGGCACGAATTTTTTCCTTTGTTCCCGCTCTGCCGTAATTGGCGATTTGCGGAGATTCGTGCATGTTTCGCCCGATGCCGTGTCCGGTATAATCACGCACAATACCGTAACCGAATCGTTCCGCGTGTTGTTGCACCGCCCAGCTAATGTCGCCGACTCGCCTGTTTGGTCGGCACTGCTCGATTGCTTTTTCCAGACACTCTTCGGTTACGCGAATTAACTGTTTGAGTTCATCGCTGATTTCTCCGACCGGCACGGTCATTGCCGTATCGCCGACAAATCCGTTGTAACTCGCCGCCATATCAACCGAAATAATATCGCCTTCTTTGAGCGGAACATCGTTGGAGAAACCGTGGACGACCTGTTCGTTAACCGACGCGCAAATCGCAAAAGGAAAGGCAACCATACCTGAGGGCTGATAACCGATAAAACTGGGAATTGCTCCGGCATCGCGCATCATCTTCTCGGCGACGCTGTTGAGTTCAAGCGTTGTAATGCCCGGCTCAATCATCTCGCGCACCGTTTCCCGGATTTCGGCAACAAGTTCACCCGCCTCACGCATCCGGTCTAAATCCTTTCTTGATTTGGCGATAATCATTCTTTTTCCTGACAAAAACCGGCTCAACTCACTGAAGAAACCGCCAAGTTTTGAATCTGTAAACATTTAATTCAGCCACAGAGCGCACAGAGAAAAAACGAGAGAAAGCAATATGCAAATCTTTTTTTATTTTAAACGACAGAAATTTTTCTCTGTATTCTCTGTGTCCTCTGTGGCTAAAAAATCAAATTAACTTTTCCAATTCCCGATAAATTGCTTCCAAGTCGCCCGTGCCGTCAACTTTCTGCAAACGTCCCGAATTTTCATAATAATCAAGCAGCGGTTTGGTTTGCTGTTCGTACGTTGAAAGCCTGACCTTTACTTTTTCTTCCGTGTCATCAGTCCGATGATTTAATTGTGCTTCCGTGTGAAAATCGCAAACATTGTCGGCTTTGGGCGATTTGTAATAAATGTTGTAAATCTCGCCGCAAACCGGACAACTTCTGCGTCCGGTCATTCTTTTTTCCAAATTTTCAATCGGAACATCAACTAGAATCGCGCTTATTTTTTTACCTTGTTCTTCTGCTAATTCTTCCAACATTTCCACTTGAATTGCCGTGCGCGGAAAGCCGTCTAAAATATAAGTTCCCTTACAGTCATCGCGTGACGTTCGATCTTTTACAATCTGAAAAGTTAGTTCGTCGGAAATCAATTTGCCCGAAGCCATAGTCGCCTGCACTTCACGCGCCCGGCGAATCTAACTTTTTCATCTCGCGGAACATATCGCCCGTGGAGATTTGCGGAATACTTTTGCGTTCTTCGAGCAGTCGCGCCTGTGTTCCCTTTCCCGCTCCGGGCGCACCGATTAAGACGATAATTTTATCCATTCAAATTTGTTTTCACCGCAGAGACGCTGAGACGCAGAGTATTATTTTTATCTTTCTCTCTGCGTCTCAGCGTCTCTGCGGTTCAAATTTTCCTAAGCGCGTCTTCCGCGCAATCTCGAACCTGCGCCCAGAAAGCCTTCGTAATTTCGCATTACGAGCTGTGCTTCGATTTGTGCAATCGTGTCCATCGCCACGCCGACCAGAATCAAAAGCGACGTTCCGCCGAAGAAAAATTGGTAGCCTAAACCTGTCGGAATCCAGCTAAGACCGGGCGTTGCGGTCAAAAAATTATCTATCGCAGGTCCGATGAACGGCAGACGCGCAACTTTAAATCCGCTCAAAAGCACTTGCGGAGCGAAAGCGATAAACGCTAAATAAAGCGCGCCGACCGTGGTAAGTCTGGTCAAAATCGTGTTCAGATAATCAGCCGTCTGCTTGCCGGGACGTACGCCCGGAACAAATCCGCCGTGCTTTCTCAAGTTGTCCGAAACATCATCCGTGTTGAAAATAATCGTGATGTAGAAGAATGTAAATAAAACAATCAACGAGATAAACACGAATTCATAATACGGGTCGCCGCCGTGAAATTGCTGAAAGAAAGCGTAAATTTTAGCCCAAAGCGTATTCGGATTATTCGGGTCGGGCGGCAGAGCCGAAAAAACGGTCTGCGGCATTGCCAAAACTGACGAAGCAAAAATTACAGGGATAACACCGCCCATATTTATCTTGAGCGGCAGACTCGTTTCCTGTCCGCGGAATGTTTCGTTGCCGACGCGCCGACTGGCGTAACTGATAGCGATATTTCTTCGCGCCGATTCGACATAAACAATCAGCGCAATCAGAGCTACCATCACCACGACTAAAAAGATAACGCCGAATGTCTGCAAAGGGTCGCCCGCTCGAACTCTCTCGGAGATCTGAACGATTCCAGACGGCAGACCGATAACGATTCCGGCAAAAATCAGCAGTGAAATTCCGTTGCCGATTCCGCGTTCGGTAATCTGCTCGCCAAGCCACATCACGAAAACCGTGCCGGTCGTCAAGGTTACGACAATCATCAAGGTTGCCCACCAGGTCTCGGAAATAATTCCGTTTTTCTGAAGCCAGGTTGCAACAAAAAATGTCTGCACAGAACATAAGAGAACTGTCAGATAGCGCGTCCACTGATTGATTTTCTGTCGTCCGACTTCGCCTTCTTCCTGAACCTTTTTAAATGCGGGCGACAGAACCGGCATCAATTGCATAATAATCGAAGCGGTAATATAGGGCGTAACGCCGAGGGCGAAAACCGAAATCGAGCGGAAATTCCCGCCGGAAAACAAATCGAGAACGCCGAGCAGAGTTCCGGCGACTTCGCCCCAAACTCTTTCAAGCTGCGCCTTGTTGATGCCGGGCGCGGTAACGTGCGCTCCAAGGCGATAAATTGCCAGCATCCCGAGCGTGAAGAAAATTCTCCTACGCAGTTCGGGAACTCTAAACATATTTTGGACGGCGGCAAAAAACTTTTCCATACTTTCCTCTTCGGCAATCTAAAACAAAAATTTATTAGCTTTGAACTTCCGCTTGCTTATGCTTGACGATTTCCGTGATACTGCCGCCGGCTTTTTCAATTTTTTCTCTGGCGGTTTTGGTAAAACGATGCGCGGAAATTTTCAATGCCTTCGAAATCTCGCCATTTCCTAAAATCACGAGGTCGTGCTTGGCTTTCTTTATCAAACCTTTTCCGTGAAGAATTTCCGGCGTGATTTCATCGCCCGCGTTGAAACTTCCTTCTAATTTAGCAAGACTGATTTCAATCCACTTTTTCTTAAAAATATTGGTAAAACCGCGCTTTGGCAAACGGCGTTGAAGCGGCATCTGTCCGCCTTCAAAACCAATCTTTTTGCTGTAACCGGAACGCGATTTCTGTCCTTTGTGTCCGCGCCCGGCAGTTTTGCCGAGACCCGAACCGGGACCGCGCCCGACTCTCTTCTTCTTATGCGTCGAGCCTTTTGTCGGACTCAAATTGTTTAGTGATAATGCCATTTCTTCCTCTGTAAATAGTGAATCGTGAACGGTGAACCGTAAATAGTATTTTGCCCTAAAAACTAGGATTTATCTATTCCCGATTAACAATTCACGATTTACGAACTTTATTCGACAATTCTCAGAATATGCGGGATTTTCTCCGCAATACCGCGCATCGCCGCGTTATCCGGGCGTGTGACTGTTTGATTGAGTTTGGTGATGCCCAAACTTTTGACAATCGCCTTCTGCTTTTTGGAGTAGCCAATCATACTCTTGTAATACTGAATCTTGATTGTGCCGCCTTCTTGTTTTTCTTCTTTCTTTGCCATAACTTTAATCATTTATCATTTATCATTTATCATTTATCACCTGTTCAATGATAAATGATAAATGATAAATGATTACAAAAGTTCTCCGACTTGTTTGCCGCGCAGACGCGCGACTTCCATCGGGTCTTTCATTCTGGTCAGTCCGTCAAAAGTTGCACGGATAACATTGTGGGCGTTAGTTGAACCCAGAATTTTTGTCCGCACGTTGTGAATGCCGAGAACTTGCAAAATTGCGCGAACCGCGCCGCCCGCAATAACTCCCGTTCCTTCCTTCGCCGGTTTGAGCAAAACCTTGCCCGCGCCGTATTCGCCGAGCATTTGGTGCGGCAGTGTTCCTTCGATCAAAGGAACACGAATCAAATTATTCTTTGCCGCTTCAATCGCTTTCTTAATTGCGTTCGGAACTTCCTTCGCTTTGCCTGTTCCGAAACCGACGTGACCGGCTTCGTCGCCAACTACGACCAGCGCGGCAAACGACATATTTTTACCGCCTTTGACCACTTTGGTAACACGATTGATGGAAATCAATTGGTCTTTTAAGATTAAATTGTTCGGAGAAATTCGTTGTCTATTCGTTTTCATTTTTTTCTTCTTTTACTTCATCGGTTTGCGCTTCCGGTTCGTCAGCGGTTTTCTCGCTGTCTTTTTCGCCCGACTTTTTCGCTGGAGCTTCCGTTATATCCTCGACAAAATTGCTGATTGCGCCGGTAACTTCTCCAAGGATATTTCCAACCGTTGTCGCAACGGTGTGGAGCGTTCCTTTATCGTCTGACTCTTCCTCGGAAGTATCGCTTGGGTCTTTATCCAAGCCTGCTTTGGTCGCATCAATTAAAGCTTTGACTCGTCCGTGATAGACGTAGCCACCGCGGTCAAAAACGACTTGCGATACGCCAGCCGCCAAAGCGCGTTTGGCGATTGCTTTTCCAACCGTTTCTGCCGCTGCGATGTTTCCGCCGCTTT
>Ga0136618_10000212_pt1 | contig 17999 bp, 14 predicted proteins | sample AntDrymUQ3302106_2_FD_104805 | JGI IMG/M metagenome (GOLD analysis project Ga0136618, IMG submission 104805) | Polar desert sand microbial communities from Dry Valleys, Antarctica - metaG UQ330 (21.06) | ecosystem: Environmental > Terrestrial > Soil > Desert | place: Antarctica: Dry Valley... | reverse complement strand
TGATTCTTCTGCTAAAGCAGATGATTCTTCTGCTAAAGCAGATGATTCTTCTGCTAAAGCAGATGATTCTTCTGCTAAAACCGTCGGTTCATCCGTCGCTGACTTTTCAGTCAAAACAGAACTCTCATCAATCGCTGGCTGTTCGGTCGAAATAGCCGTTTCATCCGTCGCCGTTTCGCCGGAAGCTTGTGTGTTTGTTTCTTCGGAAACCGGAGAATCGTTTGTCGGTGATTCTTCAGCTTCGGTTATACCCTCGTTTGTCATTTAAGTTTTTGTTAATTTCCTTATTATATAAAAGTAGCTGCTGTAATTTGAAGCAATTCCGCTTTTTAGCCGGTCAAACTAATGATAATTGGCTTTGCGGAGCAGCCAAAAATAATTGAAATGCGATGCGGTTTGACGGCACCGGAATTTTGCCGATGCTTTTCGCGAGAAAAATGTTTAAAATAGAGATAAGGCATTAAACTTTACTTGATTCCCGAAATCGCATTTGTAACCGGATAAAGATAGAATTTACACGTCCAAACGCTTATATGTCAAGACAATCAAACATTTAACGGGAAAATAAAATGCTTTTCTAAAAGAGTATTTATAAATTCTAGTAAAAAAATTATAAATTCATAACTTAGACCTGCTCAAATTCATATTTTTTATTGCTTGGTTCGTAATTTATTTATGAGAAAATACACTTTCTATCAACTCGATGTTTTTACACGAAAAGCGTTTTGCGGAAATCCTTTAGCGGTTTTTCCCGAAGCGGATAATTTGTCGGATGAAGAAATGCAGCATATCGCCCGCGAGATGAATTTGAGTGAAACGGTTTTTGTTCTGCCGTCTGAAAAAGCCTTACGCCGTTTACGAATTTTCACGCCGACACAGGAATTGCCGCTTGCCGGTCATCCGGTTGTCGGAACGTGGAATTTGCTGGCGCAGCTTGGAATCACCCCGCAAACCGGAAACGGCATTATCGAAATCGAACAAGAATTAAAACTGGGAATCTTGCCGGTCGAGATAGAATTTCGAGATAAAAAGCCGTTTCAGGTCGTGATGACGCAGGGGAAATTTGAAGCAGGCGAGATTGTTTCCGATGAAAGAGAGATTGAAAAACTGGCGGAAGGTTTAGGATTGAAAGTTTCGGATTTTGATTCGCGCGATGATTTGCCGATTCAAACAGTCTCGACGGGCATCAAAGCCTTAGCCGTTCCGGTTGTTTCGCTTGAAGCATTGAGTCGCTGCCGAATAAATCCGGGTCTTCTCAGCAAAATCTATCTCGCGCAGGGCGCAATCGGTTGTTACGCTTTTACATTTGAAACGATTGAGGCGAAGGCAAAGGTCCACGCCAGATTTTTCGCGCCCGACGACAGCATCGCTGAAGACGCGGCAACGGGAAGCGCGGCTGGTTCACTTTCGGGGTATTTAATTTATTACGGCGCAATTGAAACGAATAAATTCACCATCGAACAAGGCGATTTTATGAAACGTCCGAGCCGAATTTTTTCGGAAATTACCGGCGAAAAGAGAAATGTTGAAAAAGTGAAAATTGGCGGAAGTTCGATTGTTGTTGCCAAAGGCGAAGTATTTTTTTAAGTCCAAAGTCCAAAGTCCAGAGTACAAACTCGAAATTGACTTTAGACTCTGGACTCTGGACTTAAAATTAGTTTCTCGAAACTAAATCCGACATCGCACCGACACCGCTCATTTTTTCCATTTCTTCTTTTGCTATTGCCGAAGTATTTTGGATACCGGCAAGACGCAGGCGGAATTCGTCCGGGTTGGTCGAGCCGCGCAAGGCTTCTTCCAGAGCGATAAGCCCGGATTGATAAAGATAAAACAAAGATTGGTCAAACGTCTGCATTCCGTATTGCGAAGTTCCGGCAGAAATCGCATCGCGCACTTGCGATGTTTTTTCTTCGTGCAGAATATAATCACGAATGAGCGGCGTAGAAACTAAAACTTCGACTGCCGGAACGCGGGTGCTTCCTTTCGCCGATTTCATCAAACGCTGTGAAACGACCGCTTTGAGAAGTCCGGCAAGTTGAATCCGAATTGATTTTTGCTGAAACGGCGGAAATGCGCTGATAATGCGCGTCAAAGTTTCAGAAGCATCTAAAGTGTGCAAAGTGGAAAGAACAAGATGTCCGGTTTCAGCCGCGACGAGCGCGGTTTCAATCGTTTCGAGGTCGCGCATTTCGCCGACCAGAATAACGTCCGGGTCTTGGCGAAGCGAACCGCGCAGAGCTTCGGCAAACGAGCGCGTGTCAACGTCGACTTCGCGCTGCGTGATAAATGATTTTTTATCTTTGTGCAAAAATTCTATCGGGTCTTCAACCGTTACTATGTGGGAATTTCTGGTTTGATTGATATGGTCAACCAACGCCGCCAGCGTGGTTGATTTTCCCGAACCGGTCGTGCCTGTCACCAGAACCAAACCGCGCTGCACATCCCCGATATTGCTCAAAATCGGCGGCAAACCGAGTTCGCTGAAAGACCGAATAGTGTCGGAAATAACGCGAGCGACGATGCCGATGGAATTTCTCTGCTGAAAAATGTTGACGCGAAAGCGACCCAAACCCGAAACGCCGTAGCCGATGTCAACTTCGTAGGCTTCTTTGAAATGCAGTTTTTGCCGGTTCGACATCATCGAAAACGCCATCTCCAACGTTTCGTCCTGCGTCAGGCGGTTAACGCCGGTAACCGGACGCAACTCGCCGTTAACGCGAATCACGGGGAAAGTGCCAGCTCGCAGATGCAAATCCGATGCGCCAAAGCTCATCGCCATTCGCAGTAAATCATCAATTCTACTCGGCATATTTTTAGAAGGAAAATTTCGGTTTTGGTGGAAAGATTATAACGTCGGAAAATGTTGATTGCCAAACCGTCCAGATTTGATTTTAACTTTTAACAAACAAATGCGTCAACAGTTATTTTGAGCGAGTTAGACACTTTAGACATTGCATCGTAAAATTGAAGTTTATAATCTGGAGAATAAATGAATAAAGCAGGAAAAATTTTATCCTTTAATCCGCCGTATGCGATTCCGGGCGGGGAAATTTTAATCGAGTGCGAAAACTTCGTGATGGGCGGCATTGGCGAGTACGGCTGTTTTTTTGACGGACAGGCGGCGCGGCTGGTTGGTGCGTCGGCGACAAGGATTTTGGCGATTGTTCCCGAAAATTTCGATACCGCCGAAGTCGAAGTTTATCTCGAAAGCGGGGGCGAAAGAAGCGAGGCAAAAAGTATTGTGGTCGGGAAAAAACTCGCCGACGATTTGCATATGGTTGCGAATCCGGCGGTTGACCCGAATGACGATTCGATAATTGTGACGCGCTCCGGCTCTCGCGGGCAGCAGCTTCCGATAACTCTTCTGCGATTGGAGAAGGACGGATTTTTGAATGAAATGCCCGCCGATATTTTAAATCCGACGGGCGTTGCTTTTGACCGGAGCGGGCAATTATTTGTGACGGCGCGGGCGGACGGCGAAGTTTGCCGCATCAGTCACGACGAAGAAGTTATGCCCTACGCTTCGGATTTGGGAATTGCCACCGGAATCGCTTTTGACAAAAACGGCGTGATGTTTGTCGGCGACCGCAGCGGCACAATTTTCCGCGTGTCAAATTTCGGAGATGCCGACTCATTTGCCGTGCTTGAGCCTTCGGTTTCCGCTTATCATATGGCTTTCGGAACGGATGAAAAGTTGTATCTGACTTCACCCGGACTTTCCAGCTTTGATGCCGTTCATCAAATAGACACCGACGGCTTTGATAAACTTTTTTATCGCGGACTCGGCAGACCGCAAGGTTTGGCATTTGACCGCCAGGGAAATTTATACGTTGCCGCGTGTTTGCAGGGAAGACACGGCATCATAAAGATTTCGCCTGACGGAGAAAGAGCCGAGTTGTTCGCGGCAGGTTACAATATTGTCGGTCTTTGTTTTACGAGAAGCGGCGAAATGATAATCGCTACCAACGATGCGGTCTTTAGCTTGCCGGTCAGAATTTACGGAACTCTTTTAGATTGAAAAAGGGTGATAAAGTAAAAAGTGAAAAACGAAAAGTGGAAAATTAATAACGATTAATTTTCCACTTTTCGTTTTTTTACCCTTCACCAATTTTACGGTTTTGGAGTCGGACTCGGTTCCGGTTCACCGCTGCGCTTTTTGAGTTTCGGCGGAGCGTCCTTCTTGTCCGAACTGGAATCTTTGCCCGAATCGTCCGGCGTGGTCGTGTCGGCATCCGGCTGGCGTTTTTTCAAAGTCGGTCTGCCGTCTTCGCCTTCGTTAATGTCGCTCGTAACTCCGGCTTTTGCGTTAGAAATTCGCAAAAGATGCGCCTTGACACGCTGAAATTCCGAAGTGCTGATGACGTATTCTTCTCTTTCGGAAAAACGTGAGACAAGTGAAAGGCTGGTGTCACGACGTTCGATTGATTGCGGGTGCGACGAGAAAAGTTTTGCCACCGTGCCGGGTTTTTTCTTATTTTTGGAAGCGAGTTTTTCAAACATCGTAGACATTGCCGTCGGGTCGTAGCCTGCTGCGTAAAGATACTGCACGCCGAGATTGTCGGCTTCAACCTCCGCGCCGCGAGAGAATTTGAGCAGTGCCAGCCCGCCCAAAATTCCGCCGGCATTTTGCAGAACCGTGCTGATAATCGCGCCGCCGAAAATAATTCCGGCTAGCGAAGCATAATTTATCAAAGCACCTTTTCCCTGATTTTCCATCGCGTGACGGGCGGCGACGTGCGCGATTTCGTGCGCCATCACGCCTGCTAATTCGGCTTCGTTATCAGCGGCAAGAATCAAACCTTTGTTGACAAAAAAGTAACCGCCAGGAAGCGCAAAAGCGTTCACCTCGTCGCTGTCAATAACTTTTATGGTAAAGGGAACTTTTGCGTCCGAATGAAGAACGACATTTTGTCCGACACGGTTGACGTATTCGGTAACTACCGGGTCTTCAACCAATTTTGCCTGCTGCTCGACTTCAGCGGCAATTTGTCTGCCGACAGCTATTTCTCTTTCCTTCGAGCCGCCGAGCCAGCCGGTTACTTTATTGCCAAAACTGCCGTTAATGTTGCGCTTGCCGATTTGCGACGGGTCTTCATTGACCGCCAACGAAGCATTCGCACCGGGTTGAGCGGAAGTTTGCGTTTTAGTGGCTGCCTTTTCCTGCTTTTTGTTTTTCTTATCTTTTTTATCCTGTTTTTGCTCGGCGTTTGTCTGCGCCGCAACACTTACGGGATAAAACGCAACCGCGCCAAGCCAAAAACTCATTACCAAAAAACCTGCGCCGAATTTACGAAATGAACCTCTAAGCATAAAAATCTCCTATGAAAACTCTCGATTGATATTTACGATTCTAACTTTTTATTAATTGTAAAAGCAACGAAATTTTTGATGCGACTTGGTGTCATAAAGTTGTGAAATTTTCCCTCGGAGACAAAAGAAAAATGTTATTTTCCACTTTTTTTCCAAAAACTGTTTTTTTTAACGGCAAAAATTGATAAAGTAATTATGCGCCGATACCTTTTTCGGCAAAAAACACGGAATTTGCTTCGCTCATTCTCACCGCTCTCGATTAATTATCAATTTTCAAATCCTAATGAAACGTATTCAGGAAAAAGTAAAAGATATCGTTGATGCCCGACCCTACAAAAGTTTGCGGGATTTTGCATCCGACCCGATGCAGACCGTTTCGATTTATCATTTTACCGATTTTACATCGGATTTAATGACGAAATGGCTGGACAAAGTTGCGTTGGTGCAGCCGCGCAGCGGTGCGGCATACGCTCTGGCAGGTTATCGCGGCGTGGGGAAAAGTCATTTTTTAGCCGCGCTCGGCGCAATCGTGTCGCATCCCGAACTACGCTCCAAAATAACTGACCAGCGTGTTGCAGCAAGCGCGCAAGCCCTCCGCCGCACCCGTTATCCGGTCGCTTATGTCAGGCGCGGAACCAATGAAACTTTAATCGGCGAATTAAAAGAGGCGATTGCCCAAACTTTTGAAATCAATGCGGCAAGTCTGAGTGATTCGGTTTCCGATTTGTTAAAATCGGCGGCGGAAAAAGCCGGTGAACTACCGTTCGTTCTTTTTATTGACACCGCTTTTGAACGCTCGTCGCGTGTCGCCCGTGACGACGGAATTCTTTTGGGCGAGATTGCCGGGATTGCTAAAAATTTAAATGTTTTCGTCGCCGTCGCCCTCGATGACGATATTACCGGAGCGGACGGCATCAACGCGGCAATTGCGGGAAATTTTACGATTGATTACCTCGACCAGGAACATCTCTACCGCATCGTTGACGCGCACATTTTCCCGAAGCACCGGCAAATGCAGCCGCTGCTGCACGCAATTTACACAAACTTCAAAGAAATTCTGCCGCATTTTCGCTGGAGCGAACAGCGTTTCGCGCTGCTTTATCCGCTGCATCCGATACTTCTTGAAATCGCTCCGTTTGTGCGGCTTTATCAAAGCGAATTTGCTTTGCTCGGTTTTGCCGCCGAAGCGGGGGCGAAAATATTGGGTCGTCCCGCCAATTCGCTGATTGCGCTGGACGAAGTTTTCGATAGCGTCGAAAAACCGTTTCGCAAAATTGAAGATTTGAACGAAGCCTTTGTCGGTTACGACAAACTCAACGTTGCCATCAATACGCAAATTCCCGTGATGCAGAGGCTTCAGGCGAAATTGGTTTTGAAGGCATTGTTTCTTTTGTCGCTCGAAGGCGGCGGCACGACGGCGGGCGAAATCAGCGCGGCAATGCTGATATATGATGAAAACGAACCTGCCAGAGCCGTCAAAATGGTCGAAGAACTGCTCGAAAAATTCGCGGCGGTTTTCCCTGACGGCATTCAGCGAATCGCTGAAGCGGGAAGAGAAACTCACTACAACTTAAAAATCAGCAGTCAGGACAATCTCAACAATGCTTTAGCCGAAGCGGTCAAAATCGTTCCGCCGGACGTAACGGCGAAAATTTTGCGGCGCGTGGCGCGTGAAAGATTCGCCGACTGGTCAATCTCTGACGACAATTCTGCAAACGGCGATTCGACCGAATGCCCGACAACCTGGCGCGGCGGTTTGCGGCGCGGTCGGCTGGTTTGGAGTTTAGAAAATAATTCAGGCGCGGCTCGAAATTATCAGACAGATTCGGAGTTGTTGGATTGGGAAGTAATTATCAGTGATTCGCCCGAGAAATTGAAAATTCCAGCCGAATCAAATGGAACGGCACAGATTTTTTGGCAGACCGCGACGCTCCAAAAAGAAGAAACCGAAGCGATTCTGCGTTATTGGGTTTTGCTCACCGACACCGGTTTGCGCGATGAATACGGCGAACAGATGCGTGCCGCCGGACACGCGCAAATGATGTTGGTGGAGAAAATTTGGAGACGAATTTTTCTCGAAGATGCAAAGTTGATAATCGGCGGCTTGGATTACAATTTCTCCGAGTCGGCGCGGACGGCGCAAACTTTATCGGAATTGTTTTCCCGAATGCTCGAACCGTTCTTTGATGAGCGATTTCCAAACCATCCGCATTTCGCCAAAACGCTCGGAATGACCGAAGTTTCTGAATTGGTCAATGATTTTTTCAGCGGCACCAGGCAGCATTTGGCGGAAACCCAGCAACTGGCGGAAACTTTTGCTTTGCCGCTCGGTCTGGTCAGACAAAACGAAAATAATTTTGTTCTCGAATCGCAGGAAAATCTGAATAAATTGTCATTCGTCGGGGAAATTTTGTTCGAGGTCAAAAAAGGTTCGGGTGAAATGATTTCACTCAAAACGATTTACCAAAAGCTGAAACAGCCTCCGAACGGATTGGTGCGCGAAGCTCAACATTTGATTTTAGCGGCACTCGTCGCCAATCGGCAGATTGAATTCGTTACCTCGGAGGGCGACCGCATCAACCGCCGTTCTTTGGATTTGAAGATTATTTGGGAAGACATCGCCGGTGTCGCCATACCTTCGGGCGTTGTCTATTCAAACGAAAGATTAATCGAATGGGCGCGAATTTTAACCGGCTCGGATTTTCCGAGAGCATTTGAAACCACGGAAGAACAAAAAGCTGTGAAAAGCATTTTGGATAATTGGCTGGCGGATTGGAAACGGTCGCAGGTTTTGGAAAGATTCAACCGTTTGCCCGACGAAATTCTCAACACCAAAATCTGGCATCTGGCGGTCCACGCCGAGAGAACCTTCGGCGCGGTTGCCGAATCTATCGAAAATATTTCGGACGATTCGATTTCTCTGGAAGACGGGCTGCACCGCATCGCTGACGCTTTTTCCGATTCTGAAAAAGAATTTTTTGCCCGCACCAAAGATTTGGTTGTTTTGGAAGATTTTTTGGGCGGCTCTGCCTTGCGCGAAAAAGTCTGGAATTATTTAGCCGTCTGTGAAACGACACAGGATGAAAAGTTGGAATTTTTCCGCGAAAAACTTTTTCGGATTATTGGTGAAAGCAACGCCAATCCAAACGAAACGCTCAACCGCGAAATAGAAAATCTGTGGAAAACATTTCACGCCGGATTCACCGAGCATTTTGCAGGCAGTCACGATTCAGTAATGAATTCACAGCATTTGCAGGAAAGATTCGACGAGATTTTTCGCGGCGACCGGTGGTGGGAATTTGAAAATCTGTCCGGTCTGCCGAATTTTCGGCAAACGTATTGGAAGGACGCGCAGGAAATCCGCCGCCGGATTGCCGAACTCGATTGCCGCTTCGACGTGCGCGAAATGTTAAAGACGCATCCTTTTTGCGCGTGTTCGTTCAGTTTGGCGAAAATCCGCGAGTGGGAAAAACTTCCTGACGAACTGGAGAAAATTATTAGTCGCGGACGGGAAAGTTTTAGAGAATCTTTAGCGATGTCGAGCCAAAGGTTGATTCCGCTCGTCGAGAAGTTTTCCGCCAAATATAAAGACGGTGAATTATCAGAAGCCGCTTTGCATTTAACCCGGATGTTGAAAAACGGTTTTGAAGAAATTCCGCTTTTGACCGCCGGCGAAATGATTATTTTGCAAAAAATCTTTGCGGATTTGCCTGCGTCGTCACTTCACCAAATCAAATTTGAGAGCGAATCTGTTTTACAAAAAATTTAAGCAAAAATCGGAACTGATTTGCGCGGATTTTTACGGATAGATAAAAAATAAATCCGCGCAAATCAGCCTGATGCGTTTTTATCCGCGTCCTATTTCTTAAACTGCTTTTGTGTTTCCTGCGTCTTTGTGATTTATTTCTCTTAATGAAAATCTCAATCATCGGAACTGGCAGACTCGGCGGAGCTTTGGCAATAGCTCTGGCAAAAAACGGTCACACGATTGAAAATCTGGTTGCCAGAAAAATTGAAAATGCACAAAGAGTTGCCGCAGTTATTAATCCGAAACCAGAACTTTTGTCTTCAAACGAACTTTCAGAAATATCTTCCGAAACAATTTTAATCACGACTCAGGATTTTGAAATCGAAGACGCGGCACGTCAACTCGCGGAAAAACTCAAACACAAACCGTTTGTTTTTCACACCAGCGGCTCGCTTTCGTCGGACATTTTGCAAACCTTAAAAGATGCAGGCTGTAGAATCGGCTCGATTCATCCGCTTGTTTCAATCAGCGATGCGGTTTTAGGTGCGAAGCGTTTTGCAGATGTTTACTTTTGCGTCGAAGGCGATGCGGAAAGCGTGGCAGTCGCCGAAAAAATTGTTTCGAGTTTGAACGGAAAATCCTTTCGCGTCGCAACTGAATACAAAACGCTCTATCACGCTTCGGCGGTAACGGCGAGCGGTCATCTGGTTGCGCTGATTGACGTGGCGATTGAGATGTTGGGCAAATGCGGGTTGGACGAGACGGACGCGCGGGAGATATTTTTACCGCTCATCAAAAGCACCGTCGAAAATCTTCAAACACAAACAACATCGGCGGCTTTGACCGGAACTTTCTCGCGGGCGGATGTCAAAACTGTTGAAAATCACCTGAAAATTTTGCGGGAAAATGTTTCAACCGAAGCCGTTGAAATTTATGTGCAGCTTGGAATGCGTTCGGCACACCTGGCTGAACGGCAAGGCGCAAACCCTGCAAAACTTGCCGAAATTCTCGGAAAACTTTCGTTAGCGAAAAAGAATCTCAGATGTTAAAATAAAATTACCGATTCAGGTTGGATTTTTATGGCGGTCGAAAAGAAGGAATTTCAAACAGAAAAACAGGTTTTTTCCGAACATATTCAAAATTCCGGTTTGCGGCACACGGTGCAAAGGGATTTGATACTGGAAATTTTTCTGCGAACCGAAGAACATCTTTCGAGCGAAGATTTGTATTGGCTGGTTCAAAAAAAAGATTCGAACGTCGGACACACGACGGTTTATCGCACTTTGAAACTTTTAACCGAAGCGGGACTGGCGCGTGAAGTCCGTTTCGGCGACGGCAAAACTTATTACGAGCATCATTATAATCGCGAACACCACGACCATATGATTTGCACCGAGTGCGGCAAGGTGGTCGAATTTTTTTCGCCGGAAATCGAAGAGTTGCAGGTAGCGATGGCGGAAAAATACGGATTTAGACCGACCCATCATTCGCTGAGAATTTTGGGACTCTGCGAAGAATGTCAGAAAATAGACGCTCGCGCATCGGCTTCCGGCGCACAACCGCGTGTTCGGGTAATGTCGGGAATAAGTAAACAAATTTAGGATTCAGGATTCAGGATTTAAGTTTCAGGATTCAGGATTCAAACTAATGACTTTTAATCTCGTGTATTGTGTCTTAAATCTTGAATTTTGAATCTTGAATCTTAAATCTTAATTATGGAAGTTGAAGTAAAATTTGAGCGAGAAGATATCAGCGGCGTAGTTGCCGTCGGCAGTTATTTGTTTGACGCGGCGCGGCGAATGGGCATCGAAGTAGAAGCCGAGTGCGAGAGACGCGGCGAGTGTGATTCCTGCGCGATGCGGATAAAAGAAGGCGGCGATTCGTTGTCGGAAATCACCAAAGCCGAAACAGAACATTTAACGGCAAAACGGCGGAAAAACGGCGAACGCCTCGCGTGTCAGGTAAAATTTGAACGGACGGGAGAAGTTGCGATTATGACTACAAAGAAAAAAGAGGAAGAAAAACCGGCGGCTGAAGAAAAGTATGAAGCTTACCGGAAGGAATTTGAGGACATGCCGCTCGAAAAAAAGATTGCCGACCTGGTTCATCTGGAAGCCGTCACGCTGAGCGAAACATTTTCGTTTGTTCTGAATTCGCCTTCGATGATTGTCGGGAAAATTATGGATGTGATGGCTGAATTCGGTTTAAAAATGGAAGACGACGCAAAAAAAGCGACTCGTCCGAATGAACACAATGCAGATGTAAAGGCGGAAGAAAACGGCAATAGTGAAAATTCTCAAGCATCACCGACAAATAAAAAATCAGATAAAAAAGTTAAAGATGTTGAGTAAAAGTAAGATTCCGACTCAATTATAGATTTCACCGCACGAACCAGTGAGCGATAAATTACAAAAAAAAATTCCTGATTCCTTGAAAGAAAACACCCAGTATGCGTTGGCTTTCGGCTTGATTGCGACGATGCTGCTGGTCGCCGGTTTCCCGATGTTTGTTATATTTTTCTTTGCCATCTTTGCTTATTTTTTGTGGAAAACCTTTTCGCAGCCCTCGCGCGGCGAAACCAGAGAAATATTTGAATTTTATCTTTCGGCAAACGAGCTGCTGCGCGACGACGAACGCCGCTGGTTCGGTTTTGAAGTGCAGGAAGTTATCGCGCGCGGTGAACGCATTCTGCAATTGATGAACGGCGCGCCGCCGCTCGTTTATTTCACGCTCGGCGCGCTTTATCACAAAGTCGGCGACCACAAATCCGCCGTTCATCATCTTTCCTACGTTGTCGAAAACGAGAACGCCGAGGAATCAACTTATATTTACCCGTCGCCGGATTTGCGAAACTATGTCAAAACCCTGCGAAAAATCGAACGCGAACCGGCTGAGGCACCGCAAACATCCGCCGCCATTCGTGCGCTCGAACGCGCCAGACGCAATCGCGGAAAGTCATTTCTTGAAATCAGCCGCACGCAATTAAACCAATTGAACGAGAAAAAACAGGTATTGCTGACCGAGCAGAAAAAGCAGATTGACCAAATCGCCAAAATCAATGCCGAATCAATCGTGCCTCCGAGCGTAACAAGCAATAACGGTGAAAAAAGCTCGCAAAACGGCAAACCGCTTTTTGAAACAGGCGGCTGGCAAAGCACCGATAACGAAACCAAACAAAAGGAAAGTGATAACAAAGCGACCCAGAAAAACGACCCTTTTGCCAAACGCCAGCCAATCTCGGAAGTCCTGCGCGATATTTACGACAAACACTGAATACTAATGGATAATGGATAATGGATAATGGATAATGGATAATGTGAAAACCAAAAATTATTTTCCATTATCCATTATCCATTTACTTATGCTTTCTGCTGAAATAATCGCCATCGGTTCGGAACTATTAACTCCGACGAAAACAGATACAAACAGTCTCTGGCTGACGGAAAAACTCAACGAAATCGGTGTTGAAGTAAAACTCAAAACGATTGTCGGCGACGATGAATTGCGTTTGGAAGAAACTATCAAAGATGCCGTGCGCCGTTCCGATATTGTCATTGCCACCGGCGGTTTAGGACCGACCGAAGACGATATTACGCGAAAAATTTCTGCCAAAGCACTCGGACGAGAGTTGGTTTTTGACGAAGAAGTTTTAACGGAAATTCGAGCCAGATTTCAATCGTTTCGTCGCGAGATGCCGGAGACGAATAAACGTCAGGCTTTCATTATCGAAGGCGCGGAAGTTCTGCCGAATCCGAATGGCACGGCGGTCGGAATGTCGCTGGCAGCCGAAGAAAAGTTTTTTGTCGTGCTTCCGGGTCCGCCGCGCGAACTCAAACCGATGTTTGAAAATTTTGTCCTGCCGAAACTGCGCGAGGCGGCGGGCGAGATTGTTGTCAAGCGGAAGGTGATGCGCATTTCGGGAATGGGCGAATCAGCGGTTGATGAACTGATTGCACCGATTTATAAAGAATATAAAAACGTCGGCACGTCCATTCTTTTTAGCCGCTCGGAAATCGAGCTTCACCTCGCCGCGCAGACTGAAATGATGGAGGAAGCAGACCGCCTTTTGGACGAATTGTCCGGGAAAATCAGCGAAAAACTCGGCATTGCTGTTTTTGCGATGAACGGCGAAACGATGGAGGAAGTTGTCGGAAAACTTCTGACCGCGAGCGGAAAAACTTTAGCCGTCGCTGAAAGCTGCACGGGCGGATTGATTGCCCAGAGATTGACCGAAGTTTCCGGTTCGTCCGCGTATTTTATCGAAGGCGCGGTAACATATTCCAACGAATCAAAAATTCGCACGCTCGATGTTCCGCGTGAAATTATCGAAACTCACGGCGCGGTCAGCGCGGAAACCGCCGAAGCGATGGCAAAGGGAATGCGCGAAAAAGCGCGAACCGATTTTGCCGTTTCGGTAACGGGAATCGCGGGACCAAACGGCGGAACGGTAGAAAAATCCGTCGGGTTGGTTTTTATCGGTCTGGCAGATGAAAAAGAAACAAAGTCAATCAAAATAAATCTGCCGGGCGACAGATATTTGATTCGCTGGCGGACAAGCCAAGCCGCGCTGGATTTGCTGCGGCGAAAATTGTTGAATGACAATGCTTCGTAAATAGAAAAGAACAATCCGTTAAAAAATCGTAAAAAGAATCTACAAAATAATCTTTCGGTAGATTTCCGTGTCGACATTTCCGCCGCTGGCAATTGCACAAATTCTTTTCCCGGCAAACAATTCGGCGTGTTCCAAAATTGCGCCGAGCGATAACGCGCCGGTCGGTTCGACTTTCAGATTAGCCAGAGAGAAATAAAGGCGGGCGGCTTCGACGATTTTTTCTTCCGAAACCTCGACGATTTCCGCAAGACCTTTTTGCAGAATTTGCCAGTTTGATTCGCCGAGCGAAACGGTTCTCGCGCCGTCGGCGATTGTTTGCGGTTCGACTTCGTTTTGCACGATTTTCCCTTCTTTCAAAGACCGCGCCGCATCATTTGCCAACAGCGGTTCTGCTCCAAAAACCTGCGCCGAATTTCCGTTGCGGCACAAGCCCGTGACAATGCCCGAAGCGAGTCCGCCACCGCCAATCGGTGCGATTACAAGGTCGAAATTTTTCTCTGCGAGTTCGTCACCGAGCGTTGCATTGCCTTCGATAACGAGCAAATCGTCATACGCGCTGGCGACGTAGGCGTTCGGCATTGCTGCGGCGAGTTGTGAAACTCTCTCGCTTCGTCCGACTTTCTTTACATCAACCAATTCAACGGTTGCGCCGTAACTTCTGACGGCTTCGATTTTTACCGGTGCGGAAGTTTCCGGCATCACGACCGTGCATTTCTTTTTCAAAAGTTGGCAGGCGAAATCTAACGCCTGACCGAAATTTCCCGACGAAGCGGTTAAAATTTCGTCGTTCGGCACATTCAAAGCCAGATTGTAAGCGGCGCGAAATTTGAAGCTTCCCGTGTGTTGAAAAGTTTCCGTCGCAATCGTCAAATCAATTCCGAGATAAGTTTTCAGTTTCTCCGATTCGATAAAAGTTGTCGGGCGAATCGCTTTGAGCAAAGATTTCATTTGTTTAGAATCTATCGAAAAAGCTAAAATCGTCAAGACGAATGAGCGAAAACTTTTCAGAAAATCTGCCGCCGCAATTTAGCAAAAATGTCCTCGGCACTTGCGGCGAACGCGGCGAACGCTGGTTAAACGATTTGCCTGTGACAATCGGCGAAATTGCGGCGAGATGGTCGCTGGCGGTGGAAAAGCCGTTTCCAAACCTTTCTTACAACTACGTCGCCGCGTGCATCCGCGCCGACGGCAGCCACGCGGTTTTGAAAATCGGTCTGCCCGAAGAAAAGCCGGAAATTTTCAACGAAGCAAATTTTCTGCAAATATGCAATGGCGAAGGCGCGGTGAAACTTTTAGATTTTGATAGGAAAAATCGCGCGATGCTTTTGGAGAGATTATCGCCGGGCAAACATCTGAAGGAAATCTTTTGCGGAAACGAAACGCAGGCAGTCAAAATTGCGATTGACGTGATGAAAAAACTTCGCCGCAAACCAATCGCCAACTCGGAATTTCGACGGCTTGAAGATTGGTTCAAAGGTTTTGACCGAGCCGAAAATACGAATTTTCCAAAAGAATATGTGAGGAAAGCACAAGGATTTTTCGATGAGTTAAATTCACGCCAAAATTATCTTATTCACGGTGATTTGCATCACGAAAATATCTTGTCCGCAGCGCGCGAGCCGTTTCTGGCGATTGACCCGAAAGGCATCATCGGCGACATCGGTTATGAAATCAGCGTCTTTTTGAACAATCATCGTTGGTGGCTGGAATCTGAGCCGAATTTGCAGGAAAAATTAGACGATGCCGTTCGGCAATTTTCCGAAGCCTTTGCAATCGAGCCGCAGGATTTAAGGAAATGGGCTTTCGCGCAAATGGTTTTGTCGGCTTGGTGGACGTTTGAAGACGGCAGAAGCGATTGGGAAAAATGGCTCGCCTGCGCCGAAATTTGGGACGGAATTTTGCAATAGCGTAATAAATTATGCGAACATTCAAAATAAAATTATGAAAAACGCACAGTTCGGAATGATTGGCTTGGGAACGATGGGCAGAAATTTTTTGCTCAACGTCGCGGAACACGGTTTTAGCTGCATCGGTTTTGATTTGGACTCGGCAAAACGGCAGCTTTTACTGGAAGAAGGCGCGGGGATGGAAATCGCCTCGGCTGAAAATATAATGGAGTTTGTCGAAAGTCTGGACGCGCCCAGAAAGATAATGCTGCTCGTTCCGGCGGGCAAAATCGTTGACGGCGTGATTGAAAATTTGCTGCCGCACCTTGAAAAAGGCGACATTATTATTGACGGCGGCAACTCGCATTTCACCGACACGGAGCTGCGCGAAAAATACCTCGCGGAAAAGGGAATCGAATTTATCGGCGTCGGCGTGTCGGGCGGCGAAGAAGGCGCGAGGCACGGCGCGAGTATTATGCCGGGCGGAAACAAAGAAGTCTACGATCACGTCGCGCCGATTTTCGAAGCCGTTTCCGCAAAAGTGAACGGCGAGCCGTGCGTTGCATATATGGGCGCGAGTTCGGCGGGACATTTTGTCAAAATGGTTCACAACGGCATCGAATACGGCTTGATGCAGATTCTGGCGGAAACTTACGATTTTATGTTTCGCGTTTTGAAAATGAACTACAGCGAGATGAGCAGGACTTTTGCCGCCTGGAACAATTCGGAACTCAATTCTTTTTTGGTGGAGATTACGTCGGAAGTTCTGCTGAAATGTGATGACGAAACGAACAAGCCGCTGGTCGAAATGATTCTCGACAAAGCCGCGCAAAAGGGAACGGGCAAATGGACTTCGCAAGCCGCGATGGATTTGGGCGTGCCGATTCCGACGATTGATTCCGCCGTTTCAATGCGGCAAATCTCCGCGCAAAAAGACGTGCGAATGTTGATTGCCCAAAAATACGGCAGCCAGTCACAACGGGTTGACGCGCGACTTCCGCAAGACGGTCAAACCGTTTCGAGCAAACTTGTGACCAGCCCGAAAGCCGTCCGCGCGACGCATGAAGTCGAAACCGCCGTCAGCGAAATGCACAAAACACAAATCGTCGAACACGCCGCCCAACATCTGTCGCAGACGGTTGAAAATGTATCCGACGAAAGCAAAAACGCCGAACTCCGCGAAGAATTTGCGGAGAATTTTGACGGATTTGTCGAAGAATTAAAAAATGCGCTGCTCAGTTCGTTTATCATCACTTACGCGCAGGGAATGTCGCTATTGCACACGGCTTCGGCAGAAAAAAACTACGGCTTAAATTTGTCGGAGATTGCCAAAATCTGGCGCGGCGGCTGTATTATTCGTTCCGCGCTGCTCGAAGAAATGCGCCGCGCATTTGCCGAAAACCCGGATTTGCCGAATTTAATGTTAGACGATAAATTCGCGGAAATGCTCAACGATAACCGCGAAGATTGGCGCGCCGTAGTCGAAAGATTTACCGACAGCCGCGTTCCTGTTTTGTGTCTGTCCTCAGCGTTGGCTTACTTCGATGCGTTTCGCTCCGAGCGTTTGCCCGCGAATTTGATTCAAGCGCAGCGCGATTTCTTCGGCGCGCACACCTATCAGCGCATTGATAAAGAAGGCGTTTTTCATATGGAAAATTGGGACAAATAATCTATTAAACCTGGATGTTTGAGGATTAAACAAAGAGTGAAAAGAGATTTGATTCCGTATAATACAAAGTTCGGCGGCTTCGCGTTGACCATATTTTTAGGAGGAAAAATTTAGAATGCTATCAAATGAAGAACTTGAAACAAGGATTAAACGGTTAGAATACCGGGTTAAAGAGCTAGTCGGTTTAGTTGATGATGAGAAAGATGCTTTTTCACATTTCATACTTTCAGAGGAGCTAAAAGAAGAAGATTCCGATGCAATCTTTGATTTAATGAACAAAACGCGGAGCGAAATTGATGCCGGTAGTCCGCCGTCTTTCACAGAATTTGAAGACCGTGTTTACCGTATCATTCCATCACGCCGTAACGATTACCATTTCGTTGCTCGTTTAGTTCGTAGTTTAAAAAGGTATGAAGACGTTTACAATCACCTTAAAAGTCAAGGTATGAATAACCTTTAACCGCCGCCCAACAAATCAATGGACGTGAGGGCGAAACAGCGACTTTGTTATCGCGTTGTCTTTTGAACTCGAAGTTGCGTGGTGGCGGGTTTGCCCCACGTCAATTCGGTCGTTCGGCGGCTTCGCTGACAATCGCGTTTCGAGAATTTTAACCGAACTCTTATGAAGCGATTCCAATTTTTTGAGATTGGAGACCAAGCGTGGCTGCCCGATAGCATCCGCGACGCGCTGACCGATTATTTGCAATTCGTAACCGCTCGCACACAACCTTACGCGCCAATCGTTCCGCAACTTGAACACGCTCTCAAACAAAC
>Ga0136618_10000211_pt1 | contig 18036 bp, 22 predicted proteins | sample AntDrymUQ3302106_2_FD_104805 | JGI IMG/M metagenome (GOLD analysis project Ga0136618, IMG submission 104805) | Polar desert sand microbial communities from Dry Valleys, Antarctica - metaG UQ330 (21.06) | ecosystem: Environmental > Terrestrial > Soil > Desert | place: Antarctica: Dry Valley... | reverse complement strand
CGCTGTACAACCACGCGTCCATTGCCCTCCCTGGCGTGGCCGCGGCTGGCCTCGCACAGCTGATGTTGCCCTCAGGTTTCGCGGCAAGTCCGAGTGGTCTTTTGGGGGCGCTGGTCGCGGGGCTGAGCTATGTGGCCTTCAACAACATGCTTACGGCGCTAGCCATCGGTCTACGCGAGGAACGACCGGTGCTAGCGGTGCTGAGGGCGAATCTTCGGCAGTTCGGAGTAACTCTGGCGGGGCTGGCGCCGCTGGCGTGGCTCATGGCATCGATGTTCACGGTGGCCGGGCCGATCGGAGTCTTGCCCTTCGCCGTGCCTCTCTTCGCAACGCGGGCGGGCTACAAGAAGGTTGTCGAGATCCGCGACATGTTCACGCAGACGGTGCGCAGCCTCGCGTCGGCCGTCGACGCGAAGGATCCGTACACGGCGGGTCACTCCGTGCGCGTCCAGTTGATCGGCAAGGATCTGGGCGCGGAGATGGGCTGCTCAGATGCCGAGCTCGAGGCGCTGGAATGGGGCGGCCTGCTCCACGACATAGGCAAGATCGGCATCCCCGACGCGATCCTGCTCAAGCAGGGCTCGCTGACCAAGGAGGAGCGCGTCGCCATGAACGCGCACCCGGTCAAGGGCGAGGAGATCATCCGGCCGGTTGAGAAGCTGAAGCCAGAGCTGCCCATCATTCGCCATCACCACGAATGGTTCAACGGCTCCGGCTACCCCGACCGCCTCGTTGGCCACAACATTCCCAAGCTGGCGCGCATCCTCCACGTGGCCGACTCGTTCGAGGCCATGACCGCTGCCCGCCCGTACCGCATGACGCCGCTGTCGGAGGCGCAGGCTCTCGACGAGCTGCGCAAGTACAGCGGCATTCAGTTCGATCCCGACGTCGTATCAGCCTTCGAGCGGCTCCTCTCGCGGCGACCGGAGTGGGCCAAGCCGAACATCCCCGAGCACCTGACCCAGCGTCACATTCCGCGCCTGGGTGAGGCGGAAGTAATTCTCGCCTGATCGGCGCGCCGCTACGCGCGGCTCGTAAACAGATTACCGTCCCCCGCGTGTGCGCTGAGGGGCGCCGGCGTGTTTAGGGACAGCCTGCTTTGATCGTAGTCGGGCTTACCCTTGGGCTGGTCGGTGGCCTGCTCGCAGGCGGGAGCATTAGCCGGCTGATCGACGTTCGCCTTCGCTGGGTAGGGCTGATCTTCCTCGCCCTGGCCCTGCGCATCGGCACCCAGACAGCGATCGCCAACGGCGTCGAGATCGCCGAGACCTTGCGACTGCCGCTGTACGCGGGCGCGTTCGGGCTGCTGATCGCGGGCCTGTGGCCCAATCGCAACCACCCCGGGCTGCTGGCCGTCGCAGTGGGTGCGGGCGCGAACGGCGTCGCGATAATCGTCAACGGCGGCTGGATGCCGGTGTAGGGACCGTCGCTCACGGCGGCTGGCTTGGGCCCCGAAGAGCTGAACAGCGCTTTCCACCGCCTGCTGCCGCCGGACTTCGGCCTGGAATTCTTCCTCCGTGCCGGCCCCATCGCCGACATCATTCCGCTGCCCATCCCCATCCTGACCAATGTCGCCAGCATCGGGGACGGTTTCATTGGCGCCGGTTTGGGCTGGTTCGTGTTAAGTACCTTGATGCGAGGGAAGGAAGATTCGGAGGTCGGCGTCAGCCTCGGCCCGGGGCGGCGCGCCGGGGCGGAACCCAGCGTGGGCTTCGACCGGCCGATCATCCTGGGTGGCGCCCGCGGCGCGGGCATGCCTGCACCACTTCCGCTCGGCGCGCGGGTGCGCGGGCATCCATACATCCGCCTCGCGCTCGACGCGCGATTTGCCGCCTTCTGGCTCGCCCAGACGATAAGCCTGTTCGGCGACCGCCTACACCAGGTTGCGCTGGGCGTGCTCGTCTACGCGATCACCAACTCACCGCTCGCCACCGGGCTCGTCTTCCTGGCGGCCACCCTGCCAAACATCTTCCTGGGTCCCATCGCGGGCACATTCGTGGATCGCTTGGAGCACAAGCGCGTGCTCATCGCCAGCGACCTGATCCGGGCCGTGCTGGTGCTGCTGATCCCCTTCGCGGCGGTGGCCAACGTGGTGCTGGTCTATCCGCTGGTCTTCGTGATCACTACGGTCAGCCTCTTCTTCCGGCCGGCGAAAACGGCGATGCTGCCGCGCATCGTCCGCGAGGATGACCTGATGGCCGCCAGCAGCGCCACGTGGACGGCGGACACGCTGGCCGACATCGTCGGCTTCCCCCTCGCCGGCCTGTTCATCGCCTTCCTCGGGGTGGGGTCGACCGATCTCGGGCTGGCATTCTTCGCCGACTCGGCCACCTACGTCCTGTCCGCCGTGCTGCTGGCCGGCATCTCCGTAGCGCCGCTCGTCCGCGACAGGACGCCGCGCGTCGTCAGCGCCGTCCGCGCCTTCACCAACGAGCTCAGTGAGGGCTGGCGCTTCCTGCGCGACAAACCGGCGCTGATCCAGAACACGTTGATCAGCACCATCGCCCAGATGAGCGTCGGCGTGACGCTCGCGCTGACGGTGGTCTACGCGCGGGATGTCCTGGATGGAGCGGTCATCCCCTACCCGCAGAACTTCGCCGCGATCGAGACCGCCATAGGCATCGGCAACCTGGTCGGCGGTCTGGCAGTGGGCGCGCTCGGCACCCGGCTGCGCAAGGGCTGGCTGGTGGTCGGCGGCTTCATCGCGATGGGGCTGTCGACGATCCTCCTCGGCCTGACCGGCAACGTGCTCATCGCGCTGCTGGCGGCGGCGGGGATGGGCGTGGCGAACCTCGTTTTCATCATCCCCACCCAGACCATCTTCCTGGAGGTCACGCCGATCGAGCTGATGGGCCGCGTGGTGGCCTTCCGTGGCAGCCTCGTCTTCGGCGCGATGACGCTGGCCATGGCCGTGGCCGGCATCCTCGCCGAGAGCGTCTCGGCGGGACTCGTGATCGCGGCATTCGGCGTGCTGACCGTGCTGGGCGGCCTGATCGGAGGGTTGCTGCCCGCCGTTCGTGACGCTTGAGCGCCAACCGGCTGACATAATCGGTCCAGTGCTTGCCAATTACCTTGTCCCGCTGACAGCCGTGCTCGCCGTCGCCGCCGTTGTGGCGCTGCTTGGCGCGCTGCTGCTGTGGCGTCGCGTGAACGCCGCGACGCCCGGGCTGGCGCGAGTGGCCGTCAATCTGGACGAGCGAGCTCTGACGATGCCGCTGGCTCTTTCGTCAACTCGCGCGTCGCTCGCGGAGCGAGGCTCGGCTTTCGAGCACGCGCTGTGGCTGTTGGCCCGTTTCGATGGCCGAGCCGACAACCTGGCTGCTGCCATGGCGCGCGGCCGCGCGAACCTCGACACTACGCGAGCAAGATTGGAAGGCGCGCGTGGGAGCGTGGAAAGACTGAAATCGACCGCCCGCCTGATCATCAGGGCGATCGAGCTGAGGAGGGCAATCCTGGGATGACCGACCCCAAGCGGCCGGACGATAACGACGAGCTTCAGCCGGCCGACTCCGACGCGGCGGCCGAGGCGACCACCGAAGTCGAAGCCGAGGCTGTTGAGGACGCAGCCCTGGATCCGGCCGGCGACGCCAAGCTAACCGAAGCAGAGCTCGCGGCAGTCGAAGAGGAGCTCGAGGCCGAGTATGCCACCGAGCAGGCTGCTGAGACACCGGCCGGAGCTGCCGCGACGAAGCCCGCCTCCTCGCGGGAACGAGCGGGGAAGGTCGTTGCGACGCCCGCAGGCGTCGCCGTCGACGAGCTGCCCTACGTCGACGATCGCGTCTCCAAGATCTGGGTCGCCCTCATCGCCGCCGTCTTCGCGCTGATCCTGGTCTACGGCTTCCTGTTCGGGAGAGGCGGGTTCCTCACCCCGACCGAGCCGCCCGAGGCAACCGCCTCCCCCGTGCCAAGCCTCTCCGCGACGCCGCGCCCGAGCCAGACACCGGCCGTATCCGGCACGCCCGGCGCGTCGGCCAGCCCGGCCAGCCCGGGGCTGTCGGCCAGCCCGGCCAATTCGGCCAGCCCGGCCAATTCGGCCAGTCCGGCCAATTCGGCCAGTCCGGCTCCTTCACCAAGCCCTGTTCCGACAGGAACTCCGAGCGCGGTACAAACCTAGGCTCACGCTCATGCGCCGCTGGTTTCGCCGGTCGAATGAGCCCGACTGGATCGTGGACCAGCTCGTGCGGCGCGGTGTCAGTGACCCGGCGGTCCTGCGCGCGATGCGTACCGTGCCACGAGAAGCGTTCGTGCCGCTCGAGATCAGGCACCTGGCGCACGAGGACGGGGCGCTGCCGATCGGCCGTGGCCAGACGATCAGCCAGCCGTACATCGTCGCGCGCATGACCGAGGTGTTGGCGCTGCCGGCCTGGCGCGACGCCCACGGCGGGAAGCAGCCCAAGGTCCTCGATGTCGGCACCGGTTCCGGCTACCAGGCCGCGATCCTCGCTGAGCTGGGAGCGCGGGTCGTGTCTGTGGAGCTGGAGGAAGAGCTGGCGGAGCGTGCTCGCCAGGCGCTGGCGGAGCTCGGCTATGACGTCGACATTCGCGTCGGCGACGGCAGCGCCGGCGCACCGGGTGAGGCGCCCTTCGCCGGCATCGTCGTCGCCGCCGCCGCGCCGCAGATCCCCGTGCCGCTGGTCGAGCAGCTTCTGCCTGACGGTCGGCTGGTCATTCCCATCGGCACCCGTTTCGAGCAGTTGATCACGCTCGTTCGGCGGACTGACGACGGGTTCACGCAGGAGCCGGTGGAGCCGGCGGTGTTCGTGCCGCTATTGGGCGAGCATGGCTTCTCGGACAAGCCTTGACATCTGATGCGACCTTGGACATCATCACGTGTCATGACGCGAACGACGCTCGACATCGACCCCAGCGTGCTCCGTGACTTGAAGAAACGCCAGAAGCGCGAGGGCAAAACCATGGGACGGCTGGTTTCGGAGCTCCTCGTTGGCGCACTGGGTGAGGGAGACCCAGTGCAACCCCGCGAATTTCACTGGATCTCAAAGAACATGGGTTTGCGCGTGGATCTGGAAGACAAGGAGGCCGTCCGCCGGGCGATGGAGGAGTGACCAGCTCCACGGTTGACGCGAACGTCCTCGTCTACACCACCGACAGGAACAGCCCCTTCCACGACGCCGCCCGAGTCCTCGTCGAGCAGCTCGCCCTCGGCCCCGAGCTCGTTTACCTCTTCTGGCCGGTAGTGCTGGCTTATCTCCGTATTGCGACCCATCCCGTGATAGCGAACACGCCACTGTCGTCCGCAGAGGCGGAGGCGAACGTCGCACAATTCCTCGACGTCCCGCACGTCCGAGTGGTCGGAGAGCAGGACCAGTTCTGGGCGAACTACCGCGTGATCGCCAACGATGTGCGACCGACTGGCAACCTTGTGCCGGACGCCCACCTGGTTGCGTTGATGCGAGAGAACGAAGTGCGTGCGATCTGGACGCACGATCGAGACTTTCGGAAGTTCAAGGGGATAGAGGTGCGCGACCCATTCCGGTGACAATGCGCTCATGACACACGTCTTCGTTGCGCCCCACCCCGACGACATCGCCCTCTCGTGCGGCGGCCTGATCGCGAGCCTGCGCGACCTCGGCCAGACCGTGACGATCCTGACCGTCTACTCGGGCGGCGGCTCCTCCACGGGCAATGGCGGCAGGCCGATGACGGAGTACCAACGCGCAGCCCTGGGCTTCGGCAACAAGGCGAATTGGCCGCTGACGGAGGCCTTCCGGCGAGACAACATCGCGCCCGACTACGAGGTGACCACGCCAGTCGGCGGCCCGCCACCCTGGCAGGCCGATCCCGAGAAGCTGGACGTCACCCAGCAGCGCGCGAACACCCAGGCACGCCAGTTCTGGCAGCGCGCCGCGTGGACGCGGTCGGCCAACATCACCAACGCGGAGGCGGACGACCGGCCGATTGCCGACTCACTGGGCGGACAGGGCAGCCTTGTGCCGATCAACTTCGACGCGCTCGACGCGATGGAGCGGCGCAAGCTCGAGGAGGAGCGCTATGCGTTCTTCATCGAGGGCTCGGTCATCTTCCTTGACCTGCCGGACGCCGTGTACCGCGGCTACGAGGGCGATCAGCAGTTGCTCGGGGCGGTTCGCGAGGACGACCTGCCGCCCTACGACCTGCTGCGCTCGGAGATTCTCAGGCTCGAGCCGCAGAAGGTCTACTTCCCGCTCGCCGTGGGCGGGCACGTCGACCATCAGCTTTGCCGCGAGGTGGGGCTGTCACTGCTCGCCGAGGGCCGCCGGTGGGTGATGCCCGCGCCGCCGTTCGTGGGCCGGCTGTCGTTCTACGAGGACTTTCCGTACGCGTGGTGGCGCGACTTCTCCGGCCCCGGCAGAGACGGGCTGGATATGGACCTGCCGGCGGGCGTGACACTGGAGCCGCAGTACGCGGACATCACCGACGAGATGGATCGGAAGGCGGCCGGCATTCAGCTGTACTCGAGCCAATTGCCCAGGCTGTTCGACTCAGACCAGGGGCTGTTGGACGACCTGGCGGGCTACCACGCCCGGATCGCCCTGGCGGGCGGCATCTCCGGTTATGCCGAGCGCTACTGGTCTACCGTCAAGCCATAAATCCGTGAGTCGACAGCTGCCGCTGCCGTTGGCCTAGCGTCAACGGTCGCTGATCCTGGCCCACGTACGCCTGGTAACGAAAGCTCGTCGGCCCCGACGTGGGCAGAGAACGCTCTAGGTCGTTCGGTACGCGACCGTGACTCTGACTGAGACCTCGAGCGAGCCTGACTCGACCGGGGTGGAGGCATCGGCGGCCATCATCATCCGCTCCGCCTTGGCGAAAGGGCGCGGCGGGGGCATGGCTCCGTCCTCGGTCACGGATGAGACGCCGGTGATCGAGAGTCCGGCGGCCTCGGCGAGCACGTCGGCGCGTGATCGGGCCTCCCCCATCGCCAGGATCCGTGCCTCGCGTTCGGCAGGCGCGGGATCGGCCAGGCGGAACGTCAGGCTGTCCATGCTCGTGGCCCCGGCCTTGAGTGAGGCATCCACCACGTCCCCCAGCCGGGCAAGGTCGCGGACGGTGACCTCGACCACGTTCGCCAGCTCGTAGCCACTCAGCTCGGGCGGCTTGCCGTCGCGATAGTCGTAGCGCGGCTGGACGGACAAGAGCGAGGTGCGGATGTCCTTCTTGGGCACCCCTGCCGACTCCACCGCGGCGAGGATCGCGGCCATGGTTGATGCCGCCTCTTGGCGGGCCTCATCGACGGTCAGTCGAGACACCGACACACCAAGCCGGATGTCGGCGACGTCCGGCTGGACGGCGACCTGACCGGTTCCTGTTACAACGATCGACCCCTCGTCCATGGACTCAGTATGCCCGACCGCACTCATGAGCCCGCATCCGGGTGCGTTACAGCGATGACCATCGCCTCAACCTGCTGTAGCTCTAGGTGTCGAGCCGCCCGCCTTTCGTCAGGTGTCGCGAGGAGCCGCTGTCGCCGCCGGGATATTGCGTATGGTGATCGAGGGCATGGATGCACAATGCTGCTCTCAGCGCCGTTTTGCGAACGCTCGTCGTGTCAGGCGGCGGTGCGGGTAGCGCCAGATCGGGCCGCAACAGCAGCGGCGCCCTCTTCGTAGATCTGGCTCACGGCGCGGACCATATGCTCCACCGAGAAATTGGCCAGCACGAAGTCATGCCCGGCGCGGGCGAGCATGTCCGCCAGCGGGTGATCCGTGAGCAGCCGGACAACAGCCGCAGCAAGGGCCGCCGGATCGCGCGGCGGGACGAGCAGCCCGGTGCGCTCGTTCTCGATCATCTCGGGCACGCCCCCGACGCGCGACGCCACCACCGGGCGCCGCAGCGCCATGGCCTCCAGAAGAGCAAGTCCCTGCGCCTCGCGATATGACGGCAGCACGGCCACGTCCAGTGCGGCGGTCACGGCCGGAACGTCGTCGCGCAGGCCAGTGAAGAGAACCTTCGCCCCTGGCCGGGCCTTGCGCGTACCAACGCACCTGTCCTCGCTGCACTCCTCGCCGAGCAGGTCAAGCCCGTCGGCCTGCGCCTCGAGCGTCTCGCGCTGGCTGCCTTCGCCGATGATGAGCAGCCGCGCCTCAGGCACCTTCTCGAGCACCAGCGGCCACGCCTCGATGAGCGTCGGGTGGCCCTTCTCCGGCTCGAGGCGCGCGACGACGCCGACGAGCGGCGTGCCCTCCGGGAAGCCGTACTCCTCCGGCAGCGTGCAGCACGCCTCGGTGACGTCGTAGCGTTTGAGATCCACGCCGTTGTAGATCAGCTCGACCGGCGCAGGCGTACGGCCCTCGGCGACGATCTTGCCCACGGTCGCTCTACTGACCGCGATCAGCCGATCCATCGACGGGGTCAACCGGCGCAGCAACGCCCGATCCTCGTCGCTCCGGATCCGGCTGGAATGGATCGTGCTCACGACGTACGGCTTGGGCAGGCCGTGCTCGGCCAGTATCAGCGCGGCGCGGGTGCCGATGACCTCGGCCCGGAACATGTGGTTGTGGAGGATGTCCGGCGGCCGCTGGCGAAGGAGAGTCATGACGCCGTCCAGGGCGGCGGAGTCGTCCGCCTCGTCGACCACGTGCACGGTCGTGCCCGTGGCCCGGACACGCCGCACAGAGGGACCTTCCGAGAGACTGATCACCTCCACGTCGAAGCGGATTGGGTCAAACCCCTCGACCAGGTTCTGCACGTGGACCTGTGCCCCGCCGCCGGCGCCGCTGGCCATCAGCTCGGTGACGGTGATCTTGCCGTTCACGGCTGGCCGCCTGCCTGTCCGCCCCGCTGGACGAGGAGTCGGAAGATGGGCTCGTCGACCGCGCCCCACTCGTACTTGTAGGGCTCGTTGCCGCGCAGGAAATCGAACCGGCGGCGACCGGCCTCGATGCGGTTCTGGAAGTACAGCGCCGCTCCAGTCACGCCCGGCGAGGCCTCTGACGCGGACGGGTCCATCCCGGCGTTATACAGGTACGAGGTGGTGCGCCCGTCATCAAAGGCAAGGGCCGCAAAGACCAGCCGCTGCCCGCAGCGGACAAGGGCGACGTGGAGCACGCCGCCACCGGCTTCGGCGCGCTCGAGCTCGGCCAGGCGATGGACGAACAGACGGCTCCGAGCGCCGCCCTCGTTGGCGGGGAAGAGGCCGCGCTCGCCGAAGCGCATCTCGTGCAGGCGGATGAACTCGTCGGTGGCCTCGACCGTCGGCGGGCTGATCTCGATCGACAGCTCGCCTACGGCCGCAGCGCGACGCAGCTTGCGCCTGATCTCGTGGCGCGCCTTCTTGTCGAGCGTGGCGAGGTACTCGTCCCATGTGTCGCCGCGAACGGTGACCACAGGACAGACATCCTCCTGCTCGCGCGCGACGCTCCAGCCCTCGCCTGAGCCGGTGGCTGCGAAGGCCGCTTCGAGCGCCGCCAACGCCGGATCCACCGCGCGCAGGCGGCGCAGGTCAACGACATCCCAGGGCTGGTCGCCGTCGTTCTGGGCGTGAGCATCGGCCAGGGTGCCGGCCGTGGCCACGGCGGCAAGCCCAAGGTCCTGCTCGGAGGCCAGGATCGTTGAGTAGTCGGCGTGGTAGCTGGCGCCGAACATCACCGCGCTCGCCTCACCCGGCACGGGCTGGCAGATGGGCGAGTGCTCCCTGACAACGGTCGCCGTGGGCATGTCGTCCGGCTCCACCTCGTGACGATGCATCAGCGGGACGATCGCGCGGATCTCGGCGTCCTCTGGTGCGGCCACGACGAGGTACTGGTCGTGAGCCGTGGATCCGTAGGCGTCCCACCACGCGCGATGGAAGGTCCATCTCGAGAAGGGCGTGGCGGCCGCCGTCGCGGCGAGAAGCCGGTCCCATGCCTGGCGCGGGATGGCGTCGAACGCGACGTGGCGCGCCACCAGCGAGCCAATAGACGGGAGGGTAACCACAGATGTGTGCACGAAGGGTTAGGGCACTTTACTGCCTATCGACGCCGGACGCCGCGATGGATAAGGGGGATCCGAACGAGGTCCAGGAGCACGCGACCGGCCAGCCACGGGCTGACCCGCATGCGCGAGCCACGCTTGTCCGACCACTGGACCGGCACCACGGCCATGGAGTAGCCACGACGCCGTGCGAGGTGGATGATCTCGGCGTCGAAGACGATGCTGCCGATCTTCTGGCGCGCGAAGAGGTCATGGGCCGCCTCGCGGCTGAAGCCCTTGAAGCCGCACTGCGTGTCGGGACCTGGCCCCGTCACCCAGAACGCGGCGAGCGCGTGGAACACCTTGCCAAGGGCGCGTCGGTGGCGGGGCTGGGTGCTGCGACGGTCGCTGCCGTCGGGATGGACGCGGCTGCCCAGCGCTATGTCGTTGGTGGCCAGCGCGTCGATCAGCAGCGGCAGCTGGTCGGCCGGCGTGGCCAGGTCCGCATCCGCGAACAGGATCAGGTCCGTGTCCGCGGCGAGCATTCCCGCCCGGACGGCACCGCCCTTGCCGGTGTGCGGCTCACGCAGCACGCGCAGCTTGGTCTCATGGCGCGCCTCGACGATGGCGGCCGTGTCGTCGTCGCTGCCGTCGTCGACAACCAGAACCAGGACCGGACCCATGTCGCTGGCCGGCCGTCCGCCCTGGCGCCCGGGAGCCTGGTTGTTGAGGTAGGCGAACAGCTCGTCGAGCGCGGATCCGATGCGGTCTTGCTCGTTGTACGCCGGCAGGACGAGGGTGACGCTAGGCCGTGATGGGCTCGCGCTCTCCTCTGGACTGTCGGGCATCCGCCGCATGGTAGACGGGGACTTCCTGACGAGCCGGAGCCGCCGCGTGCATCCTGCCTCGGAGCGGCCAGCAGACGGCAAGGATGGCGAAGGCGCCTGGCCACAGGGCGGGCACGGAGAGCACCGCGAGGTCGAGGCGCCAGTAGGCGACGACATCGAAGCCCATCGACTGCTTCAGTGGCGCGGCAACGACGAAGAGGTAGGCGCAGAAGAGCAGGCCGGCCAGCACCGCGCCATGCAGCAGCGTGCGGGCAAGCCAGGCGCGTTGCTCATCGGTGGTCATTTCGGCGCGAGGGTAGACATATCGGCGCCCGCGGCGGATGGCTATTTCGTACCGTTCGGCCGATCCGTATAGGCCTTTTGTACCCTGCTGCCGGCCGTACGGCCGTTGCTACGCTGCACCGCCTGATGATCCCCATAGTCCTGTTCGTGACAGCCCTTGTGGTGCGCGTGGCTGTCGGCGTCCTTTTCCCCGGCCCTGCCTACCCCGACTCGTACTACTACGTCCACATCGGCGAGCAGTTGGCGGCTGGACACGGCTTCGTGGCTGACTACATCTGGAACTTCGTCGACGTGGGCGGCGGGCTGCCCGTTGATCCGACGCTCCCAATTCCCTCCAATGGGCACTGGATGCCGCTAACGGCCGTGGTCCAGGTGCCCTTCCTCGTGCTGATCGGCAAGGGCGCCCTCGCCGCGGCGCTGCCGTTCTGGATCGTCGGCGCAGTTGCGGCGCCGCTCACCTGGTGGATCGGACGCGACGCGGGCTTCGATCGCGTTCCGGCGGCGGCGGCCGGACTGCTGGTCGCGCTGCCGGGCGGGCTGACGCCGTTCCTGTCACAGCCCGACAACTTCGGACTGTTCATGACCCTCGGCGCGTTGAGCCTGTGGCTGTGCGCGCGGGGCATGCGCGGCGATCGTCGCGCGTTCCTGCTGGGCGGATTCGTGGTCGGCCTGGCAACGCTGGCCAGGTCGGACGGCATCCTGCTCGGCCTGCCATTCGCCATCGTCGCGCTGCGTGAGCTGATCCGCGGCCGCGAGCGATCGGTCGCGCTTGCCACTGCCGTCGGCTGCGCGGCCCTGTTCGCCGTCGCCGTGGCGCCATGGGTCTACCGGCAGCTCGACGTCTTCGGCAGCGTCTTTCCGTCCGCCAGCAGCGGCCGGATCCTGTGGATCAGCGACTACTCGCAGCTGTACAGCATCGGCACGCCGGCGGGACCCGACACATTGTTCGCGGGCGGCTCGGCCCGGTCATCGCCGGCCGCATCGGCGGTTTCCTTTCGGCACTCGGCCTCTTTGCGCTGATGCCGCTCGTCGTGGTGCTGGTGCCGTTCGCCCTCATCGGCGCCTGGCAGCGCCGGCGAGACACGTGGTTCGCACCATTCTTCGTCTACGCGATAGCGCTCTTCGCCGCGAGCGGGCTGGTGTTCGCCGTCCACGTCCCGTTCGGCACGTTCATCCATTCGGCCGTGGCCCTGCTGCCGCACACGTTCCTGCTCGTCACGGCCGGCGTCGGCGGGGTAGTGTGGTCGGTGGCCCAACGCCGGCCCAACTGGAACGTGCGGCGCGCAACCGCCGTGTTCACCTACGGTGCGGTCGCGGTCGCGGTGGCCGGCGCGGCGCTCCAGACGATGACCACGGTGAGCCACTGGTCGCAGGTCCGCGGCGTCCAGCGGGAGCTGGCCCAATCGCTCCGCGCCGCGCCTGAAACCGACCGGATCATGTCCGCCGACGCTGGCGCATTTCACTACCTGACCGGCCGTCAGGGCATCGTCACCCCCAATGACGAGCTGCCGGTGATCGAGGACGGAATGCGCGCCTACGACGTGCGCTGGCTGGTCCTGGAGCGGGAGGCAATCGTTCCCGCCCTCGCGCCAGTCCTCGCCGGCGAGATGCGCCCTTCATGGCTGTCACAGCCCGTCGCCGTGGTGCCCCGCTCAGGCGGCCCCGCCGTCGCAACCGCCGGACCGGCGCTGACCGCGCTGGACGGTGTCGCCGGTGCGCTGTACGCGGTCTGCCTCTCTCCGGCCGACACGCGATGCGGTCAATGACACTTGCCGCCGTCGGCACCTCCGCCGCCCGCAGTCCGTCTAGCGTCGGCGTCTGGCGCATCGCTCAATCTGCCGTTGTCGTCTCGGTCGGGCTGTACGCCTTCGCGGTCGCCGTTCGCCTGTGGGCCGTCGGCCTCATCTCGTTCCCGATGACCGAGGGAAGTGCCTACTACGTCGCCGTCGCGCGCAACCTCGTCGCCGGCCGAGGCCTGTTGATCGACTCCCTGTGGAGCTACTCGACTCCACCGCTGACGCTGCCACGGCCGACGTTCGAGCTGTGGCAGCCGATGGCAACGTTCGTCGCCGCGATACCGATGGCATTGCTGGGCTCGCTCGGTTTTGGGGCTGCGCAACTGGGTAGGCGCCGTTGATCACGGACCGGCCCATCTGGCTGTCTGATGCGTTGGGGAGCGCAACTCTTGCGCTGCCGGACGAGCCGGTGTCGGCCGTGCTCGGCCTGGCCCGCACCTTCGGCGCTCAGGCCGTGGTGCTGCTCGAGGGTCGGGGCCGCTATCCGGCCGAGCTGACCGGCGCGGGCGCGCAATGCTTCGCGCCGCTCGCCGCCGAGGCGACCGGCGGGGCAGCGGTGTTCGTCATCGATCGGGAGTGCGTGCGATGAGCGAGCCGGGCGACCGTCGCGAGGGCTCCGTTGCCGAGGAGGCGACTGCCTATACTCGGCCACGAATGGAGGGCCGCGCCGTGGGCCGTCAAGGGCAACTCGACGCCGCGGGCCGCAGGTCGGGGGAGCCCGGCTCGCAGGCTTCCGAGCAGGTCCGCGCGCTCGTGCAGTCGCTCGTCGAAGGCAGCAGCGGCACGACCGGCGAGGACGTGCTCTCGCAGATGTCGATGGTCGTCCTCGAAGCCCAGGAGCAGGAGCGCTCGCGCCTCGCGGAGGAGCTCCACGACGGGCCAGCGCAGGCCCTTGCCAACGCGATCTTCCAGACCGAGATCCTCGATCGCGCGCTGCGCGAGCCGCAGGTCGCGGGCGACAAGTCCGCTCACTCGGAGCTCGTCCAGCTGCGCCAGATCCTCGAGCGCGAGCTGGACAGGCTGCGTGGCTACATCAACCAGCTGCGGCCGTCGCTGGACGAGGCAGAGGAGCTCGACGAAGCACTCCGTGACAGCGCCTTGGCCGTCAGCCAGCGCTCCCGTCTGCCGATCGAGGTCACATTCGGGGCCACCAGCGAGCAGCTTCAGGACGCGGCCCGAATCGTCGTCCTGCGCGTCGCCCAGGAGGCGCTCCGCAACATCGCCAAGCACTCGGGCGCATCGCGCGCCTGGATGGTCACGCGGACCATCGACGAACCGGGCGGGGGTCACAAATGGCAGCTGGAGGTAGGTGACGATGGCAGAGGGTTCGACATTGATGGGGTGACCGCTCACCCCAACCGGCGCCATTTCGGCCTGCGCTTCATGCGCGAGCGAGCCGACCTGCTCGGCTCAGAGCTATCGATAACAACCAGTCCCGCCGCCGGCACCGTCGTGCGGCTCACCACCGACATTGGAGGGTAAGCAGAGGAGTTGGCCACCATGGAACAGGACTACGGGGGTCCCGATCGCCGACGCGGCGGTCCCGACAGACGCAACCCAGAGCAGCGGACCAAGATCCTGCTTGTCGACGACCACGCGCTCTTCCGGGTCGGCATGCGCCAGACCCTGGAAGCAGAGTCAGACTTCGACATCGTTGGCGAGGCCGAGGACGGCCGCGATGCCTTCACGATGGCCGTGGAGCTCACGCCCGACATCGTCCTGCTCGACCTGTCGCTGCCCGCCCCGGGCGGCATCGAGACCACGCAGCGCGTCAAGCGCGAGGTGCCCAGCGCAGGCATCATCGCCTTCGCCGTCGCGGAGGACGAGGACCAGCTCTTCGAGGCGATCAAGGCCGGTGCGGCCGCGTTCATCCTCAAGGACATCAGTCCAGAGGACCTGGTGACGATCATTCGTCGCGTCCGCGCCGGCGAGTACCTCATCAACGACAAGGTCTTCTCGCGGCCATCGGTTGCGAGCCGGGTTCTCAAGGAGTTCCGCGAGCTGGCCGTCTACGGCCAGGAAGCGGCGCCCATCTTTGCTCCGCTCTCGCCGCGCGAGGTCGAGATCCTCGACAACATCGCCAAGGGCATGACCAACAAGCAGGTCGCCTATGCCCTGACGATCAGCGAGCAGACCGTCAAGAACCACATGAGCTCCATCCTGCGCAAGCTCTCGGTGAACGACCGGACGCAGGCAGTGGTCTACGCCATGAAACAGGGCTGGATCCGCATCCCCGAGGATTGATTGGAGCCGGCGGTCACCTGCCGGCCGAGGAAACAACATGACCCAGCCAATGGCCGAGCTACTAACGCTCGAGCACGAACAAGCGACCCTCGATCGAGAGCTGACCGAGATCGACCTGCTGCTGCGGCAGGCCGGCTCGGAGGCACAGCGCCACCAGGAACGCCGCACCCAGGCCGAGGAACGCCTCCAGGCGCTCGACAACGACCCGCGCGCCGATCGCGCCGCGCTCTTAGAGGCGCGCACCCGACTGCTCTCGCAGACGCGTCGCCAGACGATGATGGAGGGCCAGATCGAGGTGCTCCAGGGGAAGCAGCGCGCACTGCAGCGCTTCCAGCGGCGGCTGGATCAGATCGTGCCCGCGCTCGGTGGGCGCAACGGCGACGCCTCGGCCGTCATTGATGACCCCAACGGACCCCAAGGCGGCGCGCAGGGCGGCGGCGCGACGTCGCGCGACGTGATGGCCGCCCAGGAGCAGATGCGTCGTGAGATCGCGCGCCAGATGCACGACGGACCGGCTCAGAGCATCGCCAACATCGCGCTCCAGGCACAGGTCGTGCAGCACCTGGTGGCGGGCGATCCAAAGCAAGCCGAGGCAGAGCTGCGTGAGCTCGTGAGGATGGTCCAGGGCGCCCTCGAGGCGACCAAGAACTTCATCTTCGACGTGCGCCCAATGGTGCTCGACGACCTGGGCATCGTGCCCACGCTCAGGCGTGCGGGCGGCGGAGCGCAGCCGCCGCACGGGCCTGCCCGTCGTGCTCGAGAGCGTGGGCGCCGACAGCCGACTGTCGAGCGAGATCGAGAGCACCATGTTCCGGATCGTCGATGATGCGATCCAGGGATTCGTGGACGCGCGCTCGGCTGATGTCGTCGTCCGCCTCGACTGGCAGGAAAGGCTCCTCAAGGCATCGGTTCGCGGCCAGCCGCAGGGCCAGCGGGGCACGCCCGCCGACGTGGCCAAGGCCGCCGTCGCCGCGGCGCGCCGGGACAAGCAGATTCCGCAGGCGCAGATCAACGCGATCCTGTCGGACGTCGGCAACAGCATCTGACCCACCTCGCGAAAGCGAACAAGGAGCGCCGGCCAGGGGGGGCCTCGAGTTGTGCGCGTGCCAGGCGCCCTCTAAACGACGGCCACGCCTTCAATCCGGCGGCCTCCGCCGCGCCAGCGCTGCTAGCATCGCCGCGCCGCGCCCAGGGCGGCCGCGGAGGCAGAGCAAACAGGGCAGTCGGAGGGTGACGTCGTATGGGCCAGCCGCGGATCCGTGGCGCCGGAGTTGGAGAGCTCGGTCAGAGCCTCGCCGAATACGCCTTGATCGTCGCGCTGATCGTCATCGTCGCGATGGTGGCGCTGACGTTCTTCGGCACTCAGATCAACGACATCCTCAGCGCGATCGCCGACACCATCAACGGCTGAGTAGATAGGCGGTCGAGTACCGCTCTCCTATGTCGAGACGATTGGCCGAGTACGCACTCATTCTTGCTCCACCGGACAATCCCTAGAGTCGTTGACACCTGTCACACCTTGTCACGTTGGAGTCCACGTTGAAGCGCACCAATCGACTGATGCTCGTCTTTGGCGTCATCCTGGCCGCGGTCTCATTCATTTTCGTCACGATGACAAGCATCACGCTTCGTGAGCTTGTTGATCGGTGGGGCGTCCTGCCGCCACTCGAGGTCACCCAGTAACCCTGTCGACGTAGCGAAGAGAAGCAAGACAGAACCTATGGCGACCGATCCGATCCGCGTGATCATCGTCGTCGGCTCGATGCAGGCCCGAACGCTCGCGGAGCTCGAGCTTCAGCAGCCACTCTCTTCGAGCGCACCTTGCGCCCGCTGGCGACCCGTCTCTCCGGCCTCGCCCAGAGGTTCGCCAGCCCGCAGAAGGTCAGCCGTATCAGCACGGTGAGCCCGACGACGGCCAGGCCAACGCCGAGCGGCGCCGCCCATCGAGCGCGCCCCGCTGGTCTCCCCTCGATAGGTGGCTTTTCGGGAGTCATCTCGCGCCGGCTCGGGCCGCGGGTTTGATGAACTTCGCATTGAGGCGATGATAAGTCGGCGGTAAGCGCTGCGTGAGACCTTCAGGTCAGGCTGGAGCTATGAAAACGGTCCTGGATCTGCTCCTGCCGCCCACGTGCCCGGGCTGCGGGCGCGAAGGGCCGGCCGTCTGCGATATGTGCCTCGCGCACATGGGCCGACGGGTTGATGAGCCGCCGGGGGTGCCGGTCGGCCTCCAATCCAGCCAGCCGCGCGGCATCGTGCAGCTGGAGTGGTGCGCATCGTTCAACGGCCCGGCGCGGGCGAGCGTCCACGCACTGAAGTACGACGGTGAGCTTCGGCTCGTGGCGCCGCTGGCGGAGCTGATGGCCGCCCGCTGGCGCCGGGCGAGCGTCGGTGGCGACATCCTCGTGCCGGTGCCCGTTCACGCCGAGCGGCGTCGGCAACGCGGCTTCGACCAGGCCGAGCTCCTGGCGCGCGGCGTCGGCGAGCGCCTCGGCCTGCGCGTCGTGGGTGCCCTCGAGCGCGCGGCACGCACGACGGCCCAGCACCAGCTCGGACGCCGCGCGCGGCAGAGCAACGTCAGCCAAGCGTTCGGCGTCGCGCCGCGTCACGCCGGGGAGATCAGTGGCCGATGGCTGGTGCTGGTCGACGACGTCGTGACCAGCGGCGCGACGCTGGCTGGGTGCGCACGGGCGCTTTACGAGGCGGGCGCGTTCGCGGTCTCGGCGCTGACCCTGGCCCGCGAACGCTGACCCCGCTGCGCCGGCCACTCGCGACGCGGCCGCAGCCGGTACACGCTCGACTTGCGCATCATGAAGCCCTCGTCGACGAGGTATCGGCGCAGCGAGGCCGCGTCCGGATGGCGCAACGCCAGCAGCTGGTTGAGCTCCTTCTCCGGGTACTTGCGCTTGCGCTCGAATGCCGTCTCGGCCAGGAAACGGAGCACCGTCAGGCGTTTGGCATGCTGTGCCGGGATGCTCAGT
>Ga0136618_10000210_pt1 | contig 18087 bp, 16 predicted proteins | sample AntDrymUQ3302106_2_FD_104805 | JGI IMG/M metagenome (GOLD analysis project Ga0136618, IMG submission 104805) | Polar desert sand microbial communities from Dry Valleys, Antarctica - metaG UQ330 (21.06) | ecosystem: Environmental > Terrestrial > Soil > Desert | place: Antarctica: Dry Valley... | reverse complement strand
GTTTCGACCGCTTGGATCTCCCCGACCTGCACGGACCGAGACGCCGACCTTGTGATCGCCGAGAGCGCACCGCCCTGGCCGGTGTTCGACGTCCACGACACCTCGAAGCGCACCGTGACACCCAGCGTGTAGGCGTCTCCGTCGCGATCGGCCGAGGAGTGGCGGTAGGTGTGCAAGCAGTAGGTCGCGCTGTCGGGAAGCCCTCGCCTCCACTCCACACCGGGCCCTCGGCACGTCAGTTGGTCACCATCGCCCGGTTCCCAGTCCGTGACGACCGGTGTCGCGGTGACCGTCGAGGTCACCCGCCCGGCGGATGCGGTCGCCGAATAGCCCCGCCACCATCCACCGTCGAGCCACAGCCACGTCGGCACCTGGGTGTAGAGGCGGCGGTCCGCCGACGGGCTGGTGGAGATGGGGGGCTGGTCGATCGACGCGGTGGCGAGTGCGTCGAGAGCAAGGGCCTCGGGATCGACCTGGTTGCCCTCCGGGATGAGCACGATGCCGCCGACGGAGCCCTGCGCATTGGGCGGGCAGTCCTCGGCAAACCATCGTCCGGTCTCGGAGTACCTCCTGTTCCCGTCGCGGTCGTAGAGCGCCCATTCGAAGTCGTCGTCGATGAGAACAATCCAAGGGCAGCCGTCGTTGCTCCCGCCACCAGTTGATCCGCCCCCGTTCGAGTCGCCGTCGTTCGCGGTGGCTGTCGGGTCTCCGTTGCCGTCCACGAACGCCCCACCGCCATCATCGGCGGCCGCTTGATGCATCGGAAGGAGGGCCTGCAGCGCAAGCGTCAGGAGGGTCACTGCGACGAGTCGAGCGCGCATCCGGCGACTCCTTCCCACTCCTGGATGACGGTGGCTCTCTCGAGCTTCCACACCCCATCAACGATCGCCATCGATGCCGAGACGCTCCGCGTGACGACCGCTTCGTCGACGACCTCGCCCGTCTCGACTCGGTAGACGACCCCGTCGTTCACGAAGCAGTCCTGCAGCTCAGCCCGATCTGCGGTGACGGACACCACGCGCACGCGGTGATCTGTCGCGGATTGGTCGGCAGGGCGCAGTGCGAGCCCGTCGTCAAGACGCTGCTGCGTCTCGGCCGTCACGTTCTCGAGCTGTGACCCCGTGGCGTACTCCGCGAGACTCGGCGCACCCGGGTTCACCGGGGCCTGGTTCGCCCGGAAGCGGGCATCCCAGAACGCCTCGTAGCGATCGACGATGTGCCGCTCGAGCTCGGACTGCTCCGCGGTAGAAGCGGTCCCTGCCGAGGTCGTGGTGGTCGAGCGCGAGACACGCGTCGTCGAGGTCGTGTCAGGCACGACGATCTCGTCGCTGTCATCACTGGTGCACGCGGATGCGAGCACGCCAACGGCGACGAGCAGGACCAGGATGGTGAAGGGGCCGCGTGCCATCGCAGTTCTCCCGTCCGCTCCGGACCCGAGTCTGCGCGAAGCACCCATACGCCTCACCCCATGACAGTCGTCACATAGGGTGACAAAGGTAACCGCGGGTCGCGGCGCCCGCTCGGCGGGGGTGGTTGGCCTCTTCACGGTCAGGCCAGCGAGACCGGGAGCGTCGTCATCTGCTCCGTCTTGCACGGTAGGACACGTCACACGGGGGCAGGGACCATCGCCTCGCTCTCGAGCGGGAGGTGAGGTCGTCACGCCACGTCCAGGTGGTCCCGCAGCAGGCTTTCGGCGCGGCGGCGGCGCTGGACGAGTCCATGGGCGGTCACGCCGCGACGGGCTGCGAGCTCGACAACCGGATGGCCGTCGACGCGGGTCCTCATGATGAGCTCGGCCGCTCCCTCGGCGATCACGCCCGTCTCCTCCGCGCTGGCCAGCTCCTCGACGAAGAGCCGGGCGATGACCTCGTCCTCTGCCGAGGCGGCGACGACATCGCGCCCTGGCAGGTCCACGATCGGTTCACGGTCAGCGACGAGCTGCTTGCGGATGTCGAACAGCAGGTTGGCGGCCACGGAGCGGACTCGGTGGGTGGGGTAACAGCAGATCCGCTCCCAGGCGATCGCGACGAGATCGCCCGCGGTGGTGTCCGGATCGGCTTTGCCGAAGGCGACCGCAAGGCGCACGAGCCCGGGCATGAGTGCCTGGAGGACGACGCGAGCGGCCGCCCGGTCGCGTGCTGACCGGGCGACAAGCGCACCGAGGACCTCGTCGGCCCGATGGCGGTCCCGCCGGAGGGTGAGGACATCGTCCACGGTGTCGAGTCCGGCGAAGGCGGGCTCGACCCTCCGCCACCGCTGGAGCGCGGCGCGGGCCTCGCAGCTGCCGCTGAACTGGCGCCACTCCTGGTCGAGAGCGGCGAAGATCGGGAACCGATCGTGCATGGCGCACCTCCTTGAGGGCCGCTCACGGTGAGCGGTCTGGGCGCACGATGCGCGAGGGCACTCACCGTCGGGCTCACCGGCGGGCTCACCCTCCAAGAATTTCTTCGGCGGCGCCTGCGTGAGTGTCGGGGGTGAGACGCCCGAGGGGCCTCACGCTGCGTGAGACCGACCACCCAGAGCGACATGCCTGACACGCATCGTGTGTCCGTCTCACCGTGGGGCTCACCGGCGGGCTCACCGTCTCACGTTCGATGTCACCGGTGAGACGGTGAGAGACCTTTGGGCCTCTCAAATCGCCTAGTCGGATGTGGAGACGAACCAGCTCGTACGCCTACATGCGGTCCCGCACCCGTCGGCGCCGGTCCGCCAAGCCGGGTTCCCGCTCGATCATCCCTACATCGAGCAGTGCTGGGCCTCGCTGATCGGACCGACCAGCGTCCTGCTGCTCCGTCGCTTGCCAGTGCTGTGGCGAGAGAACGTGAGCTTCGAAGTCTCGCTCGAGGAGCTGGCCGGGTCGCTGGGCCTGGGGCGCAGCACCGGGCGCAACGGCAGCCTGCAACGCACGCTGGATCGTCTCGTCCGGTTCCGGTTCGCGGCGGTCGAGGGGCCCGGGGACCTCGCCGTGTTCACCGAGGCGCCGCCCGTCCCTGCCCACCAGCTCGACCGGCTGCCGGTGTGGTGCCAGACCCGGCACGTGCAGCTCCTCGGCGCCCACCTCGACGGACCGGCGCAGCTTCACGCCGCGCCGGCGAGCCCCACCAACCTCGCCGCCCGTCTCGACCGCCTCAGCCGACCCGGCCCGACCGCCCGACCCGTCCCGAGCCTGCACCGATGACCCTCACCGCGCGCTCACCCGCCGCCCGCACCGCCACCTCACCCTCTCACCGTCGCCCGGCCGCCGACGTCGTCCCGACCCACCCCTCCTGCAAACACACACTTGCAGGTTCCCCTCCGGGGAACCTGCGTCGCTCAGGCTTCGTCGCTCGGAGCCATCGGTGAGGTTCGCGATCACCCCTCTCGGCTCCGCCGGCGGGCGAACCGTCGGCCAGGTCGTCGATGCCATCGTCCGGTACCTCGAACCTCGACGTATCGAACACTCCGGGGCTGCCCCGCAGGTTCCCTCGGGCGATGGTCCCTCGAGCTACTACGCGGACCGGGGCAGCGAACCAGGTCGCTGGCTCGGAGTCTCGGCTGGCGAAGCCGGACTCGCGGGCGACGTCGACCCGCAGGTGTTCGCTCGCGTTCTCGCGGGAAGGGACCCGACGACAGGCGATCGTCTGATCACGGCGCAGGGTTCGGCGGGCCGGCGGCCCACGCTCGGCGTCGGTACGGAGACGTGCCGCGCAGCGGATAGCACGCCGCTCTACGCGGCCGCCGACGCGGCCGCTGCCCTCAGCATGACGGGAAGCGAGCTCGACGCGTTGGTGGTCGCGGGACAGCGCATCGCCATCGCCGGTCTCGCCTCGCAGCACCGAGGCGCCAGCGCTCCAGTCGAACCGGCCGGCAGCTACGTCGTTCCGGTCATCGACGAAAACGGCGAGATCTGGATTGCCGAGCATGAACTCCTGCGATGCGAGATGGCCAGAAGCCGAGGGCCGCTGCCACAGGAGGTCGCGGCGGGGGGCGGGGCCGATGACCTTCTCACGCTCCCGGAGGCCTCCCGTCTCGCCGGCCTCACCCCGCGCTACCTCCGCGGGTTATGCGCCAGGTACGACGATCAGCGGGCCGAGATCATCGCCGCGGTTGACGCTGGCCGTCCGCCGCGACGCGCGTACCTGGTCGCGTACCGCGGCGCGAAGCGTCAGTGGCTGGTGAAGCGGGCGGATCTTGTCGCCTTCCTCGGTCGGCGCGCCGCTCCAGCGGTCCGGGTCGGCTACGACCTCACTCTGACGACCGAGAAGTCGCTCGGTGTGCTGGCGCTGCTCGGTGACGATCGGGTGCGCCGCTGCGTGCTGGACGCCATCCAGGCAGGCAACGACACCGGACTCGCGTACCTTGAACTCCGAGCCGGCGGTGCGCGCAGCCGGGGTCGCCAGGTGTTCGTACGAGGTCTCACGATCGCTTCGTTCCGGCATCTCACGAGCCGAGCGCTCGACCCCTTTCCTCACCACCACAACGTCATCGCCAACACGGTGGTCGATGAGAACGGCACACGCCGGGCGCTCGACGCCCGTGGGCTCTATCTCCACGCGCAGACTGCCTCCGCGCTGGCGACGGCCCAGATGCGTCACCAGCTCACCGAGACGCTCGGGGTTCGCTGGAGGCCCGGCCGCTCGGGTGGATGGGAGATCGAGGGCATCTCCGACGAAGTCGTTCGAGAGTTCTCCCGCCGGAGAGCCGAGATCGAAGACGCCGTCGCGGAGCTGGAGGCGGCGATCGGCCGGACCAAGACGGTGGGCGAACTTCAATCGCTCGTGCTCGCCACCCGCCCGGCCAAGCAGGATGTCGACCCCAGCCAGCTCGTGGACGGCTGGTGGCAGCGAGCCGCGACGCACGGGCTCACCCCACACGAACTCCGCGCCTGCACGGGCCGCGCAAGAGCGAACGCGATCACTGTCGACGATCGCGTGATCTTCGACGCGCTGGCGTCGCCTGCGTCCGGGCTCTGCGCGCACTCGTCGATTTTCACGAGAGCCGATGTCGTCGCTGCGGTCGTCGAGTTGGCCGTTGACGACGGCTCCGGAGACGTCCAACCGCTCCTTCTCCCTGCCCGCGAGACGGAACACCTGGCCGATCGTTTCCTTGCGAGCTCGCAGGTCGTCGCGTTGGACGCGTCACGCCTCTGGTCTGGCAGCGCCTTGGCGCATCAGGAGCTGTTCACCACGAACGAGATGCTTGCCGTTCAACGGCGGGTGCTCGCCGCCTACGGAGCTGGCACCCGGGCGGGAATCGCACAGGTGCCGGCCGACAGCCTCGTCTCGGCCCTTGATGGCCACCCGACGCTGACCGGCGAGCAGCGAGACCTCGTCGGGTCCTTCTGCGCCAGCGGCTACCGAGTCCAATGCGCCGTTGGTCGCGCGGGTGCTGGGAAGACCACAACCATGAGGGCAGCGGCAGCCGCTTGGAACGCGCGCGGCTATCGGGTTGTCGGAGCCGCCGTCAAAGGTGAGGCGACCAGACACCTCGCCGAGGGAGCCGGCATCGAGGCCGAGACCGTCGCCTGGTACCTCGCGCGACGTCGCTCTGACGCGGTTCCGCTCGATGCCAAGACCGTGCTGATCGTCGACGAAGCGTCAACCCTCTCGGACCGCGACCTGCTCGCGCTCATCGAGATGGCAACAGACGCGGGGGCCGCTGTCCGTCTGATCGGCGACCCGGATCAACACGGTGCGGTCACGGCGGGGGGAATGTTCCGGCACCTCTGCGAACTCGACCCGGTGAACACGCCCGAACTGGCGACATCTCATCGGGTGACCGACGCCGCCGATCGCTACGCGGCAGCCGCGTTGCGACAAGGCAGGGCGCAGGATGCGCTTGACGCACTCGAAGCAGCCGGCCACCTCCACATCGCCGACGGCGATCTCGACCTGTACGTCGGGATGCTGCGGCGCTGGTGGCATTCCCGTCAAGCTGGCGACCACCACCCGATGGTCGACCGTCGGCACAAGACGCGACGCCAACTCAACCGCCTCGCCCGGCAACTTCTCCGTGCCAACGATCAGCTCGGGGCGACAGAGATCGAATCGAGCGGCGGCCGCCACTTCGCCGTGGGGGATCGAGTCGTCGCACGCAAGGTCGCGCGTCACCTCCACGTCGACGGCGATGCCACGTCGTACTTACGCAATGGTGCCCACGGCAGCGTGACCGAGGTCTGCTGCGGCGCCACACCGGCCGGCGACCGGCTCACGGTCAACTTCGACGGCGTCGGCTCGATCATCATCCCGAGGTCGTTCTTCGACGAACACGCCGGCCCCGGCGGGCGAATCGACGTCGGCGTCGACCACGCCTACGCAGTCACCAGCTACGCCGTGCAGGGCGCGACGTTCGCAGCATCGACGAGCCGGATCGACGAGGGCGCCAGCCGCTCGGAGGTCTACGTCGACATCACCCGTGGCCGCACCTCGAACCACCTGTTTCTCACACGCTCGGATGACCCACTCGACGGCGAGCATCTGCCGAAAGTCCCACCCCCACCTCTCGCCGAGTCGATCTCCGAGCGACTGCGGCGGTCGGGACCCGAGCGCGCGGCCGTCGAGTTCGCACCATCGCCCGACACGCCACCGCGGCGGCGAGTGGACGTCTCCGACGCCCCCGAGAGCCTGCTCCGACGACTCCCAAGGCCGGTCGATGGACCGATCCATCTCCGACGGATGTGGGAAGACGCCATCACCTCCGTCCTCGCGTATCGAACGATGGCCTCGCCGGGCCCGGGTCACGGTCCGTGGGCCTGGGCGGTTGGAGGAAGTCGGATCGGGCCTGTTGATCCAGAGAGGGAGGCCGTCGTTGAACAGATCACGGCCTACGTCGTCGCTGTCGCCAGTGAGCGCCTTCGGTGGGCCGCTGGGACCGAACTTCCGCAGTGGCTGCAGCGGCGACTCATCGCCTCGGCCTCGCATGGCCGCTGCGATCACGACTGGACGGCTGTGGCGCACCTGAGCGGGGGCGTCGAGCAGTACAGGGCGCTCGCCGGCATCACCAGCGTCACGGACGCGCTCGACGATCCACCGGACAGCCCGGTGCTGGCAGCCCAGCGGGCGCAGCTCGCCGCCGAGCTGGCGGCGCTCGATGGGCGAGCCCCGTCACGAGGGGTCGATCGCCAATGACCCGCGACTCGGGACCCAAGTCCCCGTTCCACATCGAGATCGAAGCGGAGGTCCGACGATGACGTCGTCCAGTACACCAGAGGACCAAGGCTCGCTGAGCGTGCTTCTCAGCAGCCGAGCCGTGGCCGACTACCTCGGCATCCCCACTGGCACCCTGGCGAACTGGCGCTACCAGGGGCGCGGGCCTGCCTTTGTCCGCATCGGCCGTCACGTCCGCTACCGGGCCGAGGACATCGCCCGCTGGATTGAAGGCAGCGTCAACTACGCCGACGATGACAAGGCCAGCGACGGACCGCGCCTCCGTCTTCACGTGATGCCCAGGTAGCCTGTCCTCCAGAGCCCTCGACGGTCGGGGCTCTCGCCCCTTGGGGCACGGCCGTCCTCCCCTTTCCCGTGCGCTGTGGCGCCCGGTTCCAAGGAAGGCCTGGAGGATGGCGCATGTAGAAAAGCGCGTCCGACGCGGATCCACCAGTTGGCGCGCCCGGTACCGCAGTCCCGACGGCAGCGAGCGATCGAGGACGTTCACGCGCCGGATCGATGCAGAGAAGTTCCTCGCTCGCGTCGAGGTCGACAAGGCGCAGGGAAGCTGGGTTGACCCGGAACGATCGAAGCTGCGGTTCGATGAGTGGGCCCAGCGATGGATGAACACGACCAGCCACCTCAAGCCCAAGACCATTGACGGGTACGAGTCGCTGCTCCGCTCGCGGATCCTGCCAACGCTTGGCAGGGCACCGATCGGCGCTATCCGCCCGATCGACATCCGGGAGTGGCTGTCGGCACTCCAGGCTGACGGGCTGAGCGCCTCGCGCTGTCGCGCTGCGTATCACCTGCTGGGATCGATCCTCCGCACCGCTGTCGAGGATGGGCGGATCGCGACCTCGCCGTGCATCGGCATCAAGCTCCCACGTCTCCCGCAGGTCGAGATGCGCTTCCTGCAGCCCGCCGAACTGCGAGACCTGCTTGCCACCATCGACCCGCACTACCGGGTGTTCGTCCAGGTCCTCGCGACAGGCGGGCTGCGATTCGGCGAAGCAGTCGCTCTGCGCGTCGGTCGCTGCGACCTGGGGCGATCCCGGCTCGTGGTCGCCGAGAGCCTGGCCGAGGTCTCCGGGACCCTGCACTTCGGTCCGCCCAAGACGCACCAACGGCGTGTGGTCCACCTCCCACGCGTCGTGCGCGAGAACCTGGCCGCTCACCTCGCGGTGATCGACGGCGGCCAATCGACGCTCGTCTTTCAGGCGCTGCGCGGTGGTCCGATCCGCTACTCGAACTTCTATCGACGGGTCTGGAAGCCCACTCTCCTTGAGGCTGGGCTGTCGGACATGGGCATCCACGCCCTCCGGCATACGTGTGCCGCCATGCTGATCGCCCAAGGCGCACACCCGAAGGCCATCCAGAGCCATCTCGGACACCAGTCGATCACAACGACACTGGACCGCTACGGCCACCTCTTCGAGGACGTGCACGAGCGCCTCGCGGAGCGTGTGGACGACGCCTACTCAGACGTGTTCAGCGACATCGAGGACCCTCGGTCACCAGCCCTCACCTCAACGGTCACATCTCCGGACAGCTGCGGGACGGATTGGAGACTGAGATGACTCGAGTCGCCATCTTCGGTGACGTTGGAGGTCACCGACGCTGCCTGACCAAGGCGCTCGAGCGAGCCGGGTGCGATGCCACCAGCTATACGCTCCCGGACGACCTGACGATCATCCAGGTCGGAGATCTCGTCGGCGGCCCCGAGGACGACGCCGTCGTGGCTGACGTGTGCGAGTGGCAAGGCCGATACCCGGACCGCTGGATCCAGCTCATCGGGAACCACGAGGCGCAGCATCTCGGCGGAACGCCGTTCGTCTCCAAGCATCGGGCGGCGTCGACATCGCCCGACACGGTGCGCCGGCTGCAGGCGATGACCCGCGCAGGCCGGATGCATGCCGCGGTCTGTGTCCGCACCGCTCGAGGCGACGACATCGTGGTCACCCATGCGGGAATCAGCTCCGACTACTGGCGGCGTGAGCTCGGCTCCGAGACCGACGCGTCCCGGGTCGCGGCCAGGCTCAATCGAATGGTCTCGTGCGCTCCCCTCGTCCTCTACCGGCCCGGCGTCATGCTCCATGGCTACGAGAACCGGACCGAGGTGTGCGCGGGGCCCGTCTGGGCCCTCTCTGGCCCCGAGGTCTACGACTCCTGGGTCGGCGAGCCGCTTCCGTTCTGCCAGATCCATGGCCACACGACGCCCTACTGGTACAGCGGACGCCGCTGGACTCCCGAGGCGTCCGCGTACATTCGCAAGCATGCCGTCGTGAACAAAGAGCTTCGCCGCCTGTGGATCGACGTCGGCGGCCGCCGCATCGTCGCCGTCGACTCCGGTCTCGGCTCCAAGCCGACCACGAACGACCTGCACCCGTTCATTCTCGACGCCGAGCTGCTGGATCCAACCGGCACGGACCAGAGCGCCGAGGCCGGAGCCGGCCTACAGACCTGGCTACAGAAGTGGAACCGCCTCGGGTGATCGCACTCGCGCGGGTGACCCCTGCATGCCGGCTGGTTCGATCAGGCCGAGCCCTTGCCCTCGGTTCAGGGTGCGAGAGGACATACAGTCCGACTGGACGCCCCGGCCCGGTCAGCTCGGCTGGGGCGGAGCGAGGCGGCCTCGAAGCCAGTCAGCGGTCGCGGCCTCGTCCCATTCTCCAGCGGCGATGGCGAGCACGGCGTGCTCTGCGTCATCGACAGTGGGCTTCGGGTCCCATCCCCAGCCGTTGACGTCCACGAAGGCACGAAGCGAGACCCATGCAGCGCGCTTGTTGCCATCGGGCAGTGGGTGGTTCCCGGCAAGGCGCACGACGAGCACCGCTGCCTTGTCGACGAAGTCGGGGTAGAAGTCCGTGTCCCCGAACCCCGCGGCTGGCGCGTGCAACGCAGAGTCGGCCAGGTCGAGCTTGGTGACCTTCATGACCGTCTTGATGTCAAGGCCGGTGACCTCAGCGGCGATGGCGACGTAGTCGGCAAGGTCGAGGTACTCGACGGTCACTTCGCGAGGCGCTCGAGCAGCTCGCGGTCTTCGTCGATGATTCGTTGGACGCGGGCCTTGAACTTCGGGTCGCGGCGACGGCGGTCGACTGCTTCCCGGAGCGCTGACTTCACGGTCTCGTTCAGGCTCTGGCCTTCGGCGCGGGCGAGGGCCTCGGTGTCGGCAGCAAGGTCGTCATCGAGCCGGACGGTCAAGTTCTTCGCCATGACGCCATGGTATCAAGCCACTGGATCGACCATGTATAGATGTTCTGGATGGCGCCGGTCGTGCGGATGGTGGGTCGGAATCGATGATCAACGGCAGGAGTCTGGCCGTGCGGGCGCACGCTGGTCCCGTCGGCGAAGTCGGGGATTGTCTTGGCCGGCTCGGTGAAGGCTGCCAATGGCGGCCTTGAGGGTGGCGATGTGGGCCAGCGGGGTGAGGCCGAGTCGCTGTCGTCGTGCACACTGGAGCCATGACCGTCGCAACTCGGCCCGGCGCCTCGGTGCCATCCCGCGAAATCCCGCGGCCCCACCGCGGCCCCAGCCTGCGAAGGCCGAGCGGCAGGCCAGGCAGAAATAGCCTCTGACCTGCCCGTTTGTATCCCAAGCCCTCGTAGCTCAGGGGATAGAGCATCGGTTTCCTAAACCGTGTGTCGCATGTTCGAATCATGCCGAGGGCGCCAACGAAAGTCCTAGTCAGAGGCCCTTTCTAAACGACAGGGACGCCCAGGAAGGACGACTTGCCCATCTAAATCGCCATGGCACCGAGCCGGCGCGCCGCGCCGCTGCGCCGATGGCGCTTCCCGACGAAGTCGAACTGTTCGTCCTCCACGACCCTGACCCTACGCAGGGAGTGTGACATGCCCGACGAATTCCGCTCGCCGGGATCTCCCGGGGCAGGATGAGGAGGGCCGAGCCCGCCTCTACGACAGCGCGCCGAGGGCGGCCTCGACCTCGTGGCGCAACCGCTCGTCACAGGTCGCCCACCTTCGTTCGTCGTCCTCGAGGTCGGCGAGGAACCCGAAGCGGTGGCGCACACGCGCCTCCCATGCCACGAGGTCCACGGGACGGGTCAGCACCCCGATCGAATCGGCCTCGAAGTCACGCTCCCGGCGCTCGTGGAGAACGTCGGCGGGGTCGAGGGGCCGGACGCCGCGTCCGTCATCCACGACATCACCCCACACCTTCAGCACCCAGAGCCGACGTACGAGGGCCTCGTCGATGGCTCGACCGGCGAAGTGGTTGAGGTCGTACAGGTCTCGGCCCAGCGAGATCCGTCGATAGCGGGCCAGCTTCTCTGCGCACGCCTCAGCCTCGGCGACCACGGGCAGCACCGGGAGCTCGAATCCGTAGCTCTTGTGGATCGGAAGCGGCACGAACCCGAGTGGATCCGAAGGCAGGGCGAGCGGCCGACGGGCGAACTCGACGCTCGCTGCGATGTTGGGCGCGCCAAGGTCAGCGTGGCTGACCCGGAGATGCCAGTGCCGGCCGTCTCCACGATCGGAGTCGAGGTGGTACTCGAAGCCGCCGACCCGCGCGCCGTCGATGATGCCGCAGGTCTCGAGCACGGTGTTCTCGTCGGGAGCCGCGAAGTCCAGGTCGGTGGAGAATCGGCCGTCGTTGCCCAGGCGGCACTTGCGCAGGCTGGTGCCGCCCTTGAACACCAGATGCCCTCCATCAAAGCAAGCGGCCTCGGCCAGCAGGAACAGCAGGTGGTCCTGGGCGACGTCGAGCAGCGCGGCGTCGTACGCGTCGGCGCGTCCGAGGGCGTGTCGAGAGACGAGCGGTTGCGTGAGTCCGGCCATCGGCTACGCCTTGCCCACGAGGCCCTGCAGCGGAGCGATCAGCCGATCGACGACGTAGTACTGAGGCACCCAGAGCGCTGGGGCGTCGTCACCACCACGATGCAGCGCCGGGTGTTCGAAGTGGACCTTAGGCATCGGCCCGCGTGCTGGTCGCCGATCGAACAGCTGGATGCCCCGCGGTGGATGGCCGGCGGCGTGGAGCAGGTAGGCGGCCCGCTGCCAGGTCGATGCCGACTGGCCGACCAGCAGGGTGGCCAGTCGATCGTCGTCGCAGTCGGCCGTCAGCTGTTCGAGGTGGGCAACGAGGTCCGCCCAGGGGCGGAACGACGCTGGGCGCGCGGCCAGCTGGACGATGAGGGCCTCAGGTCCGAAGGCCGGTAGCCCGCCGGCCCACGCGACGAGGTCTAGCTTGCGCCGCACCAGCAGGGCGGTGCTCGGACCCAGCTCCTTGGCTGCGGCCCTCGGCCACTTGATCCGCACTACCGATACGTGCTGGCGCAGCCCGTCGGGCAGCCGGCGCTCCCTTGGAAGCCAGACCGGGATCCGGCCGTCGGGGGCTCGGTCGAGGTAGCCGAGATGCCACGCTGCCGCGGCGCCCGCGAGCATGAGCTCCGCATCGGGGTCGCGAGCCCGCCAGGCGCGAATCGCAAGGTAGGGATCGGCCACGGCGTCCTGGCCGGGTGGGATGAATGCCCAGGTTCCCTGGATCGGCAGGCCCACGAGCCATCCAAGGCGGCGGAGCTCATCAACGGTGGTGTCGACATCCCGGTCGCTGCCGACCTCCGCCAAGCGATCGCCGAGGTCCTCGCGCGTGACGACGGCCGGAAGATCTCGCGACAGTCCCGCAACCAAGCCGGAGGCCCAGGTCGGAACGCGGCGGTCCATCCCCGCCGAGCTCGTCGCCTGCCAACCCGTGGTTGAGTTCACAGCGGATACTCTACCCCCACAGTGCTGATTCCGTATCTATCCCAACCATTTAGTTAGAGATCGTGCGGATTTCGGTTGCTGGGAGCCGGCTTTCCGCATCGCTTACAACCAACTCAACACCGGCCATGCGGGGGTTCGGGTCGGCCACCGGGGTTGCAGTCATCGGTGCCACCGATGCATAAGCCGTAGTGGAGTCATAAGCACAGCGCTTATACTTGGCATTGTGCTTATCGAAGCGATGCGCTGGCTCCGCGATGCCGGCGTCACGATTGAGCGGTTGGCCTCACAGCCGTCCGACCACGGTGGCGTCGTCGGACCTGACGCGATCCTCCTCATTGCCGCTGGCGACGCGGGGGTGAGGTTCGCTGTCGAGGAGAAGCGGCGGGCGCCATACCCCAACGAGCTTCCACGGCTCAGCGGACATCGAGAGGCGTTGAGCCAATCCGGCCAACCGCTGCTCGTCGTGCCCTTCGTGAGCGAGGCACTCGGACCTGCGCTCGGTGAGGCCGGTTGGTCGTGGGCTGATGAGTGCGGCAACTTCGACCTGCGCGCGCCCGGCCTGGTGCTTCGGCAACGACACACGACGACGACGCCGAGGCCCAAGCGGAAGAGCCTCCCCCAGGGCTCGGGCGGCCTTGCGATCATTCGCGCTCTGATCCGCTTCGGAGCAGGCGAGGAACAGGAAGCTGGCGCGACCGCCCTCGCTGCGCAAGCGAAGGTCTCTCAGCCCCGCTCCTCACAGGTGCTTCGCCAGCTGCACGAGCTGAAGCTCATCGACAACTCGGGACGCTGTCGGTTGCGGCCCAATCGCGAGGCGCTCCTCGATCGCTTCCTCGCGGAGTACCGGGGCCCCGGAGGCTCGGAGCAGTACCTCTACAGCCTGGACCCGCCCACTGACCTCGCTGTGCGCGCTACGAGCACCCGCACAGGCTCTCCTGCACGTCAGATCGTCGTTTCGGCCGACGTCGGACCAGATCTCATCCTGGCCTGGCGCCGTCCGACCACCGTCGTCCTTTACGCCACGCACGAGATCGACCCCGACGACCTCGGGCTCGTCGAGGCCCAGGGCAGTCACGACGCCAATGTCATCGTGCGGATCCCGGAGGACCGGTCGGTGTTCCCGGTTCCGGAGCTGGTGGCCGACGTACGGGGGGTGGGGGTCCCGTTGGCCGATCCGTCACAGATGATCTGGGACCTGCAGGATCTTGGGGGTGCCGACCGACTCGAGGCTGCTGGCATGCTGCACGAATGGCTGCTGACGCGCCCCTGAGCGAACTCGTGCTCGCAGCGACATCGGTCGCCGACGATCTCGGGTACGTCGCGCTCGCCGACCTCTCGACCGTGCTCCACACGGAGGGACTGAGGGACCATCGCGTCATCGGCGGCCACATGGTGACGGCGCTCGTCGCGCGATGGCGCCTCGGGGCCGAGCTCTACCGCGAGACGGGCGACACGGACCTCGGTGTCCCGCCCATCGTCGTGCGCGACCACCGCCTCATCGAGCGCCTGATGGAGCTCGACTACGTGAAGGTCAAAGGCAATCGCTTCGCCAGAACGATGACGGACGTACCCGTCACGATCGCCGGCGACCGGGAGACCCCACGGCAGGCCATCATCGACGTCCTCGTTCCCGCTTACACGAGCAGGCCTCGCCAGAACCGCAGAATCAGCGAACACCTCGTGACGACCGAGGTCCCCGGACTGGCGACGGCGCTGAACCGCGCGCCGGTCGTTATGGCGCTCGAGCTCCGCCGGCTCAACGGCGAGACGCTCGACGCTGAGCTGTCCTTTCCCAACGAGGTCGCGGCCCTCGTGCTGAAGAGCCTCGCCACGCGGGTTCGTTCGAGGCGACCGACATCGTGGACCTGTGGCGATGTCTGGAGGTCGGCTACGCCGCTGGCGTCAGCCACAAGGAGTTCGCTGACGGAGAGCCCGCTGAAGCGATGACGATCATCCGCGCCCTGTTCGACGAGCGCGACGGTGCCGGGATGACGGCACTGGTCGCCGAACAGCGCCTGTCCGACCGCGCAGGCGACGAGCGCTTCACGAGGGTGCGCGCGCTGATGGCTCGCGTGCTCGGAACGGCCTGACGGCGCTTCGAGGCGCGGCCCACGGTCGCGGACACCGTGCGTCGCATTGCCCGTCCAACTGCCCGTCTCGGCAACCGAAATCGTTGGTTTGGACCGAACTCGCTGTGCGAGCGCAACGCTCTGACGTGCTTCCCTGCGCTCGTTGCGCTGAACAACACACGCCCAAAGCGATTCCTAAACCGTGTGTCGCATGTTCGAATCATGCCGAGGGCGCAAGGCAAGTCCCATCGCCGCCCGCCGTTTGGCTCAGCCGGTCGGCTGACCTGACGACCCGTCAGATCGCTGTGCCAGACTCCCGCCGTGGCTGGCGAACCGAAGATCGACCTCTGCAGCGGCGCCTTCTGGGCCGGTGACCACCACGCCGCCCTCACCTGGATGCGGACCGAGGCGCCGGTCTACTGGGACGGCGCCATCTGGGGGGTCAGCCGATACGACGACGTGAAGGCGGTGTCGAAGGACCCGACCACGTTCTCCAATGCCGGCGGCATCCGCCCCGGGTTCGCGCCGCTGCCGATGATGATCGACATGGACGACCCGGCTCACCGGCAGCGGCGCATGCTGGTGAACAAGGGCTTCACCCCTCGCCGGGTCCGGGACAGTGAGCCCGGGGTGCGACGGGCCTGCCGGGAGATCGTCGATGCCGTGATCGACCGCGGCGAGGCCGACCTCGTGCACGACATCGCCGCCCACCTGCCGATGATCATGATCGGCGACGCCTTGGGGGTCCGGCCCGAGCACCGGGCCGACCTCCTGCGCTGGAGCGATGACATGGTCAAGGGCCAGGACGTCAACGCCACCGCCGACCAGCTGGAGGCGGCCGCCACCGCCTTCGGCGAGTACTGGGCCTATGCCACTGAGGTCATCGCCGATCGCCGGGCCCATCCCACCGACGACCTCATGAGCGTGCTCGTCCACGCCGAGGTCGACGCCGACCGCTTCAGTGACGACGAGATCATCCACGAGTCGCTGCTGATCCTCGTGGGCGGCGACGAGACGACCCGCCACGTCATCTCCGGGGGCGTCCACCAGCTGCTCCTGCACCCGGACCAGTGGGCGCGCGTCACCGCCGACCCGGCAGTGAGGCCCGGAGCCGTGGAGGAGATGCTGCGCTGGGCCTCCCCGATCAAGAACATGGTCCGCACCGTCACCCGCGACACCGCCCTCGGTGACCAGGAGCTGCACGAGGGCGACGAGCTGATGTTGCTCTACCCGTCCGCCAACCGGGACGAGGCCGTGTTCGAGGACCCCTTCCGCTTCGATGTGACCCGCGCCCCCAACGAGCACGTCGCCTTCGGCTTCGGGCCCCACTTCTGCCTCGGCGCCAGCCTGGCCCGCCTCGAGATCTCCGTGATGCTCGAAGAGCTGGTCACCCGTGTACCCGCACTGGCCGTGGCCGACCCTGACGCCGCGCTCCACTGGCGCCCCGCCAACTTCATCAGCGGTCTCGAGCGCCTCGAGGTCGTCTGGTAGGTCAGACCGCGTTGGCCCGGTCCTGCCAGTACCTGTCGCGCAGCAACCGGGTGTAGAGCTTGCCGGTGGGGTGCCGGGGCAGATGGTCCTCGAAGTCCACCGTCCGAGGCACCTTGAACGCAGCCAGCTGGCAACGGGCGAAGAGGAGGAGGTCGGCCTCCAGCTCGGCCGACGGCTCGTGCCCCTCGCTGAGCTCCACCGCCGCCTTCACCTGCTCACCCCAGTCGTCGTCGGGGATGCCGAACACCGCCACGTCGGCCACCGCCGGGTGCTCGATCAGCACCTGCTCGATCTCCGCCGGGTAGATGTTCACGCCGCCCGAGATGATCATGTTGGCGGCGCGGTCGGACAGGAACACGAAGCCGTCCTCGTCGACGTGGCCGACGTCGCCCATGGTGAACGTGCCCGGCGCCAGGTGGGCGGCGTCGGTCTTCTCCTGGGCCTGGTGGTACTCGAACACCTCATCGGTGGTGAGGTTGTGGGTGTGGAGGGTGCCCACCTCCCCGGCTGGGAGCGGTTCGCCCTCCGAGTCGACGGCGAACACCTCGTAGCTCGGGATGGCCTTGCCGACGGTGCCCGGCTTGGTCAGCCACGCCGTCGAGTCGACCAGCGTGAAGACGCCACCTTCGGTGCTCCCCCAGTACTCCGTGAGCACAGGCCCCCACCACTCGATCATCTTGTGCTTGGTGGTGGGCGCGATCGGGGCGGCGCCGTGCAGCACCGTCGACAGCGACGATGCGTCGAAGGCCGCTCGCTCCTCGTCGGGGCGACGCAGTAGGCGCACGCACATGGTGGGCACGAGGTGGCTGTTGCGGATGGCGCGCTCCTGGATGAGCTGCAGGCAGTGGGCCTCGTCCCAGCGCGGCATGAGCACCAGCTCGCTGCCGTTGGCCAGGTCGATGGCCGCAAAACCGAGCGGAGCAGCGTGGTAGAGCGGTCCGGTGACGAGGTGAGGCCCCTTGCCGTCGAGCCCCAGCACCAGGCCGGACGCCGCACCGATGGCCAGCGCCTCGCCGAGGCTCGGCTGGCGCTTGCGCTTGACGCCCTTGGGTCGCCCGGTGGTGCCGGAGGTGTAGAGCATCGTCCCTCCGCCAGGGCCCTCGAGGTCGAAGGGAGCGTCGTTCGGGTGGGCAGCCAGCGCCTCGAGATCAGGCCCCGCCACCACGACCACCACGGCGTTCGCCGCCTGCGCGGTGGCCGCCCGGGCCACCGCTTGGTGCTCGGGATCGGTGAAGAGGATCGAGGCGGCGCTGTCGTCGAGGATGTACGCGATCTCCGGTGCGGTGAGGTGCCAGTTGACGGCCGTGACCCAGGTTCCGGCGTGCTGGGCGGCCACCAGCAGGTCGATGAGCTCGACTCGGTTGCCGATGAGCATCGCGACGTGGCCCCCCTTGGACACGCCGCCGTCATCGAGCATCCAGTGGCCGAGGCGACGGGCCCGATCCAGCAGCTCGCCGCGCGTGCGGCGTCGGGTGAGGTCATCGACCGCTGGCGCATCCGGGTCCGCGGCGGCGTGGTCCAGGAAGGTCATTGGCGCCGATCCTGGCAGGGATCCCCTCCGAGCGCGCCCTAACCTGGCGCCATGGCAGCAGGAGGACATGGCACCAAGGCAGTCGTCGCAGCCCTCATCGCCAACGCGGGCATCGCGGTGGCCAAGTTCGTCGGGTTCCTCATCAC
>Ga0136618_10000209_pt1 | contig 18092 bp, 19 predicted proteins | sample AntDrymUQ3302106_2_FD_104805 | JGI IMG/M metagenome (GOLD analysis project Ga0136618, IMG submission 104805) | Polar desert sand microbial communities from Dry Valleys, Antarctica - metaG UQ330 (21.06) | ecosystem: Environmental > Terrestrial > Soil > Desert | place: Antarctica: Dry Valley... | reverse complement strand
GAGGTCGGCCGCTCGCTTGGGCGAGCGGACCAGGACGGCCTGAGCGTCGGCGAGCATCAGCTCACGGGAGAACGACGCCACTTCGGGGAGCTGGACGTCACAGTCGTGGAGCTCGCCGAGTAGATCCTGCAGCTCCTTGACGACCTTGACCGCCGTCTCCGCGTAGGGCCCGAAGCACGACCCCGTGACTTCGAGGATGTAACGCAGCCGCTTGGCGGCGATGCGCATGTCGTGTAGCGCTTCGACCTCCTGCGGATCGCCGGCCCGGGGCATGAAGCTGCAGAGCTCGGCCAGACGGGTGCGCACGATTCGTTCGGCGTTGTCGCCGACCGTGGACGCCGGTTCTAGGCCCTTGACCTTGCGTGCCTTCACGCCTCCGGCTCCGGCTCTGGCTCGGACGCCGCGGGTTCGGGTTCGGGTGCGGGTTGGGCCAGCGCCTGCAGACGACCGGCGAGATCTGAGTGCTCGGCGGCCTGGAGCGCGGAGGCGAGGATCTCGTTGCCGGCGGCCTGTCGCTCGCGCAACCGGTTCGTAAGGGTCTGGACCCCCCGGCGCTGCTGAGCGCCGACTGCGGCGGCGAACGCATCCATCGCGTCGATATGGACGTCGGGATCGCGACGCTCGCCCAGCGCGTCGGCCAGCTTCTTGACGTCCGTCAGGACATCCCGAAAGGCGTCCTGCTCGAAGCACACCGCGAAGATCTCGAGCACGGCGCGCAGTCGCCGCGACGCCACCCGCATCGCGTGGACGCGCTCAATGTCGCTCGTGTCGAGTACGCCTTCGGCATGCTCGAACAGCTCGTGGCCCCGGACCGCGACGATGCGGGCGCCGGCAGCGGCGAAGGACTCGAACGGGTCGACAGCGATCTCGGCGGCCTTTGCCATGTGATTGTGAAGGCTATCCGGTGATCCGGCCGCCTCGGCGCGACCGTACACAGGTCGGGTTACCGCGGCGCAGCGTCACCTCTCCCCGCGACCGCCTTGACCCCCTCGGGCCGCCCGCCGTCCTCCTCCCTCCTGGACGGCGGGCCGCTCGACCCTGACGGACGGCGGACCGCTCGGCCTGGCGATCCGAACCCCCGCTGGTCAGGAGAACGGCCTGCAGAACGGTGCTCAACGTGAACCAAGGCCATCGCCAAGCCTCTCGGGGCCGATTGTGAACCCGCGACCGGCTAGGACTCGCCTCCATCACCGCGGGGTTGACTTTCAGGCGACCAGCAGCCACTACTGGCCGCCCGCAAGCTCCAGGCACACCCCCTCGCGCAGGCCGCCCCGCCCGATCTGGAGCGGTTGGGAAAGACAGTGCGAGGCGGCGTCGAGGATCAGGATCCCGGCCGGCAGCAGGCGCACCCGCTCAGGATCGAGACCGAAGCGCTGCGCCACATCGTCGCACGATGCGCCCGACAGGACCCGGATCGCGCGCTGGAGCGTCTCTGGCTCGAGCAGTGCACCGACGAGGCGCCGGAGGGACGTCGCGCTGCCGCCCACGGCGACGGCGCATCCCGGGATCGGCACCTCGAGGCCCTCGAACACCCCATGGGCATGCTGGCTCACGGCGTGCAGCTCGCTCGCCGAGGGCGGGTCGGAGCGCAGGTAGGCGTCCGCGAGAAAGCCGGAGCCGATCCGGAAGGACGCCGACCAGCTCACGCCGCCGGCCAGCGTCCCCACCGCGATCTCGGTGGAGCCGCCGCCGACGTCGACCACCCCGACCACCCCGTCGACCGGGCGCCCGAGCGTGCGGGTCGCCCCCATGAACGCGAGTCGCGCCTCCTCCTTGCCGTCGAGGATCTCGATCTCCACGCCCGACCGCTGTGCGATCACCGAGCAGAACGCCTCACGGTTGGGGGCGCTGCGAATGGCCGCCGTGGCGACGGCCCGGAGCCTCGTCGCCCCGACGCTCGCCGCGAGACCGGCCTGCTCGGCCACCACGGACGCCACCTCCTCGAGCTTCGGCCCGGGGATTGAGGCGCCCGGCTTGAGCCCGGCCCCGATACGCGTGAACGCCCGCCGCTGGAGGACCTCGGTGAGACGGCCGGCGCCCGCCTCGGCCACCAGCACCCGCGTGGTGTTCGAGCCGATGTCGATGCAGGCGCAGAGCATGGAGAACCAGGGCAGGTTGCCATGATGGGGTGAGATGAGGCTCAGCGGCGAGAACGCGATCGAGGTCCGCGGCCTGTCCAAGTCCTATTCCGGGTTCGAGGCCGTACGCGGAATCGACTTCTCCGTCGCTCGCGGGGAGGTGTTCGGCCTGCTCGGCCCCAACGGCGCCGGCAAGACGACGACGGTCGAGATCCTCGAAGGCTTCCGGACCCGCTCGGACGGCGACGTCCGGGTTCTCGGCTTCGATCCTCAGGAGCGCTCGCGCGAGCTTCGTCAGCGCGTGGGCATCGTGCTGCAGTCGACCGGTATGTACCGCCATCTCGGCGTGCGCGAGGCCGTGGCCTACTGGGCGACGCTGTATCCCCACCCGCGCGACGTCGACGAGGTGCTACAGCTGGCCGGGCTGCAGGATCTCCCCGACGCGCGGACGCGCACGCTGTCCGGAGGACAGGGCCGGCGGCTCGATTTCGCGCTCGCGCTCGTCGGCGACCCGGAGCTGATCTTCCTCGACGAGCCGACCACGGGCTTCGATCCCGCCGCCCGGCGGACCGCGTGGGAGACGGTGCGCTCCCTGCGAGACCTCGGCAAGACGGTCCTCCTGACCACCCACTACCTGGACGAGGCGCAGGCCCTGGCCGACCGGGTGGCGATCATCAAGGACGGTCGCATCCTGGTCGAAGGGCCTCCGGGTGAGCTCGGGGTGGGCAGCGCCTCGCGCTACCGCGTGGCCTGGCGTGACGAGGACGGCGTGACCCACGAGCGCGAGACGGAGGACCCGACGGCTCTGTTGCACGAGCTCTCGGGCGCGGCGCTGAGCCGCGGCGCGCGCCTGAACGACCTCACGGTGAGCCGCCCGAGCCTCGAGGACGTCTACCTCCAGCTCACGTCGCCGCGGGAAGCCGCCCAAGAGGTGGTCGCATAGCCTCCGAGCACGCCATCGCCACCGCAGCGCCGCCGCGGACCCGGGCCGACACGACTTGGACGGGCGCGGCATGGCGCCAGTTCCGGCTCGAGCGGCGGATGTTCTGGCGCAACCCGAGCGCGGCGTTCTTCAACTTTCTGCTTCCGCTTCTGTTCCTCGCCCTCTTCGGCGCCGTGCTCTCCGGCGACCAGGACGCCTTGGACGTGATCGTGCCCGGCATCGCCGCGATGAGCGTGATGTCGACCACCTTCACGGCTCTGGCCTTCAATCTGGTCTTCCTGCGCGAGCAGGGAGTGCTCAAGCGGATGCGCGGGACGCCGCTGCCCGTGTCGGCCTTCTTCGCGGGGATCGCCGGCAACGCGGTGGCAAACGCCGCGACCCAGATCGCGATCGTCACCGTGGCGGGCAAGCTCCTGTTCGGCGTCGACTGGCCGCGCGACTACCTCGAGATGGCCGTCTTCGTCGCGACGGGCGTGGTCTGCTTCGCCGCGCTCGGCGTCGCCCTGTCGCACGCGATACCGAACTTCGAATCGGCTCCCGCCTACGTCAACGCAGTCTTCCTCCCCGTCATCTTCATCTCCGGGGTCTTCTACGACGGCGACCTGGTCCCCGGCGTCCTGCGCGACATCGCCCGCGTCCTCCCGCTCACCCACCTCATCGATGGGCTCTCGGGTGCGATGGTGACCGGCGAGGGCTTGGCGTCCAACGCGGCGTCGCTCCTGGTGCTCGGGGCGTGGGCGACGATCGGCACGGTGCTGGCGGTGCGCGGCTTCTCGTGGGAGCAACGGCGGAACTAGTGCGCTAGAGCACGACGAAGGCCTGCGGCGGGGTCCCATGGACCTCGCCGGGGACAGTCGCGAGACGGGATCGCTCGAAGTCGGCGCGAAGCATTCCGAACACCGCGACGTCGTGCACCTGATCGCCGTGCCGGTGCCAGCCTGCGAGCTCGCCCTCCCGCCGGAAGCCACATCGCTCGAGGGCCACCTGCGAGCGGCCGTTGCGGGTGTTGGCCCAGGCGGTCAGGCGGTCGAGCCCGAGGCGCTCGAAGGCGAGCCGGCCGATCAGGGCCTTGGACTCGAAGTTGGCTCCGCTCCCCCACCACCGCTGCCCGAACCAGGAACCGACCGTCGCGCGCCGATCCCGGCGTGACAGCTCGGACAGCCCGGTCACACCGATCGGGCCGTGGTCGGAGTGCACGATCAGGAAGTCCAGGAGCTCCCCCCGCTTGCGCTTGGCGGCCAGCGTGGCGATGTAGGCCTCGGGCTCGGCAGGGTCCTGATACGGACCCCACGAGAAGAAGCGGGTGACCATCGGATCGCGGGCAAGCTCGAACAGCGCCGGCGCGTCCTCGAGGGTGGCGTAACGCAGCGTGAGCCGGGGGCCCACGACCTTTAGAGGATCTGCCGTCGCGGTGACGTCCGGTGCGGCCATGCGTACCTGCGCGATCTAGGCGCCGACCGGCTCGGCTCCTGAGTCCTTGGCCTTCGCCTTGGCCTCTGCCGAGGCGGCGTCGCTCCCCTTGGCCTCGTTTTCGAGGTGGCCGAGCACCCGCATGCGGTTCAGCACATCGAGCGCTGCCACCTTGTAGCTCTCGGCGAACGTCGGATAGTTGAACACCGCCGCCACCAGGAAGTCGACGCTCCCGGGCCGCCCCATCAACGCCTGACCTACGTGGACCAGGTCGGCGGCGCCGGTGCCGATGATGTGCACGCCCAGCACCGAGCGGTCCTCCGGGGAGACGATGAGCTTGAGCATGCCGTCCTCGTCTCCCGATATGAGACCTCGCGCCAGCTCGTCCCAGCGAGCGACACCGGTCACGTAGGGAACCGACGCCTCGGTGAGCTGCTCCTCCGTGCGTCCGACCATGCCGAGTTCGGGGATCGCGTAGACGCCGGTCGGGACGAGATCGGGCATGATCTCGGTCTCCTGACCAGACGCGGCCAGGGCGGCCTGACGGCCCTGCTCGAAGGCGGTGGCCGCCAGTCCGTGCGAGCCTGCCCCGACGTCGCCGACCGCGTAGATGTGCTTGACGGAAGTGCGCCCACGCGCGTCCGTCTCGATCCGCCCGCGCTTGTCGGCCTTGAGGCCTGCGTGCTTGAGCTCGAGCCCGCCCGTGGCGCCCTGGCGGCCGCTGGCGAACAGGACGGTGTCGGCCGGAATCTTCTTGCCCGACTTGAGCATGGTCACCACGTGCTCACCATGGCGTTCGACGCCCGTCACCTCTTCACCGAGACGGAAGGTGACGCCCGATCGACGCAGCAGGTAGGACATCGCTTCGACGATCTCCGCGTCGGCGAAGGCCAGGATCCGCGGTCGCTGGTCGACCAGCGTGACGCGCGCGCCGAGGACGGCGAACATGGACGCATACTCGACCCCGATGACCCCGGCGCCCACGACGGTCAGTGTCTTGGGGACTCCGGCATTCTCGAGGATGCCGTCCGAATCAAGGACGCCCGGGTCATTCATGTCGACGTTGTCGGGCGTGGCGGGGGTGGTGCCGACCGCGATGACGATCTCGTCCGCCGTGTAGGAGTGAGGCGTCTCATGGCCGTCGAGCACCTCGACGCGATGCGGATCGGCGAAGCGGGCCTCCCCGTAGAGCATGGCGATCCGGTTGCGGCGCAGCTGCTCGCGCACGACGGCGGTCTCGGCGGCAACGACGCGCGCTGCGCGGTCGCGCAGATAGGCGGCCCCGACGGAATCCCATTCCTCGGATGGCGACACGCTCGTGCTGACGTCGATCGCGCGCCGCTTGCGCAGCTCGAGGACCGACTCGCGCAAGGTCTTCGAGGGAATCGTGCCCGTGTGGATGGAGACACCGCCCACCCGCTCCTTGCGCTCGATCACCGCCACCTTGCGCCCGAGCTTCGCCGCCTGGACGGCGGCCTTCTGCCCGCTCGGGCCGGACCCGATGACGAGCAGGTCGAAGTCGTGGTTCTCGCCCATGGAGGGCAATGTAGCCGCCCCGAACTACTCGAGCAGTCGCCCGGCGATCTCCACCTCGGCGCCGTCGCGCAGCAGCGCCGCAACTTCCTCGGACGGGCTCCCGACGGGCTCGTGCTCGACCGCTCCTTCCGGGCGCCAGGTCAGGTTGACCTCGAGTCCAGGACTGCGCTCGGGGAAGTCGATGCGATTGTGGGCTCCGCGCGTCTCGCGCCGCTCGCGTGCGCTTTCGAGCGTCGCCCGGGCGGCAAGCAGCGATCCCTTCAGGTCCAGGGCATGGACGAGATCGTCGAAGCCGGCGATGTCGGGACGCACCTCCATGGACTTCACCCGTGCCTCCACCGCTTCGAGCCGGCGCAGGCCGTCCGCGAGGCCCGACTCCGAGCGGACCACCCCACAGCACTCGCTCATGAGGTCACGGACCGCCCGCTGAAGCGGCCGTGGGAAGTCCTCACCACCGCGTTGGGCGAGTAGCGCGTCGAGCTCTGCAGCCGCATCGGCGATCGCGCTGCGGTCGCGGACCTGCACGTCGAGCGACGCCGACCACTCTGCGGCCTGGGCCCCGACGATCTTGCCGAAGACGATGCACTCCACGAGCGAGTTGCCGCCGAGGCGGTTGGCTCCGTGCACCCCGGTGGCGCACTCGCCGACGGCGTACAAGCCCTCGACATCCGTGGCGTGGGTCGCGGCGTCCACCCACACACCGCCCATCGAGTAGTGGGCGGTCGGTGCTACCTCCATCGGCGTCTGGGTGATGTCGAGCATGGCGACGTCGACGAACTGGCGGTACATGCGCGGCAGGCGCGCGAGGATGAGCTCGCGGTCGAGGTGGGTGATGTCGAGCAGGACGCCTCCCGCAGGCGTGCCACGGCCCTCGGCGATCTCGGTGTAGTTGGCGAGCGCGATGACGTCCCGGGTCGAGAGCTCCTTGCGCTCGGGGTCGTAGCGCTCCATGAAGCGCTCACCCTCGGCGTTGCGCAGGATCCCGCCCTCGCCGCGCACCGCCTCGGTGACGAGCGTTCCGGCGGAGTCCTCGGGCGAGATCATCCCCGTCGGGTGGAACTGGACGAGCTCCATGTCGCGCAGGCGGCAGCCGGCTTCGGCGGCGAGCCGCATGGCGTCCCCCGTGTTCTCGTCGCGCCGTGAGGAGGAGCGCCGCCAGATCCGCGTGTGGCCCCCGGCGGCCAGGATCACCGCATCGGCCAGGATCACCTGACGGACTCCCGAGTCGACGTCGAAGCCGTACGCGCCGAACGCGCGGTTCTCGTGGACCAGCAGGCGTGACACGTAGACGTCGTCGCGCATCTCGACGCCGAGATCGGTGGCCCGGCGGACGAGCGTGCGCTGCATCTCGCGCCCTGTGTAGTCACCAGCGAAGCAGGTCCGCCGGTAGGAATGGGCGCCAAAGTAGCGCTGCGAGAGCCGGCCGTCCGCCTCGCGGGCGAACTGCGCTCCGTAGGACACGAGGTCGTCGATCGCACCCGGCGCCTCGCGGGCGAGGATCTCGACGACCTCGGGATCGGCCAGGTGATAGGCCTCCCTGAGGGTGTCGGCGGCGTGCTGCTGCCACGAGTCCTCAGGGTCCATGGTGCCGAGCGCCGCGTTGATGCCGCCGGCGGCCAGGACGGTGTGGGCGTCGTCACGACGGCGCTTGCCCACACAGAGGACCTGCACGCCGGACTCGGCGAGCTCGATTGCGGCCCGCAAGCCTGCCGCCCCCGTTCCGATCACGAGAACGTTGGTGGCGGTGCGGCGCTCGTCGAATGAGGTTCGGGTCACGGAAGGTGTACGAGCGCGACCGGGCCTCGGGACCACGCAGGCCCAGGCCCGGCCGGGCTCCGGTTACACGTTGAGGAGCTCGCGCGCCACCGTGGCGCCCGCTTCGGCCGTCTCGCGAACCAAGGCAGCCGGACGCGAGAGGGGCTCGAGGCCCGACACGGTCTGCTCAAAGGCGTTCAGGTAGACCGGCACCACACCGGCCGCGAGCTCGAGGTTGTGGGCCCAGATCGCGCGAGTCAGCTGGGTCGTCAACTCGACCTGCTGCTGGGCGAAGGTGAGCATCGCCGGAAGCGGTTGGTCTGAGCGCTGCTCAGCGGCGACCATTTGGATCTGCTCCGCTTCGTCACGCGCGGCCTTCTCGGCCTCCCGCGCCTCCCGGTTGGCGAGCTCGGTCTTGCGAGCCTCGGCCTCGGTGGCCTTTCGAGTGGCGCGGGCCTCCGCCTGGGCGTCCGTCTTGATCTTCCGCGCGTCCTGCTCCGCAGCGGTCTTCACGACCTGGGCATCACGATCGGCGACCGTCCTGATCTTCTCGGCGTCGCGCTGGGCGGCTGCCTTGAGCTTCTGCGCCTCGCGCTCGGCGGCGACCCGGACCTCTTCGGCCTTGACGCGCGCCGCTTGCTCGCTCTTACGGGCATCAGCCTCGGCGGCCTCTTTCACCCGCTTGATCTGAGCGTCGTCGTTCGGCTTCTCGGTCGGGGGCTTCTGTGTCTGCTGAGCCACAGGGGATGTCTTTCTCTCGGATTCGCGACTGCTAGCAAGCCTACCAATTTCTCAGCTAACTGCAAGCGTTTCTCTCTGGTCGTTCACGCCTCGGTCGCATCCAGCCGGACGACTATGTCGGCGAGGTGGCGATGAGCCTCGACGAGTCGGGCGTTGCGCTCGTCGGTTCCGAGCGTGCGACCCTGCGCGTCGTCGGACGAGCGGCCGTAGCGCACATGCCGGGCGATCAGCCGCTCGATCCGGACCTCACCTTCGATCGCGCAGAACCACGACTCGTCGAGCAGCTCGCGCACCCCGGCCCACGGGCCGGAGTCGACCAGCAGGTAGTTGCCCTCCGTGACCACCAGCGGCAGCTCGGCCTCGATCGCGATCGCACCGGCGAATGACTCCTCGAACTCCCGGCGGAACTCGGGCGCGTAGATCACCTCGGAGCCGCGCGGATCCGAGAGACGCGACAGCAGCGAGAGATAGCCCGCGGCGTCGAAGGTGTCGATGGCGCCCTTCCGATCCAATCGCCCGAGACGCGAGAGCTCGGCGTTTGAGAGGTGGAAACCGTCCATCGGCACGAGCCGGGCGGCCTCTCCGAGCTCGTCCACCACCCGTCGGGCGAGGGTCGACTTGCCGGCGCCCGGAGCGCCCGCGATCCCAAGCAGCCTGCGTCCGCCCGCTCCGGCCAGCCTCTGCGCCCGCTCGAGCAGAAGGGGCAGAGCTCTTATCTCGATCGGCGGAGGCTCTCCCATGGCGCCGTTACAGGATGACGACGGTGATCTTCGTCCACCCAGGCTCTACGTCAGCGCGCGCAGCGCGGCGGTGGTCACCGTGGCCAGCGCGAGGACCGTGAGCAGCCCGGCGCGGCAGGCGATGGCGACGATGGCCACCGCCACGCCACCGGCCCGGGCATCGAGCTCCAGCGAACGGCCGTCGGCGAAGGTCTGGGTGACGACCAGCGCCGCCAGGAGAGCGGCGGGAAGAAGGGCGATCAGCTTCTGGGCCCCGCGCCCGAGCTCCCGGCCCCCGAACGCCACCGGACCGGCCGCCTTGAGGACGAAGTTGGCGACGGCTGCCAGGGCGATAGCCGTCCACACGTTGCTCATGACCGGATCCGTCCCACCAGGACGGCCGCGCAGGCCGCGATCACCGGCACCCCCGGCGGCGTGAGGGGGATGAGCGCGAGCGCGATCAGTCCGCCCGCGGCGGCCGCGAGACGCGACGAGCGCTCACGGAGCTCCTTCGCGAGCAACACCAGGAAGAAGGCGGGAAAGACGACGTCCAGGCCGAAACGCTCTGGATCGCCGATCCGGCTGCCGGCGAGCACGCCGACGAGCGTCCCGAGCACCCAGGCCGCGAATTGCGGTGCCGTGGCGCCGAGCAACCGCCGCGCGCCGTACTCCGCTTCGCCCGTACGGGCGAGGATCATCGAGGCGTCGACGATCGCCTGGCCTTCCAGCGCACGTCGCAGGGGCCCGCCCCGAAGCGAGGACCCGAGGGCTATCCCCATCGCCAGGAAGCGCCCACCGACGAGAATCGCGGCAAGAGCGGCGGCGACCACGCTCCCACCCGCTCCCAGAACGGACGCGATCGCGAACTGTCCCGCACCCGAGAACACCACGATCGACATCACGACGGGCGCCACGTAGCCCCAGTCGAGCGCCACAGCACCCGCTCCGAACGACATCCCGACGAGCAGGGTCGGCAGGACGAGCGGCAGCGCCGCACGGGCGCCCGCGGCGTAGGTGTCCTCGACGGCCATCGCCCCGCATCCTGCCGACCGCCGCACGAGCCGTCGAACGGCGATCTCTTTGAGCACCCATCAGCGGTGCTTGCAGTCCGACCGGCTCAGGAGTCCAGCGCCTCGTAGGCCTCGCCTTCGATGAGCTCGGCGATCTCGTCGTCCGTCATCTCCTCGTCGTTCTCGGTGAGGTATCGGCGGACCGCCTTCGTAAGCCCGGCGTCGTCCGGCGCGGAAAGGGTGTCGTGCTCGAGATCGAGGAAGCGCATATGCCGGTTTCTATCCCAAAGCGCGATCGAGGTTGTACGCGGCCGAGATCAGCGCGAGGTGGGTGAAGGCCTGAGGGAAGTTGCCGAGCAGCTCGCCGGTCGGCCCGATCTCCTCGGAGTAGAGGCCGAGGTGATTGGCGTAGGTCAGCATCTTCTCGAAGGCGAGGCGCGCCTCGTCGATGCGCCCGGCTCGCGTCAGCGCTTCGACGTACCAGAACGAGCAGATCGAGAAGGTCCCCTCGTCGCCTTCGAGGCCGTCAGGAGAGGCGACCGGGTTGTAGCGGTGCACCAGCGAGTCGGTGACCAGCTCATCCCCGATGGCGTCGAGCGTGGAGAGCCACCGTGGATCGGTCGGTGAGATGAAGAGCACGAGCGGCATGAGGAGGATCGAGGCGTCCAGGACGTCGGAGTCGTAGTGCTGCACGAACGCTCCGCGGTCGGCGTTCCAGCCCTTGTCCATTATCTGGTTGTAGATCCGGTCGCGCTCCGCCAACCAGCCGACGAGGTCCCCCGGCAGTCCGCGCGCGCGGTTCATGCGAATCGCGCGTTCGATCGCCACCCAGCTCATGAGGCGTGAATAGGTGAAGTCCTTCTGGCCGCCGCGCGTCTCCCAGATCCCCTCGTCGGGCTGATCCCAGTTGTCGCAGAGCCAGTCGACGATCCGCCGCAGGTTCTCCCAGGTCTCATGGAAGATCGGGGTGCCGTACTTGTTGTAGAGGTAGACCGAGTCGATCAGCTCGCCGTAGATGTCGAGCTGACGCTGACCGGAGGCGTCGTTGCCGATCCGCACGGGAGACGAGTCACGGTAGCCCGACCAGTGCGTGAGCTCGATCTCGGGCAGGTCGGCGCGGCCGTCGATGCCGTACATGATCTGAAGCGGACCGCTCGAACCGACCCGCCATTCCCGCGTGCGGGCCGTCAGCCACTCCATGAACGCCGCGGCTTCCTCAGTGAAGCCCAGCCGCAGCAGCGAGTAGAGGGAGAACGCGGCATCGCGGATCCACGTGTAGCGGTAGTCCCAGTTGCGCTCGCCGCCCAACTGCTCGGGCAGCGAGGTGGTGGGGGCGGCGACGAGGGCACCCGTGGGCGCGTAGGTCAGCAGCTTGAGGGTGAGCGCCGAGCGGTGCACCATCTCGCGCCAGCGCCCGCGGTACTTGGACTTCTCCAGCCACCTGCGCCAGTAGCGCGTCGTGGCGTCAAGCGCCTGACCGGTGTCTTCCTCGGAGTAGGGACGGCAGACGTGATCGGGCGGGACGCGTTCGAGCACGAAGGTGTGCGATTCCCCGGCGCTCAACTCGAAGCGGATACGGATCCCCTGCTCGGAGCGCTCCAAGGGCGGGTGGGACCGCATGAGGCCGGCGACCGCGCCTTCGAGCGCGAGGGTGAGGTCGGGGGAGCGGAACAGCACGCCGTGCGGATGCATCTCGACTTCGTGGGCCGCGCGCCCGTAGTCGAATCGGGGCTCGACCTCGACCCTGAAGCGCATGTGGCCTCGCACGACGGCGACGCGGCGCAGCAGGCGGTGGCGGTGGAGGTCTTCGCTGATCGGCCCTTCGACGGGCATGAAATCCTGTACCTCGCCGACTCCCTCCGGCGTGAAGAAGCGCGTGATGAGCACGTTGGTGTCGGGGAGGTAGAGCTGCTTGGACGTCCATTCCTCCGCTTCGGGCTGCAATCCGTAGTAGCCGCCGCGGTCCTTGTCGAGGATGCAACCGAAGACGCTGGGGGAGTCGAAGGCGGGGCAGCAGTACCAGTCGATCGTGCCGTTGGTCCCCACGAGGGCGATCGTGTGGAGATCGCCCACCATTCCGTGCTCCTCGATGGGCAGGTAGTCGCCCTGGTGCTCGCCGGAGACCGCCATCTAGGAGCTGTTCTCCTCCGCGTACTCCTGGGCGGCTATGAGCGCGGCGCCCAGCAGGCCGGCCTGCGGCCCGTGCCGAGCGAGCCGGATCCGGGTCTCGGTCCCCACGCCGGGCAGCGTGTAGGCGGCGGCGACGCGGCGGGCAGGGCCCATCAGCAGCTCTCCGGCCGTGGAGACGCCACCGCCGACGACCACCTCGCGGGGATCGAAGACGTTGATGGCGTTGGCGATCGCCACACCGAGGCGTTCCCCCACGATCCTCATGAGATCGACCGAGACCTCGTCGCCGGCATGGGCGAGCTCGACCACGTCGTGCCCGGTGATCTCCTCGCCGCGGGCGAGCTTCCGGCCGAGCCCGGACCCCGGGTCGCGCTCGGCGGCGGCCAAAGCCAACCGGTCGAGCGCCCGGCCGGCGGCCAGGTGCTCGAGCGAGCCCTCCCAGGGCGCCTTGTGCTCAGGGAGCGGCGCACCGTCTGAGAGGTCGAGGCCGATGAGCGTGTGCCCGACCTCGGCCGCCGCGCCGGTGGCGCCACGGTAGAGCTTGCCGCTGAGCACCATGCCGCCGCCCACGCCGGTGCCGACCGCGAACATGACGAGATCGGGGGTGACGAGCCGGCCCTCGTCGAAGGCCTCGGCCAGCGCGGCGCAGCTCGCGTCGTTCTCGACGTAGACCGGCAGCCCGATCCGGTCCGACAGCAGACCGCGAAGGGGGACATCCGCCAGCGGGATGTTGACGCTCGCGCGGATCCGGCCCGTGGCGAACTCGACCACGGAGGGGACGCCGACGCCGACCGCACGCGTGTCCGGGCTGCGAACGGCCTCGACCGAGGCGACGATCTGATCGACGAGGCCCTGGGTGTCGGCCGTGTTGGTCGGCTGCTGGCGCGCCTCGCCCAGGTGCCCGTCGATGAGCAGCGCCGCAGCGACCTTGGTACCGCCGACGTCGATCCCCACGAACTCCGTCATCGAACGATCCCGGCCGCGGCTTCCTCGTCGAGCATGACCACGAGTTGGCCCGGATCAGGTCGCACGTGTGCGGCGGGGGATCCCGGATCGGCCGGCTCACCGAAGGCGCGTGCCACCGCGGGTGCCTTGTCCGCGCCGGACACCAGGAAGATCACCTCGCGCGCGGCGTTGAGCAGCGGCAGGGTGAAGGTCACGCGCGGAACCCAGGGCTCCATGCCGGCTTCGGGCACCGCCACCACCAGCCGCCCGGACTCGCCGACCGCGGGCTTGCCCGGGAACAGCGAAGCGGTGTGGGCGTCCGGACCGAGGCCGAGGAGAACGAGATCGAACTCCGGCCTCTCCCCCATCTCGGCCCGAATCAGCGCCTGGTAGCGGTCGGCGGCGGCTTCTGGGCCCAGCTCGCCCTCGATCCGGTGCACACGCGGCCTATGCGGCTCCGCGAGGTGGTCGAGCAGGGACCGGGCCGCCATCGCGTAGTTGGAGTCCGGCGCCTCCGGCCCGACGGCGCGGTCGTCGGAGAACCACAGCGTGGCGCCGTGGAGGTCGGTTTCGCGCAAGAGCTCGTAGGCGCGTTCAGGGGTGCTGCCCCCCGCCAGCGCGATGTGCCCGCCGGCCGCCGCAACGGAGCCGATCCGCTCGGCGGCGGCGGCCGCCACCCCCGCGGCATCGGCTTGGATCTGAAAGTCGGTCATGGCGGGATGCCTACCGCACCATCGCCCGCGCCGCGTCGAGGGCGGGTCGATAGGTCGGATCGCGCAGCAGCGCCTGCCTCACCCCCTCGCCGAGGATCCCGCCCTCACCGCGCGAAGCCCCCAGGACGGTCCATCGCTGCTCGGGTCCCTTCCGCCCCCGCCGTACGGCCTGCAGACCACCGGGACCCCGGTCGAGCGACATCATGGCCCCGGAAGCCATGTCGAGCGTCACCCCGCCGAGCCCCGGAGAGCGGAGCTCGGCGGACGGTTCGAGGCGGACGCGAACCTCGCCGCGCCGGGTCCTCAGCCGTCCGGCGATCTCATCGCCGCGGGAAGTGAGCCGCTCGGCGCGCCATCCCAGGCGGGACGCGAGCCAACCGCAGAACAACATCGCGGCCGCCTCCGAGTCCGAGCGATGGCGAACCGTCAGGCCACTGATCTCGCGCAGATGGGGCCGCAGCATCGGTGGATCGAACGCCGCGGCCACCCGCTCGCGCCAGGGCGTCGAGCGCAGCCACGCGAGATCGACGACGTAGGAGTCCTCGGCGAGGTCGTGCGCCCGGCAGAGCGCGACCTCGAGGTCGGGTTCGTCATGGGAGTCGATGAGTACCACCTGGGCGAGCCGTTGCAGCGCGTCCACGCCTTCGCGGTGGCCGTGCGGCGCCCAGACCACCGTGGCGAGGTCGGACACGAGCAGTGGGTCGACGATCGTGTCGAGCGTGCGCAGGTGCTGCGGACCGATCTCGATCTCCACGCGCTCTCGAGCCACCGCGAGGCTGCCCTGCATGGCCCCGCCGTCGGCGACCATGCTCGCCCGGGCGTCGAGGCGCTCGCGGCCCGGCCGCACGGAGCAGAGGATGAGGCGCGAGGGGTGATACCGACCCACCCGCTCGAGCCGGTTCTCGACCTCGCCCTTGAACTCTGCGTCGACGATGACGACGACGTTGAGGACTCGTGCCGCGACGATCGCGTCATCGGTCGAATAGGCGCGGACGAGCAGCTCGCGCAGCGCCGCCTCGATCTGCGACGGCGTCGTGTCGCGCGCCTCCCAGACGTCCTGGCTCATGCTCGACCCGAGGTCAGAGTCCCCGCCACCTACGGCCCTCGCCGAGCAGGGTGTCGGCCTGCTCAGGGCCGGCCGAGCCGGCCCGATAGGTGTGCAGGGGCGGCGCCTCGGCGGCATCCGTGTGCCAGGCCTTCAGGATCGGGTCGATGATCGACCACTGCGCGTCGACCTCGTCGTTGCGGGTGAAGAGCGTCGCCTCGCCACGCATGGCATCCGTGATCAGTCGCTCGTAGGCCTCGGGGGACTGGGAGAGGAAGGTGGTGCCGTAGTTGAACTCCATGTTGACCGGCCGGATGCGCATGCGCGCACCCGGGATCTTGGCTCCGAGCGAGATGGAGACCCCCTCGTTGGGCTGGATCGCCAACACGAGCTGGTTGGGCTGCACGCCCACCGATCCCTCGCCCTGGAAAGCGAGGTGCGGGACCGGCTTGAGCGACACCGCGATCTCGGTGACCTTGCGCGCGAGCCGCTTGCCCGTGCGCAGCACGATCGGCACGCCCGCCCACCGCCAGTTGTGGACCTCCAGGCGCAGGGCCGCATAGGTCTCCGTGGTGGAGTCCGACGGGACGTCTGACTCCTCGAGGTAGCCCGGCACCTCCTCCCCACCCGCGACGCCGGCGCCGTACTGCGCGCGAACCGTGTCGCGTGCGACATCCTCGGGCGTCGGCGGGCTGATCGCCTGCAGGACCTTGACCTTCTCGTCGCGGACCTTGTCCGCTTCGAAGGAGCCCGGCGGCTCCATGCAGACGAAGGTCAGCAGCTGCATCATGTGGTTCTGGACGAGGTCGCGCAGCGCGCCCGCCCGGTCGTAGTAGCCCGCACGCGAGCCGATCCCCAGGTCCTCGGCGGCGGTGATCTGGATGGAGTCGATGTAGTTGCGATTCCAGACCGGCTCGAACATGAAGTTGGCGAAGCGGAACGCCATCATGTTCTGGACGGTCTCCTTGCCCAGGTAGTGATCGATGCGGAACACCTGGCGCTCGCGGAAGACCGAGGAAACGACCTCCTGGAGCGCCCGAGCACTCGCCAGATCGGTTCCGAACGGCTTCTCGATGACCACCCGCACGTCTGCGTGCGGGTCCTTGTGGAGGTTCGCCTCCTTGAGCTGCTCGGTGATCACCCCGAAGAACTCGGGGGCGGTCGAGAGGTAGTACGCGCGGTTCAGCGGCTGGCCGGCTTCCTCGTCGAGTCCGCGGAGGGTCTCCCCGAGCCGGGTGTAGGCCGCGGTGTCGTCGAAGGGCACCGACACGTAGCGCAGGCGGCCCAGCAGGCCATCGAGGACCTGCGGGTCGGGGGTACGGCGCGAGAACTGCTCGATCGACTCGCGCGCGGCCTGGCGGAAGCCGTCGTCTGACTGCTCGCGCCGCGAGACCCCGATCAGGTTGAAGCGCTCGGGAAGCGACCCCTCGTGCGCGAGGTTGTAGACGGCCGGCAGGAGCTTGCGCCGGGAGAGGTCCCCGCTCGCCCCGAAGATGACGAGGCTCGTCGGAGGGACCGGAAAGCGCTCGAGTCCCTCGGTGAGCGGGTTGGGCTGCTCGTCGGCGAGCTGCGGGTCTGAGATCGCCACTATCCGCCTCCTGCCGCGCGCTCGACGTCGTGGCCACCGAACTGGTTGCGCAGCGCGGCCAACATACGATTCGTGTAGTCACCGGCGCCACGCGAATAGAAGCGCGCATAGAGCGCCGCCGTGATGACGGGGGTGGGCACGTCGCGGTCGATCCCGTCGAAGACGGTCCAGCGACCCTCGCCGGAATCGGAGACGTGCCCGACGATCGCCTCGAGGTCGTTGCCCTCGGCGGCGAAGGCGCGCTCGGCGAGCTCGCACAGCCAGGACCGGACCACCGAGCCACGATTCCAGAGCCCGGCGACCTCCTGGAGATCGATCTCGAACGGCGCCTTGTGCATCAGCTCGAAGCCCTCGGCGTAAGCCTGCATCAGCCCGTATTCCACGCCGTTGTGGACCATCTTCACGTAGTGCCCGGCGCCCGCCGAGCCGAAGTGACGCCACCCGTCCGGTGGGGCCAGGACATCCAGGATCGGGCCCAGGCGCTCGACACCCTCCCGTGGCCCGCCGACCATCATGCAATAGCCCGTATCGAGACCCCAGACCCCGCCGCTCGTACCGACGTCCACGTAGTGCAGACCGTGCTCGGCGAGCTCTGCGCCGCGGCGGATGTCGTCGTGGAAGTTCGAGTTGCCTCCGTCGACGATCAGGTCGCCCGGGTCCAGCAGGTCCGCGAGCTCGAGCACGGTGCTCTCCGTCGCCTCGCCGGCCGGAACCATCACCCACACCGTTCGGGGCGCCTCGAGCTTGCCGACGAGGTCCTCGAGCGATCCGACGCCCGTGGCGCCGTGGGACTCCGCGGCCTCGACGGAGGCGGCCTTGCGGTCAAAGGCGACGCACTCGTGTTCTGAGTCGCGCTGAATGCGATGGACCATGTTGCCGCCCATCTTGCCCAACCCGACGAAGCCGATCTGCATTTGCTGCGCGCCTCCCGGCAGGTGACCTCTCGGAGGCCATCGAGGACTCGAGGGCGGGACGCTACCGGGTTGTTCGAACGGGCCGGTGAACGAGCGCCGACGGCCTATCCTGGGTGTCATGAGCACACGAATCGAGAAGTCCGAGGCGGAGTGGCGCGAGCAGCTCACGCCTGAGCAGTACGACGTCCTGCGCAAGCACGGCACCGAACGCCCGTTCACGGGCTCCTACTGGAACGCCAAGGAGGACGGGACCTACCGCTGCGCGGGGTGCGGCGCCGAGCTCTTCTCGTCGGACACGAAGTTCGACTCGGGCACGGGCTGGCCCAGCTTCACCGACCCGATGGTGGCGGAGAACGTCGAGACGCGGAAGGACAAGTCCCTGTTCATGACCCGCACGGAAGTCGTCTGCAAGGCCTGCGGTGGCCACCTCGGCCACGTCTTCGACGACGGGCCGCGTGACGCGGGCGGCAAGCGCTACTGCATCAACTCCTGCGCGCTCGAGCTGGAGCCCAGCACCGACCGGTAGGCACGTCCGGCCGGACACCGGAGATCCGTTCAACCTCCG
>Ga0136618_10000208_pt1 | contig 18115 bp, 12 predicted proteins | sample AntDrymUQ3302106_2_FD_104805 | JGI IMG/M metagenome (GOLD analysis project Ga0136618, IMG submission 104805) | Polar desert sand microbial communities from Dry Valleys, Antarctica - metaG UQ330 (21.06) | ecosystem: Environmental > Terrestrial > Soil > Desert | place: Antarctica: Dry Valley... | reverse complement strand
CGGATGAGTTCGCGCCTGGTAGAAAAATTCTCTGCCGCCGCCGGACGCAGAACTTTTTCGGTGCGGACAAAACGCGTCGTTTCGCCGTGTTCTCCGGCAATGTCCAGACCGTTGTGAAACCACGCTCTCGTGCCTTCGCCGACATATCCGCGAATTTCGCCGAGCGTTCCGGCAATGTCCCGCGCAGCATCCGGCGGATCATAAGACCAGCGCGGCGGCTGCAGTTTGCGAAATTCTTCGGGCGTGAAACGCAAGCTTTCAATTTCTTTTTCGGTTATTTCCCTGCCTAAATCCGTTCCCGTGAAAATTCTGACAACTTGATTTTCCGCGTCGGAGACAAACAAATTGCCGTTTTCGTCGGCGGCTAAACCGCTCGGACGATTAAATCGCGCGGTCGGTATAATTCCGTCGACAAAACCGCGTTTTCGGTCGGAAATCGTTTCGATGATATTTGCGGCTTTTCTGCCGACGGCGCGAATCGAATTCGCGTCGGCGACGTAAATAACGCCCGCTTTGTCAACCGAAACGGCGAGCGGTTCGATGAATCTCGCTTCGGAAAGCTGCCCGTCGAGATTCGGCTTTTCGTCCGCCGATTTTGCTTCTTCTTCGGTTTCGTCTCTGCCCGCGAAAGTCGTCGTTTTACCGTTTGACTCGATGCGCCTCAGCCGTTTATTTCCCGTATCGGCAACGATTAAATTTCCATCCTTCAAAACCGTAACCGCGCAAGGCGTGTCGAATTTCGCCGTCAAACCGTCCGCGCTGTCGGCAAAACCTTGCTCGCTTCCCGCTAAAGTCGAGACTCGCCCGTTTTCAATCACGCGAATTTTATCGTTGTAAGTATCGGCGACAAAAATTTTATCGCCCGAGGCGGCAATCCCGACGGGCGCGTTAAAAAGCGCGCTGCCCGCGTCGCCGTCCGCAAAACCTTTTTGTCCTTCGATGCCCGCAATTGTTTCAACTGCGCCGCTGGCAACTTTTACGCGCTTTATCGTGTGCGTTCCCGAATCGGCAACAATCAAATCGCCGTTTCTATCAAGCGCGACTGCCGACGGCGTGTTTAGTTTGTCGGTAACAACCGAAAAATCCTTGTAATTCGTAATTTTCCAAATTTTCCCCGTTTCGCCGTCCGAGAAAAAAATCTCGTCGGCTCTGACCGTAATTCCGAAAGGCTCGCCGAGTTTTTCGACTTCATTCAAAATTGTGTGAACGCCGGAGAAAGGCGCGGGACGAGCAATTTTTTTTATGATCCAAAAAGATTTTTCGCTTTCGGGATAGGAAGCCGCGAGAAGAAAAAAAGACAGGGCGATTGAAACGAGACCGAAAATTAAAATTACCGAGTGCGAGAATTTGTATTTCTTAATTTTCATTCCTAAATAATTTTTAACCGATAAATTCCAAAAGGACAACGAGCGGAATTTTTGTTATGATGGCGGAACACATTAAAAGTTAGCAATTTTTTTGGAAAAGGAGAAATACAATGTTTTCATTGGAAGATTTACTCGGACAACAAAAGGGAAACGAGGTTGTGAACCAGATGAGCAACACTCTCGGCGCAAATAACAATGAAGTTTCGAGCGCGATTCAGATGGCTCTGCCGATGATTTTGAGCGGGCTGGCAAGCAACGCCGCGCAGCCGCAAGGCGCGCAATCGCTCAATCAAACATTGCAGCAAAAACATAACGGCGACGTTTTGAATAATCTGGATAGTTATGTCGCCAATCCGAATTCGGATGACGGTCTCGGAATTCTCGGACATATTTTCGGCAGCCAACAAGGCGCGGTTGCCCAGCAAGTCAGCCAATCGAGCGGTTTGAATATCGGGCAAGTCGCGCAGCTTCTGATTACGCTTGCGCCGATTGTGATGGGATTTTTGGGCAAAAAACAGCAGCAGCAGGGACTCGACGCAGACGGTCTTTCATCGCTCCTTCAGGGACAGCAGCAGCAAATGCAGTCATCGGGAAATCCGATGATGGATATGATTTCCGGTTTTCTCGACAAAGACAAGGACGGCAGCGCGATGGATGATTTAGCGACAATGGCATCGAATTATATGCAGAAACGCGGCTAACCTGAAAAATTAACCGACGAGTAAAAAGGTGAAGTCAACCCAAGACTTCATCTTTTTGTCGTTGCCGGCGAGGACATCTCCGATTTTGCCAAACCAAACAAAAACATCTTCAAACAACGGCAACGCCGGCTTGCCGCTCGTGATTGTCAATCCGAAATCGGCGGCAGGCTCGACCGAATCGCGCTGGACGCAGATTGCTTCTGATTTGCGGGCGCATTTCGGCGCGTTTCAAGTTGCATTTACAAAAAAACAGGGTGACGGAGTTGAGTTGGCAAAACGCGGCGCGGCGACGGGGCGAAAATTTATTATTGCCTGCGGCGGCGACGGCACGATAAACGAAGTCGCCAATGGCATTTTGGAAAGCGGAAAGGACATCGAGTTGGGAATTTTGCCGAGCGGCACGGGCGGCGATTTCCGCCGGACACTCAATATACCAAACGCGGCGCGGGAAGCGGCAAAAGGTTTGCGCGAAGGCGTGACCAAAACGATTGATGTGGGGAAAGTAACTTTTCTCAATTATCAAAACGAACAAATTTCCCGCTATTTTCTCAATGTTTCATCTTTTGGTTTGGGCGCGTCGGTCAACGAGCGGGTTAAATCAAAAGATTCCTTTGGCTGGCTTCCGTTTGACGCGCTTCGCGGGCGGGCGAAGTTTGCATTTTCAACTTTGCAGGAATTTCTCGAATCTGATTTTACAACCGTCAGAGTTCGGCTCGACGACGCGGACGAAAAACTTTTGAACACGATAAATTTCTGCGTGGCAAATGCACGTTACTTCGGCGGCGGTATGAAAATCGCCCCCGATGCGAAACTCGATGACGGTTTTTTTGACGTGATAAATATCGGCGGCATCAAAACGGCGAAGATTCTCCTCAACGCCTATAAACTTTATAACGGCTCGCATCTCGAATTGGAAGAAGTAAAATCAACGCTCGCCAAACGCATCGAAGTTTCTCCGGCGAATGAGCATCAAACAATCTTTATCGAAACCGACGGCGAATTGCCGGGCAAACTTCCGGCAATTTATGAGATTGTGCCGCAGGCTTTAAAAGTTCGTGTTCCGAAAATGAATTGAGCTGCAAAGATACGAATTAAAGAAGAGAAATTGTCCATAGATAAACACAGATAAAAATAAGATGAAATTATGAAGTTTTTTATTACAATTTTATCCGCACTCTTTTTTATTTCCTGTGCCACCGCGCCGCCCGCTAATAAACCCGTAATTGCCGACAGCGTAAAAATCGAAAAGAATAAACAGACCGCCGTTTTAAATGAAGTCGGCGCAACTATGCGAACAGCCCAATCAATTGAGAAACTCGGCAGAGATATGAATTCCTACCGACTAGCCGGCGATGCCGAAAGTCGGCGCACCTGTAATCTGTTGATGGAAGACAGGCGGCGGGAGATAGCCGATTTGGAAACAAAGATAAAGAATCTGCCGGAGAACTTTCACAGTCAGCTAACGCCGATTCTCGCCGATTTGAACGAATGCGTATCCTGCTCGAAACAGGCAAAGGAGAGCTGTGTCAAAGCCAGAGCGTCTACCAATAAAGTGATAAAAGAAATATATCCGTGATGTTTGTAGAGAATACATTTATAAAACAAAAGACGACTGTTACTATGAATTCATTATGAACGATTCATTCATCCAACTGATTATTGACAGTGCCGAATCACACGCCGATAAGACGGCAATGCAAATTGTCGGCGAAGATACGGACGGCAAATATACGTTTGGCGAAATGCTCGATGCGGTGCGGAGCGTTGCGTTTCGTCTTGAACAGGAAGGAATACAGTTTGGCGACCGCGTGGCTTTAATCGGTGAAAATCATCCGCGCTGGGCAATCGCATATTTTGGAATGCTGTATCGCGGCGCGGTCTGCGTGCCGATTGACCCGCACGCCGAAATTGAAACGCTCAGCAACTTTTTGGAAAACTCAGAAGCAAAACTCGCTTTTATCGGCAAAGATTTCGTCAAGCATTTTCACCAGGTCGAAGAACGTCTCGGCAGACAAGTTCCCGCTGTCGTTTTGCAGGATGTTGAATCAAACAATGGTTTTCAAAGTTTTGACGATTGGATGAGAACTCCGCGTCCAGCCGATTTTGATTCAAGACCGCTTCCGACAAAACCCGATGACATCGCCGTTTTGATGTACACGTCGGGAACGACCGGCACGCCGAAGGGAGTTCCCTTGACGCACGGCAATATTTATTACGAAACACGAGGCTGTCAGGAAGCAATGAATCTTTCGGACAAGGAAGTCGTGCTGAGCGTTTTGCCGCTGTTCCACGTCTTCGCGCAGGTCGTCAATTTGTGGGTTATCGCCAGCGTCGGCGCAAAAGTCTGGTATGTCAAAGAAATCGCGCCCGCCGAATTGGAGAAGGCTTTTCAAACAAAGGAAATCACGCTTTTAACCGGCGTTCCGCGCCTCTGGTATCTGTTTCACAAAAAGATTTTCGACGGCGTGGCGGCGCAGCCGAAAGCGGTGCAAATTCTTTTCAGCAATTTGCTCAAAACCAATGTTTTTCTGCGCGACAATTTCAACGTCAATTTGGGTAAAAAGTTTTTCGGCAAAGTTCACGACGGTTTCGGCGGCAAGCTCGACATTACGATTTCCGCCGGTTCTCGCTTTGACGAGAAAATCGCCCGCGATTATCACGCGCTCGGTTTTACACTGATTCAAGGATACGGCTTGACCGAAACGACCGGCGCGATTGCCTGCACCAGATTTGAAGACAGCGCGGTCGGCACAGTCGGAAAGGCAATTAATTATGCTGAAATAAAACTCGGCGAACCGAATGATGACGGCGCGGGCGAAGTCTTGATTCGCGGTAAGCAGGTTTTTAAAGGTTATTACAAAAATCCTGAAGCGACAAAAGACACATTTACCGAAGACGGCTGGTTCAAATCGGGCGACCTGGGAAAATTTGATGAAACCGGACATTTGTTTATCGTCGGACGCTCGAAAGACGTGATTGTTTTGCCGAACGGCAAAAACATTCATCCCGAAGACATCGAAACACATTATTCAAAAACGTCGCTCGTCGGTGAAATATCGGTGCTTGGCATAAAGGACACAAACTCAAATTTGGCGGGCGCGGAAAAACTCGTCGCCGTCGTCGTTCCCGATTTTGAATATCTGAAGAAAAACAACATTGCCAATTCGCGTGAAGCCATTCGCCACGAACTCGACGATTTAGGTCGCACACTGCCCGAATATCAGCGCGTCCGCGATTATATTATCCGCGCCGAACCGCTGCCGCGCACAGCGACGCGCAAAGTTAAACGCTTTCAATTGCAAAAGGAAATCGAAACAGACGGCGCAGACGGCGGCGAAGCGAATTTAACCAAACAATGGAAATTTACCGACGAAGACAATGCGCTGATGGATTCTTCAATCGGGAAAACGCTCGTCAAATACATCAAACAAAACTCGGAAAGCGAGGAAAAGATTCACCCGGAAATGAATCTCGAAATTGATTTGGGTCTCGATTCCCTTTCACGCGCCGAAGTGTTTGCCGGTTTGGAGCAAGCCTTCAACGTCGAATTTGATTCTGATGAAGCCGGGCAAGCATTTACCGTCGGCGACCTCATCAAGTTAGCCGAAAAACAAACGGGCAGCGCAAACGCCGAAATTGTTCAGACTGATTTCAACTGGGGCAAGATCGTCCGCGAAGCCGACGATTCCGCGCCGGAGATTCAACACGTTTTACGAAAGCGCGTCGTTTTCCCGTGGCTCGTCTTCATCGTCTTTCGCGCCTTTCGCGCTTTTTGCAAAGTCTTTCTCAAACTCGAAGTCAGCGGCGACGAACAATTGGAAAAACTCAAACGCCCGTATATCGTCTGCCCGAATCACCAGAGTTTTATTGACCCGATTATCGTCACCTCAAATTATTCGGCGGAAACCGTCCGCAATACCTTCGTCGTCGGCGCGACTGAATTTTTTCAAAACCCGTTCATGAAATTCGTCGCTCGAATGATGAACACTGTGCCGATTGACCCCGACACGCAATTGCTAAAAGCAATGAAAGCGAGCGCGACCGGCTTAAAACACGGTAAAGTTTTGAACATCTTCCCCGAAGGCGAACGCGCTTTTGACGGCGATTTACACGAATTCAAAAAAGGGGCGGCGATTTTAGCAACCGAACTCGATTTGCCGATTGTTCCCGTCGCGCTCGACGGACTTTACAAAGTTTGGGGACGGAGTTCGTCGAAGATAAGCTTCTCAAAAGTCAAAATTCATTTCGGCACCCCTTTTTACGCAAAGGAAATTATTACGCCTGAAATGAACGACGAGGCAAAATACAAAGCCGTTACCCACCATTTAAAGCGGACGATTCAAACAATGCTCGATGAAATGCGAAATTGATTTGCGACTTTAAAGACAAAAAAAAATAACGGCACATAGATGCCGTTATTTTTTTTGTTCTTATAGAACCGTTGTCTATCTTACTCTTTGCTTAGAAAACAGCGGGACAAAATTTAACCCGTTTGTTTCTTCGGAAAGATTCAAAACCAGTGTTTCAAATGCATAAAGTTTTGATTTGACATCAATGATAACTGTGTCACCGGCGACAACATCGTTAAATTGATAATATCCAAAGTTATTCGTCCGGGTCGTCAAAGTTTCGCCGGAGGAACCGGTCAATGTAATCACTGCATTGGCTAATCCTCTGCCTTTTGGTGACAATACCCGCCCACTAACCGATACGGTAGCTGCTGTCGGTATCATAAAAAAAGGAGCCTGATCAGCAGCGAAAGTTCCTGTCCCGGCAGCAGTAAAACTACTCACGAAACTATTTTGAAGACTAAAACTCGGCAGGACTGATGAAAATCCCAAAGTCAAATCACGGCTCGATGAACCGATAAAGCTTACAAAATCAGAAGTAAATTCAATATTTTGAAGCGGTGTAGAAGCGGAAAAACCGGCAGAAGTGCCGCCTTCCCCTCCTGAGAGCACCGGATTTGAATCGCCTGCCGGCGTAATGATTGCCGTTAACAAATTTGAGCGTCCGCCAAAAGGCGTTTCTCGCACAACCCGTATCGTGAAGATAAGATTAAAAGGTTGGCTAGTTGTATTTCCGGTTGTTGTAGCCGTAGCCGTTGTTCTTGATGAAATAAACACGCGGGCATCTTGCGGTCCTTGCAGTGCTGCCGGGAGACCCGTAACATTGGAAAAAAATGTAAAAGTTACTGGTGATCCACCCTCTACTGTTTGAAAGTTTGCGTCAATTATATTGTTTGTGAAAACAAAATCCTGTGTACCGAATCTTTCATTAAACTGAGCAAAAGTTGAAGTTTGTGCGTTTAAGAATGTTGCCGAAAATAACAACATTAAGACGAGTAAAGTAGCTTTTCCTAAAAAAAACGACTTGTCAAAAGTTTTATAAATCATATTTCTCTCCTTTATTGACCTAAGTCAAAAGCAAATATTTTATGTGCGTTGCATTACCAAAAAAACTTACGCGCATATCGTAATTTGAAAGTTTGTAACTCGGTCAGTTTACCTTTCTTTTTATTCTTTGTCCATAAAAAAAATGAATAATGAAGCAATAATTCCACAATATACTCAAGTTTTTTTTCCCGTTTCTTGTCATACTAAACACCAAGTCGTTGGAGAGATAGCGATGTTTTCTTGAACCAGCAAGCTAAAACCAGCGTAGCTAGCGAAATTGATGGCTAATTCTTAATTCGGGCAGTTTTTTAACTTCAATAATCGCCGGCGAAAATTATTTACTATAAAATAGATAACCAAAACACCGGCATCTGCCGTTCGTTTCAATCGCAGAAAATAAATTTTATGAAGAAAATTTTTTCTTTTTGGCTTTTAGTTATCTGTCTCTTCGGGCAGACTGCCGCGCAGAAGCCGATTCGAGATTTAAAGCCGACGGTGATTTTGATTTCGCTCGACGGTTTTCGCTACGATTATCTCGACAAATTCAAGCCGAAAGTTCTCAAAGAATTGGCAAAAAAAGGCGTTCGCGCAAAATGGATGATTCCGTCTTTCCCGACAAAAACCTTTCCGAATCACTACACGATTGCGACCGGACTCTACCCGGAACATCACGGCATCGTTGAAAATAATATTTATGATTTCGGCACGGTTTTCACTTTGGGAAAGCGCGAAGAAGTGCAAAATTCGCGCTGGTGGCTGGGCGAGCCGATTTGGGTGACGGCGGAAAAACAAAACCAACGCGCCGCCGCTTTCTTTTTTGTCGGAACCGAAGCGGAGATTAAAGGCGTGCGCCCGACGTTTTGGAAAACTTACGACGGAAAAATTCCTAATTCCGAAAGAGTCGATACGATTTTATCGTGGCTCGATTTGCCGCAAAAAGAACGTCCGACGCTCTACACGCTTTATTTCAGCGACCCGGACGATGCCGGTCACGCCGCTTCGCCCGATTCAAAGGAAGTTGCCGACGCGGTTCAAAAAGTTGACGGCGACCTCGGCAGACTTTACGAAGGTTTGAAGAAGCGAAAAATAAACAAAAAAGTAAATATCATCATCGTCTCCGACCACGGAATGGCGACGGTCAACCAGCAAAACGCCGTCTTTCTCGACGATTATTTTGATTTCCGAAAAACCGAGCGAATTTTGTGGACGGGCGAGATTGTTCAGATTTTTCCGAAAGAGGGCGCGGAAAAGGAAATAATCGAAAATCTGCAAAGTAAAATCTCACACGCGAAGTGCTGGCGCAAACCGGAAATTCCCGAAAGATTTCATTATAGAGACAGCTCACGTATTGCGCCGATTATCTGTTCGGCTGACGAAGGCTGGGTTTTGACCAACCGCGAAAGATTTCAAGAAACAAAAAAACGCGCCGACTTCGGAAAACCGAAAGGAGCGCACGGTTACGACAACGAACTTGAATCAATGCGGGCGACTTTCATCGCGCACGGACGCGCGTTCAAAAAAGGCTATGTTTCAGAGCCGTTTGAAAATGTCGAAGTTTATAATTTGATGTGCAGAATTATGGGTTTGACTCCGGCAAAGAACGACGGAGATTTTGAGAAAGTCAAAAAAATGCTCCGATAAAATTATTCGGCGGAGATATTGATAACCGCGATTTCAGGCGGGACGAGAAATCGAAACGGCAGAATGCTCGTCCCGATGCCGCTGGTGACGAACATATCTACGTCATTTTCTTTGACGTGACCGAAAGCGTATTTTTGCCCGTAGCCGGAGGGAACAATCGGCGAGCCGGTAATCGGCGACCAAATTTGCCCGCCGTGCGTGTGTCCTGATAAAATCAACTTTAAATCCTTTGAAATTGAAAAAATTCCGGTAATGACGGGCATAATATCGGGGCTGTGTTCGAGCGCGATGACATCTCCGACTTCTTCGGTCGAGATTAGACTGTTTCGTGATTTAGTAACTACGTCGTCCCAACTTTTGAATGTCGTGTGGTCTCGATAACCGAGAAGGCGAATTTTCTGTTTGTTTTTTTCGATGATAACAACTTCATCTTCCAAAACCTGATAACCGATTCTTTCCAATTCTCCCGACACTATTTTTTCACCGAACCGCGTGTCGTGATTGCCCAAAACCGCAAAAACTCCGTATTTTGCCTGCAATCCTTTCAGGTTGTCGGCAATCGTTGCAACCGGCATCTTCAAATTATCACCGCTAAACGATTTCGAAATGTAGTCACCCAAAAGCACGATTAAATCTGCATTTTGCTTGTTTGCCTCGACGACGACCCGACGAATTTTTTCTTCCGTCACGCCGCGCGAGCCGCCGTGAATATCGGAGATTAAAACGATTTTCAAATTATTAAACTCGGGATTCCAATTCTTGATTTTTATATCCGTTTCATTTACGACCAGCCGAAAAGGTTCGACAAAATAAGCGTAAGCCAGACACGCCAGTGCGACTGCCAGCAAAACAGCGACAACGGAAAAAAATTTCGGTAAATTTATTTTCACTTAATTCTTGGAAAACAGATTTAAGACGGCAATTTCCGGCGCAACATTAAAGCGAATTTGCGGTCCCGAACAGCCGACGCCGGTTGTTACAAAAACATTTTTGCCGTCAACTTCGACGAAGCCTTCCATAAATCTGGGGTCGTTGACAAAAGCTATCGCGCCGTAAAAAGGAAATTTGACCTGCCCGCCGTGCGTGTGTCCGGCAATCATCAGACTGATTTCACCCGGTGTTTTCAAAAGCGAATCCGGGTTATGCGTGATGGCGATAATGTTTTGCTTATTCGGAATCTGCTCTAAAACCTGCGTGGGAACGCGGCGATTTTTCCAGTAATCTTCGATGCCCCAGATATAAATTGTTTCGTCCGCAACCTGAATGGGCGCAACCTCATTTTCTAAAACATTGATACCGATTCGTTCAAACTCGCTTCGCACTTTTCTCTCGTCAAACCACCAATCGTGATTTCCGATGATGGCATAAACACCGTATTTCGCTTTGAAACCTTGTAGATTTCTCGCAATCGTTTCAATCGGCATTTTCAAATCGCTGTCTTTTCTACCGACCTGCGAAACATAATCGCCCAGTAAAACAATCAAATCGGGATTCTGCGCGTTGGCAAGCTCGACTAATCTGCGAAGTTTTTCTTCCGTTATAAAGTTTGAACCGCCGTGAACGTCGGAAATTGCGACGACCTTAAAATTATTTAGTTTCGCGCCCCAATTCGGAATTATTAAATTTTGTTCGTTGACGACTAGACGGTCAGGTTCGATATAATATGAATACGCGGCGACCGACGCAAGAAATACAATAATTATTGCAAAAACCAGTAAAATTCTCTTTAGTAGTAATTTCATTCTTCCCTGTGTTCTCTGCGGTCAATTATTCTTTGGAAAATACTCGCGCCAACGACCGTCAACCAATTTTACAATATCGTCACGCGGCTCGACTTCTTTCGGATACCATGGCTTCATCCGCGCATCAATGACAACCGGCGCACGATAAACAATATGATTGTTTTTGATGGAAATTTCTTTAGCGTAAATATCGGTCGAAGGATTAAACCGCGTCCAAGTCGCCCACAGGAATTTTTCGGCTGATTTGGCAAAATCAGCATCATCGTGCAAAACGACAATTTGAAAATCATCGAACTTGCCGGATTTCGCAACGCGCGTCGCCAGGTCTTTTTCTTCGTCGTATGAATTCCCTTCGACAACCACGCAGCCGCCGCAAAAAACTTCGGCGCGTTTTACGTCTCCCGGCAATTCGCCTCGAAATTCTTTTTGTAAATCTCTCTTCGCATCGCCGACTCCAACGAGCATCGCTTTCGAGCCGTGATTTACTTTGCCCGATGCATAATCCAAAGTATCAAACGATGTACGGTCGAAAATAAAGAAATCGCTTTCCCAATCGACTCTTGCAAGAATGTATTCAAACAAAGATTTGAAGTCGCGCAAGTTTTGCGGTTTGTCCGTGAGCAGTAAAAATTTTGTCAGTGAAAGCTGACCTTCGCCCAAAATGCGGAAACCCGCACCGAGTGCTTCGCGGGCGTATCTTTCCTTAACGACTGCCGCAGCGAGCGAATGAAATCCGGTTTCGCCATAGCTCCACAAATCCTTGACTGCGGGCATCACCAGCGGAAAAAGCGGCGACAATAAATCCTGCAAATAATCACCGATAAAAAAATCTTCCTGGCGCGGTTTGCCGACGACGGTTGCCGGATAAATCGCGTCTTTGCGGTGAAAAACCGCTTCGGCTTCAAAAACCGGATAATCGTGAATCAAAGAATAATAGCCGTAATGGTCGCCGAACGCGCCTTCGGGTCGGCGTTTGTGCGGCTGAACTCGTCCGCAAATCGCAAATTCTGCTTCGGCAATCAGGCGATGATGTTTGTGCGAACTTGAAATCGTTTTAATTTTTCTGCCGTTATCATCGAGCAGTTTGAAGTTTGAAAGCGGATTTTCGACTGTTTCGATTTTTCCGTCGGCTAAAACCGAAGCTAAAACGAGTTCGGGTAAATCTTCAGGAAGCGGCGCGATTGCCGACAAAATCATCGCGGGCGCGCCGCCGAGAAAAATCGTGACGGGCAAAGATTCGTTTTTCTGTTCGGCTTCCATATAATGAAAACCGCCGCCTTTATGGATTTGCCAGTGAATTCCGGTTGTTCGCTCGTCGTAACGCTGGATGCGATACATTCCCAAATTATGTTTGCCGGATGTCGGACTCTCGGTGTAGACGAGCGGCAATGTGATAAAATGTCCGCCGTCTTCGTGCCAGAGTTGAAGCAGCGGCAATTCTTCGAGATTCGCGGGATATTCTAAAACTTCCAAAACCGGAGCGCGTTTCACTTTTTTCGTTCCGAGTTTCAAAGCCGAAAAAGCCAAATCCCGAAAATCCCAAAGCTCTTTCGGCTTCGGCGGCAAAAGAACTTCAACCATTTCAACCGCTTTTTTGACGAGTTCCTGAGGCTTTTTGCCGAACGCTAAATCAATGCGTTTGGCTGTGCCGAAAAGATTTGTAACGACCGGAAATTTCGAGTTTTTGACATTTTTGAAAAGCAGTGCCTTTCCCTGTTCGTCAATCACGCGGCGGTGAATTTCAGCAATCTCTAAATACGGGTCAACTTCCGCGTCAATTTCGATTAATTCATTTTCCTGGCGAAGCGTTGCGATGAATGAGCGTAGATTTTTGTGCATATTTTGAAAGTCTTAAAATTTAATTCAAACAAAACACCTGGCAAAGAGCAAACGAAGGCAAAGGTAAAAAGTAAAAACATATTTGTAGCCTCAACTTATATTTTTCCTTTTTACATTTAGGGTATTTTTATGAAATAACTTTTGTTTTTCTAAAAAAACATTATAATTGCTTTCAAATTCATCTTCGATTTCCAAATAAATTTATGAAAAAATTCGTTCGTTTTGCCAAGTTTTTTACTGTCCTTTTTTTACTTTCTTTTGCCAATGCTCAAGAGGCTTCCGTTAAAACATATGATGTAGTTATCAAAAACGCACGCATCGTGGACGGCACGGGAAATCCGTGGTTTAAATCCGACATCGGCATCAAAGACGGTCGCATTGCGCGAATCGGATTTATCGCGGATATTGAAGCAAAGCAAACCGTGGATGCTAAAAATCAAATTGTCGCGCCCGGTTTTATTGACGTTCACGCTCATACGGAAAATATATTCAATCGTCCCGAAGCCGAAAATTTTATACGGATGGGCGTTACGTCGCTCGTTACGGGAAACTGCGGCGGCTCGGTAACGGATGTCGGTAAATTTCTCGGACGCTACGGAACCACGCCTCTGACAATTAATCTGGCGACGCTCATCGCGCACGGTTCGGTTCGCGCAAAAGTTATGGGAGCGGAAAACCGCGCTCCGACGGCGGAAGAATTGCAGAAAATGGAAGCCATCGTCGAACAAGGGATGAAAGACGGCGCGGTCGGTCTTTCGACGGGTTTGATTTACGTTCCCGGAACTTACGCCAAAACGGATGAAGTTGTCGCGCTCGCGCGGGTGGCTGAAAAACATCGCGGTATTTACGCGAGCCATATTCGCAGCGAAGGCGACAAAGTTTTTGAAGCCGTATCCGAAGCCATCAATATCGGTGAGCAAACCGGTATTCCGGTCGAAATTTCGCACTTCAAAATTTCAAGCAAAAAACATTGGGGGAAAACTGAAGAAACACTCGGCTTGGTTCGAGCGGCGCGTGAAAAAGGCTTGAGTGTCACGGTTGACCAATATGCCTACACCGCTTCTTCAACGTCGCTCGACACGATGCTGCCGAGCTGGGCATTGGAAAACGGACGCGAAGCCGGCAAAAAACGTCTGACGGACGAAGCGACGCGCAAAAAAGTTACGGATGAAATAACGAAAACGCTGAAAGACAGCAAATTCAAAGATTTTTCTTACGCTTATGTGGCGGGCTACGCGGCAAATAAAAGTTTCAACGGTTTGAATATCAAAGAAATTGCCAAGCGCGAAAAGGGCAAAGACAATCTCGCCGCGCAAATCGAACAAATTTTGGAAATGTATGCGGGCGGCGGAGCGCAGATGGTTTTCCGCAAGATGAGCGAAGAAGACGTGCAAAACATTATGCGCGCGCCTTTTACAATGATTGCTTCGGACAGCGGCGTGCGCGAATTCGGCGAAGGCGCGCCGCACCCGCGCGGCTATGGAAACAATGTTCGCGTTTTGGGTCGTTACGTCCGCGAGCTGAAAATCATCACGCTCGAAGACGCAATACGCAAAATGACGAGTCTTCCGGCACAGACTTTCCGGTTAAAAGACAGAGGTTTGATTCGAGAAGGATTTGCCGCCGATTTGGTAATTTTCGATGAAAAAACCGTCGCCGATAAAGCGACTTTTGAAAATCCGCATCAATATCCGGTCGGCATTTCAAGCGTTTTCGTGAACGGAAAAGCGGTGATTTCAGACGGGCAGTTGACGAATGTTCGCTCCGGCACGGCTTTGCGAATAAATGAAAACTAAGCGGCAAAAAGCCGCAAACAAATATTTTCAGGTGTTGTTTGCAGCTTTTTATTCAAGGACAAATTTACATTTATCAATTCAACTTTAAATTTGTTACGCCTGAAACCTTTTTTTCTTTCCGCAAATCTTCGCGGTTCAAGTCGAGTTCACTTGCAGAAATAACCTCGATTTTCTGCGTCGGAAAACGCTTTTTCAAATCGTCCATAAAAATCTTCGCATCGCCGACGACGATAATGTCGCCGCCGTTCAAGTTAGCCAATGCGAATTTTTTGACTTCTTCGGCTGAAACGTTTCGGACTCTCGTCATATAATTATTCAGCTCGTCCGCGCTCAAGCCGAAAGTGTAAAGGTCTGTGAGTCTCGCCGCTAAACCGTCGGTCGTTTCCAAACTGCTGCCGAACGCGCCGGTCAAAGTCAGTTTGCGCGGCGTTAATTCCGTTTCTTCAGCCGTTCCGCTTCCAAGCCTTTCGATTTCTGCGGCGACTAGCTCGACAACTTTGGCGGCGGTTTCATTTTTCGTCTGCACCCGCGCAAATAAATTCGTCTGGTCATTTCGAGAAGCTAAACTACTGCTCGCACCGTAGCTAAGTCCTTGTTTGATCCGAATTTCCGCGTTCAGACGTGCCGAATAACCGCCGCCGAGAATCGTATTGGTTACTGCCGAAGGATAGTAAGTCGCGTCCAACTGACATTTTTCTTCAAAACAATTGACGCGACCCAAGCCGAGTTTTTTCGCGTAAGTTACCGCCGCTTGTCCTGACTTGGGCAAATCAACAACCAAAATTTTACCGATCACTGTTTTGCTCGGTTCGCTTTGCATTTTTTTCACCATTGCTGCCGTCGGAACTTGCGGCGCGTCTATTTTCGGGGTCGACATTTTCGGATTGTTCCACGTTCCGAAATATTTTTTGGCAAGCGCGCCTGCATTTTCCCTTGAAACGTCGCCCGCGAATATTAATACCGCTCGATTCGGTAAGTAAGTTTCACGATAAAATTTTGCGATGTCGGCTTGCTGGATATTTTTCAAACTTTCCGTCGTTCCGATGGCGTTATGCTCACCGAAAGTGTAGCGGCTGGCGACGAAACTCGCCAGACTTCCCGGCTGTTTTAAGGCGACAGTCAGTTCGTCGTTGGTCTGCGTTTTGAAAAGCTCGATTTCCTTCGGCGCAAAAGTCGGATTCAAAACCACGTCGCTCATAATCGCTATTGCCTGTTCGAGTTTGTCGGAAGTTACGTTGACGCTGACGACGGTCGAGTTCCAATTTGCCGTCGCGCTGATGTTGCCGCCCAAAAACTCGATTTGTTCGGCGATTTGGGTTGCCGTGCGTGTTTTCGTTCCTTTTGTCAGAAGCGAAGCCGTCGTATTCGCCAAACCGTCCTTTAATTCGCCTTTTGCGGCGGCGGCATTAAGCAGCAGCGAAACGGTAACGAGCGGCACAATTTTGCGTTCGACGACCGCGACTTTCAAACCGTTCGGCAACTCGCTGTTTTGAACTGCGGGAATCTTCACTTCGCGCGGCGCAGACGGCGCGGGCGGCTGCTCTTGCGCGAAAGCACAAGGGATTAAAAATGCAAAATTAAAAACTAAAAATAAATTTCGGATTATGCTTTTGTTTGAATTTTCCATTTTCCATTTTCCGTTTTCCATTATTTTGAATTCTCCTCGTTGACGTAGTAAATCACCACGCGATTATTGTCAGCAAAGTATTGTTTCATCACTCTCTGCACATCGGCGGCGGTCACGGATTGCAGTTGTTTGAGTTCCGTATTCACGGCGTTCGGGTCGTTTTCATAAATCACGCCGTTGCCAATTGCGAAGGCTTTTCCGCGATTCGTTTCAAGCCCGCGCAGTGCGTCGGCGACAATACTGTTTTTTGCCTTTTCCAGTTCTTTGGCGGAAACCGGCGCGTTCTGAATTTTTTTGAGTTCAGCGAGCAAGGATTTCTCGCCCATCTCCGGCGTTTTGCCGCTCGCCATCACTGCCGTAAAAGTGAGCAAGCCTTTATCAACGCGCTCGTCAACGCCGAACGATGCTTCTTGCGCTATTTGTTGTTCATAAACCAGATTTTGATAGAGACGCGAAGATTCGCCGCCTGACAAAATCGCCTGGGCAATCTTCAGAGCGGCAATGTCTTTGCTTTTCGAGTCGGGCGCGAGATAGGTTATTGCCACCGCCGGAAGCGGCACATTCGGTGCTTTGACAGTCTGGCGTTTCTCCGCCGTTCGCGCCGGTTCGATTGCGGTTACACGCGGAATCGTGCCGCTCGGTTTTTCGATTCGGTTGAAATACTTGTCAACCCACGCATCAAATTGTTTCTGTTCAAAATCGCCGACGACAATTAGCGTCGCGTTGTCGGGACGATAAAATGTTTTGTGGAAACTTTGCGCGTCCGCAACGGTTGCGGCTTCTAAATCTTCAATTGTGCCGATGGTTGTTCGCTTATACGGATGCGTCGTGTAGGAAAGTGTTTGAATCGCTTCCTGAAATCTGCCGTATGGCTGCGCTAAAACACCTTGCCGAAATTCTTCCTGAACCACTTTGCGCTCGGATAAAAAATTCGTTTCATCGACATTCAAATTTGAAAGACGTTCGGCTTCAGCCCACAAAATCGTTTCCAAATAATTTGACGGAACAACTTCGTGATATGCGGTTACGTCATCCGAAGTAAAGGCGTTGTTATTGCCGCCGACATCTTCGGTCAGACGGTCGAACTGCTCGCTTTTCAAATTCTTTGTGCTTTTGAACATCAGATGTTCAAAAAGATGCGCGAAACCGTTACGCCCGTTCGGGTCGTTTTTCGAGCCGACATCAAACCAAACCTGCACCGTCACGGTCGGGCTGGAATTGTCCTGCAAAGAAACGACTTTCAAACCGTTTTTCAAAGTCCGCTGTTTAATATCGAGCGGCGCGATTTTCGTCTGCGCTATCGCGGACACAGCACAAATTATTACAAGTAAAAATGCCGAAATTTTTCGCATAGATTTTCCTTTTTATCTAATTTCTCCAGTTGCTACATTTCCTGACGCAAACAGTTTTAAGATGCCGTAATAAAAAAGCCCGATGCTAAATTTTATCCGGCTTTTTATTGCTTTATATTTCAAGCGAATACATCGAAACCTTTCCAAAATCTTTAAATTGCGCGATTTCCCGCTCATATTTCAAACCGACTTTTTCCGCCACGCGAATCGAAGCCGTGTTTTGCGGGTCAATATAAGCGACGACGCGATTGAAACCGAATCTTTGAAAACCGAGTTTAACCAGCATTTCGGCGGCTTCGGCGGCAAATCCATTTCCCCAATAATCGGAATCGAACAAATACGCGACTTCCAAATCTTCTACGCCTTCGACTTCCTGATAAAGCAATCCGCAGCGTCCGATTAAACGGTTGTTTTCCTTCAAAACCGTCGCCCAAAGTCCGAAACCGTATTTTTTATAATAATTTTCGATGTGCTTTTCGATTTGACCGCGCACATCTTCCAGAGAAATGAAGGTTTTGACCACAAACTTCTTAGTTTTCCGGTCGTTGTAAATGCGGAAAAAATCTTCAGCGTCTTCGGCTGTCATTTCTCTCAGAATTAATCTTTCCGTTTCGGCGATCCGCATTAGTTTTGATTGTAATCGTAAAAACCTTT
>Ga0136618_10000207_pt1 | contig 18166 bp, 21 predicted proteins | sample AntDrymUQ3302106_2_FD_104805 | JGI IMG/M metagenome (GOLD analysis project Ga0136618, IMG submission 104805) | Polar desert sand microbial communities from Dry Valleys, Antarctica - metaG UQ330 (21.06) | ecosystem: Environmental > Terrestrial > Soil > Desert | place: Antarctica: Dry Valley... | reverse complement strand
TCTGCCCGAGCAACTCGCTGAAGCGGCGATCGGGTACGCCGGAATGACCGGCTATCACTTCAGCGGTCGTCGTGACGACTCGCTGGTTTCGCTCGTCGAGGAGGCGTTGGCGGCGTTGCCGCCGGGCGATTCCGACCTCCGGGTCCGGCTGCTCGCCCGACTTGCCGTTGGCCTCTACTGGTCCGACCTCGACGGTCGACGATTCGAACTGAGCGAGGAGGCAGTGGCCATGGCGCGCCGCCTTCACGACCCGGCGACATTGGCGATGGCGATCCACAGTCGGCGCTACGCCCAGTGGGGCCCCGACAACTTCGAGCAGCGCCTTGCCGACGCCACCCAATGCCTGCAGCTTGCGCTCGAGGCCGACGACCTCGAAATCGCCGTCTCGGCACGGCGTTGGCGATTCACCGATTTGCTCGAGGACGGCGACGCAGCCATGGCTGAACGCGAGCTCGACGCTCATGACGCGCTGGCGCAGCGTTTGCGCCAGCCGTTCCTGCTCGGCCTGACCAGCCAGTTCAGGGCGCTGTGGACCATCATGCAGGGTCGCTTCGCCGATGGCGAGGCGCTGGCGATCGAAGCGCGATCGCTGGCCGAACGGGCGGGGAATCCGCTGGCCCACGTCGCCTTCGGCCAGCAGATGCTCCCGGTCTGGTTGCAGCAACGACGCGAGGACGAGCTCGATGGCCATCTCGCCGCGCTGCGCCGGGCCGCGCCGCATCCGGCAACGGCCAGTGCCATGGCACTGATCCAGGTGGAGCGGGGGGAGCGCGAGGCAGCCGCAGCGCTCGTCGAGCAGCTCGCCACCCCCGGTCTCACGAAGTTCCGCCACGACATGCTGTTTCTACCCGGCCTCGCGTGCCTCAGCCTCGTCACGGCCCGGCTCGGCGATAGCACTCACAGTGAGCACCTGTATGAGCAGATGCGGCCATACGCCGGGCGTATCGTGGTGGTCGGCGCGCCGGCGCAAGCGTGCTGGGGGCCGGTGGACCACTACCTCGGCATGCTGGCCGCGCAGTCCTCGGTGTACGACGCGGCTGCCGACCACTTCGAGGCAGCCCTCGAACTCAACCGTCGTCTTGGGTCGGCCTGTCTGCTCGCCGAAACACGATGCGAGTACGGGCGCATGCTGAGTCACCAGCGGGGGACGGGCGATGCCACTGCCGCTGACCATCTCGATGCCGCCCGCCGAACAGCAGCCGCGCTGGGGATGGCTGCGCTACTCCAACGGATCGACGCAGCCGCTCCGGCACCGACGGGTGGCGAGGGCGTTGCGGCACGACCCCTGGCGACGTCGACCACGACCGAGTCAGCATCATGCACGCTGCATCGTGATGGCGACTACTGGAGCCTGCTCACGGCGAGTGGCACCACCCACTTGCGTGACACCAAGGGCCTGCAACACCTCGCCGACCTGCTCGACGCGCCGGGTCGGCGGCTGCACGTGATCGAACTGGGTGGCGGGTCCCGGGTTGGCGCTGCTGGTTCGGCGGTGCGCCCCGCAAGCCGAGGCGAACTCCAAGAGGCCGGCATCGGGTATTCGACCGGTTTCGGCGATGCCGGCGAGTTGCTCGACGACGCGGCGAAGTCCGCGTATCGACTGCGCCTCGAAGAACTCGACGAATCGATCGCCGAGGCCGAGCGTTTCAACGACATCGGCACGGCGGCCCAGTTCGGTGAGGAGCGCGACCTGCTCATCGACGAACTGGCCCGTTCCGTCGGACTTGGCGGCCGTGATCGGCGAGCGGCGTCGACCAGCGAACGGGCGCGGGTGAACGTCACCAGAGCGATCCGGAGTGCGATCCGGCGCATCGGCCAGGCCGACCCGGCCGCCGGCCGGTATCTCGACGCCACCGTCGTCACCGGCACGTACTGCGTATTCGAGCCAGAACGCGCTCGCTGAACGCATCCGGCTGCGCTCGGATGTGTTCATGACCGATGAACGGGTTGTTCCGTCCAGTTGCACGCCTTGTCGGTGATCACGGGCACGGCCACGTCTGGAGTTGGTATGGCGGCTGCAACTGCATGTTTGTCGGAGATGCCACTCACCGAGCGCGCCCTGATCCACCCGGTCGATCTGATGATTGCGAAGTCGGCGCGTTGCGCCGATCCCCGGTCGACCTACTCGTCGCTGTTCTTTTCGGAGAATCCGCTCGACGGAGCGAGGGCCAAGGCCATCTGTGCTCGGTGCCCCGTTCGTGAACTGTGCCTCAGCCGGGCGCTCGAGCGGCTCGAGCCGTACGGCGTCTGGGGCGGCGAATTCGTCGTCGACGGGCGAATTGTCGACGTCCGGCGCACGCGTGGGCGTCCGCCGAAGACGCCGATCGTGATGGATGTCGACGAAATCACCGGTGTCGCCAGCGTTGCCTGACGCCGGATAGCAAGCGGTTTGGGTCCGCGCCTGGCTCTGGGAGAAGTCGGGCGCAGACCCTGTCGCGTTCAGTATCTGACGGAGTGTCGCAGAGCATGCCCGCGTACCCGTGGTAACCGCGAGCTTCGGGATCCCCTCTCGACGTCATCAGCCCGTTGTGTCTGCGACAGTCAGTGTTGTCGAGGCCGGCGCTGTCGTAGTCGTCGGCGCCACGTAATCGGGATCGATCCGGTTGAAGATTGGGAGTTGGTCGCCGTACACCTCTGGTTCCTTGACGCCGTCCCACACGAAGACCTGGTCGCCGATGGCTACGAACTGGTGAAAGAGTTCACCCACTTTCATGGGTACCCGGATGCAGCCGTGCGAGGCCGGCTCCAACGGCACGTTCAGCGCGCCGTGGATGGCGATGCCGTAGTTGAAGTACGCCGGGTTCCACATGCCGCCGAGGGCGCTCTGGCGAACGCCTTCGATCATGCGGTCGAAGCTGTAGACACCGCCCGGCGTCACGGAGACACCGATCTCGCCTCGGACAATCGGCGCTGTGCCGCCCTCGTTGCCGTACTCGCCGACATCGATGGTGACTTCTTCCTTCCACTCCCCGCCGGTACCGCTCGACATGTGGCTGATCAGCACGGGTTGGTCGTTCTGATAGAAGACGACGACCTGCTCGGGCAGGTACACCTCGGTGTGGTTCGGGGTCGACTCGCCCGCTGTGTTCCTGCGCCGCGGCTGGATCTGCATCGGCTGTTGCATGAACTGCCACATCTCGTCAGTGACGACGCCCGTCGCGTCGTCCCGCGGGACCTGCATCACCAGTTTCTCGAATGCCCATACGGCCATCTGGGTGAGGTTGCCGAACTCACCGTCGACCGGCCCGACGAAGAACCCCAAGTCGGAGAGTCGCTGCTGCACGGTTGTGACATCGCTGGAACTCGACCCGAACGCCAGTGGCCCACTGATGTCAATCGGTTCGCCCACGGCCGGCACCGTGGTCGGTGCGATCGTCGATGAAATCGTCGGCGGGGCGGGTGCCAACGACGTCGTGGTGGTCGTCGACGAATCAGCGCCCACGGCGCCTGGACTGGAGTCGTCCCTGTCGCTGACGATCTTGACGAGCGGGACCGCGGCGCCAACGACGAGCACAATGACGGCCGCAGTGGTGACGACTCGACGAGACGGGTCGCGGAGCTGTCCCCGCGTTGGAGCGCCTGGCCTGGCGAGGCGGACCTCGATGGCGGCATCGAGCGTGTCAGCGCTGTCCGCGAGGCGGGCTTCGAGTTCGGTCATGAGAGGTCCTTCCGATCAAGGAGCGTGCGCAGCCGGGTCATACCCCGATGCACGTAGTTCGTCACGGCGGCTTCGCTCGTGCCGACGAGTCCGGCGACGTCGCGATAGGTGAATCCGTACATGTGCACCATGACGACGGCGACGCGTTGATCAGGCGTGAGTCGGCGCAGCGCGTCGAAGAGGTCGTGGTCGACGTGATGGGCGTCGTGGATGACGCCGTCCGGAAGTAGGTCGACGCGGAGGCGGTCGATCCGGTAGCCCCGGCGCAGGGACGATTGGGCGACCCGATACAAGTAGCCGATCGGGTTCGCCATCGTTTCCAGGTCGTCGAGATGCTCCCAGGCCCACGCGACTGCCTCGGCCGCGGCCTCGCATCCGCGCTCGAGCCCGTGTCGAGCAACAAGCGCCCGCCGCAACGTGACCGCGGCGTCGGCGATGAACACAGAGGCGTTCGAGCGGTGGTGGGGCGGCACCGCGGCCGGGTCTATTCGATCGGCGATCACGTCACCCTAAGAGCGACGAGTCGACCGATTCCTTTCAGGAGAGTTTCGGCCGGCGGCCGCGTCCGTGGTCTACCTTGCCATCGTGAGCAAATCGGCCGCAATTCCCGAGCGGGGCCGGTCGCCCGGCGAGTTGCTGGCTGCGATCGACACGATGGCCGACGGCGACATCGACTGGCGCGGCGGCCGAGCGTTCAGCCTGGTCTACAACGTCGACGACGAGGAGCATGAAGCGCTGCTGGCCGATGTGGCCCGTCGGTTCCTTCACGAAAACGCCTTGAACCCGTTCAAGTACCCGAGCCTGCTGCAGATGGAACTCGACCTGGTGGCGATGGCGTGCGGTCTGTTCGGGACTGTTCCCGATGCCGGCGCACTCACGTCAGGAGGGACCGAGAGCATCTTCCTCGCCGTCCAGGTGGCGCGCGACCATGCCCGAGCGGAACGGGGCATCGCCGAGCCGCGTCTGCTGACACCCGCGACAGCGCATCCCGCGTTCGCCAAGGCCGCCAAGTACCTCGACGTCGAACATGTTCGTGTTCCGGTCGCGGCCGACGGGCGGGCCGACGTTGCGGGGATCGGCGATGCGATGGATGACCGAACCGGGCTCGTCGTCGGGTCGGCGCCGTGCTACCCGTTCGGCGTGATCGATCCGATCGAGGAACTCGCCGCGCTGGCTCAGGAACGGGGAGTGCTGTTTCACACCGATGCGTGCCTCGGCGGGTGGCTTCTGCCGTGGTGGGAGCGGCTCGGCGAGACCGTGCCATCGTGGGACTTCCGCGTCCCTGGCGTGACCTCGCTCTCGGCGGACATCCACAAGTATGGGTACTCGTTCAAAGGTGCTTCGGTCGTGGCGTATCGGAGCCGCGACCTGTTGCGGCACCAGCACTTCTGGTATGACGACTGGCCGGGTGGGCTGTACGCGTCCGGCACCACCGCGGGTACGCGTTCGGCACCGCCGATCGCCGGAGCGTGGGCGGCTGTCAACCACCTCGGCGTCGACGGCTACATGCGCTTGGCGTCGGTGGTTCGCGACACATCCCGAACGATTCGCGAAGGGATCGCCTCGATCCCCGGCATCGTCGCGAGCGGCGACCACTTGCCCATCATGGAGATCCGCGCAGCAGGGTCAGATGTCGACATGGGCGGCGTTGGCGACGTGATGGACTCGCGGAGCTGGAACCTCGATCGGCAACAGGGCGGGCTGCATCTGATGCTGTCGCCGTATCACGCCCGTGTCGCCGATGCCTTCCTCGCCGATCTCGCGGATGCCGTTGCGAACCACGCTGGTTCGTCATCGGCCGCCATGTACGGCGGCATCGCGGGCTCTGACCCGGACGGTGAGGGGGGACATTAGGTAGCGCCTCGTCGGTGCAGGGGCCAAACTACGTCGGCCGCGGGCTGGCGTTGTCCAGCCGGATGCCGCTGAATTCCAACGTGCTCGCGACGACGGCGTCCCAGAATTCCCAGAGGTTGACGAGCACGCGGAGCTGAATGTGTGCTCCCTCGTGGAGGGCGAATAGGTCACCGACCGGCTCGGCTGGACCGAGCGGAACGACCGGCTCGGTGGCGACATACGCGTGGGGAGCCGGCTCACCGAACGGCACGAACTGGTCGGCAGAGAATCGGTAGGCGTACACACGAGCTGTTCGGATCCGCTCGAGCCATCCGTACTCGATCGCGTGTACGCGGTCGCCGCAGCCGGCGCCGACGATCCGATCACGATCGCCGGGCGAGGTTTGCGGCCCGACCCACGCCATTGCGCGCGGGCATTGCCGCGGGAACCAGTAGGACGGCGAGGACGCGGCAGCGACGGCCCACACATACGCCTCCGGTTGCTGGGCGGTTGCGGCGACGTGCGGCTCGAAACGTGTGATCTCGCGGTTCTCCGAGAAGTGCAACACTTGTCCCGGTTCTGGCCTCACCGATTTGATCCTGGCAGACGTTCCGTTCAAAGGCTGGAAGTCAGCCCGCACGGCGGCTGTTTGCCACTGCGACCCATCCGGCGATCGCTGTGGCGATCGCTGTCGCGGGAATCACGGCCGCCCACTGGTGCGAGCTCAAACCGCCTGCGACGCTCATCGTGATGAAACCGGCCACGATGTTGAGAACGAACGCCGCCCGGTTGCGCGCGGCAGCACAGAGGGCCGCGATCACGGCGCAGATCAGCACCGGTGCCAGCAGGATCAGACCCAGCACGCCGAAGAGCTGAGCGAAACCGAGCGCCTCGTACTCGAGATGATCGTCGGCGGTGTTGATGTACCGCACGACCCGGGCGCCGAGCGCCAGGATCATCAGGACAAGGGCCGTCGCGGCCGCGCCATTGGACCACCATGCCCAGGCTGGGCCGGATCGATGAATCGTGAGGTGCGGCGGCAGCGGAGGAGCTGCCGGGATGTGGTCTGTCATGGCCTCTTCTTGGACGCCGGGCTGACCCATCCGGTTCCCGCAGGCGAAGCGGCGCGCTTGCGTCATTGAAATCGTGCGGATTTGACGGAACATGGAGACACAAGCGTGTCAGTCGTCCGGCCACCAGGCCCGGATGGCGGCGGCGATGCCGAGCAGGGGTAGGCAGAGCACGGCGACGAGGGAGCCGACCGACAGCCATGGTGAGCCGATCGCGAACGAGGCGTAGCAGCCGACGGCGAATACCTCGGCGCCGAACCCCATGGTTGACGTCACGGTGGCGCGGGCCGGACCGGTGATCACTGCCTGAAGTCGCGCCTCGCTCACGACGATCGCGTTGTGGGCCAGGCCGTAACCGATCGTGACGCCAATGATCCCGACCGGATGACCAATCAACGCACCGACGGCGATCGCCGCCCCGGCCACGAGCACCATCGCGGCCATCGCCCGCCGTGACATCGACTCGGTCCGCCCGGCGAGCGCGGTTCCAACGACTTGGCCCGCAGTGACGACCGCCATCAGGATCGGCACGTCCGCGGTGGCGGCGCCTTGCTCCCGGGCCAGTAGGCCGAAGTACTCGTCGTACGCCGACACGCCCATCAGCACGGCGGCAATGAGCACGACATGGCGAACGTCGACATGACGTGTCGCCTCGTGGATGCCGGCCCGCAACATGGCGACGTACCGCTGCGCCAACGTCGCCGACTCTGGCGCCCCGACCGATTCAGCGGCCTCGGCCACCTCGTCGGCCGACTCGGTTCGCGGAGCGGATGGAAGCGAGAGTGCCAACGCACCGTGGACGAGGGCAACGGCCACGCTCGCCCAACCGACAAGCCGGTAGCCGCCCCAGGCGAACAAGGGCCCGGCCGCAGCGATGCCGACCATCGTCGCCACCATCGCGGCCGCGTTCGCCCATCCGAGCAGGCGCGCGTACGACGACTCAGCGGACTGGGCGACGAGTTCGTCGTACAGGAATGCCTCGAACGTGCCCGACATCAGTGCGCTGCTGACGCCCCAGCACGCGAAGCCGAATGCGAATCCGAGGTAGGTCGGCCACACGATCCACGATGCGAAACCGGCCGCGTAGATACCTGAACTCAGGACGAGCAGCAGTCGTCGATCGACGACGTCAGCCCAGGCGCCGGACGGTACCTCGAAGAGGAACGTCGTGGTCGACCAGATGATGAAGAGCGACGAGATTGCGCCCGCGGACAACCCGCGATCGCTGAACAGGAGCGCGTAGACCCCGAAGAACGGGATCAGTTCATTCGTTGCGTAATACGAGACGACCCGCAGCCGGAAGCTGCGGGACAGGTGTCAGGGTCGGCCGCGTGCGGATGTCATCTCAAAGAACCTACCGAAGGTCGGCGACGGCATCGCAACGAGTTCCGATGAGTTTGCGAGGGCGAGCCCGTCTTCACGGATACATCCGACCACTCCGAAGGAGCCTTCCCATGCCCAAGCCCAACACCACCACTCCCGGCGCACCCTGCTGGATCGACCTCTACACGTCGAACCCCGACGCGGCGAAGGCGTTCTATGGCGAGGCGTTCGGGTGGACCGTCGACGACACGAATGCCGAGCAGTTCGGCGGCTACTTCACGTTCCTCAAGGATGGTCGGAAGGTGGCCGGTGGGATGCCGAGCGACGGTCAGTCCGGACCGGACACGTGGACCGTGTACCTGCGGTCGACCGACGCCGCCACGACGGTGGCCCAGGTTCGGGCGAAGGGTGGCAACGTCATCGTCGATCCGATGCCGGTCGCCGACCTGGGCACAATGGCCGTCGTCACCGATGTCGCCGGAGCGAGCCTCGGAATTTGGCAACCCGGCCAGCACGTCGGGTTCGACGTCGTCGGGGAGCCGGGTTCAGCGAACTGGTTCGAGCTCCACACGAGCCGGTACGAGGCGTCGCTCAACTTCTACCGCGATGTGTTCGGCTGGACCGTGACCACCGCCAGCGACGCTCCCGAGTTCCGCTACTCGGTGTTCGCCGACGGCGACGACCAGCTCGCGGGCGTCATGGATACCTCGGCGTTCCTGCCCGAGGGCGTCACGGCCGAGTGGTCGGTGTACTTCGGCGTCGACGACACGGACAAGGCCTCGGAACTCGTCGTCGAGCTCGGCGGCACGGTCGTCGAGCCGGCCGAGGACACGCCATACGGTCGCCTGGCCCGCGTCGCCGATCCCACCGGCACCCAATTCAAGCTCGTTGCGCCAAACGACCAGATGCCCGGGTAACTCACGCACACCACACGACGACCACCGACGGCGAAGCGCAATCCACCGCCGTCGGTGGTCTTGAACTGCAAGACTCCCAGGCGATGCCCGGACGGCTCGGCGCGAGAGTCTTGGGCGAGTTCGCGCTCGATGGCGCCGATGTTGCTGGCCTGAAGAGCCGGAAGGCGCGGCGCGTCCTGAAGGTGCTGGCGCTCGCCCGCGGCGCGACTGTGAGTACCGACCGCCTGATCGATGCCGTGTGGCCAGATGGCCTCCCCGCCGATCCCGACCGCGACATCGCGGTGCTCGTCAGTCGGATCCGATCGGTGGTCGGGACCGAACGCGTTGTCCGACGCGAGCGCGGCCTCGCGTTCGTTGCCGATTGGTTCGACTGCGTCGAGTTGGAAATGTTGACGAAGGAGGCAGTCGCCCGCCACCAATCCGGCGACCTCGCAACGGCCCGCATGTCCGCCGACGCCGCGCTGGCGTTGGTTCGCGGCCCGCTGCTCGCCGAAGAACTCGACGCCGAGTGGGTCGTCGGCCCGCGGGCGGCTGCCGTAGCCCTTGTCGCTGAGGTCCGCGCAATCGCGGCCAGCGCTTCGCTCGCGGCTGGGCAGCCCTTCGATGCGATCACGCAAGCGAGATCGGCTCTCGATCACGACCCGTTCGACGAAGCGGCATGTCGGATCGTGATGACCGCGCACGTCGCGACCGGCCGGCCCAGTTCGGCGTTGGCGTTCTACGCCACGTTCCGTCGCCGGTTGGTCGAGAGCCTGGGAGTGAGTCCGGACTTCGAAACGATCGCGCTCCACAACTCCATCGTGAGAGGCGAGTTGGCCCACGACGCCAAGCGCCTGGTCGGCACGCCGGCGAACAATCTGATCCGGGCGGGATCGGGAAATTGCTGCGCTCGATGCGGCGTTTGAACGTTCCCGGCGTGAGGCGGTCGTGATCGACGTCATCGGGGAGGTCGGCATCGGCAAGACGGCGCTCCTCGAGGCGTGGGCCGAACGGACCCTGGCTCGCTGGGCGATGGTGTTGAGTGGGCGCCCGAGCAGGAGGAAGCGTTCACGAACGAGGGCAGCCCGGCATTTCTGTGCGGCGGGTTCCAGGTCGCCACCGCGGCCGCCAAAGCGGACGAGAAGATCACCGACGCGTTCCGCCACGGCGGTGGCCTCGGTTGGCACGAGCACCATCACGACTTGTTCGAGGGCACCGAACGGTTCTTCCGTCCCGGCTACGCCGCGTCGCTCGTCGACGAATGGTTGCCCGCATTGACTGGCGTGACGTCACGTCTCGCGGCCGGCGGTCGCGTGGCCGACATCGGCTGCGGCCACGGCGCGTCGACGAAGATCATGGCGGAGGCGTTCCTGGCGTCGGAGTTCATCGGCTTCGACTATCACGGGCCCTCGATCGAGGTTGCCCGCCGCAACGCCGAAGCGGCCGGCCTTTCCAACGCGTCGTTCGACGTGGCGCCGGCACCGGAGTTCCCCGGCACCGGATTCGACCTCGTGTGCTTTTCGATTGCCTGCACGACATGGGTGATCCGGTCGGGGCGTTGATCCACACCCGCAACGCCCTCGCTCCAGACGGCAGCGTCATGCTGGTCGAGCCGGCGGCCGGCGACTCCGTCGAGGAGAATCTCAATCCGATCGGCCGTGTCTTCTATGCCGCGTCGACCCTGATCTGCACGCCCGCCTCACAGTCCCAGGACGTCGGTCTCGCCCTTGGGGCGCAGGCCGGTCCGGCCCGCCTCATCGACGTTGCCCAACAGGCCGGATTTACGTCGGCCAGGGTCGCGGCCCGCACACCCTTCAACATCGTGCTCGAGTTGCGCCAGCGACGAAACGGGAACCCGGGCTCGGCTGAGCGACCGATCGAGCGACGTCACACGCATTGTCGAAGCCTGGCAGAGCGCCGCCGTTCGCCGATCAGTCGATGACGAATGCGTCCGCTTCGATTTCAACCAGGATGCGCGAGTCGATGAAGCCCTTCACCTCGATCATCGCCGTGGCCGGGCGGATGTCACTGAACACGTCCGCGTGGGCGCGGCCGACCTCGTCGGTCTTCGAGGCGTCGGTGACGTACATGCGCGTGCGGACGACGTCGACAGCCGACGCCCCGGCCGTCTCGAGCGCCTTCAGCACGTTGCTGATCGCGATCCGCATCTGTTCACCGTGGCTGTCTCCGCGCACCGTGCCGTCGGCCTCGACCGACGTGCATCCGCTCACCCAGACGTGCGACCCAGCGCGCACAACGCGGGAGTATCCCACCGCCGCTTCGTAGGGGCCGCCTGATCCGAACCGTTCGATAGCTGTCACATCGCGGACAGTAGTTGTCCGCTGTCGAAGGCCCGCGACGGGTTTGGCGGTCGCCGGCAGCTTCAGCGGCCTCGCCGAATTGGAGTCCAGGACTGGAACAGATCATGTGGTGGGCGTGACGCCGGCGCGGAGTCCGCTGATGAGTTGGTCGAGGACCGTGTCAACCTCGCGTCGCGCGGCTTTCGGCTTGGGTGATCGGGCGATGAAGAGGGCGGCGCCGTACAGCCCGCCCAGGGCGACGTGAACGAGGGGCTCGACGGCAACGCCGGGCAGGAGATGGGTTGCGACGAGTGGCGTCAGAACTGTGCGCAGCATGGGCAGCTCGTTGTGTTCGATCCCGCCCTCCCATACCTCCTGCTGAAGCACCGACACGCTGTCGAGGACCACGACCCGGCGGAACGTGGGTTCGAGGCACGCGTCCAGGAACGCTGAAAGACCGGCGCGGACGGCGGCCCATGGTTCCTTCATCGCGAGGGCCGCCGCCATGACGCCCGAGACCGCTTCGGCCTGGACCGCGTCATAGACCGCGCGGAACAGGGCATCCTTGCCGCTGAAGTGGTGGTAGAGGGCCCCTTTGGCCACGCCCGCCCGCTGGATGATGTCCTCGATCGACGTCGCCGCGTAGCCGCGTTCGGTGAACAGCTCGCTGGCGACCGAGATCAGCAGCTGGCGGGTCCCCTCCGCCTGGCGTGCCCGCAGCGTCTTGACAATCACAGCATCGATCCTACATACTGACCGTTAGTCGGTGACCGACCGTCGGTCGGTAAAGGAGGAAAGTGCAATGAAGACCCCGGTACTCGACGGCATCACCGTGCCGCGAGATGCGGTGACGGGCCGGCACTCCAGCCACGGAGGCCCCGACGCGAGGCTTCCACCCGGCCAACGCCCGATCGAAGGATTTCCGCGCTTCGGGGAGCATCTCGGCCGACCGGCACCGGCGGTCCCGGTGGATCCCGTCATCGAGGTGCGCGGCGCGGTGACCGAAGCCTTCGACGTGCCACTTGCCAACCTGGCCACGCTTCCCAGGCGAGAACTCAGCGCCGACTTTCACTGTGTCGCGGGCTGGTCCGCCACCAACCTGCGCTGGGAGGGGGTCGCATTCGAGACCTTCTATCGCAGCATCGTCGTACCTGCCCTTCTGCCAGACACGGTGGTGACTCACGTCGTGTTTCGTGGCCTCGACGGCTTCCGGTCGGTCGTCGAAATCGAGGACGCGCTGGCGGATGACGTGCTCATCGCTGAGCGTCTCGACGGCCACCTGCTCGATGGCGACCATGGCGCCCCGGCCAGGTTGGTCAGCCCCGCCCAGTACGGCTATGTCAGCACCAAGCACCTCTGCCGCGTCGAGGTCCACACCGCCAAGCCCAAGGAACCACGTGTGGCGGCCCTGGTCGGCCTGCTGTTCAAAGTTCACCCGAGGGCGCGGGTCTGGGAAGAGGAACGGCATGGCTCCTTTCCCGCTTGGTTGGTGCGGCCGATCTACCGCGCGCTGAAAGGTCCCTTGCTCTATCTTTGCGGCCGGGACCGAGGTGCGTCATGAGACTGCCGAACGCGGCACACGAAGCGCACCCCTGGCGCATTCGAGAAATCGCTCCAGACTTCATTGTCGAGGATGTCTGGGCGCTTCCCGTGCACGGTCGCGCCGACGACTTCCCACGGCTGCTCGAGGTGATGGCCTCCCTCGACATCGCCAAGGACGGGTCGCTCCCGACTCGCGTCCTGTGGCAAATCCGCGATCGCCTCGGCAGCTGGTTCGGCCTCGGCCGGATCTCGGACGCGCCCGACAGCGGCGACGACGATGCCGTAGGTGTCCTGCCGATTCCGGGTACGAACGAAACCTCGCTCGCCGACCGATTGCCTGAGGATCTGCGCAACACCGTTGCGGATCTCGACTTTGACGTCGCGCCGTTCTCGCCGATCTACCGCACCGACGTGGAGTTTGCCTCAGAACTGTCGAACCGGACGGTGCACGCCGTCATGCACCTGGCCTGGGTCGATCAGGGCGAAGGCCGCTACCAGGGACAAATGGCGGTCTACGTCAAGCCGCGCGGTCCGCTCGGGAAGGGGTACATGGCGCTGATCAAGCCGTTCCGCTACTGCGTTGTGTATCCGGAACTCATGCGAATGATCGGACGAGCGTGGAATGAACGCGTTCCACAGGAGCGCACCGTCGAACGCGTCTGAATTTCGTTGCCCCATTCGAGTGTTTCGTGCCAGCCGAGTGTTTCGTGCGGACACGCCCCGCACGAAACACTCCGGTCAGGCGACCGTCGCCGGCGCAGCGAGGCGATAGAGCACATGTGGGTTGAGCGGGCTGCCAGGCGCGACGCCGGGATGATCGAAGCCGCCCGAGCGGTCGTAGGTCATCCCGATCTTCTCCATGACCCGTCGCGACTTGTGGTTCGTTTCAGAAGTCCACGAGAGGATCTCCGGTAGCCGGAGCACGTCGAACCCGAAAGCCAGCGCCGCCAGCGCCGCCTCCGGCGCGTATCCCTTGCCCCAGTGGCGCGACGCGAGCCGCCAGCCAACCTCGACGCAGCGATGGCCCGCAACCGCGGCCTGACGCGTGAAGTGCTCCTCGAACCACGGCTCGTTGAGGCCGGTGAAGCCGATGCACTCGCCGTCGAGGTCGACGCACCACAGGCCGAATCCGCGGTCGGTCCACTTCGTCATCATGTTGTCGACGTGGGCGCCGGACTCTGCAGTTGTCTGGAGCGGACCGAGCGTCGCCATCACGGCAGGATCGGAATTGATCGCGGCATAGGCGGCACGATCCGCATCAGTCCAACCGCGAAGCAGCAGCCGGTCGGTCCGGACTTCAGGAACGGGCATTCGCTCAGCTTGTCCGAACCGCTTGACTTCGAGCGCGCTCGAAGCGGTACAGATGGGGAATGACTTCTGACGTTCTGGGCACAAGCGCGGCACTGATCACCGGTGCGAGTAGCGGTATCGGCGAGGCCACCGCTCGACGGCTGGCAGCATGCGGGGCCGCCGTTGCCCTCGTCGCCCGGCGCAAGGATCGCCTCGATGAGCTCGCGGCCGAGATCGCGTCCGTAGGCGGTCGGGCCGTGGCGATCGAAGCCGACATCACCGATCAGGAACAGGCCGATTCGGCGGTGCAGCAGGCGATCGAAGAATTCGGCGCGCTCGACATCGTGGTGAACAACGCCGGCGTGATGTTGCTCGGGCCGGCCGTCGACGCGCCCACCGAGGAGTGGGAACGGATGATCTCGATCAACCTCAACGGATTGCTGTACGTCACGAAGGCGGCGTTGCCGCACCTGCTCGACGCCGCCGAAAACGGCAATCGTCGCGTCGCCGACCTGGTCAACATCAGCTCGGTCGCGGGGCGCGTCGCCCGCGTCGGCTCGGGCGTCTACAACATGACGAAGCACGGCGTCGGCGCCTTCAGCGAGTCGCTTCGTCAAGAGGTGACGCGCCGCCACGTCCGGGTCTCGCTGATCGAGCCGGGCGCGACGGCAACCGAACTCAGCTCCCACCTTCGCGATGAGGTTCGCGCTGCGCAACTCGAGCGCTTCGAAGGCATGGAACGCATGACGGCCGACGACATCGCCGAAGCGATCGATTTCGTGGTGACCCGGCCGCGCCACGTTGCAATCAACGAGGTGCTGATTCGCCCGACCGAGCAGGACAACTGAAGCGTCGTGACGTCTCGTACCACATGAGGCGTTCTGTCAGATACTGGGCCGCGAGTTCATCGAGCCGACATAACCGGGGGCGCGAGTCGTTCGTGCCCACCCGTAGAGTCCGGTGGTGGCTGATCCGATATTCGAGGACCGGCGTCTCGCCGAGATCTACGACCCGCTCGACCCTGACCGGACTGACCTGGACGCGTACCTCGCGATGGCCGAGGAGTTCGGTGCCCGCAGCGTGCTCGACATCGGTTGCGGCACCGGCACATTCGCGTGCCTGCTTGTGTCCCGTGGCATCGAGGTCACAGGCGTCGACCCGGCTGAAGCGTCGTTGGACGTGGCGCGCGGCAAGCCGGGTGGGGATCTGGTCACGTGGATACACGGGGACGCCACCGACCTTGGCGCGCTGCACGTGGACCTGGCAACAATGACGGCCAACGTCGCCCAGGTCTTCGTGTCCGATGAGGACTGGACCGCAACCCTCGACGCGGCGTACGACGCGCTTCGGCCCGGTGGCCACCTGGTCTTCGAGACCCGCGACCCAGCCAGGCAGGCATGGCTCGAGTGGAATCGCGGCGAGTCGTACTCCCGCACCGACATACCGGGAGTTGGGATGGTCGAGTCCTGGCACGACCTCACCGACGTATCCGGCGACCTCGTTTCGTTCCGCTCGACGGTCGTCTTTGAGTCGGGGGAGAGGCTGACCTCGGATTCGACACTGCGCTTCCGGAGCCGTGACGAAATCACCAGTTCGCTGATGGCCGTCGGATTCGAGATCCTCGACATTCGCGATGCCCCCGATCGTCCCGGCCGCGAGTTCGTGTTTGTCGCGCAGCGCGCGTTGTCGGGTGAATGAACGCTCGACGGTGGACGCAAGCTCCCGGGCGCGGGGTTTGGCGAACCGCACGATTGACACACCGCAATCTGATGATCTGTCAGAAACGGGCTCGGCGGAAGGGTTCTGCGGCATCGCGAAGCGCGGTGTGAAGCGCGCTGCGGAGGTCGCCATGCAGCCCGGCGGCGCGCCAACGCTGAGTCCATTCGTGTTCGATGGCGTCGATGTGCTGAATCGCCACTCGTACGAGCGCTCGCCCTTCATCGGTGAGTCGCACGAATTTGGCGCGACCGTCTGACGGATCAGGGATGCGCTCGATGTAGCCGCGGCGCTCGAGTTCGGCGACGACCTCGCCGACCGACTGATGAGTCAGCCCGGCGCGATTGGCGAGCACCGTCAGCCGGGTGCCCTCGGGATCGATGTTCTCGAAGATGGGATGGAAGCTGGGTGGGGAATCGGGAAAGCCGGACGCCTCGAGCCGTTCGGTGATCTCGTCGACCATCAGATGGTTCGTGCGCCGGAGCAACGAGATCAACGTGGCCACGCGTTCGTCGATCGGCGCCGGCCCCGCCGGCTGCGTCCGTGCCGATTGGTCGGCCATCCGTCACACCACCTCTCTGCGCAACCCAGGTTGACAGTTGCGCAGGTAACCTGCATAGGTAAGCAGGTTACCTGCATAATACTGTGCGGCAAGGTCCTCAGGAGGAATTCACCATGGAAGGTTGGCTGCTCCAACTCACCCGCGTCGGCGCGATCGGTGCCGGTCTCATCGGCGGACTGTTCTTCGTCTTCTCGATGTGCATCATGCCAGCGCTCGATCGGCTGGCGCCCAACGAAGGCACCGCCGCGATGCAGAAGATCAATATCGTGATCCAGAATCCGCTGTTCCTGCTCGCGTTCATGGGGACCGGATTGGCCGCTGCGGCGCTCGCCGTCACGTCAGCGTGGACGTGGGACGAGCCGAACTCGGCGCTGCGGTTGGCCGGTGGGCTCCTCTACGTGTTCGGCGTCATCGTGCTGACGTTCGCCTACCACATTCCGCGCAACGACGCGCTCGATGCGGTGACGGCCGGAACGCCGGAGGCAGCCGCCGAGTGGGCTCGCTTTCTCAAGGAGTGGGTGCCGTGGAATCACGTGCGCACGGTCACGAGCATCGCCTCGACGATCACGCTCACGCTGGCCCTCACCGAGTGATGAGCGGCGCTCCGATCGGGCTCAACCAGCGCTACCTTGGCCGCCGTTGCGACGGCATCGGGTGTCAAGTCCGATGGCAGAATCACCGACGCCAGCCCCGCGCCGGCCATCCGGTCGGCGTTGAGGAACTGGTCGGCCCCCTTCGGGATCAGCACCTGTGGCACGCCGCACGCCAGTGCTGCGAGCATCGTGCCGCTGCCGCCGTGGTGCACGACGAGATCGACGTACGGCATGAGCCGCGCCTGATCGACAAACGCCTCGACATGGACGTTGTCGGGAACCGATCCGATGCTCGATCCAGGTGCTGAACCGCGGGCGACGAGCACGTCGGCATCGAGCGTCGCGACCCCGTCGATCGCCGCGCGAAGGGCATCGTCGCTGGCGATCATCGTGCCAAGCGTCAGGTACACCAGGGATCTGCTTCGCCTCTGGACGAACTCGGGCACGTCGAAGCCCGGCTCGTTCCACGGGATCGGCTGCATCGGCACGCGTCCTGGTTGATCGGCGAACGCCACGTGTTGCACCCGCGGCGGGATGATGTCGAGATGGACGGCACCGACGAACGCGTCGAAGGCGGGGACACATCCGCTGTAGTTGGTCCATAACTCGTCAAGGCGGTTCCCGACGAATGCCTCTCTGGCGACGGATGGCATCTGGGGCGAGACTCCGTGACTCACTGCCGGGATACCCTCCAGCGCCGCAGCGACTGGAGCCCCGAACTCGAACTGTCCGTACATCACGACGTCGGGAGCGACCTGCCTGATCACCGGAACAAGGTCGTCGATGGTGGGCCCGGCGAGTGTCTCGATGAACACTCGTCCGCCGAAGGCCATGTCGGTCCGTCCATCAGGGCCAATCGGTGCCGCACCGGCCGCGACGACCGCCTGGGACGCTCCCTGAATGCTCATGCCCGTTTCGTGGGTGCCGAAACCGAGTGACTCGAGCGTCGGGACGAACGGTCGACCGGTCGAGAAGAGACCTGGTGGCCGGCGTCCCTGGCCGCGTAGGCCAGCGGCATCATCGGAGAGAGATGGCCGAACGCCGGGCGTGAGCTGAAGAGCATCCTCATGGCAATGGCTACATCGATCGCGACGAATCGGTTCGGGCGGTCCGTCGTGCTTCTCGCGGAGGGCCAGATCCTTCGCGATGCCGTCGCCTCGCCTGTCAACCGCTCATGATCGGAGTGAACCGCGCCGCCGGGTTTTCGGTAGCACTCGGCATGAAAGCGATTCGTTTCTCTTCCCGCTTGGCGACGTTGACGGTCGCCGGTCTCATCATTGGCGGCACCGCGTCGATGTCCGCAAGCACGCACGCCGATGTCGCGGTCACGCATGAGGACCACGCCGACAATGGCGAACTCACCGCGGAGCAACAGGTTGAGAT
>Ga0136618_10000206_pt1 | contig 18174 bp, 15 predicted proteins | sample AntDrymUQ3302106_2_FD_104805 | JGI IMG/M metagenome (GOLD analysis project Ga0136618, IMG submission 104805) | Polar desert sand microbial communities from Dry Valleys, Antarctica - metaG UQ330 (21.06) | ecosystem: Environmental > Terrestrial > Soil > Desert | place: Antarctica: Dry Valley... | reverse complement strand
TGCCTGTCCGAGTTTATAGAAAAAACCGCTTGAATTTGTCGAAAAATCGGTTGGCGACTGCAATTTGATTTTAACGGTGGAAAGGCTCGCCTGACTTTCCAGAAAACGCTTTCTGCCTTCAATTTTCTCAATTTCGCCGCGCACCCGCGCGATTTCCGTCTGAACGTTCAAAGCGTCTTCAACCGAATTTGACCGTTTCATTATTTCCAAAAATTGTGCTTCGAGAGCTTTCTGCGTTTTAAGCCGCGCTTCGATGTCAATAAATTCTTCGGTTACGTCTTGTCCTTTGACCGATTCGACAATCACGCGGCTCGCCGTCTGGCGGATTTCGCTTAACGCTTCGTCAAATTTCGCCGACGGAACGCGCACGGTCATCGTTACCGTGTCGCGCGTCGTCGCTCTTACGTCGCTGCCGCTCTGCGTTGATTCGACGACGAAACCGCCTTTGCTTTCGGCAATCTGCGTGATTTTTCGCTGCGCTTCTTCGGGCGCATTCGCCTCTAATTGCAAATCTGCGTTGCGGATAATTTTGCGCTCGACGGCAATCGGCGCGGTTTGCGTTTGCTCGGCTTGATTCAACGAAACTTGCGCGGCGGGCACATCGCTCGTTGTTTTTTCGGCGGCGGAATTCATCAAACTCGCATTTGTATTTGACATTAGTCCGCTATTTGCGCTTGAACAAGCTGCTAAAAATGCCAAAAACAAAACGGTGACCAATGTAACTTTTTTCATATTGTTCTCCCAATCAAATAAATCTTGAAGTTAGAACGCTCAAAATCACGATGCCTTGCGCGCTACTTCCCGAAAACTTTCGCCCGCGAAAAGAGCGCGAATGCCGTTGAATAATTTTCTGACAGCGCGGAAAACTTTCGGCGCGAACCAGACGAAGAAAATCGCAAAAACCACCAAGACAATCGCAATCAAAACCGGCGCGAAAACGGCGAGAATCGAACCGACAAACGCAATCACATCTTCGACGATTGATAAAACCCAATTTGAAACCGGTTCGGGAGAAAGATTTGCGCCGGCGCGAAGTGCGGCTTTTGTTCCGTGCGACGAGAACGCCAGACCGCCGCCGAAAAGTGTCGCGATTACGCCGACGCTCGCGTCCATTTCATTCGTCGCCGCGTAAGCGACAATCGCGCCCGCCGGAACGCGGATGAACGTGTGAACGACATCCCAAACGCTGTCGATGTAAGGAATTTTGTCGGCGAAAAATTCGATTAAATATAAAAATCCGGCAACGCCGATAATCCACCAGTTATCAAGAACTTCCAAACCGCCAGGCAATTTCGTCGCGCCGAACTTTTGCAGCAAGCCTAAAACCGAAACTGTCGCATAAAGATTAATGCCCGAAGTCCAAGCCGTGCCGAGCGCGAGACTTAAAGTTGAAAACCAATCCATATTTTCTCCTTTTAACGCGGAAAACTTTCTCGCATCATACTACGAACTTTCATCAAGCGGGTTCTAAATTTTTTCGGGAACGAAAACGCGGTAAGTTTCGCGCTTCGCCTGTTCAGCAAGCCATTCGTTGACACCGCTTCGTTTGCGCATCGTCGCGTCCCACGGTCGCCCGACTTTGCCGTAAATTTCCTGCTCGCCCGACGGATGATTTAATTTACCGAAACACCAGCCGATATTGCCGTAAGTTGCCGCGTCGCGCCCGTCAAGACTGAAACGGTCGTTCAAATAACACGCCGTCCGCCACGCTTCCTGCGGCGTCCTCCGCCAGCCAACGATTTTTTTTCCCCAATACATACGGATATTGTTCGGCATCCAGGCTTCAAGCAGATATTGTTTCTGCGCGGCGTTCCACGTTTCGTCGTCGGTTTCGCCGTGAATTATCTGGTCGAGCGTCGGCGCGTCGGCGCGTTCGCTCTGGTGTTTTTCCAAAGTTTCCCGCGCCCATTCCGGTAGAGTTTCGTAAGCCGCCGGATCGCTTTCAAACCGCGCCTGATGATGAAAAAATTCGCGCCACGACATAATTTCATCCGACACGCGCCAGTTTTTCTGTTTCCCGTCGGCGTGTTTACGAATTTCCAAAACGACTTCGCGCGCGCTCAAAACGCCGAAGTGCAGAAAAGGCGAAAGCCGCGTGCCGCAGAGCGGGTGCGACGGATTCGAGCGCACTTTTTCGTAAACCGGCAAGACCGTTTCGCACGCCCATTTTAACTGCCGCAAAGCCGCCTCGCGCGAACCGGAAAATGTTCAACTGGCGGCACGGTATGGTCAATATCGCATTCGGCAATCAACTGATCAATATCGAGTTTCGCCAAGTCGTCCGGCTCGAAATCGAACGCGTCTTCATAACGCGAAACTTCGGGCGACATTTCGGTTTTCGCGTTCAGATATTTCTCCCGAAAAGGCGTATGAGCGCGGCGGAAAAAGGCGTTCGCCTCGGCTTTATATGGAAATTCGTTCATCGGCACAACGCACGAAGCGTCAACCGCGAACATCGCTACGTCGGTTTTCGACGCAACCGTTTCGGCTTGCCGACGCGCGACATACGCCGGAACATCGTCGGTCACAATCGCCGCCGCGTCTTTCGCCAGCCGATAAACCAGACCTTTTTCGTATTTTGCCGGGCGTTCGATGTAGTTGATACAGCGCAAGCCGCGTTTTTCGACCGCAGGCGCGAGCGAGTGCGACGCTTCGATGATGAACTTGTGCAGACGGTCGCTCGCGTGCGGATAACGCTGACCGAGCGCGTGATAAACGACGACGGGAAGTTTCAATTTATTGCCGGTCGCAATTGCCGCATCGATAATTGGATTGTCAATGGCGCGAATGTTTTGCTGAAGCCAACACAAAACGTATTTCGCTTTTTTGCGAACGCTTTTATCGTTCAATTTCCGCGTCCGTTTTTTTAATTCGGCAGGTGAATCTTGCATATTCAGAACGTTTCAAATCTCAATCAGCATCGAAAAGCGTGAAATTTTCGATTATTCTTCTTCCGTCTGCGATTCGTCTTTTTTGATGCCGAATTTTTCCAGGCGATATTGCAAAGTTCTGAAAGTTAGACCCAAAAGTTTCGCCGATTTCGTGATGTTGTTGTCGGTGCGTTCCATCGCCTGCATTATCAAGCTGCGCTCGACTTCTTCAAAATTAACGCCTTCGGTTGGAAGTTTAAAAAGGTCTGCTGCTGACGCGGGCTTTGATGTGTGCGACATTTCCGGCGGTAAATCTTCGGCGGTTATCGTGTTGTTTTCGCACAAAAGAATGGCGCGCTCAATTGCCGATTCGAGCTGGCGAACATTTCCCGGATAAGTGTAATTTTCCAAAATGCGCTTGGCTTCGCTGTTAATTGTAATTTTACGGCTCGTGCCGCGGGTGTGTTTGGCGAAAAAATAATCAATCAAAACCGGAACGTCCGAACGACGCTCACGAAGCGCGGGCAATTCGATTGAAAGAACATTCAGACGATAATACAAATCTTCACGAAATCTGCCGTCTTGCGACATTTTTAATAGATCTCGATTGGTCGCTGCGACGACGCGCACGTCCGTATTTATCTCCTTAACACCGCCGACACGCCGAATCTGCTTTTCCTGCAAAGCGCGAAGAATCTTCGCCTGCAATGAAATATCGAGTTCGCCGATTTCATCTAAAAAAAGCGTTCCGCCGTCGGCAACTTCAAACAAACCTTTTTTCTCACCGACCGCGCCCGTAAAAGAACCGCGCTCGTGTCCGAAAAGTTCCGATTCGAGCAAGTTCTCGTTGATTGCCGCGCAGTTGACAGCCTGGAAAATTTCACCGGCACGCAATGAATTTTGATGGATGGCGCGGGCGATAAGTTCTTTTCCCGTCCCAGATTCGCCGCGTATTAAAAGTGTCGCGTTCGACTTGGCAACTTTCAAAATCAACTTCTTAACTTTATCCATTTCGGGCGACTCGGAAATAATTTCGGCATCGAGCGTCGAAAGTTTGTTTAAAGCGCGGGAAATTGTATCTAAAAGTTTTTCGCGGTCATACGGTTTTTGCAGATAATCGAACGCGCCGAGGCGAAGCGCGTCAACTGCCGAATCAACTGTGCCGTGCGCCGTTAGCAGCAGCACGATAATTGATTTATCAAAATCCGTCAGTTCCTTGAGCAAGTCAAGCCCGCTCATTCCGGTCATTTTCAGGTCGGTCAAAACAAGGTCAAATCGCCGGTCGGCAACAAATTTCATCGCCGCTTCACCCGAACTCGCCGTCGTTACGTCGTAACCTTCGCCCGACAAAATCATCTCCAAAATCTCGCGCTGACTTTTCTCGTCGTCAACCACCAAAATACTTTTTCTGCTCATAAAAATTTCTCTTATAACTCGTCTTTAATTTGTATTATAAACCAACTCGCAAATAAAGACGTTCGGAAAGAAACAATCCGATTTTATAGATTTAAAAAGCGTTTGGAGTCTTGCTTTCAGCAATTCACAACACTTTATTTCGCGCTGTTTTTTGCAGAAGAGCAAAACTCCAAAATGCTTTTGATTTCGCTGAAAATTTACTCAACCCTTACCGATTTTGCCAGATGGCGCGGTTGGTCATTACTTTGTTGCGCTTAATACTTTGCGCCTTCTATATTTTATTGGGGCTTCAAAATCATAAGTTAAAGTTAATTCGATAAATCTGTCATTTTTAATAAGTGAGTCAAATCTGGCTTTTGTCTTTTCGTGATTTATATCTTTGAAGTCGAGTTTATGTCGCGTTATATCATAGTGACGTAAAAAGTTCCTGACAGTTTCTGGAGGATTTTCTTTTTCAATCGCTCCATTTGAGAAGTCGCCTCGCTGGATAATTCGATGCGCCATTTCGCGGTCATCCGCCGATAATGCGCGATATTCGTTTTCCCAAATTACGGTATAACCTAAAATATATCGAAACGGATGCCGATAGATGATATAGGATTCCGGCATATAAAGTATTTCGTGAAATTCTTTCAGGTCTTTACCGAAGGCTTCCTTAAAAAATGTCGTTTCTTGATTGCGGTGTGAAGGCGTGACGATGCCTTTTGTGACGTTCAAAATTGATTGAATCGCCCGCACAAATTTTTTGTTCCAATGTTCGCCGGTAAAACTTCTATGTTTAGAATCTTCGCCGTAAAGCGGAATATATTTCATCGGAAACGAAAAAATTGCTACGCCGTATTCGAGACACAATTCGGCGTTTATCCGCAATCTTTCGTAAAGGTCGTCGGGCTTGTCGTGAAAATTGTAAAGAATATAATTCGAGAGTTCGCGGATTTCATATTTGGCGGCAAGACGAACTGCTTCTTTGTATTTGTCTTTTAAACTTAAATAATCAAAGGCGAGACGGAGCGGGCGAATCGGAATTTCGCTCATCTTTTTCATCAATTCTTCCGTCACATAGCGACAATCCGTTCCCTGATTGAAATCCACATAACGATTGCGCCGCGATTTATTCCGGTATTTTTCGTAAACGTCGGCAATCAACGGATACACCGCCAGGATGTTTTCTTTGGTAACGGTTTCTTCTTCGAGCAATCCGTAATCCGCCAGCGTATCATAATAATTTTGTTTGACAGCATCTTTCAAACGCGGAAAAAGATTATTCATCAAACGATAAGCGCGGCGCGTCAAGCCGAAATCGTTGTAGCCGCTTTCCAGATTGCGAACGGCGATTTCCAACTGGTTCGGTTCAATATAAGTCGCGCCTTTATGAAATCCCATCGCCTTGATTTCATCAATAATTTCCGCAAATTTCGGCGAAGCCAGAACATTATTATCCATCAACAATAAATTTTGCTGGTCGCCGAAACGCGCTTTGATTTCGCCGAATTTGTCAAGCGTTTCGATTTTCGGTTTGTAAGTCGGTTCAAGCACGGGAACGGAACAAAAGGCGCATTTGCGGGTGCAGCCTTTCGTCATAAAAGTAAAATACGCGCTCTGCGTCGGATACTCGTAATCAATCTCGTCCAAAATCGAATAATCAAGCGGCAAGTCGTCAACTATGATATTTTTAGCTTCGACTTTTTTCGGGTCTAAAATTCCTGGCACGTCGAGTAATCCTTTAATCGGCTTGATTCCCGTTTCCCGTTCCAATTCGTCGTGCAGCAACGTCGCCAACACGCCGCCGACAAACAACTGCTTCCGGCTTTTGACTAAATCCTTGCAATACTCAATTGTTTCAACCGTAATTTTCCAGTAAAAAGTAAAGAGCGTCGTAACATAAACACGGTCGTATTGCGGAAATTGTTTTTTCTGAAATTTGCCCGCAATGTCGGAAAGACAGTTGAGTGCCAAATCTTTAAACTTACTTTCGTCGAAATTCAATTCCCACAACAAACCCAGCTTCGGAGATTTAATGTATTGTTTGATTGCCGTTTGCCGCGCGAAATTTATAAGTGAAAGTTGATTTTGATTTTTTCTTCCAAACCATTCGGGAAAATGAAAGCTAAATTTTTCCTGTCAAAAGTGGGATTTAGTCTGTGAATCAAACGGTGATAATTTGGACTGACTACCAAAATGTTATCGGAATTATTGTTTAGAGATTTTGTAAAATAATCTATGTGATGAGCTTCGACGACGCTAACGCCGTGATGCTCGCAAAAATTTTCGCCGGTAATTTGACAGCGATGTTTGTAAAGCAATTTTAAGTTGTCGCAAATTGATTTATTCAACCTTCGGATTTTTACCAATTGTGGCTTTCGCTCAATTCTTGCCGTCAAGTCTTTTTGTTCATAATTGACAGCCATTTCAAATTCATCTTCATCGAAACTTTCAACTTCCTTCTCAACTTTCCGGCTGTCCTGCACAGTGAAATTTTCCAATAAAAAAGCGTCCTCAAATTGCGTTGTGTAAATTGCCAGATATTCTTTTCGGTCTTCTGAAATAGGTATCGGTCGTTTTCGATATTCCTGCAAAACGTCGTTAGCTTTGAATTCTGAGAAATAATTGTAGCTTGACGAGAAGATTTGCCGCATTTTATTTGCAATCGGGGAATTTGGTTCGTAGCGAAATTGAATGATGTCCTTGTGCGTCGGATATTTCTGCTTGTCGAAGTTTTGGTTGACTAATTTTGCATCGTAAGTTTGATTTTTGATAATCAAACTTACGTTCTTGATCGTTCCTCTTGGCAAAGAATCTTTAATCAGTTGTCGAAATGCGACTTGGATTGAAACGGGAATTGTAAAGCCTTGCTGCAAGACCGACCAGTCAACTTCCTTTTTGTAAATGTAAAAATTCGGCTGCATCTTCAATTCGTTAAATAGCATTTTTTCACGCGGTTAGATTTTCAGGTGTTTTATTTTCGTTGTCGTTAGATAACCTGTTAATTCAGGATGATTGTTGAAATAATCGCGTTCGTGTTGTTCAGAGCAAAAATAAACTCCGAATTCGCCAAACTCACATTTACACTCTTCTTTTTCGTGAACGTCTTTTTTGTCGCTCTGCGCTGAAGAAGTTATTGTTGGTGATAGACGCGAAGCACCCATTTTGTTATTTGATTTGTTTTTTTTCATTTTTGTTATGTGTTTGCAGTCTTACACCGCTTGAACTCTGTCGCTCCAGCGGAAAAAAGAATTATTCCTAGAGAACGCCCGCGCTCTGTTACTTCCAACAAGCCGCGCAGAATCGGCGAATTTTTCGGCACGTCTTTAGAAGCGTATTTGTTTAATTCGTCAATAAAAATAATTACCTTTGAAGGAATGTCCGCTTCGTCTCGTTCGCCCGCCTGACCTAATTTCAAATCGTAAATCGAACTGACCACATCGCCGAAAACAAAACCTTGCATATCTTCGTCCAATTTGGCAATGTCAATGACGAAAACATCATTACGCCGAATCTTTTGAATCGCTTCTTCAAGTCGAACCTCGCCTTTCTTTTCATTCAAATTATCGTGAAAAATTGTGCTTTTCTCAAGCACGCGATTAAAATGCCGACTGAATTTTCGCCAACTCAAAACCGAAATTTCTTTGTCTTTCCCTGTGTCGCCTTTTTGTTTGTATTCGTTGAGTTTGTCTTTGAAGTCTTCCCAATTTGTCTTGCTCGCAAACTCGCTCGTTTTTGAGGTAATGTTTGCGACGATTGATTCCATTGTGCCGCTCGCGTCGTCAACATTGGCGAACAGCATATCAATTTTGTCTTTGTCCAATTCGTAAGTGTATTTGAACTGAAACGCTTTGTTCAAATGTCGCTGCGCGTCGAAATCCTTGCCGTAAGTTACGCCGTCGGCTTTTTTAGCATAAGGATAAAAGTATTTGACATTCTCGAACGGTGACGCGCCGAGTCCGAGCATTTTGTAAATTTCCTTATCGGCGTTTTTTAAATCTTTATTCGGCTCGTCCAACGCCAAAAGGTCTCTGCCTTTGACGTTCAAGATAACAAACGCCACGCTGTCGTCGTGCTTTTTAGCGTTCCGCGCGTATTCGTCTTGAATCGCTTTGAGCAGAAACATCGCGTAGGAAGTTTTTGAAGCCAAACCGGAAATGCCGGAGATGTTCAAGTGCGCTCCTTCGGGTCCGATGAGAAAATGCGAGTTGAAATGAACCGGAACGGTTATCGGGTCTTCTTCATACATCGTGATATATCCGCACGGCAAAGGATTTTTGATGTCAGACAATCCCAACGCATTTTTGATGTCTTCCTCGTTTGCCAAAGAAACCGGATACCCGTCCAAGACGGGCGTATAAATGTTTTGAGAGTTGCCGACGACGCGAGCCTTAACGTAATTCATTCCGATTCTTTCGGTATTCACTTCTGATTCAGTGTCGCCGAAATCGCTCGAAATAAAACCCGCCAGCGAACTCGCCGAATCCGTGAGATGAGAAATTTCTTCGATCACTCCAAACGTTACGGAATTTTTAATGTGATTAACTTTGATTACGTCGAAAGGTTTGATGATGAGTTTTTTGTCCGTCCAAAAATAAAACTCGTCTACTGTTGTCGGTGCTTTTTCAGTCGCCACAACTTTCCCGATTCGTTTTGTCATATCGGTCTTTTTAAAAAAGGTTGATGAAATGTAAATCGCTTAGAAATTTACTCTTAATATAAGTTTCAGTCAAATAAATCGGATAGAGATGATTTGCCCAACGTTGGTCTTTGCCGTAACAAACCGGATTTCTTTCGTTGATAACGTTCGCGGTAATTCGGTCAACTTCGCCGCTGTCCAAACCGTTTTCGATTTCTTCTTCGGTCGTCAAAACCTTTTCGAGTTTCAGCACTCCGGCAAAAGGACTTTCGCTGTATCTCGCTTCACGAATACGAACATACCAAATACTAAAACGCGACTTGCCGATTCGTTTGTTATCTTCCAGAGGAATATACATTGCCGCCGGTGTCCGGTGATAAAGCGGCAGATTAGCAATTCGCGCCGCATTGCTTTGTCCGCGATTGTCGGTTGAAAACTCTGGATTGAAAGATTTGGAAACACCGACGACGCGCCGATAGTTGCTTTGATAAACGGCTAATTCTCGATAATCGCCCGCAGCCGTTTTTGAGTATTGCAATGAACCATCCTTTATCAAATAGCTGTCTTGATGTAAAAGATTTTTTTTAACCAATTCAGCGACGACTTTCTTTTCGCACTCAATCATTTTATCTTGTATTGTCGCTGTTCCTCTGTCCAGATATTCTTTGCTGTCCTTATCGGCTTTGTCGGACGAATAGGTAAAAATTTCGTCAAATTTAATTTTAAGCCGTTTGAGGCGTTCCGTTTCGTTTATTTGTTTGGTCAATCTGCCAAGAAATTGTGTCGAATGTTTTTGTCCTGTAACGGCAAAAGACGGCAAGGACAAAACGAGATAACTTTCCAAAATTGCTTTTCCGAAAGTGTCCGGCGCATTTCGCTGACAGCAAGCTACGCCGATTTGACCGCCGACCACCGGAAATAATCGCTTGCTGTATTCAATATCATCAACTTTGTAAATACGGCGCGAACCATCGAGGAAATAAGTGAAAAGCGGTTTTTCTTTCTGAAAAAGTTTAGTTGCTTCAAAAAGATTCTTAGTAGTTCTTTGGGTATCGTCAGTTTCTCCGTATCTATCTCTGCGAATAGTAAATTCCTGACTCTCATCATAAGCCAAAGACGGCAATTTTACTTCAGCGTCGTAGCAAAAGCGATGCGATTTGTACGTCTTGCCGCCGGTTTCTTCAGCGATGTAGTCAAGAATTTTATTCACCGGCTTTTACTCGACCGTTACAGACTTTGCCAGATTTCGAGGTTGGTCAACGTCACAACCACGACGGACGGCGATGTGATAAGCAAGTAGCTGCAAAGGCACGATTGACAAAATCGGCGCGAGCAAATCGGACGTTTCGGGAATTTCGATAACGTGATTGGAAACGCGCGAAGACATTTCGTCGCCTTCGGTCAAAATCGAAATGATAATGCCGTCGCGCGATTTGACTTCGACGATGTTCGAGTGCGTTTTTTCATAGCGCAGTTCGGATGCGACGTTACCTTTTTCGCGCGTGTTGATGACGACGACCGGAAGTTTTTCGTCAATCAGCGCGTTCGGTCCGTGTTTCATCTCGCCTGCCGGATAACCTTCGGCGTGAATATAGGAAATTTCCTTGAGCTTTAACGCGCCTTCGAGCGCGACGGGGAAATTAATGCCGCGTCCCAAATATAGAAAATCGGTGGTGCGGAAATACTCTTTGGTGAGTTCTTCGATATTGTCCGCATCGCTCAAAAGACGCTCGATTTTGAGCGGCAATTCCGCGAGTTGCTGCGCGTGGAATTTCGCTTGCGATTCGTCTAGCTTGCCGCGCAGTTGTCCGAGATAAAGCGCGAAAAGATACAGCGCAATCATTTGCGACGTGAAGGCTTTGGTCGAAGCGACGCCGATTTCCGGTCCGGCGTGCGTCAAAATCGTGCCGTCGGCTTCGCGCGTAATCATCGAACCGTGAACGTTGCAAATCGCCAGAACCTTACAGCCGGCTTGTTTTGCTTCGCGCATCGCTGCAATCGTGTCGGCGGTTTCGCCGGATTGCGAGATAACAATCAGTAAAGTATTTTCGTCTAAAACCGGACTGCGATAGCGAAACTCCGAAGCGTAATCAACCTCAACCGACAGCCGCGAAAGCTCTTCAATCATATATTTTCCGGCAATTCCGGCGTGCCAGCTTGTTCCGCAAGCGGCGATTTTGATTGAAGTTACGGCTTGAAAATCTTCTTCGGAAATGTCCATCGCATCGAGATAAACTTTGCCCGTGTCAAGCGAAATTCTGCCGCGCACAGTATCGCGCACGGCTCGCGGCTGCTCGTAAATTTCCTTGAGCATAAAATGCTTAAAGCCGCCCTTTTCCGCCATTATCGGGTCCCAGGTGATGCGCTGCTGTTTCGGCTCGACGGCATTTCCGTCGAAATCCGTTACACGCACGGAATCCTTCGTCAGAACAGCAATTTCCTTCTCGCCGAGATAAAAAATATCGCGCGTATGTTGAAGAATCGCGGGAATATCGCTGGCGACAAAAAATTCGCCGTCGCCGAGTCCAATAACAACCGGCGGACCTTCGCGGACGGTAATAATCGTGTCTGCTTCGTCGGCGGAGATGATTGAGAGCGCGAAAATTCCGCGCAGTTCCTTAACGGATTTTCGCACCGATTCTTCAAACGAAATTCCTGTCTTGAGATATTCTTCAATCAAATGCGCGACAACTTCCGTGTCGGTTTCGGTTTTAAATTCGTGACCTTTTTCGCGCAGCGCGTCTTTCAACTGCAAATAATTTTCGATAATTCCGTTATGCACGACGACGATTCTGCCCGTACAATCACGATGCGGATGCGCGTTTTCTTCTGTCGGTCGCCCGTGCGTCGCCCAGCGCGTATGCCCGATGCCGTAGTTTCCGTCCAGAGGATTTAGACGAATGCACTCTTCGAGATTGCGAAGTTTACCTTCAGCGCGGCGCAACGATAAATCGTGATTTTCGTCAACGACGGCAATGCCCGCCGAATCGTAACCGCGATATTCGAGTTTCCGTAAGCCGTCAATAATGAGCGGCACAACTTGTTTATTTCCGACGTATCCGACAATTCCACACATAATTTTTTAGTTTACTTGAACAATAAAATAGGATTTGGCTGGAACTTATTTAGCACGCGCTTTGCGAAGGCAAAGTCCTGCTAAAGCCAAAGCTACAACCGCAATCAAAACTTGAATAGGTCTTACACCATTGCCTGAAAATAAAACCTCAACTGACCTGACCAACGCTAATAAGCCAAAGAGTCCAAGTACAAAAGTTAAAAGATAAAATATTGTTTTCATATAATTTACTTCAAACAGAATGATAAACTTGCCAAACGACAACCAAAACCGCTTCTTCTTCTAAAGCCTCGAAAGCGGCTTTGCGAAGCTCGTCTGTATAATTTGAAATTGAAGCGAAATTTTCTTGAAAATCAAAAGGCGTGTCCGTATAGATAAGATTAATGCGGTCGGTAATTATCTGCCCGAACCGTGAAAGATAATTCCCGTCGAGTCCGCGAACAATCGTGCAGCCGCCAAAAGCGGAAGTAAATTCTTCGGCGAAAATCTGAAGCATTTTCTGATAAACGGGCTTTGGCAAGTCGGGCAAATAAACTTCAACCCTTGCTTTCACGGATAGAGGCAATGAATTTCTCCTTACGCTTATCAAAATCTTTCATCCGTTTCAAAGATTCTTCCGCCGAAAGTTTCATCCGTTCGGGACGCTCGATTTTTATTTCTTTGATGACTTTTGCCTTTTTGGTCATAACTTTTACTTCTCCGAAACGAATTTTATCACAAAACTATTCTTTAGACGCTTCGGCGGCAACCTGCGTTTCTTCCTTCAAATTCTTCTTAACTTTCGCGGGCGCGCCGACGACCAGAGAATCGGGCGGAACGTCTTTCGTAACCACCGAGCCTGCGCCCGTTACCGAACCGCTGCCGACGCGGACGGGCGCGACCAGCATTGTGTCCGAGCCGATTTTTACGTTGTCTTCGATAATCGTCGCGTGTTTTTCCTTACCGTCGTAATTGCAGGTAATCGTTCCCGCGCCGATGTTCGTTTTTTCGCCGATGGTTGCGTCGCCGAGGTAACTCAGATGGCTGGCTTTTGAGCCGCGACCGAGAATCGTTTTTTTGAGTTCGACAAAGTTTCCGACCTTTGCGGATTCTTCCATTTTTGCGTGTCCGCGCAAATGCGCGAAAGGTCCGACGGTGCAGTTGTCGGAAATTTCCGAGTCGGTGATGACGCAGTGGTCGAGAATTTCTACATTGCGCCCGATGCGCGAATTTTTGATGCGCGTGCCTGAACGAATCGTGCAGCCGTCGCCGATTTGCGTTTCGCCTTCGATGGCGACATTCGGATAAATTACCGTATCGCGTCCGATGTTTGTCGATTCGCTGATATACGCGCTTTTAGGATCAACAAAACTCACGCCGTAATCGAGCATCATTCTGGAAATTATCCGGCGGCACAGGGTTCGTTCCGCATCGGCGAGTTCGGCGCGGTTGTTGATGCCTGAAACTTCTTTCGCGTCCGTATGATTATAAAGTGAAACGGCTTCGCCCGCTTCACGCAGCAGCGACGGCACGTCGGTCAGATAATATTCGCCCTGTACATTGTCGTTTTGCACGCCGGCGAGGGCGGCGAAAAGTTTTTGCGTGTTAAAACAATAAATACCGGAATTTATTTCCCTGATATTGCGCTCTTCTTCGCTCGCATCTTTTTGTTCGACGATTTTCTCAAACACTCCTTCCTTGTCGCGCACGATTCGTCCGTAACCTTTCGGCTCGTCGAGTTTGACGGTTAAAATCGTGCAAGCCGCACCGCGCCCGCGATGCGCGAGATGCTGCTGGACAAGCGCGGCGAGCGTCTCAAAGCGAATCATCGGCACGTCGCCCGAAAGGATCAAAAGCGTCGAGTCGTCGCCCTCAAGAAATTCACGCGCCGAATTGACAGCGTGTCCCGTGCCGAGTTGCTCTCTTTGCCAGACAAACGCGGCGTGTTCTTCGTCGAGTTCTTCCAAAACCGCTTGTTCGACATCTTCGCCCTGATGACCGATAACCACGTAAATTTTGCGCGGCGCGAGTGCCGTCGCCGTCAGACAAACGTGGTTGATGAGCGGACGACCGTCGAGCCGGTGCAGAACTTTCGCCAGATTCGAGCGCATCCGCGTGCCGAGTCCGGCAGCTAAAATCAAAACGTCGAGCGTCTTTTGTTCATTGGAAATATTATCCATATTTTTTGCGACGCGGAAACACGGAGACGCGGAGAGTTTCCGCCTTTTATAATTCTAAATTTCAAATCATCAAAACTTCTCCGCGTTGCCGTATCTCCGCGTTTCCGCGTCTTTCTTGAGCCGCGCAAAGCATAACGACGTGCGCTAATTTTTCGGAATGGTGGCGCACCATTTCGCCATCATCCAACAGATTACCATAAACGATTTCAGCACCTTCGACCGTTGCCGGCGAGATTGAATTGGATACGCCGATTTGCACCGCGCCTTCGCTCTCGTAGCGGACGGCTTGCTCCCGGCTGATAGGACAATTGTTGACAATTACACAATCAAAATCAATCTCAGGCGCATATTGCCGCACAATCTCAAGATGTTTTTTGGCGGAAAAGCCTTCGGTTTCGCCCGGCTGAGTCATCAGATTACAGATAAAGATTTTGACGGCGGACGAATCGGCAATCGCTTCCGACATATCATCGACGAGCAGCGGCGGCAAAAGGCTGGTAAAAAGCGAGCCGGGTCCGACGGTAATAATGTCAGCCTCGCTGATTGCCGCCAAAGTTTCCGGCAGAGGCTGGCAATTCTTCGGTTCGAGCTGCAAATGTTTTATCGAATTTCCGACTTTTGAAATATTCGTTTCTCCGCGCACAATCGAGCCGTCGAAAAGCTCCGCCGTCAGCCTGACATCGGCAACGGTTGCGGGATAAATATGACCTTTGCTTGCCAGAATCTCGGATGAAAGACGCACGGCTTCTGCAAAATCGCCGGTTATCTCGGTCAGCGCGGCGAGGAAAAGGTTGCCGAAACTGTGTCCGCCGAGTTCTCCGCTCCCGCGAAAACGATATTTAAAGAGTTTTGAAAGCAGATGCGAATCTTCCGAGAGCGCAACCATACAATTGCGAATATCGCCCGGCGGGAGCATTTGCAATTCATCCCGCAGTCGTCCCGAACTTCCGCCGTCATCTGAAACCGCAACTATCGCCGAGAGATTTTCAAGCCAAACCGAATTTGTTTCCCTCGCCGCCACAAATCTTTTCAAACCCGATAAAAGTGTCGAAAGTCCGTTGCCGCCGCCGATAGCGACAAAGTTTAGCCCAACCGGAGTCTGCGAAAATAAGTGGTTTTTCATTTGTTTTATGAAGGCTTTTGGAATTTATCGAACAAGCAGGGAAATAAACTTAAAATTTTCTACATTTTTCGTGAAACAATTCCGGGTTCTTATCTCGGCGAGCGCGTTAGCCGAAAAAAAGTTTAACATTTTACACGGTTTATGAGCAACGGTTTTTATAAATCCGTCGTTTTGGCGAGCCAACCGTAAAATTTTTATAAATACTAAAAACACTTGAAGCCGAAGCATTCGATGTGCTAAATTAAGAATGCGGTTGGTCGCAAACTCGCCTTGAGCAAACCAAAAAAGCTTTTACAATTCACGGAAAGAAAACTTTCTACACCCAGCCTCAATTTACCGTTTACCGAGAGAAATTTTGATGGAAGCACCCTTTAGTATTGATGAACAGCAGTTTCACCGGATAAAAACCATACTTGCGCGGCTTCGCATCGAGTGTGCCGCCCGCGTCGTTTTTCTCGTTGACCGCGACGGGCAGCCGATTGCCTTCCAGGGCGACATCGGCGATATGGACACGACGAGTTTTTCATCCCTTGCAGCAGGAAACGTGGCGGCGACCAGCAGTATGGCAAAACTCATCGGCGAAGATGTGTTTCCGGCAGTCGTTCACGAAGGCGAGCGCGAAAGTATTTTCATCAGCGTCATCGGCAGAAGTTTGCTGGTCGTAGTTTTTGACGAGCGTTCGACGCTCGGTTTGGTCAAACTGAGAACCAAAAAAGCGAGCCGCGAAGTTGCCGCGCTGCTCGATGAAATGACGGAGACTTCGGCAAATCGAAAACACGGCGAAAATTCATTTTTAGCCGAAATTACCGACGAAGATATTGACAGCCTTTTTAGCTAGTGGATAACTGATAACGGATAGTGGATAGTTTAAAAACATTTCCACTATCCACTATCCACTATCCACTATCCACTATTGATTATGACTTTTATAAATTACGCCTCGCGCGAAATTAACTGCAAAATTGTTTACTACGGTCCCGGACTGTGCGGCAAAACGACGAATCTGCAATACATCTATGATTCGACCGCACCGCAAGCCAAAGGCAAATTGATTTCGCTGGCGACGGAAACCGACCGCACTTTATTCTTCGATTTTATGCCGCTCGAACTCGGCACGGTGCGCGGCTTTAAAACCAGATTTCATCTTTATACCGTTCCCGGTCAGGTCTATTATGACGCTTCGCGCAAGTTGATTTTGAAAGGTGTTGACGGCGTGGTGTTCGTTGCCGATTCACAGGAAGAGCGAATGGATGCCAATGTCGAGTCTTTGTATAACCTGGAGGAAAATTTGCAGTCGCAGGGCTACAACTTAATGGAAATTCCATACGTTTTGCAATTGAACAAACGCGATTTGCCGAATGTCGTTCCGACCGAAGAACTCGCCTCCGAACTCCAGCGCAAAAACGAACCGTATTTTGAAGCAACCGCTTCACAAGGCGTCGGCGTTTTCGATACACTGAAAGCCGTTGCCAAACAAGTCTTGACGGAGTTGAGAAAAGCTTAATAGTGGCGAAAAGCAAGATAGTTTTAGAGATTGGAATCTTAAAGTCCAATCTCTTTTTTTATTTTTATGCGCTTTTTGACGGCTTATTAATTTTAAATTCGGTCCGGGGAAATTCAGGTATTACGAATGCGAGTTAACTTTTCAAGATAAGTAAATGATTTAGAATTCAAACTTGGCATACACTTTGCAGTTGCTATCAACCGGTATCTTTAGTTGTCTGATTTTAATGCAGTTCTTGAAAATCAGAGATACTACTTAATAATCAATAAGGAGATTAAAATATGAACGAATCAACGAATCAATCGCGTGTAGTATCAGGGCTTTTCAATGATAGAGAAAGCACAGAACGAGCATATTCAACTTTAGAAAGTCGTGGTTACAGTAGAGACGATGTCAATTTATTGATGTCTGATGAAACACGCAACAGACATTTTGGTGAAGGAACGGTTGATACCGAACTGGGCAGTAAAGCTCTTGAAGGCGCAGGCACGGGTTCAGCAATCGGCGGAACACTCGGCGCAATTATCGCCGGTATTGCAGCAATCGGAACAAGTGTTCTGCTTCCCGGAATAGGTTTAGTTGTCGCAGGTCCGATTGCTGCGGCTCTGGTGGGTGCTGGTGCAGGTGGTTTGACCGGCGGTTTAATCGGTGCGTTGGTAGGTTCCGGCATACCGGAAGAACACGCTGCCGAATATGAGTCGGGAATTAAAAATGGCGGCGTTTATATGGGTGTTAACGCGCGCAACGACGAAGATGCACAGTATTTCCACAATGAATTTAGCAGAAGCGGCGGTTCGCATGTTGTCGGAACGGGTGTCGGCGCAGTCGGTGGAGCCGCAGCCGGAGCAGCTATCGGAACTGCTGTTCTCCCTGTCGTTGGAACCGGAATCGGAGCAGTCGCAGGCGGAATCGCAGGCGGGGCTGCCGGACATGAAGCAGGTGAGTCGGTAAATCCTAAACCAGGTGACCAACAAGACGGTGATCACGCAGTTGGTACAGGAACCGGTGCAGTTGGCGGCGCAATTGCCGGTGCTGCGGTTGGCTCGGTAGTTCCTGTGGTTGGAACTGCAATTGGCGGAGTTGCCGGAGCGGTCGGTGGAGCCGTAGCAGGTCATGAGGTTGCGGAAGAAGTAAATCCTGATGATAAGTTAACCAGATAGATAGAATGTTCCAGAATGATAAATATTCTTGATTAAGAATAGAGGGAAGTCTTAACAGAGGCTTCCCTCTATTTTTGTGCTTTAGGTCAAGTTCAGCCGTGTTTGGTGTGTTGAAGGAGGCTATCTATAGCGATTTTCAGTTGGGTGAAACTTTTAAGTCGGAGCGCGGACGGCTCGTCCGCCAACGGAGTGAAATGACGTTGCTCGCTTACCCGCCCGCGTCTCTATTGGTAAGCGGGTTGTCT
>Ga0136618_10000205_pt1 | contig 18175 bp, 20 predicted proteins | sample AntDrymUQ3302106_2_FD_104805 | JGI IMG/M metagenome (GOLD analysis project Ga0136618, IMG submission 104805) | Polar desert sand microbial communities from Dry Valleys, Antarctica - metaG UQ330 (21.06) | ecosystem: Environmental > Terrestrial > Soil > Desert | place: Antarctica: Dry Valley... | reverse complement strand
TAGCAGACGTGCACGCCCCGGGGTCCACGAGCACCCCGTGCGCCCAGGCACTCGACGACGAGACGACCGTGTCGTAGCCGCGCAGGTCGAACGACTCGACCGCATGAGGGTAGAGCGGCAGCAGCGGCCGGAACGAGCGTGCTGTCGGATGCGCGTGCTGGAGGAACGACGTGCGCGGGTGGCGTCCGGCGAAGCGCCCCTCGGTTCCCTTCGGGTCGTAGACGGCCGTGTACACGTCCGCCTCCGGCCAGGCGTCGCAGATCGCGGCGACACCCGCCTGCGCCGCGCAGGTCGAGCAGGAAGTCGTGCACGAGAGCGACGCGGCCGGCCATGCGCGGGCGTGAGCGTACGCTCGCCCGCCGATGCGCATCGTCGTGCCCACCGTGGCTGCCGCCCTCGTCCCCCTGCTCGCAGCTGCCGCCGCGCCCGCGCCCGTGACCGCGTCCGAGCGCCAGGTTCCCGCCGGCTGGCTCGGCGTGACCGCTGACGGGCCGCTCGGGGCCGCCGCTGGCGGCGAATGGGACCTGATGGCGACCAGCGGCGTCGAGTCGGTGCGCACCGCGGTGCGCTGGAACGAGTTGCAGCCGTACGCCTCCGCCGCCGCGGTCCCGCCGCAGGACGCGGCGCGCTTTCGCGACGTGGGCGGCGTGCCGACCGACTTCACCGGGCTGGACGCGCTCGTCGCGGTCGCGGCGCAGCGCGGCCTCGCGGTCCTGCCGGTCCTGCAGTCGACGGCCGGCTGGGCCGCACGGCGCACGGGCGACACGACCTCGCCGCCGCGCGACCCAGCCGCATTCGCACGCTTCCTCGGCGCGCTCGTCGACCGCTACGGGCCGCGCGGCTCGCTCTGGGACGAGCGAGGCGACCTGCCACGGGTCCCGATCCGCAGCTGGCAGGTCTGGAACGAGCCGAACATCACCCGCTATTGGTCCGAGCAGCCGTTCGCGCCCTCCTACGTGCGGCTGCTGCGAGCCGCCCATCGCGCGCTGCACGCCGCCGACCCGGGTGTCACGGTCGTGTTGGCCGGTTTGCCGAACTTCAGCTGGAAGGCGCTGCGCGCGATCTACAGGGCCGGTGGGCGCGGGCACTTCGACGCGGTGGCGCTGCACCCCTACACGCGCCGGCCGGCCGACGTCCTGCGGCTGATCCGCCGTGCGCGCCCTGTCATGGGCAAGCAGGGGGATCGGAGGCTGCCGATCTGGGTCACCGAGCTCTCCTGGCCGGCGTCGCAGGGGAGGCTCGAGCGGTCGTCGGGCTTCGAGGTCACCGACGCCGTCCAGGCGCGCCGGTTGGATTCCGCGCTGGAGCTGCTCGCCGCCGCCCGCAAGCGCCGCCGGATCGAGCGCGTCTTCTGGTACACCTGGCTGTCGGCAGAGGCCGGGCCAAGCGCGTTCGACTGGTCCGGGCTGCGCCGGCTGCGCGAGGGGACCGTCGTCGACGCGCCCGCGCTCGCGGTGTTCCGCCGCTGGGCGCGCAAGCTCGAGGGCTGCACGAATCAGCCGACGCCCGCCGCTGCAGCTGAAGGGTTGTGACGCGGCGCCCGCACCGCCGTAGTGCACGTATGCCCGCCCTGCTCAGCTGCCGCCTCGCGCTTGCGCTCGCTCTCGCACTCGGCGCCTGCGGCGAGGAGCAACCCGCCGCAGCGCCGGCCGGACCCGACCAGCCGGTCGTCGCTCCCGCCGACCCCGGCGCCCCGCCGGGACCCGAGCCGGCATCAGCAAGGTCCTGCCGGCGGCTCGGCACCCGCCTGGTCGGCTCCCGCCTGGATTCCGCCACTGCGCTTGCGTCGCGGCGCGGCTGCACGCTGCGGGTGGCCGTTCGGGACGGCCGTGCGCTCGCATTGACCGAGGACTTCCAGCCCGCGCGCATCAATGTGCGCCTGCGCGCCGGCACGGTCGCCGGCGTCGAGTTCATGGGCTGACGCAGCGCGCGATCACTGCGTCGACCGCGCGCGCGGTCGCATCCCAGGTGAACCCTGCGGCGCGCCGCAGCCCGGCCGCGCGCAGACGCTCGCGCTCGGGCGCATCGGCGAGCAGGGCGACGAGCGCGTCGCGCAGGGCGCCGCCCTCGGGGGCCGCGAGCCGCGCCGCGCCGCCGCACGTCTCGGGCAGCGCCGTCGTGTCGGCGGCGACGACAGGCGTGCCGGCCGCCATCGACTCGAGCACCGGCAGGCCGAAGCCCTCGTAGTGCGAGGGCAGGACGGACAGCTCCGCACCGGCATACAGGCCCGGCAGCAGCCCATCCGCCATGTGGCCGAGCAGGCGCAGGCCCTCGAGTCCGCGTTCTGCGGCGAATTGGGCGGTGTCCACCCGCCACCACGAGCTCGATGCCGTCCTGCTCCAGCGCCCGCGTGGCCGGCACGAGCGCGGCGAGGTTCTTGCTCGCCGTGTGCGAGGCAACGCAGAGCACGTAGGGCCGAGCAGCTCGCGCAGCTCGGCGCGCGAGAACTCCGAGACGGTGATCACGTGCAGCGCGCGGCGGGCGATCAGCGGCAGCAGCAGCCGCTGCCAGGCGGCGTAGGCCGGCGAGTACCAGCCCGGGTGGCGCAGCACTGCCGCGTCGTGGAGCACGACGACGTTGCGGGCGAACGCGATCGGCGCGAGGTTCGCCGGACACAGCAGCGCAGTCGCGCCGAGCCGCCTCGCGCGCAGCGGCAGCACCGCCTGCTCCCACGCGTGTCCGGCGCGGTGGCTGAGCGCTCGCGGCGGACGCATCGCCGCGTAACCGTCCGGGCGCAGCGCCGGCAGCCGCGTGGTCAGCTCGCGTGCCCAGCGCTCGACGCCGCCCAGCTCCAGCCGCGCGGCGGCGCGCGCATCGATCGCGAAGGTGGGCGGCCCGCTCACTGCCCAATCATGGCCGCGACGGGTCGTGTGCTGTTTCATGGTGGACATGCGCCGAGGACCGGACGCCGGGTTGAGACGCCGCCTGCTGCGACGTTCCGCCGTGCCCGCGGCCAAGCCGCGCGCGCTCGCCACGCGAGCCGGCAGCCGCGTCGAGCTCCGCGACCTCGCCCTGTCCGATCGCGAGGCCTTCCTCGAGCTGGTGCGCGAGAGCCGCGACCTGCACCGGCCGTGGACCTACCCGCCCGAGCGCGCAGACCAGTTCGACGACCTCGTCTCGCGCTCGGTGCGCGACGACTTCGCCTGCCTCGTCACCACGCTGGTCGACGGCGGCGACCTCGTGGGCATCTTCACGATCTCCCAGATCGTGCGCGGCTACTTCCAGTCCGCGTACCTTGGCTACTACGCCAGCGCCCGGCATGCCGGCAAGGGGTTGATGGGAGAGTCGATGGCGCTCGTGCTCGACCACTCGTTCGGCCCGCTCGCACTGCACCGGCTCGAGGCCAACATCCAGCCGGGCAACGCGCCTTCGGTCGCGCTCGCGCGCAGCGCCGGCTTCCGGCTCGAGGGCTTCTCCCCGCGCTACTTGCTGATCGGCGGCCGCTGGCGCGATCACGAGCGCTACGCGATCACGGCCGACGAGCACGCGCAGAACCGCGCGGCCGAAGGCTAGAACAGCCCGAGCTGAGACGGCTCGGGCGCGTGCGGCGCCTCGGTCACCTCGGCCGCGACGTCGGGCTCGGGTACGACGAGCTCCGGCTCCTCGGGTGCGGGCTGGTCGGGCAGCGGTTGGGCGAGCAGCTCGGGGATGCGCTGGAAATCGGCGCGCAGCACCTCCAGCATCGAGGGTGTGTAGAGCGCCGCGGCCGGGTGGAAGAGCGGGTAGAGCCGCACCGTCCGCGGTCCGATCCGGCGGATCTCCTCGCGTCCGTGCAGGCGCGTGATGCCGGTCGCCGGGTCGGCGCGCAGCAGCTTGGTGGAGAAGTTCCCCAGCGTGCAGACCACGCGCGGCTCGATCAGCTCGAGCTTCTTGAAGAGCCAGTCCTGGCAGGAGTCGATCTCACCCGGCAGCGGGTCCCGGTTGCCCGGTGGCCTGCACATCAACGTATTGGCGATGAACACGTCGGCGCGTGCCAGGCCGATCTCGTCGAGCAGCTTGTCCAGCAGCCGCCCGGCCTGGCCCACGAACGGCAGCCCCTGCTTGTCCTCGTTGGCCCCCGGGGCCTCACCCACGAACATCAGGTCGGAGTCGGCGTTGCCGGCGCCGAACACGACCGTGGTGCGCGTGGCCGCCAACTGCGGGCAGTGCGTGCAGGCCTGTGCCTGCTGCCAGACCGCCTTGAGCTCGTCCCGCCGCGTCTCCGCCGTGGCCACGCGGTCAAGATAGCTGCGCCCGCGGCGGCTCGAGCCTCGCGAGCCTGGAGTTTGCGGCGGGTATGCTCTGCTTCGACCAGCCGGTATCTCATGCGAGAACTGGACCGGATCCCCACCTCTCCCCTCCCCGTCACCGGCCTTGGCGCCGGCAGGCTCTCGTGCTGCGCGATCGTCGGCGCCGGGCGCCTCGGGACCGCGCTCGCCGCGGCGCTGCGGGCGACGGGGCTCGCGGTCGAAGGCCCGCTCGGCCGCGGCGCCGACCCGGTCGGCTGCGACGCGGTGCTGCTATGCGTCCCGGACGACCAGATCGCCGCCGCGGCGGCAGCCGTGTCGCCTGGCGCGCCGGTCGGGCACTGCTCTGGCGCGACGCCGCTCGACGCGCTCGCAGGCCACGAGGCGTTCGGCCTGCATCCCCTGATGACCGCCGCGCGCACCGGCGCGACCGTCTTCGCCGGCGCGGGCGCAGCGGTCGCCGGCTCGTCGCCGGGCGCGCTCGCGATCGCCCGCGAGCTGGCCGCGCGGCTGGGCATGCGCGCGGTGACGATCGCCGAGGAGGACCGCGCCGCCTACCACGCCGCTGCCTCGATCGCGTCGAACTTCCTCACGACGGTGGAGGGCGCCGCGGAGCGGCTGGCGGCCACCGCCGGGATCGACCGCGAGCTGCTGGCGCCGCTCGTGCGCGCCTCGGTCGAGGCGTGGGTGCAGCTCGGCGCGCAGGCGGCGCTGACCGGGCCGATCGCGCGCGGCGACGAGGCGACGGTCGCGCGCCAGCGCGCAGCCGTGCAAGAGCGCACGCCCGACCTGGTGGCGCTGTTCGACGCGCTCGCGGCCGCGACGCGGTCGCTCGCGGGAGCCGCGCGATGAGGACGCTGCGAACGATCGCAGCGGTCCGTGCGCACGTCGCCGCCGCCCGCCAGGCGGGTCGCAGTGTCGCGCTGGTGCCGACGATGGGCGCGTTCCACGCCGGCCACGAGGCGCTGATGCGCGCGGCGCGCGAGCAGTGCGACGACGTGGTCGTGTCGCTGTTCGTCAATCCCGCCCAGTTCGACGAGCCGGGCGACCTGGCCGGCTATCCACGCAGCGAGGCCCGCGACGCTGCCGTCGCGGCCGAGCTGGGGATCGACGCGCTGTTCGCGCCGGCCGTCGGGGAGATCTACCCCGCCGGCTTCGCGACGACGGTCCGCGTCGGCGGCCTCGCCGACGTGCTCGAGGGCGCCGAGCGCGGAGCGCGCCACTTCGACGGTGTCTGCACGGTCGTCTGCAGGCTGTTCGGCATCGTCGCGCCGGACGTCGCGTTCTTCGGCCAGAAGGACGCGCAGCAGGTGGTGGTGATCCGGCGCATGCTGCGCGACCTCGCGATCCCGGTCCGGCTGGAGGTCGTGCCGACCGTGCGCGAGCCCGACGGGCTCGCGCTCTCCTCCCGCAACGCGCGCCTCGATGCCGCCGAACGCGACCGTGCGACGGCGCTCGCGCGCGGCCTGGAGGCCGTCCGCGCCGCCGTCGAAGATGGCGAGCGCGATGCCGCCGCGGCGATCGCCGCCGGCCGCGCCGCGATGGCCACCGACGGCGTGCAGCCCGAGTACCTTGCGATCGTCGATCCCGACACGCTGGACGAGGCGGCGACCGTGAGCGGCCGGGTGCTGGTGGTCGTCGCCGCCCGGGTCGGGCCGGCGCGGCTGATCGACAATGTCCTCATCGACACCGAGCAGGTGACGACCCCGCTCTAGGGGCGTCAACCGGGCAAAGGAGCAACACGATGTCCACACCACCTCGATCCGACCACCGCGACGACGCACCGCGCCGTTCGATCACGCTCACCAAGCTCGGCGAGATGCGGGCGCTGGGCGAGCCGATCGTGATGGTGACCGCCTATGACCACCCCAGCGCACAGGTCGCCGAGGCCGCCGGCGTGGACGTCGTGCTGGTGGGCGACAGCGCGGCCAACAACGTGCTCGGCTACGCGGACACGCTGCCGGTCACGGTCGACGAGCTGCTGATGCTCGCAGCAGCGGTGCGCCGCGGTCTGCACGCGCCGCTGCTGGTGGGCGACCTGCCGTTCGGCTCCTATGAGGCGTCCGACGAGCAGGCGATCGCGACGGCGCACCGCTTCGTCAAGGAGGCCGGCTGCGACGCGGTCAAGGTGGAGAGCTCCGCCGTGCGCGCGCGGGCGATCGTGCGCGCCGGCGTGCCCGTTATGGGCCACGTCGGCCTGACGCCGCAGACCGCGACGGCGCTAGGCGGCTATCGCGCCCAGGGCCGCACGGCCGAGCGCGCCAGGGCGGTGCTCGACGAGGCGCTGGAGCTGCAGGCCGCCGGCTGCTTCGCGATCGTCTTCGAGGCGATCCCCGCCGCCGTGACCGACGTGATCATGGCTCAGATGGAGGTGCCGGTGATCGGCATCGGCGCTGGCGCCAGCACCGGCGGCCAGGTGCTCGTGCTGCACGACCTGCTCGGGATCAACGCCGGCTTCCAGCCCAAGTTCGTCAAACGCTATGCCGAGGTGCGCGGCGAGATGCTGCGTGGGCTGCAGGCATACGCCGAGGACGTTCGCAATCGCACCTTCCCCACGGCGGAGCACAGCTACGGGATCGCGCCGGAGGAGCTGACGCGGCTCAGGCAGCAGTTGGGGGATCGCCAGCGCGCGTGAACATCTCTTTCACAACTAGACTCGCCCGCCATGAGGCAGCTCTCCAGGCTGTTCGCGCCGCGCGAGCGTGAGTTCTTCGACCTCTTCGAGGAGGCCGGGGCGAACATCGTGCACGCCGCCGGGCTGCTCGAGACGCTGGTCCAGGAGTGGCCCGACCACGGCGAGCTGGCGCGCGACCTCGTGGTGTGTGAGCAGGAGGGCGACCGCATCACCCACGCGATCGTGCAGCGCCTCAACCAGACGTTCGTCACCCCGATCGACCGCGAGGACATCTACGCGCTCGCCTCCGGGCTCGACGACATCGTCGACTGGATCGAGGAGTCCGCGGACTTCTTCGCGCTCTACCGCATCGAGGCGCCGATGAGCCAGGCCCAGCAGCAGGCGCGGATCCTCAACCTGTCCTGCAAGCAGGTCGCGCAGGCGATCCCGCGCCTACGCGGCTTCGAGGACATCCGCCAGTTCACCGACGAGATCAGCCGCCAGGAGCACGAGGGCGACCGGGTCGTGCGCGAGGCGCTGGCCTCGCTGTTCGAGGCGGGCATCGACCCGATGCTCGTGATCCGCTGGAAGGACATCTTCGAGCGGCTCGAGGACGCCATCGACGCGACCGCGCGCGTCGCGAACATCCTCGAGGGCATCACGATCAAGAACACGTAGTGGCCCGTCTCGACCGCTGCCGGGCGAGGTGTTAGTGGCGCACGACTTCGTCCTCTGGATCGTCGTGGGCACGGCGCTCGCGTTCGACTTCACCAACGGCTTCCACGACACGGCCAACTCCGTCGCGACCTCGATCTCGACGCGTGCGCTCTCGCCACGGCTGGCCGTCGCCCTCGCCGCGGTCCTGAACTTCGCCGGCGCCTTCATCTCGCTCGAGGTGGCCGCGACGATCGCCACGGGCATCGTCGACGCCGCCGTGGTCACGCCGGCGATCGTCTTCGCCGGCCTGGTCGGGGCGATCGCGTGGAACCTCGCGACGTGGTACTTCGGGCTGCCCTCCTCGTCCTCGCACGCCCTGATCGGCGGCGTGGTCGGCTCGGCGTTCGCGGCGGAGGGGAGCGAGGCCGTTCTCGGGTCGGGGATCGTCGACAAGGTCGTGGTGCCGGCGCTCGTCGCACCGCTGCTCGCGTTCCTGGTCGGCGGGATCGCGATCCTGGTCGCGTACCGGATCGTCGGACGCCAGCGCCCAGGGCCGGTCGTGCGCGGCTTCCGGCTGGGCCAGCTCGTCTCCGCCAGCCTGCTGGCGCTCTCGCACGGGACCAACGATGCGCAGAAGACCATGGGCATCATCTTCCTCGCCCTCGTCGCGAACGGGACGCTCGCTGCGGATGCCGACGTGCCGACATGGGTGGTCATCTCGGCGGCCGCCGCAATCGCGCTCGGAACCTACGCGGGCGGCTGGCGGATCATCCGCACGATGGGCAGCCGCATCATCAAGATGGATCCGGCGCAGGGCTTCGCCGCCCAGGGCGTCGGCGCCGCGGTCATCATGGCCGCTTCGCACGTCGGCTTCCCACTCTCCACGACGCACGTCATCTCCGGCGCGATCATGGGCACCGGGGCCGCCAAGCGCGTGTCCGCGGTGCGCTGGGGTGTCGCGGGGAACATCATCACCGCCTGGGTGCTGACGCTGCCCGCGGCTGCACTCGCCGGTGGCGCCACCTACGCGGTGGTGGCGGTGCTGGGCACGGAGGACGTGGGCCCGATCACGGTCTCAGGCCTGTTGCTGATCGCCCTCGCGATCGTCCTCGGCCGGCGGCTGGTCGGCGGCCGGACGCTGACGGCGGAGGGCTGACGGTGGTCCTCGCGGTCGAGCTGAACCTGCTGTGGCAGCTGATCTGGTCCTCGACGCTGGCGGGGGTCGGCATCAGTGCACTGTTCTCGCTGGTGATCCTGAGCGTGGCCCGCGCCGGCGAAGCGCGTCGCGCAGGCCAGGGTGGCGGCGCCGCCGCCCACTTCGCGCTCGCGGCGATCGCCTTCGCCCTTTTCGCCGCGGGCGTGGTGCTCGGCGTCCAAACGCTGCTCGACAAGTGACGCGCGCGCACCACGCCCGGGCGGGCGCTCACGCCTCGGCGGCCTCCTCGGCGGCGAGCTCCAGCGAGCACGCGCGAACGACCTCGGTGTGGCCCTGCTGGATCGGGATCGACCACTCGGCGAGCTCGAGCGCGTCGCCCGCGCCGAGCTTGCGGCTCATCTCGCGCACGATCTCCCAGTGGCCCAGCTCGCCGGCCTCGGCCATCGTCAGGAACTCGAAGCCGTCGAGCTCGTCGCCGTCGCTGCCGAGGTAGGTCTTCATCATCTCGGAGGCCTCGCCCTTGGTCTCGCGGCCCAGCTCCTGGATCTTCGTCTTCTTGCCCTCGAGACCGTCGACGAGCGCGAGCGTGCGCCGCTCGGTCTCCTCCGCATCCCCGCGCATCGCGTCGAGCCGCGCGATGCGCTCGTCGTCCTCGGACAGCTTCGCGACGTTCTTGGTCGCGTCCTGGGCGGCCTGGGCCAGTCCCAGCACCTCGCCCAGCTTCTCGTCCAGCGGCGTCAGCTCGGCCATAGCGTCTCCTTGGGGTCATTGGTCCCCGCTCCCTACCCGTACTCGATCGTCTTGAGCACGGCGGCGGGAGCACCTGCGGCGATCGAGTAGGGCGGCAGGTCGCGCGTCACGACCGAGTTGGCCCCGATCACGCAACGATCGCCGACGCTGACGCCGCTCGTGATCACCACGTTCGCACCGCACCACACGTTCGAGCCGATCCGGGTGGGGCCTTTGCTGGTGAAGCCCTGCCATGGGACGGGACGCTGCGGGTCGTCGAAGCGATGGGCGGCGTCGGTCACGAAGCAGCCGTTGGCGAGCATGCAGTGCGCGCCGATCTCGACCAGCTCGACCGCGGCCAGCTGCACGCCAAGGTTCAGGAAGCTGCCCCCGCCGATGCGGATCCGGCCCTCAGCCCCGGCCGTCAGCCACACGCCGGGCTCGAGCAGCACGTGCTCGCCGAGCTCCAGCCTGCCCTCCCGCAGCAGCTCGAGCACGTTGCCGTGCAGCGGCCAGCGGCAGAAAGAGCGCCGGCGCGCGAGCTCGAAATGGATGCGCGCACGGTTCCAGGGCAGCGCATTGCGCTCGTAGAAGCGCCACTTCTGCGCCCACAGCTTTGCGTCCGCCGGCTCCACCCCGGCGGGGACGGTACCGGCCGTGCGAGCCGGCGTGCAGGGACACGTAACAGCGCGCGACGGCGGCAATCCGGGCTGCAAGGCGTCGTAACGCCGCGCGCAGCCGTGCACCGGGCAGGGAGGACGGCTAATCGTGCAGACGCCACCCAGCGACCTTGGAGGTCACGCAGTGCGCCGTTATCCAGTCATCGGCCTGTTCGCCACGCTCACGCTCACGCTCACGCTCGCCGCGCCGGCCTCGGCCGAGGTCGCCCACACCGTGGCGCCCGGCGAGACGCTGTGGTCGATCGCTGCGGCGAACAACCTCACGACGCGCACGGTTGCGGCATACAACGGCCTCTCGGAGGACGCGCAGGTCGTGCTCGGGTCGACGGTCCTCGTGCCGACGACGGTCGAGGGCTATGCGGCGCTGCAGGCCGCCGGGCTTGTGCCCGCCGACCCGGCCGCCGCCGGGCCGGCCGCGCCGACCGCGTCTGGCGGTGGCTACCTCGTGGCCCCGGGCGACACGCTCTCGGGCATCGCGTCGAGCGCCGGTCTGTCGACCGAGTCGCTCGCCGCCGCGAACGGGCTCGACCCCGCCGGGATCCTCTTGGCCGGCAGCACGCTGACGCTCGCCGGCGGCTCCGCCGCGCCGGCCCCCGCCGGCGCGGGCGCGAGCTCGGCGCCTCCCGCCCAGGGCGCCTACACCGTGCGCGCGGGCGACACCCTCTCCGGCCTTGCGGCGGAGGCCGGCGTCACGCAGGCCGACATGGCCGCGATGAACGGGCTCGATCCCGCCGGGGTGCTCGTCGAGGGCACAGTGCTGAAGCTGCCGAGCGGCGCTCCCGTGCCCGAGCGCGCCGCAGAGCCTGCGCCTGCCCCGGTCGTGCCCGCCGCAGATCCGGCACCGACCCCGACCACTGTCGGCGCGGCCGACGTCCAGGCGGTCGCGTCGCAATACGGCGTCTCGCCGTCGCTCGCGGCCGCGGTCGCCTGGCAGGAGAGCGGTTTCAACAACGCGATGGTCTCGTCCGCCAACGCGCGCGGCGTCATGCAGGTGATGCCGGGCACGTGGGACTACGTGCAGCAGAATCTCGCCCAGCGCGAGCTCGACCCGCACTCGGCCACCGACAACGTCCACGCCGGAGTGATGTACCTCAAGCGCCTGCTCGACGAGACCGGCGGCGACGAGGACACGGCTATCGCCGGCTACTACCAAGGACTGCAATCGGTCCGCGACCGCGGGTTCTACGACGACACGAAGAGCTACGTGGACAACGTGCAGGCGCTGCGCTCGCGCTTCGGGGGCTGAGCCTGCTCAGCCGCGCTCGACCGGCGCCACGTCGTGGTGCTCGACGGTGAGCTCGCGGTCGATCAGGTAGTCGTCGTCCTCGGGGTAGAAGCGGGCGACCTCCGGCTCGTCGCCGGCGAACTGCTTGACGGCGTCGAGCGAGTCCCAGTACGTGATCAGGGTGAAGTCGGTGCGCTCGCCCTGCGTGCGCATCAGCACCTGCACCCCGTGGTTGCCGGGCGTCGCCGCATAGTCGGCGAGCCCGGTCCCGCGGAGGTACTCGAGGTAGTCGTGGGCGCGGTCGGCCTTGGTGGCTCCGCGCCAGATGCGCGCGATCATGGGAGCGGATCCTACGCGGACACGACACGCGGTCCAGGCGCTTCCGACCGAGCGCATGAAATTCGCGCGCCGCACGCCGGCGCTCCCTAACTCCCGCGCCATGACGCACCCACGCCAGATCGTCGCCTTCGGCGGCGGCGGGTTCTCGATGGAAGCGGGAAACCCGCTGCTCGACGACTACGTGCTGTTCCGGGGCATCCGCCTGACCGAGGTCGTCGCCTCGCGGCCCGGCGCGCGGGCGTTTCGCGTGCATGCCGTGGACGGCGAGGCGGTCGAGGAGGAGATCGTGCCGCGGTTGCTCAACGCGCCTGGTCACGCTCGAGCCGCAGCAACGCCGGCGGTCGAAGAGCTGCGAGCGCTACGCGCCGCCCGCCGCGGCTGGCGAGGCGGCTGAGCGACGTCCAACGAGCGCGGGTCGGACGCCGCGAGTCACCTCAGGCGGGAGCGGATCGGCCGCCCGCGAGTCACCTCAAGCGGCCGCGGCCGCCAGGCGATCGCGGCGCGGCCCGCGCGCCTTGCGCGGCTTCGCCGCCACGAGCCCGTCGAGGAACCGCCCCGTCGCCGAGTCGGGCTCGCCCGCGATCTGCTCGGGCGTGCCGGCGGCGATCAGGAAGCCGCCCTCCTCCCCGCCCTCGGGGCCCAGATCGAGCAGCCGGTCGGCGGTCTTGATCACGTCGAGGTTGTGCTCGATCACGACGACCGAGTTGCCCTGGTCGACGAGCCGTTGCAACACCTCGAGCAGCTTCTCGATGTCGGCGAAGTGCAGGCCGGTCGTCGGCTCGTCGAGGATGTACAGCGTCCGGCCCGTCGCGACCTTGGACAGCTCGCTGGCGAGCTTGACGCGCTGCGCCTCGCCGCCCGACAGCGTCGTCGCGGGCTGCCCGAGCCGCATGTAGTCGAGCCCGACGTCGTGCAGCGTCTGCAGCCGGCGGCGGATCTTCGGGATGTGCTGGAAGAACCCGAGCGCCTCCTCGATCGGCATCTCGAGCACGTCGGCGATCGTCTTGCCCTTGAAGCGGATGTCGAGCGTCTCGCGGTTGTAACGCTTGCCGCCGCACTGCTCGCAGGGGACGTAGACGTCGGGCAGGAAGTGCATCTCGATCTTGATCTGACCGTCGCCGCGGCAGACCTCGCAGCGACCGCCCTTGACGTTGAAGGAGAAGCGGCCTTGCTTGTAGCCGCGCGCCCGCGACTCCTGTGTCTTTGAGAAGAGGTCGCGAATCTGGTCGAAGAGCCCGATGTAGGTCGCCGGGTTCGAGCGCGGCGTGCGGCCGATCGGCGACTGGTCGACGCTGATGATTTTGTCGAGCTGCTCGAGCCCCGTGATCCGCTTGTGCGCGCCCGGCCGCATGCGGGCGCGGTTCAAGCGGTTCGCGACCGCCTTGTACAGCACCTCGTTGACCAGCGTCGACTTGCCCGAGCCCGAGACGCCCGTCACACAGCAGAACACCCCGAGCGGCACCTTCGCCGTCACGTTCTTGAGGTTGTGCTGCGTCGCGCCGACGATCTCCACGTAGCCCGACGGCTGGCGCCGCTTGGCCGGCGCCTCGATCCGGCGCGCGCCCGAGAGGTACTGCCCGGTCAGCGACTCCGGCACCGCCTCGACCTCGGCCGCCGTGCCTTGGGCGACGACGTAGCCGCCGTGCTCGCCGGCGCCCGGCCCCATGTCGATCAGATGGTCAGCCGCGCGCATCGTGCCCTCGTCGTGCTCGACCACCAGCACCGTGTTGCCGAGCTCGCGCAGGCGCTCGAGTGTGGCGATCAGGCGCTCGTTGTCGCGCTGGTGCAGCCCGATCGAAGGCTCGTCGAGGATGTAGAGCACGCCGACGAGCGACGAGCCGATCTGGGTTGCGAGGCGAATCCGCTGCGCCTCCCCGCCCGACAGCGTCGCCGACGCGCGCTCCATGCTCAGGTAGCCCACGCCGACGTTGTCGAGGAAGCGCAGCCGCTCCTCGATCTCGCGCAGGATCAGGCGCGCGATCGCGCGATCGGTGTCGGAGAGCTCGAGCGCCGCCACCCACTCCAGCGAGCGCCGCGCGCTCAAGCTGGTGAACTCGTTGATCGCCATCCCGGCCAACTTCACCGCGCGCGACTCGGGGCGCAGCCGCGCGCCCTTGCACTCCGGGCACGGCCGCATCGTCATGTACTCCTCGATCTTCTCGCGCGACCAGTCGGAGTCGGTCTCCTTGTAGCGACGCTCGAGGTTCGGGACGATGCCCTCGAAGTTGGTCATGTAGGAGCGCTTGCGCCCCATCCGGTTGCGGTAGGTGACGTAGATCCGGTCGCCGTCGGTGCCGTAGAGGAACAGGTCCTGCTGGTTCTGGGGCAGGTCCTGCCAGGCTGCGTCGAGATCGATCTCGTAGCGCTCGGAGATCGCCTGGGTGATCTGGTCGTAGTACGTCGACGCACCGCTGGACCAGGGCAGGATCGCGCCCTCGCCGATCGACAGCGAAGCGTCGGGCACCACCAGGTCGGGGTCGATCTCCATCTGCGAGCCCAGGCCGGTGCAGCGCTGACAGGCGCCGTGGGGCGAGTTGAAGGAGAACATCCGCGGCTCGAGCTCGGGCATCGAGATGCCGCAGTGCAGGCAGGCGAAGCGCTCGGAGAACGTGAGCAGCGAGCCGGACCCGCCGTCGCGCGGCAGCGTCTCGATCTCGAGGATGCCGTCCGCGAGCGCGACCGCGGTCTCGACCGAGTCGGCCAGCCGCTTGCGCGCGTCCGGCTTCATGATCAGGCGATCGACCACCACGGCGATGTCGTGCTTGAACTTCTTGTCGAGCACGATCTCGTCCTCGAGCAGCCGCACCTCGCCGTCGACCTTCACGCGCGTGAAGCCCTCAGCGCGAAGCTCTTCGAACTGCTTGCCGTACTCGCCCTTGCGCCCGCGCACGATCGGCGCCAGGACCATGAACCGGGTGCCGTCCTCGAGCGCCATGATCTGGTCGATGATCTGCTCGGCCGACTGCGCCGCGATCGGGCGCCCGCAATTGAAGCAGTGGGGCTTGCCGATCCGCGCCCAGAGCAGCCGCAGGTAGTCGTAGATCTCGGTGACGGTCCCGACGGTCGAGCGCGGGTTGCGCGACGTCGTCTTCTGATCGATCGAGATCGCCGGCGACAAGCCCTCGATCGAGTCCACGTCGGGCTTGTCCATCTGCCCGAGGAACTGGCGCGCGTATGCGCTCAGCGACTCCACATAACGACGCTGGCCCTCGGCGTAGATCGTGTCGAACGCGAGCGAGGACTTGCCCGAGCCCGAGAGTCCCGTGATGACGACCAGCGCGTCGCGCGGCATGGCGACCGTGACGTCCTTCAGGTTGTGCTCGCGCGCGCCGGAGACGACGATCTGGGACTGACGGGACACGCGATCCAGTGTACGTAAGCGCCGGACGGAAACGTCGAACACGTGTTCCCCCCGGATCGCACTTTGCGGCCGACATCGAATAGCATCGGACGTCAAGTGCGCAGACGAGCTCCGGAGAGCAGCCGGTTCGCCGTGGGCGCGCACCGCCCGGGCTTCTGGATCGGTCTCTGATCGCGGTCGTCGTGGCCGAGCTGCTCGCGCTCAGGCCCGTGCTTCGACCGCGAGGCGCCGATCCAGTGGCTCGACGTCGTCTTCACCTTCGTTGGCGGCTCGTTCGCCGCGTTCGGGCTGATCGCATGGCGCCGGCGGCCGGACAGCCGCACGTCAGCTCGACGCGTCGGTCAAGCCCGCGAGCTTGGCACGCAGGTAGTCCAGGAAGGGCTGCACCGCCAGCGCCTGTCCCGTCACCCGGTCGAGCAGCTCGGGTGGCGGGAGCTTGCGCCCGTGGACGTGGATGCGCTCGTGCAGCCAGCCGCGCAAGGGCCCGAATTCGCCGCGCTCGATCTGCGCGTCGAGCTCGGGCAGCTCCGCGCAGAGCGTCGCCCAGAGCTGGGCGGCCATCAGGTTGCCGAGCGTGTAGGTGGGGAAGTAGCCGATCAGGCCGGCGCCCCAGTGGACGTCCTGCAACACCCCGGTCGCATCGTCTGGCACGTCGAGCCCGAGCAGCCGGTGGACTCCCTCGTTCCACGCGTGCGGGAGGTCGTCGACGGCCAGCGAGCCCTCCATCAGCGCCACCTCGAGCTCGAAACGCAGCACGATGTGGAGGCTGTAGGTCGTCTCGTCGGCCTCGACGCGGATCAGGCTGCGGTGGACGGCGTTGACGCCGCGGTACAGGCCGTCCACGGTCGTGCCCGCCGGCAGCGCCGGCAGGTGCTCGCGCAGGCGCGGGAGCAACCATGCGCAGAACGGGCGGCCGCGGCCGACGAGGTTCTCCCACAGACGGCTCTGCGACTCGTGCACCCCGAGCGAGACCGGGGTGCCGAGCGGGCTGCGTGCCAGCCGGGCCGGGATCCCGGCCTCGTAGAGCCCATGTCCGAACTCGTGCAGCGATCCATACAGCGCACCGCTGAAGTCGTGCATGTCATAGCGCGTGGTGATGCGGACGTCGCCAAGACCGATGCGCTGCGCGAACGGATGTGGCGCGACGTCCAGGCGCCAGCCGTCAGGGTCGAAGCCGAGCCCTTCGAGGATGTCCATCGCGGCGCGGCGCTGGTCCTCGACGTCGTGCGGCCCCCCGAACGGCCCGCCCACTGGTGCGGGCCCGTCGGCGGCGACGGAGTTCACCAGCGGGACGAGCCCTGCGGTCAACTCGGCGAACAGCAGCCGCAGCCTGGCCGTGGTCATGCGTGGCTCGAAGTCGTCGAGCAGCACGTCGTAGCGGTGCTCGAAGCCGGTGAAGCAGTCGACGTAGCGCTGGCGCAGCTCGACCTGACGCTCGAGGGCATCGCGGAAGCGGGAGAAGTCCGCCGCTGCCCGCGCCTCCTGCCAGGCCGCCTGGCCGAGTGCCGCGGCGCGACTGGACTCCGCGGCCAGGCTGGTCGGGACGCGAACCGCCTTCTCGAAGTCGCGCCGCAGCTCGCGCACGAGACGCACGTCGTCGGCGTCGGGATCCTGCCCGGCCGCCCAGGGGTCGAGCGCGTCGAGCAGCCGCCCCAGCTCCGGATCGGTGAGTCGCTCATGGGCGACCGCCTCCAGCGTCGCCGCCTGGTCGCCGCGGCCGGTCGCGCCGTCGGGCGGCATCATCGTGTTCTGGTCCCAGAACAGCAGCGATCCGACGTGACCGAGGTCGGCCAGGATCGCCGCGCGCTCGTGCAGCGCGGCCAGCTCGGCGGGGGCGGCGCTCACCTGCCGGCGCTCACGTAAACGGCGTCGAGCAGGGCGTCGACGTCGGGCAGCGCGAAGTGCTCGGCTAGATAGCCGGCGGTCTGCCGGCGCGGAGCGCCTTCGAGCGCCATGTTGAGCGCCACGAGGCGGGCGCCCGACTCGTCCTCGGAGCGCCCGCCGTTTGAGTCGGGCGCCGGCACGGGCGGAGGTGTGGGCTCGCGCTCGGGCGGCGGAGCGGCCGCGGAGTCGGGCGGCGGAGCGGCCGCGGACTCGGACGGCGGAGCGGCCGCAGAGTCGGACGGCGGAGCGGCCGCGGACACGTGCACTGGAGCGAGCGCGCCGGCGTCCTGCCCGAGCTCCCCCAGCGATCCCGCAAGTGACTCGGCCGACGACCTCAGACCGCCGAGGAGGCGGTCGAGCTCGCGCTGCAGATGATCGAGCCTGGCGAGCAGCTGCCGCGCTGCCTCCCCCACGCGCTCGACGTGCGAACGCCCCTCGCGCTCGGCGTCCTCGCGCAGCGCCTGAGCGCTGGACTCGGCGGCCTCGAGGATCTCGCTGACCTGGCTCGACGCTCCCGCTGCCAGCGAGGCCGCACGAGTGCGCGCGGCCAGCACGTCGAACTCGTCCGCTACGCGCTGCAGATGCGCGTGTACCGCCGCTTCGTCGAGCCCGCGGCGGGCCGTCGGGAACCTCGGGTGCTCGATCTCGTCGCGATCCACGGGTGGTCGAGGATACGCACCCCGGCCCCGGCCTCGTGCTTGAGGTTCCATGCCGTCCGCCGTGACGGCCCGGGGCGGGTGGTGACAGCCTCAACGCAACTCCGGCGCAGAACTTGCGCATTCGATCCTGATCCTGTCGTCAATTTCGGTTGACAGCACGCATCCGTCAATGTAGGTTGACAACCATGAGCGAGGCAACTGAACTGGCCGGCGCCACCTCCAGCCGCGATCCCGCCGTCGGGCTCGCGGCCGTGGCGGCGCTGCGCGCACTGCTCGAATCACTCGAGGGGCTACAGGTGGGCAATGCGCGCGAGCGCGGCTGGAGCTGGCAGCAGATCGCCGACGGGCTCGGCGTGAGCCGGCAGGCGGTGCACAAGAAGCATGGGTCACGACGGCTGATCCGTAGGGGGCACTGATGTTCGAGCGGTTCACGCATGCTGCACGCGCTGTCGTGGCGCAGGCACACGAGGAGGCGGCGGCGCTCGGGCACGGCCGCGTCGACAGGGAGCACCTGTTGCTCGGCGTCGCCGCCGCCGGTGCGCTGCCCGCGTCGCTGGGCATCGACCAGGCCGGCCTGCGAGCGGCGGTGGAGGCGGCGCCGGCCGGGCTCGACGCACAGGCGCTTGCGACGATCGGCATCGACAT
>Ga0136618_10000204_pt1 | contig 18178 bp, 9 predicted proteins | sample AntDrymUQ3302106_2_FD_104805 | JGI IMG/M metagenome (GOLD analysis project Ga0136618, IMG submission 104805) | Polar desert sand microbial communities from Dry Valleys, Antarctica - metaG UQ330 (21.06) | ecosystem: Environmental > Terrestrial > Soil > Desert | place: Antarctica: Dry Valley... | reverse complement strand
TTCACCGAAAGCGGAAATCGTGCCTTTGTCGGGAAAATAAAGCGCGTCGAGCAGGCGCAACAATGTGGATTTTCCCGAACCGTTCGCGCCCAAAATCGCCACGCGCTGATTTTGTTTTATCGAAAGCGATAAATTATTTAGAGCCGTGATGTCGTTATAAAGATAAGTTACGTCGCGGGCTTCAAAAATATTATTCGATACAATTTCCATTAATTAAAATTAAGTAGTGTGGCAAGCGAATCTTGCCGTCCGAGCCAGAACGCAAAAAGGGAAATCGACAAAAAGCCTGTGAGCGCGAACCAATCCCGTCGCTGCATCTTGAATTCGTCGAGCGTATAAACCTCACCGCGAAAACCGCGTGACTGCATCGCCAGATAAACTTCGCTGTTCAGGTAAAAACTTTTCGAGAGCAAAACGCCGACGCTCGCAGCGGCAATGCGGCGACTTTCACTTGCGCCGAGCGCACCGACCAGACGCGATTGTCTGGCTTCAAACATATTTTGCGCCGTCTCCAGCATCACGAAAATATAACGATAAGTCATTCCCAAAATCACGACAAAAACCACCGGCACGCGCAAAACCCGCAGGGCTTTTAAGACGTGCGTCCAAAGCGTGCAAAGCACGAGCAGCAGCGACAACGTAACGGTTGTTTCAACACGGGAAATTAAATAAAACGCGCTCGTTAAGCCTTGCGCCGTAATCGTCCAGTCGAGCAGCGGAAGGCGAAGAAGAGCGTCGCCGGTGGTGAGAAAAATCGCGGGCAGCGCAATCATTCCGGTAAAAAAAAGCGCGCTAAGCCATGCTCTGGTAGCCAAAGTGCGAATCGGTACGCGGGATAAAACGGCAAGCAAAACCGCAACCGCAAAAACGAACAAAATCGTAAAAATATTGCGGGCGAGCGTTGCGGCAAGAATCAATGCCAGGAGTCCGACTATTTTTACACGCGGGTCGAGTTTTTGCAGAAATCCGTCGGCTTGCGCGAGTTGTTCGGCAAATAATGCGCTTTCCGTTTTGCTGACCAAAGTCGCTAAAGTTCGTTCGACAAAACTGCCACGCTTTCTACGCGATTTTGAAGCGAATTTGTTTGTGCGGCTTGCGTTATCAATCACTTTAATTTGCGTCTTCGGTCGGTGAAATCTTGCGTCCACCGCTGATTATTCGCGCAATCCAGCTGCACAACAGAAAAAACGCGATGATAATTCCCGTGCCGAACATCGCCGATAAAATATAGCCGAATTCCGGGCTGTTCATAAAAGCCGGTGCGTAATCGGGAATCGGCGATGTCCAAATGTCGGCGAGTCGCGCAAGTCCTTCGGGCGGCGCAGTCGGTGCCGCTTGGTTAAGTGATGCCGCGGCAATTTGTTCGCGGGCAGCCGGATCTGCGAAGTCTTCCGCCGACCATTCGCCCCAGGCGGTTCCGGCGGCAAGCAGTCCGAGCGGCGTTAAAATCATCAAAGCGGCGAGTCCGATCCATAACGCTTTTGTCGAACGCCAACCGGGAGTTTCGACAGAGTTTGCCGCCGGAGCGTCGGGAGCGGTTAATTTCAAAAGCGATACGTCGGTACGCTGGATATAAGCAACTACGCCAGCCGTGACAATCATTTCGGCGAGTCCGGCAATGGTCAAATGTCCAATCATCATCGCCGGAACTGCGATGCTCAAAGGATAAGGCGCGTAGAGCGGCGCGCCGCTCGCGTCTTGAAACAACATCGGCTGGATTCCGAATTCGATGCTCGCGCAAAATGCGGCGGCGTTGATTGCCGCATATCCGGCGAGTCCGGCGGCAACGACGCGGCGGGTTGACGCGAGTTCCGCACGACCCGCGACGATTCGATAAACTGCGCCTGCAACGAGCGAACCGACAATCGCCATATTGAACGAATTTGCGGCAAAAGCGGTAATTCCGCCGTCGCCGAAGAACAAAGCCTGTATCAGCAGAGCGACCGAAATCGCCAGCACCGAACCCCAAACGCCGAGGACGATTGCCGCGATTGCGATTCCGGCGGCGTGTCCGGTCGTCCCGCCGGGAAGCGGGATATTGAACATCATTATTACAAACGAAAACGCGGCAAATACCGATAAAAGCGGGACGAGGCGCGTGTTCAATAACTTTTTGACACGGTTCAGAGCGATTGCCCAAAACGGCGCGGCGGCGGCGTATAAAACCGCGCAGGTAACAGGACTTAAATAACCGTCGGGAATGTGCATAGTATTACTGAAATAAATTCTTGGCGACAAAGAACCGGCTTTAATCTTTTCTTTTCGCCACACCTTTTTGAGCCGCCATTATATCCGCTACCGATGACAACAATTTTTGCTTAAATGTCTTCGGCTGCGGCGTATCGGTTGCGTGAATGCCGAGCAAAACGTGAATAACTTTAATCGTGCAAAGCACGGTTTGGTCAACGTCTTTGGTCGAATACCAGGGATTTATCCCGATGTGAACTTTGCCCGCATCGTCGCGCCACGCTTCGACATTTTCTGCGTCAATCGCCCGTGCAACAAGTTCCGTATCAGTTCCAGCAGGCAATTCCAAAACCACCGAACAGCGTCCGTCATCCATCGAAAACGAACTTTCCACGCCGACTGTTTCGAGCAATCCGCCGCGCACGTCTTTGGCGATTGCCGTCAAAACGTCGTGCGTCGCGCCGAGCATTTTTTTCTGGTTCTGCGGCACGCTCGAACCTTCAGGAACGACAAAACCATTTTCCTGCAAACTTTTCCAAACCGGCGGAATCCGCCACGCCGTCAATTTCGTCCCCCGCACCGGAGGACCGCCCGTTACGGCGAGTTCTCAGAATTCTTCCCAGCGTCCGCGCCAACGACTCATAATTTATTTTAGTCCTTTTTATAAAAATCTAGTTTTTAGAATTCGCTTTAGCAAACCGTTTCGGATTCATTTTCAGATGCCGAATGTGAAGGCTGCCCAGAAACTTTCCCAATCGGCTTCGCCGCAATCCTGTTTGCATTTTCGCATATTGACGAGACGCACCAACCACAAACCGCTTTTATCTAAATTTACGGTGATTTTGCCGGTTTTGTCAGTCGTCATTTTTTGAGTTGTAACGTTTTCACCGTTGCGATTGTTGGCAAAAACGGCTCTGTCCGCGAGCGGTTTGCCGTCAAATAAAACTTGGAATTTTAACTTTTCGCCGACCTTTTTGGCATAAGGATTTTCAAGCGGCATAATTTCAAGTTTCAAATTGAGCCGCTTTTTATAAACATTGTCTGGTTTGTCTCCGACTTGCAGCAGCGATTTGATAAAACGGCTGTAACGCTCGCGTCCTTCCTTTTTTCGCTCGTCGAGTTTTTCGCGCTCGCCGATAATATACTCCATTCCATCTTCGCGCAGATAATCTTCAAATTTGTCCGGCTCTAATTTGATGTAAGACCAATTGCGCTCCATCGCCAGCAAATAGTTTCCCGCTTTGTCAGCCGAAAAATTGTAAATCGGCGTTGCTCCGTCCGTGAGCGACGTTTTCAAATTCAGCGTTTTGTTCGCCGAAAAAATGTCGAACATCGTTGTCTTTGACGTTTGAAACGGTTTCTCTTCCTTGTCTTTCAAAGCGTCGCCGACGTAAAGACGCACCGCGGTTTTTTCATTCGGCGCGAGAGCGAATTTTTCCGGCTCAAGCCAATATTCGTGGGCGAAGGCTGAAACCGCAAATAAAAGAAGGGAGGTAAATGCGAATAAAATTTTTCTCATAATAAAATTCTTTCTCATTGTTCGGATTTCGCTTGGCTCAATTGCTAATCTAAAAAAAATTAATGTTTGTGATTATGACTATGCGCGTGTCCGTTTGAAGTCGCTTTGTGACCGACCATTTGCTGCGCGGGCAAAGTAACGAAAAGCCGACCGTGTTTGACACCCTTCAAACTGAGCAAACCGTCAGACAATGCGCGAATCTCCCGAATCGCGCCGCGCAAAACTATCACTTCCATACAATCGTCGTGGCTGACGTGGACGTGCAGCACGGACACCACCAAATCGTGATGGTCGTGCTGCAATTCATTCATTTTGTCGTTCAATTCGCTGGCGTGATGGTCATAGACAAGCGTCAAACTTCCCAATGCTTCGCCGTTTTCAGGCGAAGTTTCAAGCCGCGATTTGACGAGCGCATCGCGCATCAAATCGCGCAACGCTTCTGAACGGTTAGCGTACCCTTGACCGGCAATCAATTGGTCAAAACTCTGTAATAATTCTTCCTCGACGCTCACGCCGAATCTCGATAATTCACTCATAAGGCTCTCCTGCTTTTTGCTTTCCGGCATTTTAACATAAAGAAAAGCCATAGTAATATAATTTTTAAGTTAGCAATACAACTTCTTAAAATTCGGCAAAACCGATAAAAAATCAAAAAACCAAAGAGCCGCATTCGGTTCAAAGCGTTTCATTAGCCCAATTTTTAATTGAGCGCGATTATAAGTAACCCGCCGAAGATACGGGTTTAACCGAGTTGAAATTTGCCGCCGCGCAAACCGACTTTTTTACTCGTGGTCGTGTTCGTGGTGCTGCCCGTGTTCGTGTTCGTGCGTGTGCGTTTCGGCTTCGTGCGTGTGTTCGTGGGTGTGTTGAACCTCGCCTTCCGCGTGCGAATGCGCGTGGTGCGGGTCGTCGTGGTCGTGTTCGTGCGTATGTGTAACTGCTTCGTGTGTATGTTCGTGTTTATGTTCTGGCATAGTTGACTCCTTTTTCAAACCGCACTCACGGGTGCGGGTTTGTGTTTATTTATGGAACTCCGCGCTTGCTTCTGTTAAAAACGGTGATGCGTCGTTCGCCCCCGACCGTAATAGTAATTAGCTTTTGAGCCGATTACAATAAACTCTCCCGTTTTTAACTTTCAATTTTTTTCAAACAATCTAAATGTTACACCAAAATTAAAACCTCGTGAATAACCGGGCGTGACGTGAATTCTTTCCGCCGGTTCGCACGTCGGGCAAATGCGCGACTCGAAGAAATTCTGCGTTTCAAAATATCGTTTGTCGAAGACGTTATCAATCGAAAAATTCAAATCAACCCATCTTTTGAGACGTTTGGAAATTGAAAAATCCACGACATCGTTACCGGCGGCGCGAATCGAATCGTCTTCGCCGTCGAGCCGATAACTCGAAATGTGTCGCCAGTTGAGCGACGAGTTAAAACCGCGCAGCTCGCTCAAAACAAAACTTCCGTTGGCGACCGTGTGCGGCGCGCTGTCGATTTGAACGCGCCGACGAGAATTGCGGCTGTCGTCGAAAAATTCGCCCGGATAAAACGCCCGCAAAACTTGTGTCAAACCGCCGTTGAAACTCAAATAGCGGTTAAATCTAGTCGAAGTTTTTATTTCAAAACCGTAGGAGCGCGAGCGTCCGGCAAATGCAATCGAGCCGTCGTCGGGAATATAAACCTGCTCGTTCGAGCGGTCAATAAAGAAAAAGCTCGGCGCGATTGAAAATCTTTTTGAGTTATAAGCCGCGCCGGTTTGGTAAAAATCGGTCGTCGAAATTTTCGGCGCGTCCGGGTTGCGAACCACGCCGCGCGCATCCTGGCTGGCAATTCCGCGTCCGTAATTGCCGTAAAAAGAAATTGGAAATGTGTCAAACGGCGACCAGACGACGGCTAGTTTCGGCTGAAATCTCGTCGCGCTTTGCTTGCCGGAAAACTGCGGCTCGATTCGGTCCTCGACATTAAACGTGAAAGTGTCAACGCGCAAACCGGCTTCGACGCGGAGGTGAGCGTTGAAAAAGTCCATTCCGTTTTGAACGTAGGCAGCGTAATTGTTGACATTGGCGTGTGCGGAAGTAAACAGAACATCGTCAATGCCGTCGCCGTTGTCATCACGAAATGTCAAATTTTCCGGTTGGAATTTACGAATCGGGTTGCGTCCGATTGACGGATAAAGTCCGACGTTGATTTGATTGGCGTGAAAATTTCCGCCGACGGTCAAAAGTGCCTGTCCGCCGCCGATTTTATACGGCTGTAGAAATTGGACGTTTGCGCCTTCCTGAAGCCGCGAATCGTGCTGCTGGATTTCGTCGCCGTAAACCGGGTCGAGCAAAAAGAATGTGAAATTTGAAAATAAATCAAACAGGGAACGTCCGACAAACGCATCAGCCCGCAAGGTTCTGCCCGATTCCCATTCTTTGCGGTAAAAAACTCCGCCGGTGGCGAGCTGCACTCTGCCGCCGTTTTCCGGGTCGATAAAACCGAAACGGTCGAGCCTTCCGGCAAAAATTTCGTCGAGTGGAATTTGACCGGACGAAAAGAAATTGTTGCGTCCCGCATTGAATTTGAAACCGATTGATTGCGTATCATCAATTTTATAAGTGAAATTTCCGGTTACGTTATCGCGCCGATAATTCAAAGGACTTATAAACGGTCCGTTGGAATACGAATTTTCGTAGGAGATGAATGACGAGACGTTTTTTATCTGCGGGCTGTATGCCAGAAATGTGCGAAAAGTGTCGAAACTGCCCGCTTGAAATCGCGCGGTCAATTGATTCGGCAAAGATTCGCGCAGATGAATCTGCACTACGCCCAATCCTGAAAAATCTCCGTAAGCGGCTGAAAAAGGTCCGTTGATGATGGTAACGTTCTGGACGAGTTCGGGCGACAGGGATTTCAAATTGCCGAGATAACCTTGCCCGTGTCCCTGTGTTCCCTGGTTTTGCTGAAAATTGTCAACCAGGATTTTTAATCCGCCGTTGACACCGCCGTGTTCGAGGTTGTAGCCGAAACGCCTGATTTCCAGAGATTTGCCGCCGCCTTCGTGTTGTCCGGCATTGATTCCGGCGTTGAGCGTTTGAATCACCTGGTCGTCGCGTCCGAACAAGGTGTTTTTATAAATCGTGTCGTTGCGCCGGTCAATTTCCGGCGTCACGCTTTCGGCTTCGATGGTGACGCTTTCATTGACCGATGAAACGATGTAGGAAATTTTGATTTGCAAACCGACGAGCGTATCGGTAACGGCAAAAATTCTGGTGACGGGGTTGATATTTTTCCCGAAAAATCTGACGGAAAGCGGCTCGCTCGGAACTTTCAGCAAAAAGTTTCCTTCCGCATCCGTGACGGTTTGCAGCTTGCCGTCCAAAGTCTGCACTTCAATCGAAACATTCGGCACGAGTTCAAATTGCTGCGTAACAACCGTGCCGGAGAATGTTCGATTGAGAGTTTGCGCGAAAACGGCGTGGTTAAATAAAACGCCGAGCAAAACCATTATTTTTATCAAAGATATAATTCTCAATTTTTTCATATAAAAACGAATCGGTTAAATAAGATTTGCTTTCTGTTTTCTCAATAAGGATAAAAACAATTTATCACAGTTAGCACAAAAACAAAAATCGTAACACTGAAATTTATGTTCGGCTTTTTTTATAAGGGCAGATTCAAAATTATTGCTTCTTGTCAGATTTAATGAGTTTCGTTTTCAGAGGCGGAAAGAATTACAAATAAAAGGGGCGGGTTAAACCCGCCGCTTGATAAAGTTTGTTTTATTAAATACAGAGACAGCCCGGCGGACACGGGTCGCCGATTTCATATGTTCCGGCGGAGCAGGGCGAATTATTTGGCAAAGCCGCAATCGCCTGAGCGTTGGCAATGCCGAACGCCGCGTTTGCATAACCTTGCCCGGACATCGACAGATGCCAGATGCCTTGCCGCCGCACGGCAAAGTCTGTTTTGCCGTCGCCGTTGTAATCTGCCGCAACCGGCTCGTCGCCGTTTTGCCCGAACTGCGTTGCCGCAAATGTATAACCGCCGTCTTGCGTCGTTAGATACTGATACCAAACGCCGTTTGACGGTCGGAAGACTACCAAATCGGTTTTGCCGTCGCCGTTGAAATCACCGACTGCCGGAACGTCGCCGGATTGACCGAATTGCACGGCTTTGAATTGGTTATTCGTTGCGCTCGCCAGCCAGTAGAAAGTGCCGCTCGACGGTCGGAAGACAGCAACATCAGCTCGACCGTCATCGTCGAAATCGGCGTCCGAAAGTGCGATGTCGCCGGATTGACCGAAGTGTGCGGCTCTCAATTGATTATTCGAGCTTTGCAAAATATACCAAACGCCGCTTGACGGTCGCCAGACGGCGACATCCGCCCGCCCGTCGCCGTCATAATCCGCCGGAACGGGTTTGTCTTCGCTCGCGCCCCAGCGGACGGCACTGAAACCCGCGGTTGACTGCAATAGATACCAGATGCCCTGCGCCGGACGATAAACCGCCAAATCGGTTTTGCCGTCGCCGTCGAAATCCGCCGCCGCGGTTTTGTCGCCGCTTTGTCCGAATTGGATGGTAGTGCTTTGACTGACCCGGCTATTGCGAATCGACCAAATGCCGTTTGATTGAGCGAAGACCGCCAAATCAGCACGACCGTCGCCGTCAAAGTCAAAGCGCGTGCGTCCCGCCGCCTTCACCGACGAATCAATCAAACGCGCTACATAAGAGCGTGTGTGGCTTTGTCCCCCGCCCGCGCTGATTGTAGTAAAACCGCCGCCGACCAGAACGCGACCCACAGCGTCTAAGGTCAAACACATCACTTCCTGATTGACGTTGAAGGTTATCGGGTCGAGACTACCGTCGGCATTTAGCAAAGCCAGACTTCCGCGCGGCTGACTGTTAAAGGTCGTGAACTTGCCGCCGACCATTATTTTGCCGCTCGGCAATATCAGCAGAGCGTTGATTTTTCCGTTGATTCCCGCTCCGACATTGAAAGAATTATCAACGCTCCCGTCGGCATTCAAACGAAATATATTGCTTTGCTGGACGCCGGCGAGCGAAAAATCCAGCCTGGCTATCAAAATTTTACCGTCCCGAAGCAGTTTAAAGGTAGAAACCTCCTTGTCGGTTTCTTCGCTAACCTGAAAAGTCTGGTCGAGGTTGCCGTCGGAATTGAGTCGCGCAATAAAACTTTTTAAGATGTTTCCGGTAACATTACTAATCGTATATAAGCCGCCAATCAGAATTTTTCCGTCCGGCTGAACCGCGATGTCCTTAATATAGACGACATCTTGGTTATTGTAAGCCGTCGGACTAAAGGTATTATCGAAAACGCCGTTAGAATTTAATCTAACCGGAACCGTCATTCCAGTTCTGAGGATGCGCGACGTGCCGACAACCGTTTTTCCATCATTGAGGGTTACGAAACGGTTTTGTCCTCCACCCGAAGGAGTGAATAGTTCGTCGATAAGGGTTGAGAGATTGAAAGTCGCGTCTATGCTGCCGTCGGCGTTAAGACGCACTATATTCTTTTTCTGCGAACCATTGAGCAAGTATGTAAAACCGCCGGTAACCATCAATTTTCCATCCGGCAGCACTGCAATATTAAAAACATCGACAATTTGCGAAAAATAATTTCCCGGTCCGCTCGTGTTGATTTGAAATGAATTATCGAGCGTCGCGTCGGCGTTCAGGCGAGCGATTTTATAATGAAAAACATCGTTCACGGTATCGAATTTGCCGCCGATGAGAATTTTTCCGTCCGCCTGGACGGTTATCGCCCGCACACTTCCCGGATTGATGGTTTGAAAACCGATGCCGCCTTGATTAAAAGCGGTATCGACACTGCCGGTCGGGAGCAGACGGATAAAGGCATTGGTGTTGTTTGGCGCACCGAAACCACTAATATCGCCGATGATAACGCTGCCATCCGACTGCGCGTCGTAACCTCCCAGAACGTTTGTATAAAAGAAAGGAGTAAAACTCGCATCTGCCGTGCCATCCGGCAACAGACGGATAAATCGGTAGCCGGGGACTGGTGAATTTCCGTTCACTACGGTAATTTTTCCGTTACCGGACAAAATCATTCGTAGTGGCACTGAGGGAAAAGTCGTTTGTTGGAATCCTCCGTCAACCGCTCCATTCTCGTTCAAACGAATCAGTTTTTGATCGGTAAGCACCAGAATTTTGTTATCCGGTTGAACAGCTAAGCCTCGAAAGTTAGAGCCTTCGCCGCTGAACCGGGTAAAACTGTCGTCAACCGAACCGTTTTCATTTAAGCGGTAAATACCCGGATTCGTTCCCTGGAGGATTGCTAAAAGTTTGCTGCCCTGCGCGGCGATTTGTGTAATCGAGTTTAATTGAGAAAAGCTGAAAGAATTGTCGAGCGTTCCGTCCGTGTTTAATCTAATCAGCGTCTTGTTCACGGAAACACCGTTTTCAATCGTCTGAAATTTTCCTCCGGCTAAAATTCTTTCCGCTGAATCAACCGTCAATTGTAGAACATCGCCGCCGAGACTGTAATTAAAGCTGGAGTCAACTGTGCCGTCAGCGTTAAGTCTAACTATCCGATTTGCCGGTTGGGTCTGACCATTCAAAGTAAATGCCGCAGCGCTGAAGCTGCCGAGTAGGATTTTGCCGTCTGTCTGCAAAACGATATTAGTGACAAATCCAGCTGAAATCAGGTTGTTGTTGAATGAAGTATCGAGCGTGCCGTCGGCATTCAAGCGAATTAACCTGCCGGTCGGTTGCCCGTTATAAGAATTGAAATTGCCGGCGGCTAAAATCTTGTTGTCGGGCAAAACTTTGATTAGCTGGACGCTTTTGCCGCCGAAGGAATTCGTCCGCACATGCACGTCAAAGTCCTGGTCAACGGCATCGAGAATGCTGTGTCCGGCACCGGCATAAATAAATGCGCTGAAAATCATCGTAAATACAAACAGCAGAATCGGCTGCCTTAAATATTTAACGGTGAAATCGAGCGTCGAAACGCCTCGCAATAAATTTTTATCGTCAAATATTTTTACTTTCTTCATAGTTTCTCCTTTGTTTCGGCTCTGCCTCCGGCTTGTGAGTCGGTTTACGGTCGTCTTGCAAATGCGGTGCAGAGTTACACTAAAGCTAAGTTAGCATTGATACTCGGCTGAAAACTGTCAGAAAATTGCTAAGTCCATCGTAAAATTGCGGCGACTATTCCGGTATCCGGGTTTAACGAATAAAATCACTTTACTTCTACAATTTGAACGGGTAAATAGATTGTATTCGGCATCTATATTAGTAGATATGCCGAATCGAGCGCAAATTTTTTTATTGCCGCTTCGGGTCGGCTCATTGTCAGGCAACAGCCGCCAAAAACAAATCAAATTTCCAGAACCGAACGAAGAAAAGGTAAAGTATGGATTTAAAAAAAGCGAAAATAATCGAGCAGCCGAATAAAACTGCTCAGGTTGATAAAGACAGAACCGCAACCAGACACAACTGGCGCGGCGACTGGATTGTCAACAGCCGCGACCGCTGGCAAAATTTGAAAGTCATTCGCAACCGTCATCACATCCGCGAATCTTACATCAAACCCGACAAATTAATTTATCATTTAATTACGGTTTATATGGGCGCGCCGTCGCGCCAGCAGGCGATTTTTTCGGGACGCAACTACAACATTTTGCAAACGGCGGGCAACGTCGCCGTGATTCCCGCCGCCAGCACTTTGCAGTCGTGGTATGACGAGGTCGAGCAGGACGATATTTATCTGCATCTCGAACCGGAATTTATCAAATCGGTTGCCGCCGGCGCGGATTTGAATCCCGACCAGACGGAAATCATCACTTCGCTCGAAACCCGAAGTCCGGTCATCGAATCAATGGCGCGAATGGCGTTTGACGAACTGCAAAGAGGCGAGGGAGCGACGGGCAGCAATCTCTATGCGGATTCGCTGGCAAATCTGCTTGCTGTCCAGCTTCTGCGCGAGTATTCGTCGCACAAAATGCCGCACGAAAAGCAATACGTCAACGGTTTGACGAACAAAAAACTCGCGCGTGTTTTGGATTTGATAGAAAGCGATTTGTCCGAAGACCTTTCGCTTGCAATTCTGGCAAATGCCGCCGGTCTCAGCGAATATCATTTCCTGCGAATGTTCAAGCAATCAACCGGCGTGACGCCGCATCAATACGTCATCAACCAGCGCATCGAACGCTCGAAAGAATTACTGCAAAAAACGGATATGACAGTTACCGAAATAGCTTATTTGCTCGGATTTTCCACGCCCGCACATTTCACCCATCACTTTCACCGCAAAACCGGCGTAACGCCGAGCAAGCTGCGGTAATATTCTACAAACAACCGATTTTTATTCAAAATAAAATCAAAAAATCAAATAAGAAAGAAGTTCCAAGCAGAAAAATTATTCAACAAAACTATTTCAACTTTTCGCCGACCGATTGAAAGTTTTTTCTAAATTATTGATTGATAAAACTGTTACTTAAAAGAGCAAGCAAAGTTCGTTTAAGTGATGGCTTGCCGATTCATTGTATTGGCAAACTTTATTTGCTTTTACTTGATTTCTATTAATAATTGACATAGTGTGTTTAATCGGGTCGGTTATAAAAACTTGAGTTTTTTGGACAAATCTCTTCTGTTTTTGTTCATCAATCAATCCAGAATTTCAATTTCCTGTCACAATACCAAAAAAAAATCTTATAAAATTCCAGCAATGAAAGATACGCCGGATTCTAACTTTAATCACGAATTCAACCAGCACGACCTTTTGCACGTGGTCGCCGACAAGGACAATCCGCTGCCGCGCTCGGTTTTGCGCCGCGAGGCTTTTGTTCTGCTCGACGGCGAATGGCGATTCGCGCTCGACACGGAAAATCGCGGGCTTAAGGAATATTGGTTTGCCCGTCACAGTTACACGGTAACGGCGGCTTTTCCAGGCTCAATCGAATCGCATTTCGCCGCCATCAAGGATGCCAAAGAAGAATTGTCGCTCTACATCGACAGCGATGAAGTCGTTGCGTGGTATGAGCGGGATTTCAGCGTTCCCGAACAGTGGAACAAGCCGGAGAAAATAACGCAGCTGACATTCGGCGCGTGCGGTTATGAAACGCGCGTCTGGCTCAACGGGATTGCGCTGAAAACCATCGAGGGCGAAGAGGTTCACATCGGCGAATATAACTCGTTTTCCTACGAACTGCCGCCGGAACTTCTTCAGCCGGTCAACCGCCTGACGATTCGCGTCGTTGACACGATCGATGCCGATATCCCGCGCGGCAAACAGGCTTCGCGCGTTTATAAACAGGGCGGCATCTGGTATCAGACCGTTTCGGGCGCAGTTCGCAGCGTTTGGATTGAACCTGTGGGACGCAATCGTCTGCGCTCGCGGCTCGGAGTCGTCAGCAGCCTGCGCGATAAGCTGGTTGAATTCGATTTTACGACGCGCATCCACGAAGCGGGCGAACACATTTTGCGGCTGACCGTTACGCCGCACGGCGATTCAGACGCAGGCGAGTCGTCCGCTCCAATCACCGAAGAATTCAAATTGTCTCTGGAAGCGGGCGAGCGCGTTCAGCGTGTTCCGCTGGCGATGCCGGACGCGAAATTCTGGTCGCCCGACGCGCCCAATCTGTATCATTTGTGGGCGGAACTCGTCGCGCCCGACGGCATTGTCACCGGCATCGAAGCTCGTTTCGGATTACGCAAAATCAGAGCGCACGGGCAGCATATTTATTTGAACAACGAGCCGATTTATCTGGACGGCATTCTTTATCAGCCGGGTGTCTCGACTTTTGACGAAATGAGCCGGCATCTGCACGCCATCAAAAAGCTCGGCTGCAATCTGGCGCGTGTCCACATCGCCGGCATTGACCCGCGAATTTACGATTTAGCCGATGAAATCGGATTGATGCTGTGGGTTGAAATTCCTTCGCCGCACAGCTCGACGCAAATCAGCCGCGATAATCATTGGGCGGAAATGCAGAGAATGCTCGTCTTTATCGCTTCGCATCCGTCAATCGTAATTTTGAGTTTGTATAACGAAGATTGGGGCGCGGAAGACATTGCCACCAATTTCGAGACGCGCAAATATATTTCCAACACTTTCGATTACCTGCGGCTTTTTTATCCGCAACTGCTGGTTGTTGACAACGACGGGTGGAATCACGTCTCCCGCAGCGGCAAACTCAGCTCGCATTTATTGACGGCGCACATTTATACGCCGTCGCCTTCGGAATGGGTTTCGGCTCTTGACCGCCTCGTCGCCGGTGAAACGCACGGCGTTACATTCCAGCCTTTGATTGTCGGCGACGAGTATTTCTACCGCGGGCAATCGCCGCTCGTCATCAGCGAATGGGGCGGATTCGGGTTTACCAACTACGGCGGACCCGATGAAGTGGAAGCCAGATGCGGGTTGATTCGATTGTTCAAAAAAGAAATGCGCGAGCGTTCGATTGCGGGCGATATTTACACGCAGGCAACCAGCATCGAAGATGAAGTCAACGGAATTATCGACGCGGCAAGCGGCGAGCTGCTTGTTCCGGCGGGACTTCTCGGTTCGGATTCTCCGTCGGAAACGTAAAAAAAAATCAATGCAAAATAAAAAAGGCTGGGCAAAATATCTAGCCGGCGATTTTGATTTCGCCGGGCGTTTCAGTTTTACGGAAAGCGCGGTTTATTCCGATATGAACTCGATTATCGAACTCTCCACCGCCGGTTAATCTACCGAAATCGAACCGCTCGCGCCGTACATCAAATTTACAACTGACTTTTCAACCGAACACATTGAACACCGACGGCTTTACAAACCGGATTTGGTTTGACTTTCCGCACTTAATAATCGACATTATTTATTAAAAACTTAGTATTATTTTGCTAAAAAGTCGAAAAAATCGGCTGTCATAAACGTCAAATCAAATCGCAGTCAAAAAACAGGTTTCCAATTCTCGTAACGTAGAGATTCAGAACAACGTTCCTGCAATGGCTGTTTTGTATCAAGTCGATTTTGAAACCTCATTAAAGGGGTCAGCTATGAATCTCACTTCCAAAAATGGTAACAAATCAAATAAGGGGCGAAACAGAAAACAAACTGCGCCTGAGAAGAATTCCGATTTTTTAATCGTCGGCATCGGCGCATCGGCGGGCGGGATTCAGGCGTTGAAAGAATTTTTTGAAAATGTTCCCGCCGATTCGGGTGTGGCGTATGTCGTGATTCTGCATCTCTCGCCCGACCACGAAAGTCATCTGTCGGAAATTTTGCAGGCGACGGCGCAGATTCCGGTAACGCAGGTTAATGAACGGGTGAAAGTCGAGCAGAAGCAGGTGATGGAGACTTTTCATTTCGCCTTAAATCCCGGCTCGTTTCTTTTCCTCGGAACGAGCGAATCAATTGACGGCACGCGCTCGCTGTATGCGAACGTCAGCAAAGAGCAGCACATTTACCGGAATCGCCGGGCATCGGCGCGAAAAACTCCTTTGGTTCAGATACCGCCGGCGTTTCGACCTCGCAAAGTTCAAAAACAGTTGCCTGTCGCGGAAACATCGCACGGACACGAAAGTCTGATGTCCGAACGCACTTCGTTCGGCGATTTGCATCAGCAGTTACTCGAACAATACGCGCCGCCTTCGATTGTCGTCAACGAAAATTACGATATTGTGCATTTGTCGGACGGCGCGGGACATTTTCTGCAAATCGCGGGCGGCGAGCCTTCCCAAAATTTATTAAAGCTGATTGTTCCCGATTTGCGTCTTGAGCTTCGCACCGCGCTTTATCAAGCCGCCGAGCGACGCGCAAACGTCGAGGTCTCCAATCTGAAAGCGAAAATTGAAGGAAATGTCGAGACGATTAACATTCACGTTCGTCCCGTTTTGCACGGGGAAGATTCGTCGCGCGGTTTTCTGCTGGTGATTTTTGAATCCTTGCGCGCAGAAACGACGGGAGACGGAACGGAAAAAGTTCTCGCGTCAGACGAGCCGCTCGCTCGCCGTTTGGAAGAAGAACTAGAGCGCGTCAAAGACCAGCTTCGCCTGTCCGTCGAGCAATACGAGACGCAGACCGAAGAGTTGCGCGCGTCGAACGAAGAGCTGCAGTCGCTGAACGAGGAACTGCGCTCGGCGGCGGAAGAATTGGACACGAGCCGCGAAGAATTACAGTCGGTCAACGAAGAACTTTTGACGGTCAATGAAGAATTGAAAATCAAAGTCGCAGAGCTTTCCGAATCAAACACCGGCTTTCAGAATTTGATTGACTCGACTGACATCGGCACTATTTTTCTCGACCGTACTTTTCGCGTCAAGATGTTTACGCCGACGATGAGCGAGATTTTTAATTTGATTGAAGCGGATTTGAATCGCCCGCTCGCCGACATCGCAACCAGGCTCAATTTCGCCCATTTACTAGCCGATGTCGAGAGCGTGATGGACACGCTGCAAAGCATCGAGCGCGAAGTCGAAACGCAAAAAGGCAAATGGTATCTGATGCGAATTTTCCCGTATCGCACCGGTAAAGAGACGATTAACGGCGTCGTCATCGCATTTATTAATATTACCAAGCGCATCGAGACAGAACAGGCTATGCGCAAGATTGCGCATAGCCGCGAGCAACAGGCGCGGATTTTCGACACGACCCTTTCGTCAATCGCCGATTTTGCTTACACCTTCGACCGCGAAGGACGTTTCACTTACGCCAATAAACCACTGCTCGAATTGCTCGGAATCACGCTTGAAGAAATCTCAGGCAAGACTTTTAATGATTTGCCGTATCCGAAGGATTTGGCGGACAAACTGCAAACGCAAATCCAACAGGTTCTTGAAACGAAGGAAATCGTCACAGATGAAACGCCGTTTACCGACCCGGCGGGCAATCAAGGCTATTACGAATATATTTTCACTCCGGTCATCGGTGAAGACGGCACGGTCGAGGTCGTTGCCGGTTCGACGCGCGTTATCACCGAACGCCGAGAAGCGGAAAAATCCATCCGCTTTCAGGCAAATCTGCTGAATACGGTCGAACAATCGGTCATCGCTACGGATTTGGACGGAATAGTTATTTTCTGGAATCGGTTTGCCGAAAAACTCTACGGGTGGACGGCGGAAGAAGCGATGGGATGCCTTGTTACGGAGCTGAACACGCCGAAGATGCTGGCTGAACAAGCCGCCGCGATTATGTCTCAACTGCGTCAAGGAAAAAGCTGGTCTGGCGAATTTACGGTTCATCGGCGCGACGGCACGATGTTTCCGGCACAGGTTTTTAATTCGCCAATCAACGACGCTCACGGGAAAATCATTGGGATTGTCGGCGTTTCCGTTGATATTACCGAGCGCAAACAGGTCGAAGAAAAACTACGCCGCAGCGAATCTGAGTTGCGGCTCGTCACCGATTCGATCCCGAGCTTGATTTCTTATGTCGATAAAACCGAGCATTACCGTTTCGTCAACGCCGTCTATGAAGACTGGTTCGAGCAGCCGCGCGCGCAAATCGTCGGGCGCTCGGTGAAAGATGTTCTGGGCGCGGCTTATCCGACATTAAAAGACAATGTCCGTCGCGCTCTGGCAGGCGAAACCGTCGTCTTTGAAAGTAAGCTCGATTATCCGCACGGACAACGCTTCGTGCTGGCTCAATACGTGCCGGACAGGGACGCAAGCGGCGAAGTGCTGGGTTTTTACGCGCACGTTACCGACATCGGCGAAATCAAACGGGCGGAAGAAGCGCTGCGCGAAGCGGCAGAATTAAATAGTACAGTGCTTAGTTCGTTGACCGCGCAAATCGCCGTGCTGGATGCCGACGGCAACATCTCCGTCGTCAATGAGGCGTGGCAGCGGTATGCCCGCGAGAACGGCGGTAAAGATACCCTTGACAGCACCGGTGTCGGCGTTAATTATTTAAAGGTCTGTCGTAACTCCGAAGGCTCGTGTGATGACGACGCTTTTAAGACTCTCGCCGGAATCGAAGCTGTTTTAAAGGGAGAATTGTCCGATTTCTCACTCGAATATCCGTGTTCGACACCATTTGAGCAGCGATGGTTTTTATTAAACGTAACACCGCTGCAAGGCGGGCGCGGCGGAGCAGTAGTTTCGCATCTGGACATTACCGAACGCAACCGGACGGAACAGGCTTTATCAAAATCAGAGGAACGCCTGCGGCTTTTGATTGAAAGCGCGAGCGATTATGCTATTTTCACAGTTACTAAAGACAATCTGATTGACTCTTGGAACACCGGCGCGGAACATACTTTCGGATGGAAGGAAAATGAAATTGTCGGCAAAAGCGGCGCGATTTTGTTCACGCCGGAAGACCGAGCGCGCGGCGTTCCCGCTATGGAAATACAATGCGCCGCCGAAACCGGAAAAGCCGAAGACGAACGCTGGCACATTCGCAAGGACGGCACGCGCTTTTACGCTTCCGGTGTAATGCAACCGCTTCGTGACGGCGGAATTCACGGTTTTGTAAAAATCTGCCGCGACAATACCGAAAAAATCGAAGCCGAAAAAGCCTTT